>JGI12109J20283_10000955_pt1 | contig 47398 bp, 35 predicted proteins | sample ElkSlonscriptome_12_FD_20283 | JGI IMG/M metagenome (IMG submission 20283)
CAGCCGGTTCCGGCCACACACCGGCTGAAGCCGGGACTCCTGGGGCGCTGTCCGGTGTCGCAGGACACCCGGCATGCCGTGGGACCGACGCGAATCATCTTTTCAGACAGTCTCTTAGAAAGGAACGATAGTATGCGCCATGCACACCCACCGTCCGCGTGGCTGGTGGCCCTGGGCGGGATGTTCGGGTTGGTGATTGCTATGGGCGTCGGGCGTTTTGCCTACACGCCGCTGCTGCCGATTATGCAGCAGGAGTATGGTTTTGGGTCCGATGTGGCCGGCGGTCTGGCGGCGGTTAACTATGGCGGCTACCTGCTCGGTGCGCTCTTCTGTATGGCTGTGCCACTGGGAAGTTGGCGCGTGCCACTGTTTCGTGGGAGCCTGCTGCTGAGTGTGATTACGACGGCGGCGATGGGGCTGTTTGATCTGCCCATGGCCTGGTGGCCTTTGCGGTTTCTGGCGGGGCTCGCCGGCGCGGGCGTAATGGTAGTGGGCGTGGCTATCGCGCTGGACAGTCTGGCGCAGCGCGGTGCGGGCAAGTTCAGCGGTCTGGTCTTCGCGGGTGTGGGTGTAGGCATTGCGTTGTCGGGCGTGGCAGTGCTGCTGCTCGATGACCTGCTGGATGCGCGCGGGCTCTGGCTGGCGCTGGCGCTGCTCTGCCTGCCGCCAGCCGTTGCCGGCCAACACTGGCTGCGGGATGCGCCGTCCCGGACGCAGCCGGTGCCAACCCGGCAACCGTCTCCACCGTTTGTCATGCCACCCTTTCTGCCATGGCTGGCGGCGGCCTATAGCTGCGTGGGCCTGGGCTACATCGTCAGCGGCACCTTTCTGGTGGCAATTGTGCAGGAGAATATTGCCGGCAGCGCAGCGGGAACGAGCACATGGATCGTGGTGGGGCTGGCGGCGGCCGGTTCGACCCTGGTGTGGCCGGCGCTGGCTGCTCGTTTTGGAGATGTGCGCACACTGGTGACAGCCCATGCATTACAGGCGCTCGGCATTGTGCTGCCCGCGTTGTCGCCGGGCCTGGTGGCGGCCTACGCGGGGGCGGTTCTGTTCGGTGGTACACTTATGGGCATTGTGGCACTGACGATGGATCTGGGGCGGCGGCTCGCGCCGCAGCAGAGTGCGCGTGTGCTCGGGCTGCTGACGGCGGCCTACGGAACCGGGCAGATAATCGGGCCGCTCCTGGCCGGGATGATCGCCGCGCGCACGAATAGCTTTACGCTGCCGCTGGCTGGAGCGGCGCTGGTGGTGACAGCAGGTGCTGTCCTGCTGCTGATTGGATCACGCTGGGGAACTGGTTATCAGACTGTCAGAATGAAAGGAAAGACCAATGCCATACGTTAACATCAAAATTACCCGCGAGGGTGCGACCGCCGAGCAGAAAGCCGCACTGATCAAGGGCGTGACGCAACTGCTGGTGGATGTGCTGGGCAAGAATCCGAAAACTACGGTGGTGGTAATCGACGAGGTCGAGACGGATAACTGGGGCGTCGCCGGGGAGACAATCACGGCGCGGCGTCAACGTGGCGAGTAGGCGCGTTGTCCGGTGGTGCCTCACGGCGTTGTTGCGCTGCCAGTGATAGCAGTGCTATAATGATCAAACGTATTATTCCCGGCACTGGTCAGTAGTACGCCCCTTCCCCGCTCTACCGATGAGGTTACACGGTTATGCCCGTCCATGTTCCACTGGTTGGTGGTATTCCACCGGTGTCTGCAAACTTTATTGTCCGGCGTACGCAGTTTACCGTTGAGGCACGGCTCAACGAGCGGCTGATTCTGGCGTATATCGCCGATCGGGGCGGGCTGGATGAACTGCTGCTGCCCGGCGCGCAACTGTTGCTAACCTCCCGGCAGGCTAACCGGCGCAAAACGACCTTTCAGGTGACGGCCATCGCTATTGGTGATGCGTTTGTGTCGCTGGAGCCGGAGTTGTCCAAACAGTTGATCGCGGTGGCCCTGGCAGACGGTGTCCTGCCCCAGTTTGCGCGGTGTAGCCGCATTCAGCCGGCAGCGCAGGTGGGCAACCATCGCTTTGACTTCCGCCTGGGTGAGGGATTGGCGACCTGCCTGGTGGAGGTCGAATCGACGGTTCAGCTTGGTACTGGAGTGCGGCTCTTCCCCGATGTACCGACCGGCCATGGGCAGCAGCAGATCGCGCTGCTGACGACGCTGGCCCGGAATGGACAGCGCGCGGCGATTATTTTTGTAGTGCAGGGCAGCAGCAACAAAGCGTTTGCACCGGGCACCCATGGCGATCTGGGTTTTGGGCGAGCCCTGCGGCGGGCGATTGCTGCCGGGGTTGAAGTGTATGCCTACCGCTGTCCTGTGACCCCGGAAGGCATCAGCCTGGGTGAGCCGCTGCCGATCACTGGCGCACCGTACAATTAGTAGAACCCTGTTGCGTATTGTCCGGGTTTATGGGCATGGTTGTGACTAACGTATACCGATCAGTGACGACCAGTTATTGACAGGATTTACGCAGTTGATATGCAAACTGGACGTTTGATCAGATGGAAGCCGAATTTGCCTGCGGTAGTGTGGTGCTTTTTGATGTTTGCATAACATGTTTGAACGCAGTGTAAGCATGTTGCAAAAAGATGGTTTCTTCCGCCCTGCCGGAGGAGACATGTCCTTCCGGGTTCGTGACCGCGTAACTCCTGTTATTGATCATAAAAACAATGCCTGCTGATAACCAGTCTCCTCCGGAACGGTTCGATACATTTGCCGGTCTCCCCGCAGCTCTGCTCTTTGCGGTGCTGCTGATTGGTGATTTTGCCCTGGCTGCGTTCACGACAACGATGCCGTCCGGTGAGCGCTGGGCGGCGCTGACGACCTTTACACTGCTGGCGCTGGCCTATCTGCTGCAGGGTCTTGCCGGGCTGTATGACGCGCTGGGCCGGATTGTGCGGCGCGATACACGCGCACTGGCAGCACTGGTGGCGCTGTTGCCCGCGCTCTACATCTCTTACAGCAGCGCGGTGGACGAGTTTGTCTGGCGTGGCCTGGCAACTGCCGTGATCTTTGTGGCGCTGCCAACCGTGGCGCTGCTCCGCGTGCGTGGAGTGCGTGACCCGACGCCGCTGGATTTTGTTGCCATCCTCTACCTCTGGGTTTCAATCGATCTGGGGCTTGTCCCGGAAGTGCCGCTGCCGCAGCAAGGCGGGCAGGTTGGCTTCTTCTTCCTGGGTACGGTGCCGCTGGTCTTGCTGTTGCTGGCGGCGCGCGGATGGTCCGGGTTGGGGTTTACCTGGTTTCTTACCTGGCGCGATCTGCTCCCGGCGCTGCTGGCGTCCGGAGTGCTGCTGCTGGTACTGATCCCGCTGGTGCCGGCGTTGGGTCTGCTGCAACCGGCAATGCGTTCCCTGCCGGCAACTACCCTGCTGAGTCAGGCGATCACACTCTATTTTCTGGTGGCGCTGCCGCAGGAGATTATCTTCCGAGGAGTGATCCAGAATGGCATCAAACGGGCGGCTGAGGCGGCGCTACGCCACGATACGGGCGGGTTGATTACGCGGATGCTGCGGCCGGTTCTGCGCCATCCGCGCACGCTCAGTCTGCTGTTGGCCGCGCTGATCTTCGGTGCGTTCTCCCTGAATGATGCGCCCACGCCGGAGCACGCCTTTTTGCCGGCTGCGCTGACCGGCCTGGGCTATGGCTGGGTCTACCAGCGCACGGGGAAGGTGACGGCTTCGGCGGTAACGCACCTGCTGGTGATCTGGGTCTGCCGCATCTTTTTTGGTGTGTAATGAACAAAAAAGCCGAAAAGACACAACCGCATACGCCGCCGGAACCCAACAATCGCCGTGAGCAGATTGGCTGGTACTTTTATGACTGGGCTAACTCGGCCTTTGCCACAACGGTGATTGCGGTCTTCCTGGGGCCATATCTGACATCCATTGCGGAGGCAGCCGCCGATGCGCAGGGCCGCATCTACCCGCTGGGTATTGCCGTTAACTTTGATGCCTTCTACCCCTTCCTGATCGCCCTGTCTGTGATTACCCAGGTGCTGGTGCTGCCCATCCTGGGGGCATTTGCCGACTATTCGCACCTCAAGAAGCAGTTGCTGGGTGTGTTTGCCTACATCGGCGCATTTGCCACGATGGGCATGTATTTTTTGCAAGGGACCAACTACCTGCTGGGGGGGCTGCTCTTTCTGGTTGCCAACCTGAGCTTTGGGGCGTCGATTGTATTTTACAATGCCTTCCTGCCCGAGATTGCCACGTCCGACCGGCGCGACGCGGTCTCGGCGCGGGGGTGGGCACTGGGCTACCTGGGTGGCGGCGTCTTGCTGGCGCTGAACCTGCTGCTCTATGCGCGCGCGGACGGTCTGGGCCTGACGGATGGGCAGGCCGCGCGGATCAGTCTGCTATCGGCGGGAGTTTGGTGGGCCATCTTCACATTCATTCCACTGGCGGCACTTCGGTCCCGGTACGCGGTAAAGCCGTTGCCGGCGGGTGAGCGCTACCTCTCCGCCGGCTTCCGGCAGTTGGGGCATACGCTGCGCGAGTTGCGGCTCTTTCCGCAGACGCTGCTCTTCCTGGTGGCCTATCTGCTCTACAACGACGGCATCCAGGCCGTGATTGCGCTGTCGGCGCAGTTTGGCGGGCAGGAGTTGGGCCTGCCACTCTCCTCGCTGACGGCATTGATCCTGATGGTACAATTTGTGGCCTTTTTTGGCGCGCTGGCATTTGGCTCAGTTGCCCGGCTGATCGGCTCCAAACAGACGATCATGGTGAGCCTGCTGATCTGGGCGGGAGCGCTGATCTATGCCTATGCCTGGCTGGAGACCGAAGGACAGTTTTTTGCGATGGGCGCGGTGATTGCGCTGGTGCTGGGCGGCACGCAGGCGCTGAGTCGCTCGGTCTTCTCGCTGATGATTCCGCGCGGGCATGAGGCCGAGTATTTCAGCCTGTATGAGATAAGTGAACGGGGCACAAGCTGGCTGGCTCCGCTGCTGTTCGGTCTGGCGCTCCAGTACACCGATAGCTACCGCATTGCCATCGTCTCGCTGATTGTTTTCTTCCTGCTGGGGCTGGTGTTGCTGGTCCGGGTGGATGTGCGCCGGGCAGCGCTGGCGGTGGGCAATGAACCTCCCGCGCCGCCACGCATTCGCGCACGAACACATGCGGCCGACCCGCCCGATTGATTTGATTATACATGCCCAAAATCATACGCGGTCTGTTCGGCAATCAGCGCCACCTCAGCGGGGGAAAGATCAAACAGGGCCGCAACACGCATGTTGAGGTCGGTTTCCAGGCGGGTCATCGCAGCGGTATGCTGCGCATGCATCTGTTGTCGGGTTGCCAGCCACTGCTCCCACTCGCCCCGGTAACGTGCCGGGATATCGTTGTCGAAGACGGCAACCAGTTCGGTACGCAATGTCATAAAGTCCAGTTCCCACCAGTGGTAGAGGCGTTCACTGAACTGCGCGCCGGGTGGCCCCAGATCTTTCAGGATGCGGCGGCGGGCATCGGTATGCAGTTGGTAGCGTGCGCCGGCCTCGGCGGAAAGCTGCTGCGCCAGCGTGCCAATGGCGGCACGTTCAGCGTCCGGCGCGGCGGGAATGGGCAGGCGTGCCGGCACCTCGGCTGTAAGCCGCTTGAGCGTGCCCGGCGGGGTAGCATTGCTTTCGCAGATCAGCCACCAGGCTACCCGGCTCGCCAGGATGCCGTGAAGGTAGGGCGTTGCCTGGGGCAGGCAGGCCGATGCGCCGTCGATGCGGGTAGGTGAGGCATCCCAGACGAACCGGGGTGATATGGCGCGCAACGGCCAGCAGATGCGCGGGGTAGCAAAGGCGGTTGTGTCGTAGGGCGGTAGTTCCCACCAGTACCCATCCGGCAGTTGTGCCGGGTCAGCCGGGGCATACGGTTCCAGGTGGCGGGCAATTGCGGGATAGCGCGCAACCAGCCGCTGCCAGGCTTCCGCGCTACTCAGCCCTGCGCCGAACGTCGCCTCGGTCCAACCGGCGGGCAGATCGAGCAGCCAGTGCGACTCTGTGGCGGCATACCAGGGTCGCAACTCCACCGCCAACCAGATCGGCTTGAGCAACGGGGCACAACTCGGATCGAAGATAACAAGCTCACGGCGAGACACCTGATCCAGGATAAACGCGGGGTTCTGCCCCGTCCTGACACCCGGCGTGATCTGTCCCGCCGCAACCTCACCGAGGGTGGGGTGATGGGAAAGAAGCTTTTTTTTCAGATAATCATTCATTTATGATATGATGAACCGACTATACCTGGAAGCGCTGCAACACCAGGCAGGAGTTGTGCCCCCCCAGCCCGATGGAGTTGGACAGCGCAACCACTACCGGAGTGGCCCGCTGCGTATTGGGGACATAATCCAGGTCACACACCGGGTCCGGTGTAACATAGTTGATCGTCGGCGGAATGCGCCCATCGCGGATGACCAGCGCACATACCACCGCCTCAACTGCGCCCGCCGCGCCCATCATATGCCCCAGCATCGACTTGGTCGAACTGATCGCCAGGTTGTGGGCATGCGCGCCAAAAACTGCCTTGATTGCCCGCGTTTCGACGGCATCATTCAGGGGAGTGCCGGTGCCGTGGGCGTTGATATACGTAACCTGCTCAAACGGGATCCCCGCCTTGCGCAGCGCCATGCGCATGGCCCGGGCCGAGCCTGCGCCGGCCTCATCGGAGGCGGCCATGTGGAAGGCATCATTGCTACTGCCATAGCCGGTAATCTCGGCGATGATCGGTGCGCCGCGCGCCTGTGCATGCTCCAGGCTCTCCAGTACCAGTGCCGCCGCGCCCTCGGAGAGAACAAACCCGCTGCGTTCGGCATCAAAGGGACGGCAGGCCTGCGCCGGGTTTTCGGCGTTATCGGCCAGTCCTTTCATGGTGGTGAAGCCGGCCAGCAGCAACGGCACAACCGTGGCATCGCTGCTACCGGCAATCACAACAGCGGCGTCACCCCGCCGGATGGTCTCGAATGCCTCGCCGATATTGTGCCCGCCGGTTGAGCAGGCCGAGACGACAGACATATTGGGGCCTTTTGCGCCCAGTTGAATTGCAATATGCCCGCTCGCCGCATCATCGATCATATTAGCTACGAATAGCGGGCCAACCCGCCGGTGCCCTTTCGTTTGCAGCACCGTATGCTGCTCGGCAATCAGATCCAGGCCGCCCGCACCAGTGCCGAAAATCACCCCTACCTGTTCCGGGTCTTCGTGGGCCATATCCAGTTGAGCAACACGGACAGCTTCCAGCGCGGCGTTGAGCGCATACCGCACATAGCGTGACATTCGCCGCGCTTCGCGCGCATCCACGGCTGCGTCCAGCGTGAAGTTCTTCACCTCGCCTGCAATGCGGATGGGGTATTCGCCGGCATCGAAATGCGTAATTGTTGCAATCCCGGATTGTCCATCCAGCAACGCCTGCCATGTCGTCGGTAGATTATTGCCGACAGGTGTCACTGCGCCCATTCCTGTAATAACTACCCGGTTCATCATAAGGTTATCATTTCCAGGTTGTTTCTAATACTGTTATACCAGTAAAATACCATACCTTACGCGATAAACGTTGAAACTGCACATTTAACCGGAAGAAAATGGTATGTAAAGCTTTCAGGAAGCATGGATCTCGCAGATCTGCATGCTTCCGAAAAAGAATCAGGGCTTACGCAGTGCTGCCTGTTTCGGTCTGGTTTCAGACCTGAACGTCCGCTTCGCCTGCAGCAGCATGGTAGCAGCATGGTCCTCTTTTTGTCTTTTTCATAAAATTGGTACAGAGCGCGAATTTTCATGAAAAAGATCCGGTCTCTTCTATCCTATCGTAGGCACGTTTTCCTCTCTGATCTCATTGCCGCGTAAGCCCTATGGGATATGTGCTAAGACTGTATCTCCGACGGTAGTTCCGCAGCTTCACTGTGCGCGCGTTCCTCCACCATCCCGATTATCTTCATGATTTCTACTTCACCCAGGCTAATGCTCTGTACGTTGCGACTGATCCGCCGGATTAACCCGGAGAGCACCTGGCGTGGTCCCACCTCGATAAAGGTATCAACACCCTGCCCCACCGCCGTTTGCACCGAACGATTCCACTGCACCGGGAGTGTCAGGTGATCGGTCAACTCCTGTCGCAGTTCATCCGCGCTGGTCAACACCTGCGCCGTAATGTTCGACAGCAGCGGAATCTCCGGCGGGCGCAGGTTGAAATTCTGCAGCGTCTCACCAAAACTCTGCGCGGCCTGCTGCATCAGGGGTGAGTGCGAGGCAATGCTGATTGTCAGGCGCTGTACCATGCGCGCGCCGCGTGCCTTCGCCAGTTCCATCGCGTGCAGCAGCGCGTTCAACTCACCACTCAGCACCGACTGGCCCGGTGAGTTATCATTTGCCATTGTCACGATCCCGGCTGCCTGTGCCTGGGCTTCGGCGCATATCTCGCGCAGAATATCCTGGGTCAGCCCGACCACAGCAGCCATCCCACCAGGTCGTTGGACGCTACTCTCCTTCATCAACCGTCCGCGCTCATGGACCAGCTTGAGCGCGTCTTCAAAATCGAGCACCCGGGCCGCGACCAGGGCCGTAAACTCGCCCATGCTGTGCCCGGCAACCAGGACCGGCGCAAGCGCCTGCCCCGTCAGGCGAAACCGCTCGTTCAATGCCTCCAGATAGGCAATACTGACGGTCAGAATCGCGGGTTGTGCGTTAATTGTGTCGTCTAACTCCTCTTGTGGACCCTCAAAGCAAAGCGTCGAAAGCGGAAAACCCAGCACGTCATCCGCCTGTTGAAAAATACGTTGGGCTGCCGGGGATATTGCGTAAAGTTGCTGCCCCATACCAACATACTGTGAACCTTGACCGGGAAAGACAATGGCAAACTTTGCCCGGGTTGCGTTAAGAATATCTACCACCCCAGGATCCTCCTCGTGGGCATACTATTTGCCCCAAAGACCAGGATAGCACTGCAAGATTACGATGCAATCACTATAAACAACGCGCAAGAGTATATCATGGCTGGGGATGCTGTCAAACTTTTCCATACATGCAATCATTTGACGGGCAAAATATTGCAAAAGAAACAGTATTTCTCAGTAAATGATTGATTCGGATTATAAAATTACAGGAGTTACGCGGTGCGCATTCAAGTGAGACACCAAACTCCTGTGAACGTCGTCTTCGCCAGCGGCAGCATGGTACGCTTGTTCGCTTGTTCGCAAACCATTTGCACTGTATGCAAATGGTTTGCGAACAAGGATGGTTGTGCAACCATGTGTGTGAACAAGAAAAACAGTCCCATGCTGCCGCCGGTGAATCCGGCTTTCATCGGGTGAAACGCCCGGTTTGCATGCCCACCGCGTAACTCCTGTAAAATTACCTATGGCATGCCTGGGCATTGTCCCTGAAGAACAGAAAACAAAGCAACCAAGAACCAAGCATGCGCAGTGCATCGCCGGTAAATACCATGGGTTGTTCTTTGCCCTATGTTTGTTTATGCTTTTGATCGAGCCGGAATCCGGCCCTGCCCCGGCACCCCCGTCGCACAGGGTAAATTTAGCGCCTGGCAACGGATGCGATATGCAAAAATCTTGCCAGGTAGAAAGCGACATCCGATGTCTCAACCGCAACTGGTGCGCGCTGGAATGTTCATCGGCGTGGTCAGTACCATTCCGGCAGTGCTCCTGATCATCCTGCGTATCCAGCCGGCAATCGGCGCCGTCCTGGCACTGATCGCCGGATTGGCCTTCACCATCGGGACTGCCGCAGAGCTTGTCCGGAAGATGCCGCAGTTTCAGCGTAGCGCCGACCCGCCCTGGCTGACGGGTATCCGGTTTGTCTTTACGCTGATGGGAGCATGCGTCGCGCCCTGGCTGATTCTGGCGATCATTACCATTGTGCAACGGCTTCTGGGGGAGCGGATGTGAACCAGCATACAGAAGCCGACAATCATCGTATGGTAACGTAGAGTCCATACGGCATCGCTTAACGTTACACAACTTACGCGGTGGGCGTTCAAACCGGGTGTTTGAACAGATGAAAGCTCGTCTCGCCTGCGGCAGCATGGTACGTTTTCGATCTTTTTGGAAAAAAGTGGCTCGGAGAGCCACTTTTTTCCAAAAAGATGTCCGATTCCACCCTGCCGGAGGCGAAATGTCCTTTCGAGTCAGTGACCGCGTAACTCGTGTTAACGTTACAGGAGTTACACGGTGCGTGTTCAAACCGGGTGTTTAACCCAATGAAGGCCCGATTCGCCTGCGGCAGCATGGTACTTTTGTATTCTTTTGCACAAAAAATTTGCACACAGTGCAAATTTTTTGTGCAAAAGAATGGAATCTTCCGCCCTGCCGGAGGCGGAACTATCTTCCGGGTCAGTGACCGCGTAACTCCTGTAACGTTACACGATGTGTATGAGTTATGCCGGCTTCAGGGGGTGAGCCGCAGGGCAGTTCCGGCGCAACCGGCACAACGCGGTCTGATGAGGCACGATGGCCCGATATCTGAAGGTCTCCATTCTTGGTACGCTCTCAGTCTGGATGCTGCTCTATGGTGGCGTCATCATGACGATGGAGAACTGACCTGCTGCTCCTGATCGAGGTCATCACAACCGCACAGACATTTGATGAACAGTAACACCGGCAGTGGGGAGATGGGTAGTGCCGCAAACATTTACAGAAATCTTATATCGGGCTGACTTCACCGCCTCACACTCTGTGATATACTATTACTACCTTCACCGTTGAGGGAGCAATAGCATTGGTGCTGCGTGCGATGTACCAGTGCCAGGGTATAGAGGATAAGAATATGCGACTTGAACGATTTACAGATAAAGCACAAGAGGCTTTCCAGGAAGCCCAGGAAATAATGCAAGAACAGCACCATACGCAGCTTGACGTTGAACATGTTTTTCTGGCAATGCTGCGTCAGCGTGAGGGGCTGACAAACCGTGCCCTTGCCCGTTTGAATATAGATGTGGAAATGTTGTCCCAGAAGATCGAGCGGGAACTGGAGAAGTCCCCCAAAGTGTATGGGCAGTATGGCTACGGCAATCAGGTCTATGTCACTCCCCGCACGCAACGGCTGGTCAAACGTGCCGAAGACGAAGCCAACCGGCTGAATGATCAGTATGTCGGCGTGGATCACCTGCTGATCGCCATTAGTGGTGAGCGTGAAGGAGCCTCTGCTCGAATTCTCCATGGGTTTGGGGTTGACCAGGAACGGATCTATCAGATCTTGATGGAGATCCGGGGTAGCCAGCGCTCGGACGATCCGGGTGCGGAGAGCCGCTACGAAATTCTGGAGAAGTATAGTACCGACCTGACCGAACTGGCGCGCCTGGAGCAACTGGACCCGGTTGTCGGGCGCGAGTCGGAGATCTCGCGGGTTATCCGTATTCTGTCGCGGCGCACCAAGAATAACCCGGTATTGGTTGGTGAAACCGGCGTTGGGAAAACCGCTGTCGCCGAGGGTCTGGCCCAGCGGATCATTGATGGTCAGGTACCGTCGATGCTGCGCAACCGCCGGTTGCTGTCGCTGGACCTGGCGGGTATGGTTGCCGGGAGTAAGTTTCGGGGGGAGTTTGAAGAACGCCTGAAGGCGGTGATGGACGAGGTCCGCGCGGCCAAGGGTCAGGTGATCCTGTTTATTGACGAACTGCATACTGTGGTTGGCGCGGGTGCTGCTGCCGGCAGCATTGATGCCAGCAATATGCTCAAGCCCGCCTTGAGCCGTGGTGAAGTGCAGGTGGTCGGCGCTACCACGATTGATGAGTATCGCAAGCATATCGAGAAGGACGCAGCGCTGGAGCGACGCTTCAGCCCGGTCTTTGTTGAGGAGCCGGATGTCGAAACGGCAGTTGAGATGCTGCGCGGCCTGCGCAAGCGCTATGAGGAGCATCACGCGCTGACAATTAGTGATGATGCGTTGACGGCAGCGGCCCGGCTGTCAAGCCGCTACATCAGTGACCGCTTCCTGCCCGACAAGGCGATTGATCTGATTGACGAGGCCAGCGCCAAACTGCGCATTGATATCTACTCAATGCCGGAAGCGCTCAAAGAGAAAGAGGCCACGCTGTCAGGACTCCAGGCCGAGGAGGAGGAAGCCGGCGCGAAGCGCGACTATGAGCGGGCCGCACTACTTCGTTCCAACTATCTGGCGTTGCAGCGTGAGTTTGAGGCGGAACGCTCCGCATGGCTCAAGAGCAGCAACCTTGACGAAACCGTTGATGAGGAAGATGTGGCGCAGATTATCGCAAGCTGGACCGGCGTTCCCGTCAGCCGCATGCTCGAAACTGAGCGCGAGAAGCTGGTGGAGATGGAAGCGCGCCTGCACGAGCGGGTAATCGGTCAGCACGAGGCAATCGAAGTGCTGTCGGACGCGATCCGCCGCGCCCGCAGCGGCCTGAAAGATCCCCGGCGGCCAATCGGCAGCTTTATCTTTGTCGGGCCGACCGGCGTGGGTAAGACCGAACTGGCGCGCGCCCTGGCCGAGTTTATGTTCGATAGCGACGAGGCCATGACCCGCGTGGATATGACCGAGTTCCAGGAGCGTCACACCGTCAGCCGGTTGATCGGTGCGCCTCCGGGGTATGTCGGCTATGACGAGGGTGGTCAGTTGACCGAGAGTATCCGGCGGCGGCCTTACCAGGTGGTGCTTTTTGATGAGATTGAGAAGGCCCACCCGGATGTGTTTAACGCGCTGTTGCAAGTCCTGGACGATGGCCGGCTGACCGATGGTCAGGGACACACGGTTGATTTCCGCAATACGATCATTATTATGACGAGTAATGCGGGCACTGAGCATCTGCAGGGCGGCTCAATCGGCTTTGCAACGGGGACAACCACGCCGCAAAGCCACAAGCAGATCGATCTCAAGGAAGCTCGTCGCAAGGTGGACGATGCGCTCAAGCAGACGTTCCGACCGGAGTTCTTGAACCGTGTCGATGAGATTGTGCTGTTCCATCCGCTGACGATGGAGGATCTGGTCCACATTGTGGATCTGCAGGTGGGCGAGCTGATGGACCGACTGCGCGACCAGCAGGTGTCACTGCAGTTGACCAAGGAGGCCCGCGAACTGCTGGCAAACGAGGGCTACAACCCGGTCTACGGGGCGCGGCCACTCCGCCGCACGGTGCAGCGCATGATCGAGACACCGCTCTCGCGGGAACTGCTCAAGGGCAACTTCCGCGCCGGTGATACGATCCAGATCGATGTCGAGAATGGTCGGCTGGTGTTTCACTGCTCGCGGCCACTCGAGATTGAGAGCAAGCACCCGGCAGAACCGCTTGATGTGTAAGTGTGGGTGCTGAGAGTGCAAAAAAGGGGACGTTCGGTTAGATGCCGAACGTCCCCTTTTTTGCACGCTAGACTGCCTGCCGCCCTACTCCGCCGTAAACCCGGCCTGCTTGTGACTACCATCGCAGAAGGGCTTGCTGGACGAAGCACCACAGCGGCAGAGTGCGCCGCCAACGCCGTGCGCGCCGGCCTGCTCATCACCGCTCCGTAGCTCGAGATTCCCCTTGATCAGAAATGGCCCATTTGCTGCCGGAGTGACGCGCAGAACACCCCCAACCGCTCCGGCTTCGCCCGGTTTCAGTTGGCTTGCGGGCAGCATTCCCGTATCCTGAAAGCCGGCGCTGTTGTGGCTGCCATCGCAGAAGGGCTTGTTTTGCGATGCACCACAGCGGCAGAGTGCTACCCGTGTATCCTTCAGCAGCGTCGTGCCGTCCGGCCCGCTGATTTCAATATCGCCACGCAGGTAGAGCGGCCCATCCGCGCTCACAGTGATAACATTTTCGGCGGGGAGCGGCTCGGTGGCACCCTGGTCGGTGCGTTCAAAGTGGAGCGCGCCGGTGGGACAGCGCATCACTGCCTCGGCTATCTCATCGGCATTACCCTGTTGCGGATCAATCCAGGGACGCTTGTTCGGATCAAACACATTGGGAAGCGTACGCACACACGCCGCGAAGTGAATACAACGCCTGACATCATAGCGCACGACAATTCCCTCGCCCGCATACTCCTTGACTTTTTCGCTCATCGTCTGCTCCTTTTGGGGCTGCTACGCGAATACTACATGACAGGAGTTACGCGGTCGGTTCCAAACCCAGGCGTCTGCCTAGACAACTGGCCCGATTCGCCTCCGGCAGGGTGGAACATGACTTTCTTTTTCCGAAAAATTTGGCTCGGAGAGCCAAATTTTTCGGAAAAAGAAAAAACGTACCATGCTGCCGCGCTGCCGCAGGCGAAGTACGCCGTTATCGAGAGCAAACGGTCCGTTTGCACGCACATCGCGTAAGTCCTGTACATGAGTATCGTACCATGGATACGCCGTATGTCGGGGCGATTCGCGCCTGGCGCTGCTATCGCACAAGGAGCGGCAGAAAGAGTTCATGCAACGGCGGCCCGGGTTGCGGGTCCGGTTGATCCGGTTGATCGGACTGGTCGGGTTGGTCAGGTTGTGGATCCGGCAGCGATGTAGCGGTTGCGGTTGGCGTGGGCGATAGTGTTGCTGTCGTTGCCACGGTCATCATCGGTGACACGGTTGGTGTTGGTGGGGGCGTGGACGTGGCGGTTGGTATCGCTGATGCGGTTGGCGTGGCGATTGCACCTGGCACGGGCGACTCATCTGGTGTTGATGATGCGGTCGGTGTGGGCATAGACATGGCGGTTGGTGTGGAAGTGGCGGTTGGTGTGGAAATTGCGGTCAGCGTTGGTGTCGCGGTCGGCGTCGGTGTCGCGGTCGGCGTCGGGCTTGGTGTTGGCGTTGCGGTCGGCGTTGCAGTCGGCGTTGCGGTCGGCGTCGGTGTTGCGGTCGGCGTCGGTGTTGCAGTTGCGGTCGGCGTTGGGGTTGCAGTTGCCGATGGGGTTACGGTTGCAGTTGCGGTCGGTGGCGTGACCGCTGCAACCGTGTGTGTGGTCAGGGTTACCCGGGTTGCGGAGCGGGATGACCAGGCTAGCATCAGGGTGCCGTTGGGTAGCAGTGCGGCGCTAGGGTACCAGGCCGCGCTGCCGGCAGGAATCGGCAGAGTCTGGGGGACGTCCCAGGCACCATTGGCATACCGGCTCCAGGCCGGCACCACCTGATCATCTACCTGCTGCTCCCACACCAGATAGACCGCGCCGGCGCTATCCGCCACCATGCGGGTACAGCAGGCCGTGGTAGCGCTGCTGACCGCCGTAGGAGCAGACCAGGCTGTGTCGGTCAGGGTGCGATGCCGGAGGCTGCCCCGCCCGCGTGAGCCGCTGCTGTAGTAGGTCTGGGCCGGGCCGGACCAGGCGACCAGGTGCAGCGTGCCGGTTGCGTCGGCGACCAGATCCAGTCCGCGTGTGTTGTCATCCGCGATAACCGACGGCGCACTCCACGCGCCTGTGAAACGGCGCATGCGGATGCCATTGTCCCAGGTGGTCACCCGATCTACCCAGGCAAACAGCAGATCGCCATTGCTTGTCACCACCACATCGAAGCGATAGCGATTAAAGTCCCGATTGACCGTGCCCGGATAACCGGAAAGCTGGATCTCCGGCGTCAGATTCTGGCGGGGCTGCCAGCCGGTGCCGCTCCACCGGCTCCAGTAGATCCCCTTCTCCCTCGGGTGGCCCTGGAACCAGAAGGCGTGCCGCGCGCCCGCCGGGGTGATCACCAGGCGGCCCATCCGCACATCGGGCATGGGTTCGGTCGTGACCCGCGTAATATGCCTGACCCTCCGCGCTGCCGGGTCCAGAATGCCATGAAATACGCCGGGGCGGTAGTCCGGCCGGCCCTTCCAGAGCAGATGGATCGTTCCATCGTCGGCCTGTACCAGATCGAGCAGGCGGCTGGGCAACGCTTCCCCGATCAGCGGTGTGGCTGCATCCAGGTGCAGTGGGTCGGCCAGATGCAGATCGGTTGTGCCCGACATATCCGCGCGGGACTGCTCAAACAGGAGCGTGCCGGCATCTACCGGGATAATTGCCGGGTTCCAGCGGTCGATCGCGTTGTCGGGCGTGTGCGTTGGGGGAGTGGGCCGGGTGGTGCGAAAATCGCTGTCGTACACCCACTCCAGCGTTCCGCCGGACTCTGTGACCCGAAAGCGCAGCTTTTCCGGTCTGGGGCAGTCGCCTGTACAAAACCCAAGTTCCGACGGGATCTGGATGATCAGTTCAGCGCCGTAAGGCAAATTCCACATGCCGGGATGTGCGTCCGCATCCGTCTGCGGCTCGATAAAGCGCCAGTCGGCAAAATCGAGTGGATTGTCGCCCACCAGAATAGCGTTGAGTGCATGATCGATGGTGGAATGGTTCACCGAAACGGTGTACATCGGCAGGTTAAACCGGGTCTGCCCACCGTCGTAGCCGGTCCAGTAGAGATCGTCGCGGTAGCCGGTGCTATGAATAAAGAGCTGCCGAACATACTGGTAGCAGATAAACCAGGGGTCGCGGTAGGGGTGCTGGTTGGTCTGATCAATCGCCAGGATGCGATCAATCCAGGCATTGCGCGCGGCGCGGGTCGGCAGATGATTCCACCAGCCAGGCAACGGGTTCCCCTGGAGTGCCGCTGTGATAAGGGCGGCATCGGCAGGTGTCACCTGCCCGCTGCCGTCAACATCGGCGCGGGGCGCGGGGGGCGTGTGCCCATCCGCCATCTGTCGGGCCAGTGTCGCATCTGCTGCGGTGACACTTCCGTCATTATTGGCATCGCCGCTGCCATAGTAGTTACTGGTTGCGGCCGGTTGATGAAACGGGTTATTGCCGTTCCAGAGGCGTCCTGCGTAGGGCGTGTCGGCTTGAGTCAGGGGAGCCTGTGCGCTGCTGACCGGGGAAGTGACGATACCGTGAGATGCTACCATCGGGGGCAGCAGCCAGGTAAGACCAACGACGATCACCGCAATGCGTAGAAGCCTGTGCATGCGCCCTCCCTACTATGCCCTGATAAAAAAGTATGAATCCAGACGCCTGCCCGAAGGAGCGTTCGTAATCCTACGGCGATACTGACAGAGCGGAAGGTGGGAGCCGGTTCGCCGCTGAACCTCGATTATGGCAGGAGTAGTACGATGGGTATCCCTACGAGTCTACCATAGCTTCACCGGGTAAGCTTTTTATGTCACGGGCTGGACTGGTGGTTAAAAATTTGTAAAAAAGGTGCGGGTTCAAACAGTTGCCGGTTGCCGATCAGGCCGGAGTGGTGGGACGGGGTGCGGACGCGTAGAAGCGCGTCCCTACCGGAATACTCTTCAGGGAAGATGCGGGTTCAAACAGTTGCCGGTTGCCGATCAGGCCGGAGTGGTGGGATGGGGTGCGGACGCGCAGGTGAAGAGTGAGAAAATAGCCTGGGTATGCCATCCTGGAATCCCGGCTTCAGCCGGTTGCCTGCCTGCCGGGGTTACGGCATACTGCCGGAAAAGCCTGATCCGGCTGAAGCCGGGACCCTTGATCATCGCATGTCCGAATGTAATGTTCACACTTCATAAGCGCGTCCCTACCGGGACATTCTCCGTGGGTGGGGAATAACAAACTGCAGCAGCGCAGCGGGCGCAGCGAAGAGCATTAGTTGTACCCCATCTCTGTGCCCTCAGCACCGCCGCAGTGAAACGTAATCGCGTTGTCGTACTAATGCACCAGGTCCGGCTTGTTTACCAGGCGACCCTCCATAAATGTCTTGAGGGCTTCGTCAATATTGACGATATCGGTCATGATCGGGCGGATATGCGCCCGCTGCAGGGCAAGATGCATTCCCGCCCCCATACCGCGCGATAACACCATATCGCAATCCTGAATCGGGGCGATTGCCTGCCCATGATGTCCCCCTCCGGCAGTCGTCGCCGCCTCCCCAGTTTGCTCCTGGTTGGTCGGGTCGGGGCGCTCACGCTGCTCGCGTGCCACAACCTTACCATCCTCGACAGTTACCACAGCATAAGCGCGAGCGCGTCCAAAATGAGCGCTGATGGTGCGACCATCATTTGTGACCAGCGCAATCTTCATTTGCTGTCATACCTTTCGTTTATCCGATGCCTACTCTAGTTTAGCATACCTCGGATAATAGTATCGACTGCGGTATCCGCATCCAGGCCACGCGCCAGCAGCGGGGCCAGTTGCTGCTCGTTAATCGCGCCGATATTCGCGCTCTGCGTGATACGAGACTGGTTATGCCGCGCAACAGCACGGGGGTTACTCTCAGCCAGCGCTTCATCGCGCACAATCTCGGTGCAGTCGATATGACCGCGTGTTCCGGCAGCATTTCCGATAGCCACGGCAAAAATTCGGCTCCGCGCCTGATCGCGCACGGCAACATGGTTGTTAATAAACCCGGTGGCCTGCTCACCATTCAGATGTATGCCCGTACGAATCCCGATCTGGTCATTTCCGCTGCCATATGCGAGGGTGGTGACATCAGCGGCCCCCTCTGCGGCCACATTGACCTGATGATCCAGGTCTAACTGACCAATACGGCCATTTACCAGGCGGAAGGTACCCAGGTAGCGCCCGCCTGCCGCTACCTGCACCATCGCCTGGGGGATAGCGCGAATGCCACCGCAACTGCCATGATAATGCACCTGGTTGTAGGTCAGGGTCGCGTTCCGGCCCACGTTTATGGTTGCCTCCATTCGATGATAGATCTGGCTGGCATTGGGAAAGGTGCAGTAGGTCTGAATCGCAGCGCAAGCGTCCGCGCCAATCTCATAGTTGGTAATAATACGTTGGACCCCCTTAAACGAGATCATGCCGAAGCAGAGCAGCACGGGTTGATCCAGTCGGGTACCTGATGCAACACGGATATGCACATAGATACCGGCGGACGTTTCTTCAGCTTCCAGATGGACACCCGGCAGGTTATTCATGCTGAGCACATGGTGTCCACTGATAATCAGGCTGGCGACAGTAGGTAGTTGCAGGCTTGCCGCAGAGCCTCCCGCCCGCTCATAGGCTTGAAACATCGCGGCATATTCATTGGCACAGGCCGGATCAAGTTCTTGTTCAACTAGATGGTCGTTTGCGGAAGGTAGCTCTACGAGTGTCATTAACTTCTCCATTCCTCCTCTCAATCAACCGGGGGACCAACCGAAGTGGTAAAACCAGCGGATTGAGTATGGTCTGGTTGGGCTGCCTGTGCCGGGTGATATTGTCGTGGTAGAGAGAAGCAATCAGGCTGCTTGCATATATAGCCGAAAAATGTTTTATATACACAGAAGCCTAGCAAATTCTGTGCCAATCTGCCAGGCTTCTGATCACTCAATCACACGCGTTACGCGGTGGGTGCCCAAACTGAATATATAATCCCGGTGGCGGTACATGTCGCCGTACGTCGGGTCAATAGCAAAACAGTTCAGGTTACATCGAATACTCGATCGTCTGTTCCCAGGCCTGCGCCTGAACCGATAACCCCCCAAGTTGCCCCATCATGCCGACTGAGTCGTAGTTAAACCAGGCCTCCGTAATCTTATCGTCCTCAACATAGTAGACATTCATGCCGGCGAGGGCCATTTTTTGTCCGGTTGGCAAGAGACCCATATATTCGCCAGTATGGGTTCCCTGGATAGTCCAGCGTAGAACAACCTTGTCTCCTTCGGTAATGACATCATCAATATGCATCCGCAGGTCCGGGAACGCCGCACGCAGGGCAGCGAGCCAGCGGGTATAGGTCTCACGATTGCGTACTTCCGGGTTGTGTGGGTCATGATGCCGATAGTTGGGCGCGAATAGTTGGTTGATCAGGGCCGGACTGCCATTGTTCCAGAACTGCTCAACCTTGTGACCAATGTCGTTCCCTAGTTCTTTGTACATACAATACACTCCTTGTAGTTGGGTGCTGCGGTGCATTACACTATTTATCTGGCGATACGATTCGGGAAAGAATGTGGTTCGGTCTATAATTATATGTAACGTATTTGCTCTAAAATGTCATCATTCGGGTGATGAAGTTTGCTCAACAAAACGACCGCCTGCACTGGGGCCGGTTGTGACATTTGTTGTGCGGGGGGGTACGACAAATGTTGTAGGTGATAGAGCGTTACCCGGTCACGCATGTAGGAGGCACTCTGTCGTCGGCAAAGACCGCCTGCGGTCAGAATGTTTGATTGGTCGAAAAGCAGCCGCGCCTGCGGCAGTATGGCACGGTTTCTGATGTCTGGTTCCGCCCTGCTGGAGGCGACATTTCGTAAAGTTGACAGGCGTTACGTGGTCGCTGAGCCGGAAGAACGTTGGGCTTCCGGCAGGATGGAAGATTCCCGATCTTGTTCACAACAAAATTCATAACGTGAATTTTGTTGTGAATAACACGAGTTACGCGGTCGGTTCCAAACCAGGCATCTGCCTGGACCACCGGCCCGATTCGCCTCCGGCAGGGTGGAAGATACCATCCTTTTTTCACAAAACATTTTCACTTTGTGAAAATGTTTTGTGAAAAAAGCTAAACCCGTACCACGCTGCCGCAGGCGAAATACACCGTTATCGGGAGCAAACGACTCGTTTGAATACACACCGCGTACGTCCAGCCAACTATGACGACATTGACGGTGGGCAAAGGCGCAAAGATGCAAAAAATATGCAGTTTCTAGCGATCTTTGCGTCTTTGCGTCTTTGCGCGAGCCATTTGTTCTCTGTTTCTTTGTTCTTTGTTCTCTACACCCTACAACCGATGAATAACCCGGCCCGAGCGGTCCACCATGGCGTAGCCCTCGGCGGTCAGCACCATCTGGTGGCCGCCGCGTTGCTCCAGCGGCACGACGCGGGCGACCCGCTCATGTCCGGCGTTGTCGGTAATGCTGGTGATAACGGCCGGTTCCTCCGGCGTGTAGGCGCGGCTGTCGAGCCGGCGTACCTCCTGGCGGCTGCCGGCGATTGTACCGGCGCGGTAGAGCAGCCCCAGCCCGGCCATGCCGGCCAGGAAGATCACCCCCGCGAGCAGCGACTGCGTCAGCAGCAGCAGGGTAATGGCGGTTGCCAGCGCTACCAGGCCATAGATTACTATTCCGGTCGGGCGATGTATCGTCGAGAAGCGTGTCATAATCGTTGCTCCTTGTTTTTTATCTGGCGAAAGAAATGTGACAATCAAAAGCGGCACGACGTGAATTTCTGCCGGTCACGTCGTTTTGTCTGACTGTAGCGTAGCACCCCGGTGTTAACGGGCGTGTTAGCGTAGCGTTAGCGATATATAAGAGACTGTCTGAAAAGATGATTCGCGTCGGGCACACGGCATGCGGGGTGCCCTGAGACACCGGACAGCGCCCCAGGAGTCCCGGCTTTAGCCGGTGAAATGCCTGCCGGGACAGCGGCATCCTGCCAGGAACGCCTGGTCCGGCTGAAGCCGGGACTCCATAGTCATGATGTCCGGATAGGCCATGCGGGAGTCCCGGCTTTAGCCGGTGGGATGCCTGCCGGGACAGCGGCATCCTGCCAGGAACGCCTGGTCCGGCTGAAGCCGGGACTCCATAGTCATGATGTCCGGATATGCCATGCGGGAGTCCCGGCTTTAGCCGGTGGGATGCCTGCCGGGACAGCGGCATCCTGCCGGGAATGCCTGGTCCGGCTGAAGCCGGGACTCCATAGTCGTGATGTCCAGATGAACATTTCAACGTTCAAACGGTGGCACGACGTGAATTTCTGCCGGTCACGTCGTTTTGTCTGACTGTAGCGTAGCACCCCGGTGTTAACGGGCGTGTTAGCGCAGCGTTAGCGATCTGTAAGAAACGTGCGGTATATTCAAACTTGATCTTTCGATAAGATCAAAATATTATTGGAGGAGACGCATTGCGCGAAATACAACCATGTCGGCCTGTAAGCGCTGCATCGGGGAGGGCAGGCTTCCCGCGATGCGGCTTTTTTGAGCAGGTATCCCTATGAAGACACTCCCCGGCTACACGATTGTTGCAGAGGTCCGCGACGGTTCAAAGACGGTGGTCTATCGCGGCTACCGCACGCACGATGCCCGTCCGGTGATCCTCAAGCTGCACAAGGCCGACTATCCCGATGTGGGCGATCTGGCGCGGCTGCGGCACGAGTATGCGATCACCCACGACCTGGAGCTTGACGGCATTGTTCGGCCCTACGGCCTGGAGCAGCATGGGCATGCGCTGGTGCTGGTCATGGAGGACTTTGGCGGCGTCACCCTGCGCACGCTGCTGCTGAACGGGCGGGTGGCGTCGGATACCTTTCTGCCGATTGCCATCCGGCTGGCGGATACGCTGGGCCGCCTGCACGAACTGGGCATTATTCACAAAGATATCAAGCCCGGCAACATCCTGATTAACCCGACCACGGGCGAGGTCAAGTTGGCCGACTTCGGCATCGCCGTGCGTCTGCCACGGGAGCACCAGGCCGGCGCGAGTCCCCCGCTGCTGGAGGGCACCCTGGCCTACATCTCGCCGGAGCAGACCGGGCGCATGAACCGCGCGCCGGATTATCGTAGCGATCTCTACTCGCTGGGGGTGACGTTGTATGAACTGCTCACCGGGCAGGTGCCCTTCCCGATGACCGATCCGGCAGAACTGGTGCATGCGCATATCGCCAGATCCCCGCTCCCGCCCGCCACGCTCTTTCCCGACATCCCGCCGGTGCTCTCGGCAATGGTGCTCAAGCTGCTGGCCAAGACCGCCGAAGCGCGCTACCAGAGCGCCTATGGCCTCAAAGCCGACCTGGAGACCTGCCTGGCCGCCTGGCAGACGGAGGGCGCGATTGCCGACTTCGTCCCCGGCCGGCATGACCGCTCCGACAGCTTCCAGATCCCGCAGAAGCTCTATGGACGGGCGGCGGAACTGGCGACGCTGACAACCATGTTTGCGCAGGTACACAGGGGCACTACGGGGCTGCTGCTGGTGTCGGGCAGCGCGGGCGCGGGCAAATCTACGCTGGTGCAGGAGATCCGGAAGCCGGTAGCGCAGACGGGCGGCTATCTCATCGCCGGGAAGTTTGACCAGATGCAGCGGACGCTGCCCTACAGCGCGATTATCCGGGCGCTGCAGGCGCTGGTGCGCCATCTGCTGACCGAGAGCGAGGCGCAACTGGCACGCTGGCGCGAACGGCTGTCGGCGGCGCTCGGCACCAATGGACAGGTCATCATTGATGTGGTGCCCGAGGTGGAGTTGATCATCGGGCCGCAACCGCCGGTGGCCGAACTGCCCCCGGCCGAGGCGCAGCACCGCTTCACCTTTGTTTTCCGGAATTTTATCCGCGTGTTTGCGCAGATCGATCATCCGCTGGTGCTCTTCCTGGATGATCTGCACTGGGCGGATGCCGCCTCGCTCAAGCTGATCGAGCAACTGCCGGCCGACCGCGAGACGCATGCGCTGCTCCTGATCGGCGCATACCGCGACAACGAGCTGACTGCAACCCACCCGCTGACGGCAACGCTGGCGGCCATCCGCGCGCCGGGGATGCTGGTCGAGCAGATCCATCTGACGGCGCTGGATCAGGCGGGCGTGACGCAACTGATCGCCGATACCCTGGGCAGTCCCCCGGAAGTGGTGGAACCGCTGGCCGCGCTGGTCTACCAGAAGACCGGGGGCAATCCCTTCTTCCTCAAGACCTTCCTGCGCGCGCTGCACGCAGAGCAGGTGATCTGGTTTGATCCGGGCCAGGGCTGGCGCTGGGAGCCGGCCGCCATCCAGCAGTTCCACGCCACCGCCAATGTGGTTGACCTGATGGTGCGCCGCCTGGAGCGCCTCGCGCCGCCGGTACAGGCGGTGCTGCGGCGGGCGGCCTGCATCGGCAACCAGTTTGATCTGCCCACGCTGGCGACGCTCGCCGGACAACCGGAGGCCGAGACGGCTGGCCTGCTGCTGGAAGCGCTGCAGGAACAGTTGATCAGCGCGGTGGGTCCGACCTATGCCTTTGCGCATGACCGCATCCAGGAGGCCGCCGCGTCGCTGGTTCCCGCGCCGGAGCAGGCCGCGCTGCACTATCAGATTGGGCGGCTGCGGTTGCAGCAGACCGACCCGGCAGAACTGCCGGAGCAGATCTTCGAGATTGTCGATCATCTCAACCTGGGCGCGGTGCTGGTTGCCACGCCGGAGGAGCGCATGCATCTGGCGCAACTCAACCTGATCGCCGGGCAGCGTGCCCGCTCCGCCGCCGCATTTGAGGCCGCCCTGACCTATCTCACCCAGGGCATGCAGTTGTCCGGCCCGATGAGCCGGCAGCCGGAGTATGATCTGGCGCTGGCGCTGCATGTAGCCGCCGCCGAAGCCGCCTACATGTGCGCCGATTTTGCCCGCTCCGAGGAACTGGTGCAGACCGTGCTGGCGCATGCGCAGTCACTGCTGGACCGGGTGCAGGCCTACGAACTGCTGATGCACGCCTACATCTCACGGAACCGCATGGTCCGCGCAGTCGATATCGGGCTGGAGGTGCTGGATCTGCTGGGCGTTCAACTGGTTACTGACCGGGACGACACTGGCGTGCAGTTGCCGACCATTGACGATCTGGCGCGCATGCCCACAATGACGCAGCCGGAGCATCTGGCGGCGATGCGCATCCTGGTGGCGCTGGCCCCGGCCGCTATTCAGACCCGGGCAAAGATCTACCCGCAGGGCATTCGTACGCAGATCCGCTACTGCCTGGAGCATGGACATACTTCCTGGTCGGCGGTGTCGTACGGGCTCTTCGGCTTTGTGCTGATCTCCGGGCCGCAGGAGGATATCGCGCGGGGCTACCACGCCGGGCAGTTGGCGCTGCGGTTGCTGGAGCAGTTTGACGCACGCGAACTCCAGAGCAAGGTCTTCTTTCTGGTCAATGCGCATATTCGCCACTGGCAGGCGCATGTGCAGGAGACAATCGTACCGCTGAAGGCGGGCGTGCAGAGCGGGTTGGAGCATGGCGATCTGCAGTTTGTAGGCTACAACGCCAAAGACCTCTGTGCCCACCGCTTTTTCCTGGGCGCACCGCTGGAAGAGGTCGCGCAGGAACAGATGCACTACATTGAACTGTTAAGTGGCCTCAAGCAGGAGCATTCGACCTGTTACATTCAGATCTGGCATCAGGTGGTGCTAAACCTGCTTGGGCAGGGCCACAGCCGGGAGCATCTGGCCGGCCCCAGTTTTGCGGTGGATACGATGCTGCCCTACCTGGAGGAGACCAACAACCGCAACCTGCTGTTTCACACGCACCTGGCCGAGACGATGCTGCACTACCTGTTTGGACAGTATGCACCAGCCGTAGCGGCTGCAGAAGAAGCCACAGTCCATATCGAGTCCGCGCCGGGCCTGATGAGCGTGGGCCTGCACCGGGTCTACCAGTCGCTGGCGATGCTGGCGAACTACTCCGCCGTGCCGCCCGCAACCCAGGCAACCTATCTGGAGCGGGTCGCGGAGAATCAGCAGCGCATTCGCCGTTGGGCTCCCGCCAACTACGAACATCTGGCCGATCTGATCGAAGCGGAACTGGCGCGCGTGCGCGGGCAGACCGAGCGGGCGATGGATTACTACGACCGCGCGATTGCCGGTTCACTGGAGCAGCATTTTACCAACATCAGCGCGATGGCCTACGAGCAGGCGGCCGCGTTCTACCTGGCCCTCGGACGCACCAAGATCACGCAGATCTATCTCAAGGATGCGCACTACTGCTACACGCTCTGGGGCGCGGTGGCAAAATGCCGGTACCTGGAGGCGCGCTACCCCGATTTGCTGGATCGGCGCGTGACCGCGTTGAGTCCCCGCGATCCGCAGACCCGCACCCAGACCGGCGACAGCACCTCAACCAGCAGCACCGGCAGCGCCGTGCTGGATCTGGCAACCGTGCTCAAAGCCGCACAGACGCTGGTCAGCGCGGTTGAGCTTGATCTGCTGCTGGAGCGGCTGATGGGCATGGTGCTGGAGAACGCCGGCGCGCAGAAGGGGCTGCTGATCCTGGAGAAAGATGGCGAACTTCTGGTTCAAGCCGAGGGTATGGTTGACCAGCCAACGATCACGGTACTCCAGAATCGCCCCGTGGACACCTGTACGCAACTCTCCACTGCCATCGTCAACTATGTGCGCCGGACGGGAACCAGCATGGTGGTGGCCGATGCCGCGCAGGATGAGCGCTTTGTGAGTGATCCCTACGTTGCCCAGCATGCGCCGCGCTCGATCCTCTGCCTGCCCATCCTGAACCAGGGGCGCTTTGTGGGCCTGCTCTACCTGGAAAACAACCTGACCAGCAATGCCTTTACCCCGGAGCGGCTGGAGATGATGCGCGTTCTGGCGGCGCAGGCGGCGATTGCGCTGGACAATGCCCGGCTCTACGCGGAGATGCGGCGCGAGATTGCCGAGCGGCAGCGGGCGGAGGAGGCGTTGCGCTCGATTACCGAGGGCACGGCCTCTGTCACGGGTGGGGATTTCTTCCGCTCGTTGATTCGCCATCTTGCCGCCGCCTTTGCCGTGCGCTACGCATTTGTGGCCGAGTGTACCGATCCATCATTCACGCACGCCCGCACCATCGCCTTCCTGGAGGACGGCCAGTTCCTGGACAATATCGAGTATGATCTGGCGGGAACGCCCTGTGAGCAGGTGGTCGCGGGCGATGTCTGCTACTATCCCATGCGCCTGGAAGAGTTCTTCCCCGCCGAAGCCGGGTTGCAATCCTACCTGGGCGCGCCGATCCATAACTCAGCCGGGCAGATCCTGGGCCATCTGGCGGTGCTGGACCCGCAGCCAATGGAGCGAACCTCCTACGATATGGCGATGCTGCGCATTTTTGCTGCCCGCGCAGGCACCGAACTGGAACGCCAGCGGGCGGAAGAGGCGCTGCGCGAGAGCGAGGCGCGCTACCGCCAGTTTTACAACAAGACGCCGGCGATGTTACACTCCATTGATAGCAGCGGCAACCTGATCAGCGTGAGTGACTACTGGCTGCAGATGTTCGGCTACGAACGGGATGAGGTCATCGGCCGCCGCAGCATTGACTTCCTCACCGAGGCCTCGCGGACCTATGCGCAGGAGATCATCTCCCAGGAGTTTTTCCAGCAGGGCGGGGTGAAAGATGTCGAGTTGGAGTTTGTCAAAAAAGATGGTGCGGTGATCCAGGTGCTGCTCGCCTCCATTGCCGAGAAGGATGCCGCCGGGCAGTTCACCCGCTCGATGTCCGTCCTGACCGATATCACCCGGCGCAAGCAGGCCGAGGATGCGCTGCGCCGGAGCGAAGGTCAACTGCGCCGGCTGAACGAGCAGTTATCCGACTACAGCCGTAACCTGGAGCAGCGCGTTGCCGAGCGCACTCAGGAGATCGAGCGGCGGCGGCATGTGGCGGAACGCACCCGCGATATGCTGGCGATCCTCAACTCCAACCGGCCCCTGCATGAGATTCTCGACTACATTGTGGCCGAGGGCATCAAGCTGCTGGGCACGCAGAGCGGAGCGGTCTATCGGCTGGATGCTGACCAGGGCATGTTTATTGTGCAGGCGGCGCGCGGACTGCCGCCCGACTATGTCGATGGGCTGTCCTTCCCGATGGATCAGAGCTTCATCGGGCGGGCGCTACGCACCCATCAGCCGGTGGTGGTTACTGACCTGACGACCGCCGTGGTGCGGGAGAATATCGGCATCTCGGAGTATCGGCGGGCACTGCTGGCGGAAAACTACCACACCCTGCTGGCCGTCCCGCTGATGCGCCAGGGGGATACCAGCGAGACCGAGGCGATCTATGGCGGGATTGCGCTCTACTACCCGGAGCCGCGCAGTTTCACCGAGGAAGAACTGGGCCTGGTGGTCGCCTTCGCCGATCAGGCCACGCTGGCGATTGAGAATGCCCACCTGCGCCAGCGCCTGCAGCAGGCGGCGATCATGGAGGAGCGCGCGCGCCTCTCGCGGGAACTGCACGACTCGGTGACGCAGTCGCTCTACAGCCTGACGCTGCTGTCGGAGGGGTGGCGGCGCATGGCGGCGGCGGGCCGGCTGGAGAATGTCACCGACTCGCTGGCGGAGTTGGGCGGTATCGGGCAGCAGGCGCTCAAGGAGATGCGCCTGCTGGTGCATCAGTTGCGCCCCCCGGCACTGGAGAAGGAGGGGCTGCTGGGCGCGCTCCACCAGCGCCTGGGCGCGGTTGAGCGGCGTGCGGGGGTGGAGGCCCGCCTGATTGCCGATGATCTCGAGGGACTGCCCGCCGCGCTGGAAGAAGGGCTCTACCGCATTGCGCAGGAAGCATTGAACAACTCGCTCAAGCATGCGTCGGCAACCTCGGTCACGGTGCATATTCGCAACACGGACGGGCAGATTGAACTGGAAGTTGTGGACAACGGTCAGGGCTTCGATCCTGATATGCTGAACGATGGCGGTGGCGTGGGCCTGAGCAGCATGCGCGAGCGTACCGCGGCGCTGGGCGGGACGTTAACCTTGCAGAGTGCGCCGGGAGCGGGGACACGCGTGCGGGTGAGTTTTGCCGGTACAACTGGTACAAACGGGGAGGAAACCAGATGAGCACACCAAAAATCCGGATTGTTATTGCCGATGATCATGCCGTGGTACGCAAGGGCTTGCAGACGTTGATTATGAGCGCGCCGGATATGGAGGTTATCGGTGAGGCGGTGGACGGTGTCGATGCGGTGCTGAAGGCGCGTGCGCTCAAGCCGGATGTGCTGCTGCTCGATATGCTCATGCCGCGCCAGGATGGGTTGGAGGCGATCCTACAGATCAAGCGGGAAGATCCCGACGCGAAGATCCTGGTGCTGACCAGCTTCGCCGATGATGATAAGATCTTTCCGACGATTAAGGCGGGCGCGCTGGGCTACCTGCTCAAGGACTCCTCGCCGGATCAATTGCTCCAGGCCATCGCCGATGTCCATGCGGGCAAGCCGTCGCTGCACCCGACGATTGCGCTCAAGCTGATGCGCGAGCTGAACCAGCCCTCCGATCTGCCGCCGACCGAGGCTCCCCTGACCGAGCGCGAGGTTGAGGTGCTCAAGCTGGTGGCGCGCGGGCTGACCAACCAGGAGATCTCGGAACTGCTGGTCATCAGTGAGCGGACGGTGGGCAACCATATCGGCAGTATCCTGAGCAAGCTGCACCTGGCAAACCGGACCCAGGCAGCGCTCTATGCGTTGCGGCAGGGGCTGGCGAGTCTGGATGAGAAGTAATAGAGAACATAGAACAAAGCAACATAGAACAAAACGTCGCTGACGCACAGTTATCACAGAACCAGTTTGTTTCTTGTCCAGTGTTTGTCTGTGCTTTCTTTTCTTGGACGTTTGGCGGCAAACTGATATGAAAGGTCTTGCGGCTATGGTTCTGCTGCTGCTTGCGCTTCGGTCGGATCGGTAGCGCGTGGGGCGACGCGCAGCGGTAGTGTCACCGTGAAGGTGGTGCCCTGGCCGACGCTGCTTGTCACGGCGATCTCGCCGCCCATCATCCGGCAGTAGCGCCGGCTGATCGCCAGGCCCAGTCCGGTCCCGCCATACTTGCGCGTGGTTGAGGGGTCCGCCTGCGTGAACTCCTTGAAGAGCGTGTCAAGCTGATCGGGGGCAATGCCGGAGCCGGTATCGGCAACCCGAAAGCGAATCAGATCCGCCGCCGCGGCGCTATCCCCATCATGAGAGGCGCGCGAGACCGTCAGGGTAATCGTGCCCTGCTCGGTAAACTTGGCGGCATTGCCCAGCAGGTTGAGCAGGATCTGCTGGGTCTTCAGTTGATCGGCATACATGATGCAGCCATCGTTGAGGCTATGCACCTCCAGCGTGTTGGCATGTTGTGCCACCAGCGGGCGCACCGTGTTGATCACCTGCTGCACCAGTTCGCTGACCGCAAACTCCTCCAGAAAAAGTTCCATCTTCCCCGCCTCGATCTTGGAGAAGTCCAGCAGATTACTGATAAGCGAGAGCAGATGTCTCCCGGCGGACTCAATTGCCAGCATGTCCGTCGTAATGTCGGCGATATCAGTCTCCTCTGCCTGCATGCGCACCAGTTCGCTATAGCCCAGGATGGCCGTCAGAGGGGTACGTAGTTCGTGGCTCATATTTGCCAGGAAAGTGCTCTTGGCGCGGTTGGCGGCTTCGGCGGCCTCCTTCGCCCGGGATAACTTATCATGGAGCCGGGTCAACGCTTCATTCTGCCGCCGCAGGGTCGCTTCCGCCTGCCGCCGGTCGGTGATATCATGCCAGACGATCAGCCGCCCGCGCAGATGCCCGGCGCGATCATACAGCGGCGAGATACGCATGTCATAGGCGCGTTCCACGCCATCTTCCGTAACGATCAGCTCTTCCGTCAACTCGGTGACATTGGCGTAGCGCCGGATCAAGTCGGGCCAGGGCGCGAAGACCTGCCGGGCCGACTGGCCGATGATCTCAGAGGCAGTGCAGCCGATACTGCGCTGGGCCGCCGGGTTGATATCAACGATCTGTTCCTGCTCATTAATCACGATTACGCCATCACCCATACTCTCGATCACCAGGTCGCGCGCCACCGGCACCACATCAAGCAACCGATAGCGGGAGATCCCCAGCGCCAGCACTAGCGCGGAGAGCACAAAACCGAAGGGCGTCAGATCCAGGAAGGGCCAGGGGTTCAGGCCGGAGATATACATCGCATTGCCGAGCCAGGGCATCAGGCCGCCCAGCAGCATAATCCCGGTCTGCCGGCGGTAGAGCCGTGGCGAGCGGATAAATGTGTGGGTCAGCAGAACCATACCGACCAGCAGGCAGGCATACGAAAACGCGATACAGGCCCAGAAGCCCGGGCCATACGAGAAATCCAGGAAGGGGTACACCCCGCTGCGATCCAGCCGGATATTTGCCCAGATCAGGCCATGCTGTTCATTCGTCCAGACGAGCAGCAGCGTCAGCAGGGGGCTGATCGCCAGGAGCGGAATAGTTCGACGGTTGAGCCAGTGCCCCCGCCCGGTGTGCTGCAGGACAAAGCCCAGCCAGGCCGGCGCCACCGTGACAATGCCCAGGTATTGCACTTTTGCCCAGAGGAGCATCACCGCATAGCGGGTTGTGCTCAACTCCAGCGCATACCCCAACGCCCAGACCGCCGCGGCCACGGCCAGCAGCAGCAGGGCCGGTGCGCCGGGCAGTTCACGCCGTCGCCAGGTAAACCCGCCGATGGCAAGTGACAGCATGGCTGCCAGGATCAGGGCGGTGGCATATGGGGGAATATTCAACCACTGCATCATTGCTTTTTGGAATAAACGCACATCATTCGCTGCATAAACGTAAACTCACGCCACGATTCGCGCGTGAAGTAGAAACGATTGGATTGCACGCTACGTGTGGAACGCCAGGATGGGGGATATCGAGGAAAAGAAGTTTCAGAACCGACGATATCGGGTGCCCACGTACAGCAACCGGCTACTATCGAGAACAGAACAACCGAGCAGAGAACAACCTGTGCCGGAGCAGTGCCCGTCATGCTCTGGTTCTTGATCCGCTGTTTGTCTCTTCTTGCTCTATTATAATACGTAACCCGTGTCACTACTTGATGATTTTGCCGGGAGGGCATATGCTCTCAAGGGTATTTTTGCCGGATTGCATTGGAGTGCGGTCGGGTGGACCGGCAGAGACCGCCGCTTCAGAAGAACATTCCCGCATCGGGACGCGCTGCGGACGCGCAGAAGCGCGTCCCTACCACGAAAAGCCTGCACCTGAGACCAATGTGGTCAGCCATGTCGGGCAGCCCCTGCTGCTCTGTGCGATATTCCCCGGCACCTTCGCGCTTACCTCCGGGTACCTGGCCTGGAACGACTGTTACACGCGCATCGCCCATTTACGCTCTGTTCTCGATTCTTTGTTCCCTGGTATCACTACGTATGCTATCATAGCATCCCAGAACGATGAACGATTACATCTATATGAAAGAGAGACAGCCTTTGATCGATTTCAAGGAACCCTACCGGCCCCGGCCAATTCGCTTCCTGGAACTCTGGCAGGTAGCGGACTGGCGGTTGAAAGTCTATGGCATTGCCTACCAGCGCCCCCGGCCCCGCCCGGAACTGATCGCGGCGGCCAAAAAAGTCGTGCATGCGCAACTCAGCCAGTTGTGCGATGACTACCAGCACTACGGCGTCGGGTTCCTCGGCATTCACGATGGGCGCGAGAGTAACTTTGTCTTTGTCAACTTCTGGGCTGACGAGAACGAACTGCATCACCATATCTATGTCTCGCCACAGGAGAGACCGCAGCGCCTGGTGGATGTCACATCAAGCGGGTTGCTGGCCTGCGTCTGGGATCTGCGGGTGATCGGTTTTGAACGCCAGTCCTGGATCGACAGTGTGTTGCGCAACCCGGACGGCCCCGATCTGGAACAGTACCTGGCCTGCCGGTTGAATGAAGATGTCTGACCCGGCTTCTATTGGCCTGATCTGCCGGCATACAAATTGCTGCCCCGACAGCAGGTTTATCCATTTGAGCCAATCGGGAGGTATGCAATGGCCGGTTCAGCCGTAACCACAACCAACCATGATGAGATTCGGGCGTGGGTCGAGGTCCGCGATGGACGGCCGGTCCGGGTGCGCGGCACGGGATCGGACAGTGATCCGGGTATCCTGCGGATCGATTTCCCCGGCGGCGCGGGGGAGGAGCAACTGGAGCCCATCTCCTGGACGGAATGGTTTGAGAAGTTTGATGCTAATAATCTGGTGTTTCTCTACCAGGAGACCAGGAAGAGTGGTGAGGGGAGCACCTTCTTCAAGTTGGTCAGCCGCGAGACGGCCCGCGAGCAGGGTGGAGCATAGAGCGTAGCACCGCATTCCGAGGAACAGCATGCGCTTTGACGAAATTATCACATTTGTTGGCGAGAGTGTTGACGCGGCCGGCGTGGGGTTGATTGTTATCGGCCTGATTATTGCCACCGGGCGCTTTCTGCTGCAGGCGCGTCAGAATGCCGGGGAAGCTTACCATGGCTATCGCCATGGCCTGGGGCGTACGCTGCTGCTGGGCCTCGAGTTCCTGGTCGCCGCCGATATTATTCGCACCGTGGCAATTGATCCTAACTTCCGCAATGTCGGCGTTCTGGCGCTGATCGTCCTCATCCGTACATTTCTGAGCTGGTCGCTTGAACTGGAACTGGAGGGCCACTGGCCCTGGCAATCCACGCGCCGTGCGCACTCCTCCCCCCATGCCTCGGAGAAAGCCCACACCTCTTCTGATTAATACGAGGTACGCAGTCGGTTCCAAACCGGACGTTTGACCCAATGAAAGCCTGATTCGCCTGCGGCAGCATTGACACGCGTGCCCGGTAGCCTTACCATTACCACAGCAATCCCCGCATACGTAGCCGTTGAGGAGGTGTATATGCTAGACCTTGACCTGTCTACCGAGTTTGGCGCACGCGTTGACCGCCGCCTGCGCGAAGAACGTATTATCTGGTTGACGACGATGGGAGCGGATAACACGCCCCAGCCCAGCCCGGTCTGGTTTCTCTGGGATGGAGCACAGATCTTGATGTACAGCCAGCCGGATACACCCAAAATTCGCAATATCGCTCGTAACTCCCGCATTGCCCTGAATTTCGATGGCGATGGACGCGGCGGCAACATTATTGTTATGACCGGCACAGCGCGTGTGGATACCGGCGCGCCCCCGGCCAATCAGGTGGCAGACTATGTGACGAAGTACCAGGAAGGCTTCAAGCGCATCCAGGTTACGCCCGATGGCTTTGCGCAGAGCTACTCGGTGCCGATCCGCATCATTCCGCAACGCCTGCGTGGGCATTAGTCGAACCGGCCCGCCGGACTGCGGCAGCCGGCCTGCCGCAGTTTATACCGATTTATTGTCATAGCCACCGAGGCCACCGAGGACGCAGAGATGTTCAACAGGAATGTGCTGCTGCGCGTATTGCACCCATTCCGGCGCATGGCTGGTTTGATGGCAAACTGGTTTTAGACCTGGGATCTCGAATGGACGACGCCTTTAACCCGAGCTACTACAACACGGTCGATCAGATCTACCATGCCCGCTGGTCGGTTGCCAAACTGGGACGGTTGGCACTGCTGCGCCGGTCAGTCGAGATGCTCTGGCCGCAGGGCCATCCCACCCGGCTGATCCAGGTCGCCGGAACGAGCGGCAAAGGCTCAACCTGTCGCTTCCTGGAGGCAGGGTTGGCCTGCCTGGGAAAGGCGGGCGCATTCCTGGGGCCGCACCTGTTCGACTACCGCGAGCGCTTTAGCATCGATGGGACAGCGGTGACGCAGGACGCGGTGACGCAGGTCTGGGAGACAACCGTCAAGCCACATCTGATTGAGCTGGCACTGGAGAATGAGCAACATCTGCCGACCTTTCACGAGGTGAACATTTTGATGGCGCTGGCCCTGTTTGATCAACAGCAGGTGGACTGGGCGGCCATCGAAACCGGCGTCGGCGGGCGCTATGATCAGGCCACCGCGCTGGAGGTGGTGGCGACGGCGCTAACCAACGTCGGGCGCGATCATGAGCATCTGCTGGGGCCGTTGCCATGGCAGCGCGCCCTGGACAAGGCCGGCATTGTGCGCCAGGGGGTGCCACTCTTCAGTAGCGCCCAGGACGATCCAACCCGGCAGATCCTCACGGCGATCTGCCGCGACCAGCATGCACCGCTCCACACCATCGCTCAGCCGGAGGTGGATCAGCTTGATCAACTGATCGCGGCGGCGATGGAGCAGGCACTGCCGCCGGAGGCGCTGCTGACCTCAGAGCATCAGCGCTGGAATGCCGCTCTCAGTCTGGCAGGTATTCGTACGCTCTTCCCGGAGATCGATCCGGCGCAGGTGATCCGCCGGATGCTGGCGGTGCGCTTTGTGGGCCGCTTCTGGCAGGTTGCCGCGGGCGTGTATGCCGATATTGCGCATAATCCGGAGAAACTCGCGGCTTTAGCCGGGGAGTTGACTCAGAAGTTTAGCGCAAGCGGGAAGATCTTCGTCGTGGGCGTCTCCGGGAAGCGCTCGGCGGTGGCGAACCTCGCGCCGCTCGTGCCGGTGGCAAAAGCGATTATCGTAACCGGCGTGGCCTTCAAGGGCCAGGAGTTGCAACTGGTCAAAAAAGAGGTCGAGAGCATCCGCGCCGATATTCCGGTACTGTTTATTGCCGAGCCGCAGCAGGCCGTTACTGTCGCGCAGGCGATGCGGCATGCTACCGATATTATCATTCTGACCGGCTCAACCTACATGATCGACCAACTGCTCAACCCCGATCCCTACTTGCAGACGATCAACGCCACCTGGGGCTGGCGCGCCCGCCAGGATACCCCGGTCGAAGGGACGCTCCAGTTTACCTTGCCACGACCGCCGGAGCGGTGATTTGATGAACAGGCGTTACGCAGTGGTTCATCAAACCGGGCGTTTCACCCGGTGAACGGCAGAATCGCCTGCGGCAGCATGGTACTTTTTTAGCTTTTTCCGGAGAATGTGGCTCTCCGAGCTACATTCTCCGGAAAAAGAAAGTTCCATTCCACCCTGCCGGAGGCGAATCGGGCCAGTTGTCCCGGCAGATGCCTGGTTTGAAACCGACCACATAACTCCTGTTCATCACATAAGTTACGCGGTCCCTGACCCGGAAGATGGTTCCGCCTCCGGCAGCGCGGAAGAGACCAGATCTTTTGCACAAAAAAATTCACATTGTGAATTTTTTGTGCAAAAGAAAAAAGCACCATGCTGCCGCAGGTAAAATATGTCGCTATCAGGATTAAGAACCCGGTTTACATACGTATCCCGTAACACATGGTATTAAACAATATCCTCCAGCAGTATCAGCAGTTAGAACAGGCGCTCGCACAACTCTCCCGGTCGGCGCGCTTTGACCCCGGTGTCAACCTGCGCCTGGAGCGGATTACGCATCTGTTGCAGGTGCTGGGCAATCCGCACCACCACTTCCCGGCGATCCATATCGGCGGAACCTCCGGCAAGGGCACCACGGCAGCCATGGCCGCGGCAATCCTGACCGCTGCCGGCTACCGCACCGGGCTCTACCTCTCGCCTGCCCTGCAGATCCTGAACGAGTGCTACCAGCTCAACGGCCAGATCTGCGCAACCAGCCGCCTGTCGGCACTATTTGCGACGATGAAACCGGCGCTGGACGCAGTTGCCGCCACCAACCCGGCCGGCTCCCCGACCCCGTTTGAGGCGCAGGTGGCGCTGGCATTCCTGCTCTTTCAGCGGGAGGGCGTTGATGTCGCCGTGGTCGAGGTAGGACTGGGCGGCGCACGGGATGCGACCAATGTGCTACCCGCAACCGTCGCCGTGCTGACGAATGTCGGGTTGGATCACACGGCGATCCTGGGGGATACGGTTGCGGCAATTGCGCAGGAGAAGGCCGGCATTATCAAGCCGGGCCGGCATGTGATCAGTGGCGTAGAACAACCCGAGGCCCGCCGGATTATCGCCGACAGATGCGCGGCGCAGGGTGCGCGGCTCTGGCAGGTGGGGCCGGATATTACCTGGCAACCCGAAGCGACGGGAAAGTTTACACTGCATCTGCCCACCCGCACCCTGACCAACCTCTCGTCGGGAATGCCTGGTGCGGCTCACATTGCCAATGCTGCCTGCGCGGTAGCGGCGGTGGAGGCGCTGCCCGGCTTCGTACTGCCGGAGCAGGCGCTGCGGCATGGGTTGGCAACGGCGCGACTACCCGGTCGGTTGGAGATCGTCCAGGAAGCGCCAACGGTCCTGCTGGATGGCGCGCACAACCCCGACAAACTGCGCGCGGCCCTCCAGTTGATCGATACAACCTATGCCGACAAACGGCGCATCCTGGTGCCGGCGCTCAAGGCCGACAAAGACGCGCATGCGCTGCTGCCGCCGCTGCTGGAGCGGGCTGATCAGGTGATCGTAACGGCCTTCCGGGCAAAACATCTCTGGGAGCCGCTGTCGCCGCTGTCGCTGGCGGATCTGGCGGCCATGTATGCGCCGCATCTCGATATCCGCGTTGTCGCTGATCCGCTGGAGGCAATTGCGCTGACGCTGGACATCGCCACACCCGCCGATCTGGTCTGGGTCACGGGATCACTCTACCTGGTTGGCGATGTACGAGAGCACTGGTACCCGGCGGCAATGCTGCTGGAGCAGGCGGAGTTGGGGTAAGCCACATAGTATTTCAGGTCATTTCGTGACCATACCCGATACGCCGCCATGCTTCTTTGAAATCAGGTATGTCATACGCGGCAGGTTGCAGCCAGTACGAAACTTTCTCATTCTTTTCGCCGCGATGCGCCAGTGCTTTTATTTCCTCTGGAAGCATGATGAATGCATCTGGTTCATCAGCCACATTGTTAACAATGATCCAAAAATGATCCATGATCTTATCAAGGCTCTTACCAGGCAGAACGGAGCTTCGTTTTGATGACAATTTTGCCTGAGTTCCAATAAACGTAGTACCATATGTGTTGTAGGCAATAATGTCAACACCGCGTGCATTGCGCGCAGTAGTACGCGCTGTGCTATAGGCGACGCTGGATACCGCCTATCAACTCCATCTCCATCGCTGTGTGTGCGGCCGGCCCTGGCCACCCGCGCTCCCCGCAGCCGTCTGGATCAACCCACCGGCATTGACCGCTGTGGCGGTACCCGGCGATCAGACGCCGGTAGGCGACCAGGTAGACGTTACCCAACCGGAGCCGATGTAATATGGTCCAGAGCCGTTCGGCTGCCTGGACCATATCATATCGCATACTGCACCCGAAATATCGATGTACCCTGTCTCAAATATATTGACACATTCCGTCAAACGTCTACCGCAACCTCAGCGCTGGGCGGCCTCCTGCACCAGTTCAAACGCCGCGGCTAGTTGCGTATCTTCGCTCTCGCGCAGCGCCTCAGCCGAGAGTTCGGCCGCATCGGTGGGTGAGAGCGGCTGGGTGCCCGGCGGCAGCACAACTTCGATATCCGGTTCAATGCCGGTTTCGCGGATCAGGCGGCCGCTGGGGGTGCGCCACTGGCTGGTGCCCAGCAGCAGCCGTGCGCCATCTTCCAGTTGGAAGGTCGTTAACACCGTGCCGGTGCCAATTGTCGGCACACCCAGCACCTGGGCGCGGCCGGCATCCTGCATTGCCCCGGAGACAATCTCGGCGGAACTGGCGGTGTTGAGATTGACCAGGACGGTCAACGGAATATCCAGAGCCACGCCACCCGCCCGCGCCGTGGTTGTCGTGCGCTCATCTGCGCGGTTTTCCTCGATCAGGACCGGCGTACCTTCCTCCAGGAACTGGCCGGCAATCCCGACCGCCTCATTGAGCAACCCGCCGGGGTTATTGCGCAGATCCAGGATTACTGCCTCGGCACCCTCCGCCTGCGCTTCGGTCAGCGCCTGCTGCATCTCCTCGCTTGAACGCTCGGCGAAGGAGGTAAGTTGTACCAGTGCCACATCATTCGGCAACATGCGCCAGGTAACGCTGGGCACCTCGATGCGGTTGCGCTCGATAGGGATATCGACCGGCAGTTCGGTGCCGGGGTGAATCACGGTCAGCGTGACCTCGGTGCCCTGAGGCCCCCGGATGGTTGCCGCCAGTTCGTCAACGGTCATGCCCTGCGTGCTCTCGCCATCAACTTCGAGAATAATATCCCCCGCCTTGAGGCCGGCTGCTTCGGCGGGCGAGCCTTCGATGGGCCGGACAATAATTGCCTGTCCATCTTCGCGTACATTCAGGTAGGCTCCAATACCTTCAAACTCTCCGGAAAGCGACTCCTGCCAGCGCCGGGCATCCTCGGCGGAGAGGAACCGCGTGTGGCCCTGGTCGCCCAGGCTGTCGAGCATTCCGCTGATTGCGCCCTCGGTCATCTCCTGCGGATCAACCGCTTCGGGTTCGACAAAGTTTTCTCGTGTCAGTTCCCATGCTTGCCAGAAGACGCCAAACTCTTCGCAGACCTCGTCCGACTCCGGACAATTGGTCGCGGGTGTCAGGGAACTTCCAACAATCAGCCCACCGCCAAGGCCAAATATCAGCGTTAGCGACACCAGCAGGACCGTCATCCAGAGGGGCAGTTGCATTCGTAGCAAATTGTATTCTGAACGCATAGTATTTCCTGAAAAACTTATAGTGTGCATAGAACCAGTTTAACATTTCTTCAGTATAACACTGTCGGCAAGGTTAGCGCATAAGAATTTCATAAGGGGTAGAAGAATTTTCGCACTCAAATGTCGGATTATTTCGGTTTCCGTAGAGACGCGCTGCTGGGCGTCCGCACGCCGTCATTCGCGGGGAACAACCCGGCCTGCCGCGGCACTGTGCTATAATGCATCAGGCTCGTTGTAAGGATTGAAGCAACCCAATACCACTATGCGCCTGACTTTTCTAGGGACCGGCACGTCGATGGGGATACCGATTGTCGGCTGTCACTGCCCGGTCTGTACCTCAACCGATCCGCGCAACCGTCGTATGCGCACTGCGGCACTCGTACGCCATGCCGGACAGTCCCTGCTAATTGATGCCGGGCCAGATCTGCGGATGCAGGCATTAGCCGCGCACATTGACGCTCTGGACGCGGTGCTGTTGACGCATGCTCACTTTGACCATGTCGCCGGTCTTGATGATCTGCGCCCGCTGACCATGCAGGCCGGTGCGCTGCCCATCTTTGGTCGCCCCGACACGCTGACCGATATTCGTCGCCGGTTTGACTATGCCTTTGTCGACTCCTCCAAGGGCTCGTCCCGCCCGGCCCTGGAACTCTGTCCGATTACCGGGCCGTTTACAATTGGCCCGACGCAGATCATCCCTTTCGATATTCCGCACGGCACCTGGATGATCAACGGCTACCGGATCGGCAACCTGGGCTATGTTACCGATGCCGGTGCCGTGCCCGAGGCTGCGCGGGCGCTGCTGCGCGACCTTGATGTCCTGGTCTTGAATGCATTGCGGTTTGAGCCGCATCCAACCCATCTCAGCCTGGATCAGGCGCTGGCGGTGATTGCCGATCTGCGTCCCCGGCGCGCGTTGCTGGTGCATATGACCCACTCGTTTGACCATGCCACGGTTAGTGCGCAGTTGCCGTCTGGTGTAGAACTGGCCTACGATGGGTTGGAGGTTGAGGTGATGGAGACCGGCTGATGCGTATAGGGATTGATGCCCGGCTCAATGCGTACCGGCGTGGGGGCATTCCCGAATATACGCGCCGGCTTTTAACCGCGCTGACGGCACTGCCGGCGCATGACACGTTTGTGACGTTGCAGCACCCGGAACATCTGCGCCCGCTGGTTGTTTCGTCCAATGTGCAGCGCGCCACACTCAGGACGCCGCCGCATCACCGGTTGGAACAGTGGTCGCTCCCGGTTGAACTGCTGCGGCAGCGCCTCGATCTGCTGCACTGCCCCGATTTTATTGCGCCCCGGTTGCGTCCATGCCCGGCAGTGGTCACGATTCACGACCTGGCATTTCTGCACTATCCCGAGATTCTTGATGATCAGGCCCGCCGCTACTACCGCCAGGTGCGCGCCTCGGTCTGGCATGCCGACGCGGTGATTGCCGTCTCCGCCGCGACGCGCCGGGATATTACCGAACTGCTGGATCTGCCGCCCGCGCGGATCGATCTCGTGTACGAAGCCGCCGCGCCGGTTTTCGCGCCGCAACTGTTGCGTGAGCGGGAGACGCGCCGGTTTGATGAGCAGGTGATTGAAGCCGGTACCTTTGCACTATTTGTCAGCACGCTGGAGCCGCGCAAGAATTTACCGACGCTGCTCCGGGCGTTGCATATCTGCCGCGAGCGTCGGCGGAATATTCCCTATCTGCTGGTGGTAGTCGGCACGCGCGGCTGGCGCGATGAGGATATCTTTGCGACTGTGCGCGATCTGCGACTGGGGGAAGCGGTGATCTTTCTGGGAGGGGTAGACCAGCAGGATCTGCTCTGGCTCTACAATGCCTGTCTGCTTTACGCCAATCCGTCGCTCTACGAGGGCTTCGGGTTGCCCGTACTTGAAGCGCTGGCCTGTGCCGCACCCACGCTCGTGTCGGATGTCAGCAGTCTGCCGGAAATCGTGGGGGAAGCGGCACTACGCCTGCCGCCGCGCGATGTGGCGGCCTGGGCCGACGCGCTTGAGCATGTCTGGAATGATGCGACACTACGCCACAGGCTGGCGGAGGGAGGACCGGCACAGGCGGCGCGCTTCTCCTGGGAACGCGCCGCCCGTGAAACTCTGGCGATCTACCATCGCGTTAGGCGCCGGCCGGTTGCGCGGTAAACCGGCCTAGTTCCCAACCGTCTGCTGTTCAACGGATTCAGGTGTACGCATCAGCGCCGGATGCAGCTTAATGGAAGCCAGCCAGCCCTCAATCCCGGCAGTCGGAAGCACGCCCTGCTCCGTCACCAACCCGGCAAGCTCTGTCAACGGCGTGCAATCAAAATAGAGATTTTTGATGGTAATACCAACCGGTGGCGCTTCCCAGACTTGCTCAGCAGGCCAGTGCGTCTGTATCGGTGGCGTATAACCGGGAGGCAGAAACTTGTTGCTACTGCAGAGCGCATAGATTGGCACATTATTGGTCCGCGCCGCCAGCGCCAGACTGTAGGTACCCGCTTTATTCATCAGGCCACGACTGGTTAGATGATCGGCTCCCACCAGCACCAGACTCATCCGGGGCACATACGAACCTGCCAGCGCATCAATCATCATCGTAACCGGGATGCCGTCTTCGGCAAGCTCTGTTGCCATTTTGCGCCCCTCGTATCCCGGTCGGCCCTCCGCACAGATCACGCTAAACCGGCGTCCGGCCCGCTGAGCATGGCGCAACGCGGCCCGCACCGTCGTACTGCGGCTGTTCGTCAGCACCTGCGCCCCTTCGGGAATGAGGGGTAACACCGACTCGGCAATAGCTGCCTCATGTACATGCAACTGTCGCTTAAAATCGCTGGTAATATCGACCACGGTCTGCCGGAGGGTGCGCAGCGCGTCAAGCGACTCAATCTGCCACAACACCTCATTAACCAGGTTAACCAGGGGCGCCATTGAGGGTTGGGCGTGAATGAGCCCCCAGATCGTCATTAATAACTCTTGACGGAAATCTTCCAGGGATGGCGCGTCCCCGGTTCGTGCGCATCGCAGCAAGACCTCCGCGCCCTGTTCGGCTATCTCGGCTGCACCGGCATAGTTGTTGGCAGCAATATCGGCAATTGCCTGTGCTGTCACTTTATCCACATGCCCCTCCATGATGAGGTTTTGCGTGCTGCGATCATTCTGGCCTGTTGCTTGTCCTGCGTATTCAATTGCTACTCATTTCCTAGTTGAACTGACTGCTGTCCCTGGAGGCTCTTTACAAGCGCTTCCAGGCGATCAATGGCAAACGGTTTTGCCAGATAGGGGGTTCCAAACTGCGCAATGCTGGTGCGGGTTGCCGGGCTCAGTGTATCGCCGGTAATGAACACCAGTCGCTGCGCCAGTTCGGGATACCGCTGTTGAATAATACGATAGAGATCAAATCCGCTCATGCCCGGCATTTTAACATCGCTCAGGATAAGATCAAACTGTTCCTGTTCCAGTGCTTTTAACGCGGCTTCGCCACTTGTCACCACGCGTGACTGATGTCCCAGGTCATGCAACAAACGGGCCAGCAGTGCGCCAACCGGCTCTTCATCGTCCACAACCAGCACGGTATAGGCCAGATCCAGTTCTTCCACTGCGGCATCATCAACCGGCAGAGGAACATCCGGTTCCAGTTCCAGAGCTAATATCGGCAGATCAACATAGACCGTGGTTCCCACACCAACCGTACTCTCCGCCCAGATCCGCCCATTATGTTCCTGCACAATGCCAAAGCAGATCGAAAGTCCCAGTCCGGTTCCCTGCCCAACCGGCTTGGTTGTGAAGAAGGGGTCGAAGATCCGGTTCAGTTCCCGATCCGGAATACCCACGCCGGTGTCACTGACGGCTACTCGGAGCATCCTGGGGGCAGGTGTGCCCCCCTCGCCGGTGTCGCGTGCCGGCGCGATCAGTTGCGTGCGTAACGTTAGCGTACCGGGACCGCCCCGCGATGCCATTGCCTGATGCGCATTATTAATCAGATTGAGGAACACCTGCTGGAGTTGATAGGGGTCGGCAATGGTTGGCGGTAATTTCTGGTTGTAATCAGTGACAACTTTGATATTATCCACACGGAGTTGGTAGGCCCGCAGACTCAGCGTACTATGCAGCACATCATTCAGATTTACTGTGACACGTTCGGGCTTATGTTCGCGGGCAAAGATGAGCAGATTCTGCACAATACGTCCCGCCCGTTCCGCCTGGGTATGAATATGCTCAACATCCTGGGTGACGCGTTCGGGAAGCGATGTATCACGCAGCAGGAGTTGAGAGTAGCCGCTAATGCTGGTCAACGGGTTGTTCAACTCATGCGCAACCCCGGCAACCAGTTGCCCAATGGCCGAGAGCTTTTCGGCCTGGATCAGTTGCTCCTCCAACCGCCGCCGCTCGGTCAGGTTACGGGCGATACAGTGCAGGCCGCCGTTGTGTTGCCCATCGCGGGTGCGCCGGGCGCTGACTTCCAGATAGATCGTTTCGTTGTCGATCCGGATCATCTCAAGCTCAAACGGCGATACCGTCTCGCCGCGCAAAAGCTCGATAAACAGCGACTTGACGCTTTCCCAGGAAGACATCGGGCATAACGACGAAAGGGAGCGGCCCTGTAACTCCTCCAGCGAGTAGCCGGTCAGTTGCTGCCCGGCTTTGTTAATTGTCGTAATACACAGGTTGCGGTCCAGCGTAAAGATGAGATCGTACGCATTGGCAAAGAGATCCCGGTAGCGCTCTTCACTCTGCTTAATGTGCTGATACAGCCGGGCATTCTCAATTGCGATGGCTGCATATCCTGCCAGCGCGGAAAGCAAATACTGGTCATTCTCACTGAAGACCCGATCGGCCTGCTGATTATCCACGGCCAGCACACCGATCACCTGCTGGCCCATCGTCAGCGGCACCTGGATAATTGAACGAACCAGGAAACCGGTCTTCACTTTCAGCGCCGTACCGACCTGCCCCTGATTGATGCGGATCGGTTTGCCGGTACGCACCACCTGCCCGGCGAGGCTGTCGTCAATCGGCATCCGCAGTCGTTGGGCGCGCTGCTCACCCAGGTTCTTTGCGGCGCGCAGGTAGAGTTCATCCGTACGTTCATCGCGCAGTAACAGGAAACCTTCCTCGGCGCGAGTAATATACACCCCGGCTTCGACAATCCGCTCCAGCAGTTCCTCCAGGTCCATCAGCGTACTGACCGACTTGCCGATACTGTAGAGCACCGTCAACTCCTGCACCCGCTGCTGCAAATTGCGGGTCAGTCGGTCGCGCTCGCGCTGCAAGCGCCGTTCGCGGAGCGCCTGGTTAATCACAGCCTGCGCTTCGGTATCGCTAAACGGCTTGATCAGATAGTTCCGCGCCCCAAGCCGAAACGCATCAACCGCGATATTTTCCGACCCATGCGCCGTCATCAGAATAACCGGCACATCATACCCCTCCTGCGCGATCAGGCGGAGCAGATCCAGGCCGCTAATATCGGGAAGTTGCAGATCGAGCAAAATAAGGTCGGGTAGTTGCTGGCGTAGGCGACGAAGGCCCTGCTTTCCGGTATGAGCTATAATTGGGCGATAGCCCAGGTCTGGCAAGACAATTTCTGCCAGTAACCGGCAGATTTGCTCGCTATCATCTATTATGAGGATTTCTTCCATACTACCTGCGCTTGTTGCATGGAACACGTGGAGGACAAACACTGCTTATGAAACATGAGAGCTTGTATGCTAGTCTGAATAGCGCACAATTTTTCATCCTGGGCTTTATATTGTACAACGAAGCAGGGGCCATGACAAGCAGGATACATTACAATTATACTCATACAACCTCGTAAATACCAGTCCCTGTTGATATTCTGTTGCGTCTGTCTATCCCAGGTGCTATGATTGAACCTATGTTGACCAGCCGTACGACACACATCGCCGTTCTTGGTGATATTAACGCGGATATCACTCTGATTATCCCATCCTACCCGTCCGAGGGTGACGATTGCACCGCCCGGTCACTTCAGTGGGGTAGTGGCGGTTCCGCGCTGAATGCGGCTGTTACATTTGCCGTGCTGGGTGGTCATTCCCGGCTCTTGAGTCGGGTTGGCCGTGATCCGACGGCCGATGTGGCGTTGCGCGTAGCACACCAGCAGGGCATCGACATCAGTCTGGTCCAGGAAGATGAACAGATCGCCACCGGTACTTGTGCCGCCATTATCAGCCCCGGCGGTCAGCGAACAATGTTCAGCTTTCGCGGCGCGAATGTTGCCTTTGACTCCAGGGCAATTACGCCGGAGTTGCTCGCACGCATCCATCTGCTCTACCTGAGCGCGCATGCACTGCTGGAAGGCTCCCAGCGTGACGCCGCACTCCGTGCAGTTGAACTTGCCAACGCGCAGGGCGTGCCCATTGTGCTCGACCTGAGTACACCCGCGATTCGTCAGTGCCCGGATGATATTTTCCAACTGCTGCCCCGGCTGTGGCTGCTCTGTCTGAATGAAGATGAACTGCGCCTGCTGTTACCCGGACAGGACGATGCCACAGCGATTACCCGCCTGTTGCGTTATGGCGGACGCTACCTGGCTCTGAAGCAGGGAGCCCGGGGTTGTACGCTTGCCAGTAGCGACTGCCGTCTGCAGGTGGCTCCTCCGGCGGTGACGGTCATTGACACAACCGCTTCGGGTGATGCCTTTGCTGCCGGGTGTGCCTGGGCATTACTCCACCATGGGAGTATACACGAGAGCGCGCTTCTCGGCAATCTATTGGGCGCATTGACGGCAACACGACCAGGGGCGGCGGCGGCTCTGCCTGGTCGGGACGAGTTGCGCCGCCGGCTTGCGCCGTCGTTGCAGCGTCTGCTGCATTTTTAGGCGCTATCTGTATCGCACACGCTGCTGCCGCAGGCGATTCTCCCGTTTACTGGTCAAACGTCCGGTTTGTATGGCAACCGTGTACCTTGTAGTATTGAAACATGAGGATCAGATATATGACCCCACCGTGGAAAGACTATCTTGACAGCCTGCAAATCAAGGATCTCGGTGAGATTTTTGGTACACCCAAACCAGTTATCGGCATGGTTCACTGCTGGCCGCTGCCGGGAGCGCCCGGGTATACCGGCTATGGCATGGATACCATTATCGCGCATGCCGTACGTGATGCGCAGGCGCTGGCGGCGGGGGGCTGTCATGGCGTGATTGTTGAGAACATGTGGGACATTCCGTTCCGTTCCGGGCCACATGTCCAACCGGAGAGTATTGCAGCACAGGCCGTGGTCGCGCATGCCGTGAAAGCGGCGGTTGACCTGCCGCTGGGGATCAACCTGGTCCACAATGGCGGTACGGCGTTGCTGGGGATTGCTGTGGCATCCGGGGCCGGTTTTATCCGCGTCTGCATGTTCACCGGCGCGGGAGTCTGGGATGCAGGCAGTTGGGACGAAGGATGCGCGGCTGATCTGCTCCGCCGACGCAAAGAACTGCACGCCGAACATGTTAAAATCTTTGCCGATGTCGATAAAAAACACTCGGTCCGGTTCCCCGGCATTGACCTGGCAACACATATCGAGTGGACCCGCTTCTTTGGCGCAGATGCGCTGATCATTTCCGGGCGGATGACGGGTGACGCACCGGATCTGGCGAAGGTGCGCCAGGCACGCGCACTGGCGGGTGATCGGCCTATTCTCCTGGGCAGCGGAACCGATGAGCAGAACATCGCCGCGTTTATGGAAGTCGCCGATGGGGTGATTGTCGGCAGCAGCATTAAAGCAGACAGCGCAATTGCCAACCCGGTAGATGTTGAACGGGTGCGCCGTTTTGTACGCGCGGCCTCCGGGCGGTAGCACTGGTGACAGGTGTGTCTGGCGGTAAGCCAGTGGTAAACTGTTCATCAATGATACGAGTTACGCGGTCACAGATCGGTAGCGCATTTCGCCTCCGGCAGGACGGAAAATTCCATGCTTTTGCACAAAAATTTGCACTTTTGTGCAAAAGCTACATCACGTACCACGCTGCCGCAGGCGAAGCCGGCTTCCGGAGTTGGCACTCGGACAAAACAGTCTGCACCGCGTACATCGTGTCAATGACAGGACGTACGCGGTCGCCATGCAAACGAGATGGTTGCCCTGACGGAAGCCCGACTCGCCGGCGGCAGCGTGGTATATTTATGGTTTCTGCTGCCCTGATGGAGGTAATAGCCACGTCCAGGCGAAGGATCGCGTAACTTGTGTCAGTGCCGGGAGCGGTGCAACCATTACTGCTCTCCAAAGATGAATAACCTGTCATTCTGCCCTGGTACTTATGGTTATCATGCAGATGGTACCTGTGGCGTACTCCGGTCAAGACCCATGCCTCATTGAACCTGAAGGGCCGGCGTGTTATCCTATAGATGCAACGGGACATCACACAACAACAACAACAAACATCTCCCCGGAGCAAGAACTGTCAACCGCCAGAGGTATTTGGTTCTTGTAACGTGTCGTAGGAGCGTCACAGTACCAGCATCACAACACGACAACGCAGCACGACAACGCAGCACGACATCGTACCAGCATCACAACACGACAACGCAGCACGACAACGCAGCACGACATCGTACCAGCATCACAACACGACAACGCAGCACGACAACG
>JGI12109J20283_10800515_pt1 | contig 47325 bp, 43 predicted proteins | sample ElkSlonscriptome_12_FD_20283 | JGI IMG/M metagenome (IMG submission 20283)
TTTTAATTCCAAATTGAAGGATTCCCAATTAAAGGATTAAGATCGATTGGCTCATTGCATTCGCCCATCTCATAAGGGCGGCTTACTCAAAGAAAAGCACCAATTTACTTGGCTAAATGCTCAATTTTTCAATTTGATTCTCCGTCTAGCAAAAGCGTATCGCTTCGCTCTTTCAAATGCTTGCACCAAGAAATCGCCGAAGCAAGCTTCGCTCATCTTGGCATAAGCATTTGACACTTCGTGTACGCTTTTGCTTGAGTTGCTTTAAAATGAAAAAAGCCCGATTTGCAATCGCAAATCAGGCTTTTCTTTGTGGGCGAAGAGAGATTCGAACTCCCGACCCCCTCGGTGTAAACGAGGTGCTCTGAACCAGCTGAGCTATTCGCCCCGAAAATTGGGTTTGCAAATATACATGAAAAGCGAATGATGGCAAATTTTTTAAAAATTATATTGCTTCTGCAACTACGAAGTTGCTTCCGCCTACGTAGATCAGGTCATTCTCGCCGGCATTGGCTTGAGCTGCAGCTACAGCTTGGGCCACCGAGGCATATTTTTCACCTTCTAAGCCCAACTTTTTAGCGGTGTTGCTCAACAGATCCACCTCCAATGCTCTCGGCACTTTTGCCTCACAGAAATAATAGTTGGCTGTTTTAGGAAATAGCGCAAGGATCTTCTCAATGGCTTTGTCTTTGACCACTCCAACCACCAAGTGCAGCTTTTCAAATTTCTCTTGACTCAATTGCTTCATGACCCACTTCAGGCCGTCTTCGTTGTGCGCTACATCTGCGATCATTTTCGGGTCTGATTGCAAACTTTCCCAACGACCCCTTAATCCAGTATTCTCCACCACCTTCATGAGCCCTTCTTGTAATTGCGGATAACTGATTGACCACTCAATTTTTCTCGCTTTCCTCAGGAAAAGCCAGGTGGTGAAAACCGTCCTGAGATTTTCTGTTTGATACTTGCCTTGAAGTGCTGTCTTCAGATCTTTCGGAAGCTTGAGACTTTCAGCATACATGATCTCCGAATCACAAATTTTTGCCTGTTCGGTGAACACCTGTTTCACTCCGGAGCCATTGCCGATCACGACAGGCCTGCCTTTCTTAATGATGCCCGCTTTTTCAATAGCGATCTTTTCGAGCGTATCGCCTAGCAGATCCATATGATCCCAGCCAATGTTCGTGATCACGCTCAATTCAGGGTCGATCACATTGGTTGAGTCTAATCTTCCTCCTAAGCCAGTTTCCACAATGGCGATATCCACCGCTTCTTCAGCAAAGTGATTGAAAGCCAAGGCCACGGTCCATTCGAAGAAAGAAGGTTTGATCCCGGCAAAATTGTCCTGATGGCTTTCCACGAAACCCATGACCTTTTTTTCTGGGATCATCTTTCCGTTCACCTTGATCCGTTCACGATAATCCTTTAAATGGGGAGAGGTATACAGTCCGGTTTTGTAGCCTGCTTCCTGAAAAACGGAAGCCAACATGTGGGCGCAGCTGCCTTTGCCATTGGTGCCGGCAAGGTGTATGCTTTTGAATCTTCTCTCGGGATGGTCCAAAGCTTTACATAAGGCTAAGGTATTGCTGAGATCTTTCTTGAATGCGGATTTACCTTCCCTTTGAAACATGGGAAGCTGCGTGTAGAGGTAGTCAAGGGTCTCCTGATACGTCTTCAATTCAATATGAAAATGAAGGTCATCTGCCCCCTTTGCTCTTGAGGAGCATCTGGAGAAGCATTGAACCGGGTATTCAAAGCAGCTTCTTTGGCTTTTTTATACAAAATCTTACTGGTGGTAGTGGAACCCCTGGCTCCCGGATCGGCTGCGATGACTTTTCCATTCTTATTAACCCTGATGTCAACCACCACTTTACCCTCATCTTGCGAAAGATCGCGAATGGTTGGTTTACGGGCAATCGAGCGTCCACTCAAATTATGGCGTATCCCATCGCCACTGCCACCCCCTACATAATTCCGACTGTTGGGGTCTCCATCGACTGAGCCTTGATCTCCAGTCTGATTGCTTGTGCCATCTCCTTCAGAGGTCTGGTCTTTTTTATTCTTCCATTTGTTCAGGGCATCACTGAGGTTCTTGTCGGGCTGAGGTTCTGGTTTTTTCTCGATCGGCTTTTCCTCTTCTTTTTTCTCTTGCTTTTCTTCTTCCTTTGGTATTGCAGCGCTTTCTTCTACGCTTTGCTCTAAAATTTCTTCTGCGGCCGCTTCTTGAGCGCTTTCATTCACCTGTTCTTCTACCACCTCTTCTACAGGCTGCTCTGGGCTACTTGCTTGCACTTCTCCCGATCCGGCATCGGTAAAACCAAAATTGATGGTGATTCCTTCCTCTTCCGGGGGTGGCACAGTATACGACATCCCAAAAAAGGCGAAAACCAACAACAACGCAAGGTGGATCACAACGCTGGTGATCAGTCCTTTTCTATCATTATTTTTTTGATCCTGGTCCATCAGTTCGGTTTAGTGGCGAGCACCATCTTCAATTTATTCCGGCTGGCAATATCCATTACCTTAACCGCCTCTTCCACCGCAATACTTTTGTCTACGTGAAGAATAACGGAATTCTCCGGATTATCTCCCATCTTATCCAGGATCATTAATTCCAACTGCTCAAAAGGAACCTTTTGCTTGTCTACATAGTAATCCAGTTCTTTGGTCACAGACACCGATACGGTCTGAGGTGCGAGCGTTTTGCTAGAGGAATTGGGGAGAAGCAGTTTAAGGGCATTCGGGCTCACCAGGGTTGAGGTGAGCATGAAGAAGATCAAGAGTAAGAACACGATGTCGGTCATGGACGACATATTGAAGTTCGGACTCACCTTATTTCGACTGCGGATTCCCATAACTACTTAGCAGGTTCGTTAAGAATATCTAAAAATTCAGTGGTTCTGGCTTCCATCTTGAAAACCACTTTCTCCACCTTAGCCACCAGGAGATTGTAGGCGATAAAGGCAACGATACCGACCACCAGACCGGCTACAGTAGTAACCATTGCCGTATAAATACCTTCCGCCAGCATTTCCACATCAATATTCCCGCCGGCAGAGGCCATTTCATGAAAGGCGAGGATCATTCCGATCACCGTGCCAAGAAAGCCGATCATGGGGGCTGCTCCTGAAATGGTTGCGAGCGTAGCCAGGTTTTTTTCCAGCCTAAAGAGTTCGAGCTTACCGGTATTTTCGATAGCCGCCGCAATGTCTCCTAATGGTTTGCCAATTCGGTTCACTCCCTTCTCGATCATTCTCGCAATAGGGGTGGGGGTGCTCTTGCAAAGTGATCTCGCGGCTTCTAATTTCCCGTCGTGAATGAAGTCTTTGATCTCATTCATAAAGTTCACATCCTCTTGAGCCGCTTTTTTAATGGTAAGGAACCGTTCAATGGATATGTAGATGGCAATTACCGATAGCAGGAATAAAGTGAACATGATGATGATTCCACCCACTCCTCCGGTAGTGATCAACTCGAGGATCGATAGGGTCTTCTCTGTAGCCTCTCCGGCTGCAGCCAGTGAATCACTGCTTGCTTCGGTAAGGTTTATTTGATTCAATGGTATGCGCATAGCTTGCTAATTATAGACTTCACTAAATTAGGTGTAAAGGAGCCCGGCCTATTCATGGCTTCTCTGACTTGTAAACAGGAAAGTGTTAGTTTTATTGTAAGCGCTTAAGCGACTAAAGTAATGTAATATACCGCTCCGGCTGCATAACCAAGCACCGCCAATAGGCTCATTCGCTTTAAGTACCAAATGAAATCGATTCGTTCCATCCCCATTACGGCAACCCCGGCCGCAGAACCAATGATCAGGGCGCTTCCGCCGGTCCCTGCGCAATAGGCCAGAAACTCCCAGAAATTTCCGTCTTGTACAAAATGCTGGTAATATTCGGCGTTTTCGGGACTAAAAGTGCTCAATAATTCCGGTGAGACAATGGGGTACATACCCATAGAAGCAGCTACTAAGGGCACATTATCAACGATGGCCGAAAGCAGGCCGATGAAGATGTTGACCATGTAAATGTCGCCAAGGTTATCGTCTAAGAATTTGGCCATCTCGGTTAAATGACCTGCCGATTGTAGGCTGGATATGGCGATCAAAATCCCAAGGAAGAACAAGACGCTGACGATATCAATCTTTCGCAACACTCCGATGACCGATAATTCGGATTTGTGTTCGTGATTTTTTGATCGGTGGATGATCTCGGTCACGACCCATAGAACGCCCAAACCGAACATCATGCCCATGTAAGGAGGTAGGTGAGTTACGGTTTTAAAAACCGGCACAAAAAGCAAAAGTGCGACCCCTAAGAAGAAAATCAGGTTGCGTTCGAATGGGGTGGTCTTATCCAAGAGATGTTCGCTGTTTTTCTTTATCTCTGGTCTTTTGATGTCCCCTTTTTGAGTGAAGCTGAGGTAAATTAAGGGCACCAACATACAAACCAAGCTGGGCATGAACAATTCACTAATCACGTTTCCGGCGGTGATCTGCGTACCGATCCATAGCATGGTGGTGGTCACATCGCCAATGGGCGACCATGCACCACCGGCATTGGCCGAAATAATTACCAAGCCGGCGAAGAACCAACGGTCGCTTTTCTCCGCGATCAATTTCCTCAATAGAGAGATCATCACGATCGAAGTGGTAAGGTTGTCCAAAGCGGCAGAGAAAAAGAAGGTAAGTATGCAGATGATCCAAAGTAACTTTACCTTATTGGTGGTTTTGATGCGATCGGTGATCACAGCAAAGCCTTCGTGGGCGTCAATCAGCTCAACGATGGTCATGGCGCCGATCAAAAAGAAAATGATCTCCGAATGATGGGTCAGGTGATGGCTAAGTTCGTGTACGATAAAATGATTACCATGCTCGGCAATCAAAGCCTTGATGTCGTAATCGCCTTGGGGTTTCACGTAATCTAAAAAAGCACTGCTATTCATTAGAATGCTTTCCATCCCAAATACGTAGGCCGTCCAGCCTAAAACAGCAATCAAGAGCGCAGGCGCTGCCTTGTCGATCTTCAGCGGATGCTCGAAGGCTATCATCACATAGCCCAGAATAAAAATAACAACCATTAAAGTGTACATCCGTGCTTCTTTTTTACATCAATTTATTGAGGGCCAGTTGAAATGCCGTTTGGGCAATTCGCTTTTTTTCTTTGGAGTGCTGATATGCTTCTTCTAGCGCGCGTTTAACGGTTTCTGAGGTATCCTTAAAGATGTCCTCGTCCTGCATGCTCGCCTTCTGAGACATCAAGTAAGCAAAAACCCTAGCCATTCCACAATTGGATATAAAATCAGGGATCACGCTAATTTGTTCATCTGTGTATTTTGCAATCGGGCCAAAAAAGATCTCTGCATCTGCGAATGGCACATTGGCACCGGCAGAAATAACCTCTAATCCGGATCTTACCATTCGATCCACTTGATCTTTGGTGATCAGTCTTGAGGCCGCGCAGGGGAGAAAGATCTCCGCGCCGATGTCCCATATTTTTTCGTTGGTTTCTTCGAAAGAGATCATCTCATCCGCATGCAGCTGATTTCCTTTTTTATCCAGGAATAAGGATCTAATCTCTTCCAGGCTAAAGCCGTCTTTTTTTATTAGGCCACCTTCACGATCAATGATTCCTACGATCTTGGCTCCTTCTTGAGCCAGGTAGAAAGCCGCTGCAGAACCTACGTTTCCCCAGCCTTGAATGATGGCGCGTTTTCCTTTTAATTCACCTCCATAGATTTGATAGTAGTGGCGTACAGACTCGGCCACTCCGTAGCCGGTGATCATATCTGCTACCACATATTTTCGCTCAACTTTTGGAGAAAACTTCGCATCCTCAATGATCTTGAGCACGCCATGCCTCAATTGCCCGATGCGATTGATCTTTTCGGCTTCGGAGGGTTGGAAATGTCCGTTGAAAACGCCTTCTTGCGGATGCCATACCCCACACTCCTCGGTGAGGGGTATCACTTCGTGGATCTCATCCACATTCAAATCACCACCGGTGCCGTAGTAACTCTTCAGTAGAGGAGATACCGCTTTGAACCAGCGAGTCAATACACCGGACTTTCTGGGGTCTTTAGGATCAAAATTAATGCCCGACTTTGCTCCTCCGATGCTGGGTCCAGACACGGTGAACTTCACTTCCATGGTTTTCGCAAGGGAAGTAACCTCGTGTTGGTCCAACCCTTTTCTCATTCGGGTGCCGCCACCGGCTGCTCCGCCTCTGAGTGAATTGATCACTACCCAACCTTCCGCTTCAGTTTCCGAATCTTTCCATTGAAAGACGATTTCCGGCTCTTTATTCTCGTACTGATTCAGCAGCTCCTGCATCCCTTTAATTTGCACCAAAAATATCAAATTTTAACCGTCCCTAGATGGCTGGAGGGAATACTTTTTCACGCAACAAAATGACTGCCGTTGACCACGTCCTTTCGCGCCCCTGTCACCGATGAAAGGCTATTGGGTATACCTTGAATCCTCAGATAGCCCAATAAAGCAAAACATAAGGCTTCTTTGAAATCAATGATCTGTGGATCGGGAAGCTTTATCTTCACTCCTTTTTCTTTGAGGATCTGCAGGAGGTAGTGATTGTAGCTTCCGCCTCCGCTAAGCAGCACTTCTTGGTCTTTTGCTCCGTTTCGTTCAAACTCAATGCTGATCTGATCGGCGATGTGATGGGTGAACGTGCAAAGCAGATCACTGCCATCAGAATAGGGTTTACACAGGGGAATGAGCTTGGCCTCCACATCCTCTCGGCCTAAAGATCGAGGCGGTTCCTCTTGATAGAACTCAAGCTGATTCAAGGAGGCAAGTAGCTCTTTGATTACCTTGCCTTGGGAAGCTATTATTCCATCTTGATCATAGTCCTTACCGAAGTAGGTATTGCTGATCCAATTCAGGATCTGGTTGGCGACACACACGTCATAACCAATCACCTTTCCATCTTTTTTGTGAATCGACAGATTGGCAATACCACCTAAATTTAAAAAGCAGGAGTTCGACTTGAACAACCACTGTTCAGCTAGAGGCACTAAGGGAGCCCCTTCTCCTCCGTAGGCCAGGTCTCCGGAACGCAGATCATTGACCACGTCAAGACCAGAAGCCGCCGCAATGTATGCGCCGTGACCAATCTGCACACTCAACTGATCTTTCGGCTGATGGAATACCGTGTGGCCATGGGAAGCGATCAAATTTGCCTGTAATTGATTTTCTTCTAGAAATAGTTTACTCTGTATTCCAAGATACTGACCAAACTCCCGATCAAGCAAGTAAAGTTCGTATGCGCTTAGCCGATGCGAATTGCTTAACTTTTCTAGCCAATGATCAGGAAATTGAATGGTTTTGGCTTCAACTATTTGATGGTTCAATTGTTTTACTGATGACCAAAATCGGGTCAAACATAAATCCAAACCATCCAAAGAACTGCCGGACATCAATCCAAGGACCGTATATGCATTTGGGGTTCGGTTCAAAACAGTAAAATAGAGTATTTTTGCGGTCCCATATTAGAAAATCTAAATTATGAATATAGAGCTTACAGAAGAACAAATTGCAGTGCGTGATGCAGCAAAAGACTTTGCCCACAATGTGCTGAAGTCTGGAGTGATTGATCGAGACAACAAACAAGAATTCCCGGCAGAGGAAGTGAAGCAGCTTGGAGAATTAGGCTTCATGGGAATGATGGTCGATCCAAAATACGGCGGAGGTGGAATGGATACCGTCTCTTATGTATTGGCAATGGAAGAGATTTCTAAAATCGACGCCTCTACCTCGGTCTGCATGTCAGTGAATAACTCTTTGGTTTGTTGGGGCATCGAAAAATTTGGAACCGAAGAGCAAAAGCAAAAATATTTGGTGCCTTTAGCAAAGGGAGAAAAGATAGGAGCCTTTTGTTTATCAGAGCCCGAAGCGGGTTCAGATGCTACTTCACAACGCACCACAGCTTTTGATAAAGGCGATCATTATTTATTGAATGGAACTAAAAACTGGATCACCAATGGTGGTTCTGCTTCTTATTACATTGTGATCGCTCAAACAGACGTTGATAAGGGCCACAGAGGAATAAACGCCTTTATTGTTGAGAAAGAATGGGATGGATTTACCGTCGGAGCCAAGGAAGATAAAATGGGAATTCGCGGATCAGACACGCATACCTTAATGTTCACCGACGTGAAGGTGCCGAAAGAAAATAGAATAGGTGAAGATGGCTTTGGCTTCAAATTCGCCATGATGGTGCTCTCAGGGGGTCGGATCGGTATTGCCGCCCAAGCGTTAGGGATTGCTTCAGGAGCTTACGAATTGGCATTGGCTTATTCAAAAGAGCGTAAAGCATTTGGAAAAGAGATTCATAAACACCAAGCGATTGCTTTCAAGTTAGCGGATATGGCGACTGAGATCGAAGCAGCTCGACTGCTTTGTTTGAAGGCTGCCAGCCTTAAGGATCAAGGGAAGAATTTTGATAAAGAGTCAGCCATGGCCAAGGTATTTGCCTCCAAAGTGGCCATGGAACAAACTGTGGAAGCGGTGCAGGTGCATGGTGGCTACGGCTTTGTGAAAGAATACCATGTGGAACGCCTGATGAGAGATGCCAAGATCACCCAGATCTATGAAGGAACTACTGAAGTTCAAAAGATCGTGATCTCAAGAGCACTACTTTCAGAATAATTAGTCATCCAAGATTTTCTCGAGGGCCATTCCTCTTGATCCTTTGATCAAGAGGTGTGTGCCCTCTTTTTTTTGCTGCTGATACCAGACTTTCGCTTCTTCTGTACTTTCAGCGGTATCCACCTCTTTTTGAGCTCCGGCTTCTGAGAAGTGCTTTCCTGCAAACAGCATTTTTCCGAACGACTTTGATTTGCAATGATCGATCATGGCTTGGTGCTCTTCCTGGCTGGCTTCACCCAATTCAAACATGTCGCCTAAAATGATCATTTTCGCTTCTTTGGGTAGGTCCATTTGGTCAAAATGATCTATTGCCAGTTTCATGCTTGAGGGGTTGGCATTATAAGCATCCATATAAACGGTGTGGCCATTTACCTTTCTCACCTCTGATCGATTGTTTTTCGATTGATAGTGATTGATGGCCCGGTCGATCTTTTGCGGAGGTACATTAAAATAGTTCCCAATACAGATGGCCGCCAGCATATTGTAAAAATTATATGCCCCGTATAAGCGGGCATCGATCTCACCCTCTTTTCCGTCATACTGCCAGTGGCCTTTCAGATTTGGTTGAGCCTGCTTAAGTGCAGCCTCGCATTTTGCCCCTTTGCCGGTTCCGTAGCGCAGTGAGCGGTTTTTGCTAGCCAAGTCTTCCAATACCGGATCATCGCCATTCAAAAATACCAGTCCGTTGGTTTTTTGCAGGAAGCGATAAAGTTCCGACTTGCCTTTTTTCACTCCTTCTATGCCACCAAAACCCTCTAGATGTGCTTTTCCGATATTGGTGATCAGGCCATAGTCTGGCATTGAAATATGACTTAAAAAATCGATCTCTCCTTGTGCATTCGCACCCATCTCGATCACGGCTATTTCGTGCTCCGGTAAAATCGATAAAATGGATAGGGGTACTCCTATGTGGTTGTTGTAGTTGCCTGCAGTGGAAAAGGTTTCGAAGTGGGAAGCCAGCACGACGTGAATCAGTTCTTTGGTGGTAGTCTTTCCGTTACTTCCGGTAATGCCGATCACCGGTATCTTTAACTTTTTTCGATGGTGTCTTGCCAGTTCTTGAAGGCATGCTAATGCATCATCTACCAACAAGTAACGCTGATCTTTTTGAAATTCGGCCTTATCTATGATCGCGTAACTAGCCCCTTTTTGAATGGCTTCTTCTGCGAAGCGGTTTCCATCGAAGTGTTCACCTGATAAGGCGAAGTAGATGCACCCTTCTTCTATCTTTCTGCTGTCTTTGCTGATCAGGGGATGTGCCTGATAGATTTTATAGACCTCCTCAATCGTTTTTTTCATGGCCTAAAAATAAAAAAGCTCACCGTGATTGCGGTGAGCTTTTTAGATAAAATCTTTAAGGGAACTTAGTAAGAGTTACCTGTTGGACTGCCTACGCGGATCATTGCGCATCTAAAGCCAATGTAAGGATTAGATTTGCTTTCGGCAAGGAACCTTCTTGTTCCTGGCGTCATCCAGTACGCTCTATCGTTCCAAGAACCTCCTTTGTAGACGCGGGCGCGGTCGGAAATTAAGGTGGTATTTCCAAAATCATACATGGAAGCGTCTCCAAGCTCATCATAAGTAGCCGGCTCTCCGTAGTATTTGGATGATTTTAGATCACCATCTTGGTAATTGATCACGTCCGCTCTTTTGTAATTTCTTCTTTCGTTCAGGTTGTCATCTTCAGGATTGACATTTCTATACTTCAATCTTCCCAAGCTATCTTTCTCTGAAATGTAGCCTTCTTCATCACGTTGAAGTGTTTGAAATACGTTACCTCTAAACGGTCTGAAGTCGTCAGCATCTTGGGCAGTCATCGGACGATATACGTCCATTACCCATTCGCTCACATTACCACCCATGTTGTAAAGACCGTAATCATTGGGCCAATAAGAATAAACCGGAGCGGTGATTTCTGCATTATCATTCAATTGACCGGCCACACCCATATTGTCACCTCTTCCTCTTTTGAAGTTGGCCAACATTTGACCCAAGTACTTATCGCTGGCATTCCTTACCCCATGGCCATTCCACGGATAAAATTTACGTTCAACAACAAGTTCTCCATAGGTATTGCCAATTAGTCCCAAAGCAGCGTATTCCCATTCTGCTTCAGTGGGTAAACGATACTCAGGAAGCAAGATACCATCTTCGATACGCACATTACGTGTTTCTTTGTTCGGATCAAGATCAAGCAAACCATCTACACGCTTGCCACTTTCATACTGACCGTTTAGATAAGCTTTGGTGTTGAAGTTATCTTCATTGAACTGGTTTGGATTATGCTCAAATAAACCTTCTCTGATCAAAATGACCTCGTTCACACGATCCGTTCTCCAGGCAGCATAATCTGTAGCTTGAAGCCAGGTGACATTTACTACCGGATAGTCGTTGTAGGCAGGGTGACGCAAATAATATTCCACGTAGGGCTCATTGTATGCAAGTCTGGATCTCCAGCCTAATGTATCTGGAAGTGCTTTTTTGTATACCTCTGGATAATCTGCACCAAATACTCTTTTTAACCAATAGAGGTATTCACGATAATCGATGTTGCGAACCTCGGTTTCGTCCATGTAGAATGAAGAAACAGTAACCGTTTTCTCCACATTGTTCCATGCGTAAAAAATGTCTTGTTCGGTTTTACCCATGGTAAAACGTCCTCCTTCAATAAGTACAAGGCCGGGACCGGTTTCCTGCCCTATATAAGGCAATTTCTCAAAACCACCATTGTCCGAATCGTTATAGCTCCAACCGGTAGTGGTTGATCTTTCTTTACTACAGGAAGCTGCTGTAGCTAGGACTAAACCTAGAAAGATGAGATATAGAGTTGATCGATTTTTCATCACTAAATTGATTAATACGATTTCCAAAAATAAAGAAATTCTACTGATTTCGTTGATAAAACTAAAAGGCGGGACAACTTATTGTCTCGAATTTGACTTTCTTGGGTCTGCATGGGAACAAATATGAGATGCTGATCTCATGCGATCCATTGGTCCGGTCCGATAGTAAACTGTTGGTGATATCATAGCTGTAACCTACCTTAAAATTATCCTGCTGCAGGCCTAACAAGAAAATGTATGCATCATTCAGTCTCGTCCAGGCGCCTACTACCACAGGTCCTTTGGTTACGTATAATCCTAAATTAAGTTCTTGATTTCCCCCTTGTTGTTGATAGATCACGTTTGGAGACCAAGTCATGTCCTCATTTCTTAGGCCGAAGGGATACACGGCTCCAAAGTGTGCGGTGTACCTCATGGGTAGGGCTGCAAAATCCACCAAGCCCTCGTCTGGTTCGGTTAAGTGATGGGCTGCAAAGCCAAAATAATATTTGTCGCTAAAGCCTAACAGACCTGCGGAGAAGTCGGGGTAAATGACATTGTCATTGTTGATCTGTTCGGCAGATTGGTATACAAACCCTCTGCGTGGATCGATCTGATCACCGAACCTCAGGTTGCTGACGTCGATAGATTTTTGTACGAAGGTTCCTTGAAATCCGGCACGGATCGACCATTTTCGGTTTACCCTGAATTGATAAGAGTACATTAAAGCGGCGGTGGTGGTACTCAATACACCTTCCCCCGCAATATCTCGCATCAGTAATGCGCCAATTCCACCGCTAACTGCGTCTACTTGTTGGTCGTAACTGGCTGAATAGGTAATGAAGGAGTTGTCAATTCCGGGCCACTGATTGCGATAGTTCAACGTAAGTCGAGGACACTTCGCTGTTCCGGCAAAGGCCGGATTCAAATACAATCGGTTCGCGTAGAATTGAGAAAATGTCGGATCTTGAGCAAATGCCAGTTTGCAGATCAACACCAAAAGAAATGTATAAAATAGTCCTTTACCCACTCAGCAAAAATTCGGCATGGAGGCAAATATAAATAAACTTGCCTATTCTAAATTTGTTATGCTAAGGTTGATGGAATTTAATCTTTACAATAAAGCATCTTATAGGACGTTTGAGAAGCGTTACATTATAAATGGTATGCACAGAATAGCTTTCCTTACAGTCCTGATAATCACTTGCCTACTACCGTCAAAGGCGTTTTCCCAGTCTATAGAGACTTTAGAAATCAACTGGCAGAAACCCATCGAGTATGGCTTAGAAGGAGAAAGAAATTTTAAGACCATTTTTTTCGAAAATGCCCAATATCAGTTCGAAAAGAGCGAATTGCCCTTTTATTATCGCAGGGTCGATGCGGCAAATGGGCGGGAGATCATATCTGTGCAATTGGAAGATCCTATTTTTGAAATGCTGACAGATGAGGAGCTTGCCTTGATCAAAGATCGTGACGCCATTACCACAGAAGTTCAGGTGGAAGTGCAAAACGCCCTGATCCGAAAACAGGGAGTCAGCTACGTAAAATTTACCCCCCTAAGAAGAAATGTGGCTGGACAGATCGAAAAGCTAACTTCTGCAAAACTGAATTTTGCTTTTGGCAGCAGCTTAACCTCCAAAGGATCGAGAAGAAAGAGCATGACGTTTGCCAGCCAGTCACTCTTGGTCAGCGGAGCATGGTTCAAAATAGGGGTGATTTCAGATGGCGTGCATAAATTGTCTTACAACTTTCTTTCACAGCTCGGTGTCGATCTGGAGTCGGTCGATCCTAGAAATCTCTCACTTTTCGGTTATGGTGGAGGTCTGTTGCCGAGAGCCAATGACGAAGCTAGGCCTGATGACATGGCGGAACAAGCCATTCAGGTAGTGGGGGAAGCTGATGGAAGTTTTGATAAAGGCGATTACGTACTTTTTTATGGACAGGATCAGGTAGATTGGACTTACGATAGTTCAGAAAATCGCTTTCGCCATCGATTGCATACCTACTCAGACACTACTTACTATTATCTCTCTTTCGACCGGGGGGATGCAAAGCGGATCAATCTCGAGCCAAGCCCTAATTTAACGCCTACGCAAACGGTAAATTCCTTTGATCAGTACGACTATTATGAGAAAGACCTCACTAACTTGATCAAATCCGGACAAATCTGGGTGGGAGAGAGCTTTAATGATAACAATGCTAAACAATTTAATTTTTCAAACCCACAGTTGTTGGTTTCAGAGCCTGCATCTTTCGAAATCTATGCAGTAGCCAGGGCAGGAGTTACGAGTTTGTTCAATATCAATGTGGCCAATCAAAACTTTCAGTTATCCTTAGGTTCTACTGTACTTAGTAGGTATGAAACGGGTTTTGGTCGTTTGGCGCGAAGGAGTTATAATTTCACACCCAATTCTACCAACCTGAATTTCAGTCTTTCCTACAGCAAACCACAATCGGTGGCTACGGGATGGTTAAATTACATCAACGTAAATTACCGCAGCCGTCTTAATCTTAGTTTAGATCAATTGAGCTTTCGAGACGTGCAGTCGGTTGGTCCGAATCAAATCACTTCTTTCGAATTGACTTCCAATGCCTCGAATTCGCCCCGGGTTTGGGAGGTGACAGATCAATTCAATATCACAGAAAAAACCTTACAGCAATCGGGTAACACCTTTACTTTTATTAGTGAAACCGACGAATTAAAAGAGTTTGTGGCTTTCAGAGAAGCAGATACTTTAGGTGTTTTCCCTTTGGGCAGGGTAACCAATCAAAATTTGCACGGATTGCCTCAGGCCGACCTTTTGATCATTAGCCATCCCCTCTTTTTGAATCAAGCCAGAGAGCTGGAAGAAATTCATGAGGGCAGAGGACTGAGGGTAAATACGGTAACCCCACAGCAGATTTACAACGAATTTTCTTCAGGAGCTGCCGACATTATCGCCATGCGTTCATTTATTAAGATGTTCTATGATCGTGCAACCAACGCAGAGGACTTGCCAAAATTTGTGCTTCTTTTGGGTGATGCGTCTTATGATCTGAAAGACCGCATCAGCGGGAATACTAATTTCATCCTGGCTTTTCAGTCGTCTAATTCTTTGCAACCGACCGCCTCTTATATTTCAGATGATTTCATTGCCTTATTGGATGATACTGAAGGAGAATGGCGAACCTCATCAGTCAATGTAGACAAAATGGATGTGGGCGTAGGGCGTTTGCCAGCAAAAACCCCTTCTGAGGCGAGCGCGATGGTGCAAAAGATTCGACGCTATCTACAAAGCAGCACGCAACAAGACTGGAGAAATGAAATTGCCTTTGTGGCAGATGATGAGGATGGGAATATTCATATGAATCAAGCAGACGACCTATCCCGGATCGTCGGTGTCACCGAACCTACCTACAACCTCACTAAGATCTATCTTGATGCGTTTCAACAAGTTTCTACTTCAGCAGGTCCACGTTACCCTGAAGTGACCAACCGAATAAGTCAAGCCGTAGAGTCGGGTTCTATCATTGTCAATTACACCGGCCACGGCGGAGAAACGGGTTGGACAGGAGAACGAGTACTGGATATTCGAACCGTAAATTCTTGGAATAATCTGGATAATTTACCCTTGTTTGTGACTGCTACCTGCGAGTTTACTCGCTTTGATGATCCTTTTCGAACTTCAGGCGGGGAATTGGTCCTACTTAATCCAAATGGAGGAGGGATCGCTTTATTGACCACCACCCGCTTGGTATTCTCTTCACCAAACTACGAATTGAACAAAAGCTTTTACAATCGTGTATTTGACCGGAAGCCGGATGGCAGTTTCCAAACTTTGGGGGAGTTGATCATGAAAGTAAAGAACGACAACGCCAACCAAACCAATACGCGCAACTTTTCTCTACTGGGTGACCCATCGCTTACTCTGCCGCTGCCAAAATATAGAGTCATCACCTCACAGATCAACGGGAATGCAATGGCCGGGCCGGCAGATACCTTGAATGCGCTTTCCAAAGCGACAGTGAGTGGTTACGTAGCCGACCTGAACGGAAACAAACTGAATAATTTCAATGGCCTGGTTTACCCTACCGTGTTTGATAAAGAAAGAAACGTGAAGACCTTGTCCAACGACGGCGGATTTGTCTTTGATTTCAAATCAAGAGACAATGTGCTTTTTAAAGGAAAAGCATCTGTAAGTAACGGTGACTTCAGCTTTGAGTTCGTGGTTCCAAAAGACATCTCGTATAATTTCGGAGAAGGTAAGATATCTTATTATGCCTCAAACAACCAAGAAGATGCTAACGGGTCGACTTCCAAGTTGATCATCGGGGGAAGCAACCCCAACGCCAGCAGCGATGAACAAGGACCGGAGATCGAGCTTTTTTTAAATGACGAAAGCTTCGTCTATGGAGGAATGACCGACAGAAATCCGATCTTACTGGCAAAACTGAGAGACGAGCAGGGAATCAATACTGTAGGCAACGGGATCGGTCACGATATTGTAGCAATATTGGATGGCAATACCGAAGATGCCTTTGTACTGAATGAGTTTTACGAGGCCGACCTGGACAACTATCAGAGTGGTCAAGTGAATTTTCCTTTCAAGGATTTGACCGAGGGTAAACACACCATCACTTTAAAAGCCTGGGATGTAGCGAACAACTCTTCAGAAACAACCATTGAGTTCAACGTTGTTGAAGATCGAGAGATCGCCATTGATAATCTGGTGAACTACCCCAACCCATTTACTACCAATACCGAATTTATTTTTCAGCATAATCAACCTGGAATCCCACTTGACGTGAGGTTGGAGATATTTACGGTCAGTGGTAAGTTGGTGAAATCAATCGATGAGGTGGTAGTCAGTGAAGGCTTTCTCGCCAGGAACATTCGCTGGAACGGCAGAGATGATTTCGGAGACCGCATAGGCAAAGGCGTATACGTGTACAAAATCAAGGTGCGCTCCAGAAACGGCTCTGTGACTGAAAAATTTGAGAAACTCGTAATTCTTTAGCCTCTTTTAAGTTTACTATATTTGCAACCCCTAAAAAAATTTAACTTGATAAAACACTTTGGAAGAGGGCTCGTCATGTGCTCCGTTTTCCTGATCGGAAGCGAGTTGAGCGCACAGGTAAACCGGATCAATATACCGGAGGAGCTGGAGTTGAATACCATTACCACTGCAGTGCCTTTCCTTACCATTTCCCCCGATGCTCGAGGTGGCGCACTGGGAGACGCCGGTGTATCTACCAGTCCGGATGTAAACTCCATTCATTGGAATCCTTCCAAATTGGCTTTTCTAGAAGGTTCAGGCGGAGTGTCACTCACTTACTCCCCTTGGTTGAGAACCTTGGTTAACGACATCAGTTTATCTTACGTATCTTCTTATTGGCAGGTCAGTGACATTGCCACCATGGGAGCCTCCTTGAGATACTTTTCTTTGGGAGACATTACCTTTACGGACATCAACGGAAATACCATTGGCGACTTTGCCCCTAATGAATGGTCGCTAGATGTAGCCTACGCTATGAAGCTTTCCGACAACTACTCCTTTGGGATGGCAGTTCGGTGGGTAAATTCCAACCTAACCCAAGGGATCACGGTGAATGGGCAAGATACGCGGCCAGCACGTTCTGTGGCGGCGGATGTTTCCGGATTCTATACCAACGATGAATTGCAGATCAGCGATTACGACGCGACCTTGAGAATTGGAGCGAACATTTCCAACATCGGGGCCAAGATGAGGTATACCGATAACGACGAGAGTGATTTCCTGCCTACCACCTTGAGAATCGGTCCGTCCTTGACCTTGGACCTCGATGACTATAACAGCATCACTTTTCTGGTTGAGGCCTCGAAACTATTAGTGCCCACGCCACCGATTTACCGAACCGACAGCACCGGTACCATCGTAACCGATGCAAGCGGTGATCCGGAAGTATTGGCCGGTCGTGATCCGGATGTCAGTGTGGTGAGCGGAATTTTTGGCTCTTTTACAGACGCACCGGGTTTGGTCTCGGGATTTGATGCGGCAAACAATGCCATCATCGAAGACGGAAGTGTAACTCGAGAAGAACTTCGAGAAATCATGATCTCGGCCGGTATGGAATATTGGTACGACAATCAATTTGCCGTTAGACTAGGCTACTTTTACGAGCATCCTACTAAGGGTAACCGACAATATCTTACCGTAGGTCTTGGAATGAGGCTTTCGGTCTTTTCCATTGATGTGGCCTACCTGATTGGCAATGTGCAGCGAAACCCTTTAGCCAATACTGCAAGGTTCACCCTCAAGTTTGATCTAGACGCTTTCAGCGATCAGAACCAGCCCTAAATTGCTCATTCATGAAGATTAGAGTCGGATTTGGTTATGATGTGCACCAATTAAAGGCGGGAAATCCGTTTTATCTGGGTGGAATTCAATTGGAAGAAGCAAAAAAGGGAGCCGTGGGGCACTCGGACGCCGACGTATTGATCCACGCCATTTGTGACGCCATGCTCGGTGCAGCTAACCTAAGAGACATTGGCTTTCACTTCCCACCCACTGACGCTAGTTTCAAAGGGATAGACAGTAAGATCCTTCTAAAAGAAGTAGCCAAGAAGATTAAGGAGAAGGGTTATGCTGTTTCGAACATTGACGCCACGATCGTGCTTGAGGCGCCTAAAGTGAATCCTCACATACCTGAAATGATCGCTGCAATGACCGCTTGCATTGGAATAGATCAAGAAGACCTATCCCTTAAGGCCACTACTTCTGAAAAAATCGGCTTTGTGGGGAGGGAAGAAGGGGTGGCCGCCTATGCCACAGTTTTGATTCAATCCCTTTAGTTTGCCCCTAGAATGTTTATCTTGTTCCATCTAAAAAAAGACCTAGATGGGAAACCCTAAGCAGCTCTCTATTGCTTATGTGGATTACGATTCACCTGACGATTTAACGCAGATTCATCAAGATTTGCTTCACAAAGCAAAAGCCATGTCGGCACAGGCATATGCACCTTACTCTAATTTTCCTGTGGGATCTGCTGTATTATTGGATAATGGGCAAGAAGTTGGAGGAAATAATCAAGAGAATAGGGCTTTCCCTGCCGGATTGTGTGCAGAAAGAGTTGCTCTTTTCAGTGCGGCAGCCAACTATCCTCAAGAACATATCTTAGCCATTGCCATTTACGTGAATCAGCAAGATCAAATATCGCCCTGTGGGTCTTGCCGACAGGTGCTGCTGGAATATGAAGAACGTCAGAAAAAGCAGATTGAAGTTTTTCTGATGAATGGGAGGGGGGAAGTACGCTATTTCGAAGGCATTTCTGCGCTGCTTCCTTTTGCGTTCACCTTCGACCAATTCCAAACGAAGCAAGGGAAGGAATAGTGATTCTTTTCCCTTAAATTTGTCACCCTTAGCGCGAATTATGGCAACAAAAACAACAACAAAGAAGAAGAGCAAATCAGCTCCTAAAAAGACCTCAGGCAAATCGAAAAAGAACACCTTTTCGAAAGAAACCTATTTGCATTGGTACGAGAGCATGCTGTTGATGAGGAAGTTTGAAGAAAAAGCTGGTCAGCTTTACATTCAGCAAAAAATTAGAGGCTTTTGCCATTTATACATCGGTCAGGAAGCCTTAGTAGCTGCTGCTGCATCTGCTGTGGAAAAGGATGATAACTTCATCACTGCGTACCGTGACCATGCCCACCCGATCGGTTTGGGAATGGATCCGAAATACGTGATGGCGGAATTGTTTGGGAAACGCACCGGATGCAGCAAAGGTAAAGGTGGATCTATGCACATGTTCGACAAAGAAAGAAACTTCTTTGGAGGCCACGGTATAGTGGGAGGTCAGATTCCACTAGGAGCCGGAATTGCCTTTGCAGACAAATATCGAGGCGAGAAAAAAGTAACGCTTTGTTACATGGGCGACGGCGCTGTTCGCCAAGGAGCCTTCCATGAAGCGCTCAATATGGCGATGAATTGGAAGTTGCCGGTGATCTTCATCATCGAGAACAACAATTACGCTATGGGCACATCGGTTGAGAGAGTTTCTAACGTGACGGAACTTCACAATATGGCAGATGGCTACGACATGCCTAACGAACAGGTAGACGGCATGGCCTGCGAACCAGTGTATGATGCGATAAAGCGGTCAGCCGACCGAGCTCGAAAAGGAGAAGGCCCAACCTTGCTTGAAATGCGGACCTACAGGTACAAAGGTCACTCGATGTCTGACCCGGCGAAATACCGAACCAAAGACGAACTCGAAGAATACAAATCTTTGGATCCAATTGATAATGTACTTCAGACCATCAAATCGAAGAAGTACGCTACTGACGCACAATTGCAAGAAATTCAAGAGCGAGTAAAACAACAAGTACAAGATTCAATAGATTTTGCGGAGAAATCAGAATTTCCGGATCCTTCAGAATTGTTTGAAGATGTATACCGGCAAGAAGATTATCCCTTTATAAAAGAATAGCTATGGCAGAGATCATCAAAATGCCTAAACTCAGCGACACCATGGAAGAAGGTGTAGTTGCAAAATGGCACAAACAAGTAGGCGATCAGGTAGAAGAAGGTGAGCTTTTAGCAGACATCGAGACGGATAAAGCTACTATGGAGTTTGAATCTTTTCAAACCGGCGTGTTGTTGCACCAGGGAGTGAAAGAGGGAGAAGCCAGTGAGGTTGACAGCATTCTGGCGGTTGTGGGAGAAAAAGGAGAAGATATCGATCAACTGATCAAAGGTGGATCCTCATCTTCTGATTCGGAAAGTACTGAAGCAGAGAAAGGAAAGGAAGCCGCCGCACCCTCCTCGTCTTCATCTTCGTCCTCTGATTCTTCCAGCATAGATACCTCAGAGGTCAATGCCAAGATCATTAAAATGCCCAAGTTGAGCGATACCATGGAAGAAGGAACGGTTGCCACCTGGGTAAAGCAGAAAGGGGATCAAGTGGAGTCTGGTGAAATCTTAGCAGAAATAGAAACTGATAAGGCCACCATGGAATTCGAATCCTTTGAAGATGGAGAATTATTGTACCAAGCTGTAGCAGAAGGTGAGTCGGCCCCCGTTGACTCAATTCTAGCTATTGTGGGTGAAAAAGGGGCAGACTATCAAAAATTGATCGATGCATTTTCCCAAAACGGTTCCTCGGAGAAGGGCAGTAAAGAAGAACCTGCGCAGACTGAGTCTGTTTCTGAACCATCAGCTGATGAAGCTGAGCGGCCGCAGCAAACCACCACTCAAACGCAAAGTTCCACTACCGCTTCAGGCCGCCTAAAGGTTTCTCCTTTGGCACGAAAGCTTGCAGAAGAAAAGGGAATAGCACTTAACGATATCGCCGGTAGCGGCGATGGGGGAAGGATCGTAAAAAGAGATATAGAAAATTATGAGCCAACAACTGCACAATCTTCTTCTTCTGCTGCAACATCTACCTCGGTAGTTGGACAGGAGTCTTACGAAGAGCGGGCAGTTTCTCAGATGAGAAAAACCATTGCAAAACGACTTTCAGAAAGTAAGTTTTCTGCACCGCATTTTTATTTGACGATGGATATTGATATGGACGAGGCCATCAAGGCCAGAAAGTCGATCAATGCCATGCCGGATACTAAAGTGTCTTTTAATGACCTGGTGATCCGTTCCGCTGCTGCGGCCTTAAAAAAGCACCCCATGGTCAATGCCGCCTGGATGGGCGATAAAATTCGGATGAATGATCACGTCCATGTTGGAGTAGCCGTAGCCGTTGACGAAGGTTTATTGGTGCCGGTAATTCGCTTTGCAGATCAGAAAGCGCTTAGCGCAATTTCTGCAGAGGTAAAAGAGCTGGCGGCTAAGGCACGTGATAAAAAGCTTCAGCCCGAAGAGTGGGAAGGGAGTACCTTCAGCATTTCAAACTTGGGGATGTTTGGTATTGAAGAATTCACAGCCATTGTGAATCCCCCAAATTCTTGCATAATGGCTGTTGGAGCCATTCGCGAGGAGGCGGTGGTAAAGGATGGTGAAATCGCCGTTGGAAACCGCATGAAAGTCACCCTCTCCTGTGATCATCGGGTGGTTGACGGTGCCACCGGAGCTGAATTCTTAAATTCTTTTAAGACCTTTCTTGAAAATCCAGTTACGATCCTGGCATAAGTGAAATAGAACAAAAAAGGCCCGCTGAATCCAGCGGGCCTTTTGATTATTTGATTTTTACTTTACTCGACGTTCAGCCGACCGATCATATTCGGATAGTGACCTGGATACGTACAAATGTAGTGATAGGATCCTTTAGCGGGTGCGTCAAATTCAATGGTTACGCTGCTGCCCATATCCACTACTTCAGAATAGGCAATCACGTTTTCACTTTCCGGGACAAACGCATTTTCCTTTCCGGCCTTGATTCCTGCCGTAGCTACTTCTTGACCGGTACCTAGATTAACCAAAACAAAATTATGGTACATCCCGGCCGCCGCACTTTTGTTTTCAAAGGTCAACCGCACTCTGGTTCCTGCTGGAATGCTTAAGCTTTTAGGCTCGTAGGCAATTGCGGTCATGTCTTCACCTTGAGCGGCAAGATTGATCTCTACGATTTCTTTTTCAACATCTTCTTCAACTTCTTCAGCTTCTTCCACCACTTCCGTGTCAGTCATCTCGTTTGCTTTGGTTTCTGTAGAATCGGCTGATTCTTTGGTTTCTGTGTTACCGCCACAAGCCACGAGGGTTGCGATCATTAGCATGGAAAAAATACTTCTAATTCTATTTTTCATCTTTACTGTTTTCTTATGCAACAGCTATGATAAGCTCTTGTTTGCTTTCGGATGAAAAAATGGCATTATAGGCCAACACCAAAGCCGATCCTTAAAATGGGATTGGTGTAAGGACTGTTAATGGTCTCGTTCAAATTGTATAAAAGCAATACGCTAAAGAAGGCGTTTCCAACCACAGAGCGATACCCGCCCCCTACAAATAGGCTTTGGATGTTCACCCTCATTTCTGGATTTCTGAAATCATCAAGATTAAGTATCTCGTACTCAGCATGAGCCAAAAAATTCTCTAAGAAAAAGTACTGCACAAACGGGCCACCCCCGTAGATATTGGTTTTATAGGTAAAGAAGGGGTTTCGTTCTTCGTAGTAGATATAGCGAATTCCGAGACCACCCAAGAGGTTAGGTCTCACCATATAGCCAATTTGAGGAGAGACCTCCACTAAAGTAATGTCGCCAAAGACGGCACCTAGATTTCCGCCAATCACTAGCCGATCCGTATCGAATCCTTTTTTGGCGGGGCTTGTTTTAGGCTTAGGATCCTCTCCAAATTCCCGTGCCTGTGCCTGAAGGGTATGAATCTGACCCAAGAATAACAAAACGAGCACGGATAGTGATGCAGCGCACCTCTCCCATTTATAAATCCTATATCCCATTCGTGTAATTAATTTTATGAAGGTATGCTTCTATGGTAATTTAGTAAACAGAATAACTACAGTAGCAATAGTTGTTTTATGTTAAACAGTTGGGGAAAGGAGGTTTAGGCCTCCTTTCTTTTTTAGACCATACAACCAAATTTAAGATTTAAATTTATGCACCTATTGGCTTTACTCCATGGCTAAGCATAAACTATATTGGTCCTCGCTTCTATCTGGTTGGCTGGCGTACATCATATTGATGTACTTGCTGAACCGTCTGGACGGGAAGGAACTGGATCTGTATTTTGGTCTGAATCTATTGACCACATTTTTGCTTGGGATCATTATCTCTCACGCTTACCGCTATTTGATCTTAAGACTCAATTGGCTGCGACTTAAAATTGTGCAATTGATTCCTCGAGTCCTAGGGGCATCGATACTTTGTGGACTGATCTATTTCTTTACACACAGCACTGTATCGGAGCTGATCTACGGCACTTTTGATTTCCTTTTCAACTGGTTGGAGATCCTCCAAACAACCCTTAACCTATCTGTGATCTTCATGGTGTGGTCCTTGCTTTATTTTCTTTTTCACTTCATACAGAACTACCGTAAGGAAGAAATAAAAAATCTTCAATGGCAGGCCGCTAAAAATGAAATGGAACTGAATAAGTTAAAGTCGCAACTGAACCCTCACTTTATCTTTAATTCCATGAATTCGATACGGGCCTTGATCGATGAGGATCCCTTGAAATCAAAGCAATCCGTAACCAGGCTGGCCAACATTCTCAGAAGCTCGCTTTTAATGGGACGAAAGAAGGTGATTCCTTTTTCAGAAGAATTGCAGCTTGTTGAAGATTACTTAAATCTGGAAAAAACCAGGTTTGAGGAGCGGCTGCAGTATACCTTTTTGATCGATGAATCAGCCGGAACGCATATGATTCCTCCCATGCTGTTACAAACTTTGGTGGAAAACGGGATCAAGCACGGGATCAGTAAATTAACTGATGGAGGAAGGATCGAAGTGAAGGCCAACAAAGAGGGCAAAGCCTTGAAATTGACTATCTTCAACAGTGGAAACTACCAGGAGGACAACAAAAAGGAAGTGGGCTTTGGCCTTGCCAATACCCGTCAGCGTCTTAGCTTGCTGTATGGCAAAAAAGCGCAATTCAGCATCGAGAACACTGAAGACGGTGTGATAGCCAAGTTGTTAATTCCCGCTACCACAAGAAAATTTAAATACAATAAAGATGAAAGCACTGATCGTTGATGACGAGCGTTTAGCCAGACAAGAATTAAAAAGCTTACTGGATAAATACGAAGAGATTAACATCATCGGTGAAAGTAACAATGCCGATAATGCGAAAAAGAAAATTGAAGCCCTTAAGCCCGATCTAGTCTTTCTGGACATTCAAATGCCTGTGAAGACTGGATTTGATTTGTTAGAAGAACTTTCTTTTGTGCCGAAGATCATTTTCACTACAGCCTACGATGAATATGCGCTGAAAGCATTCGAGGTCAATGCCTTTGATTATTTACTAAAGCCGATAGAGCATGAGCGTTTAGATGAATGCCTTAAAAAGCTGGCCAAAGAAAGCCATGAAGAAGAGGATGATCAAGTGGAGACTCATCAACGAAGCGGAAAGCTGGGGCCGACAGATCAGGTGTTTGTAAAAGACGGAGATCGCTGCTGGTTTGTCAAGCTTGGCGAAGTAAGTGCCTTTGAATCAGAGGGGAACTATGTAAGGGTGTTTTTTGAAAACAACAAACCTCTGATTTTGAAGTCGCTGAACAATCTCGAAGACCGGCTTGACGAGAAATATTATTTTAGGGCGAACCGCAAGTTCATCATCAATTTGAATTGGGTCGACGAGATTGAAAACTGGTTTAATGGAGGGCTTCGTGTAAGCCTAAAAGATGGGAAACAGATAGAGGTTTCCAGAAGGCAGGCGGCTAAGTTCAAAGACCGAATGAGCCTTTAATCGACAATTTCAGGGGCTTCAAGGCGAGTTTAAATAGGTAGGTATAATACTTATCGAACCAAGTGTTTTTTTACTGAATTTTGTAAGCAATTCATGGGTATACAAAACATCGAAATAGAACCGACTTACAAATCACCTCGCGTGGTTTTCGATCCTTCTGAAGGTAAATTCAAGATCGAGGGGAAGTCAATTTTGGTGAATGTAGATGAGTTCTATCAACCTCTGCTGGATTGGATGGACAACTACATCGAAAACCCACCCACCCACGAAGTGGAGTTCACCTTCGATGTGGAATATTACAACCTGGCTTCTACCAAACGATTTTTGTTTTTCCTTTTTAAATTGAGCGAATTGAAGAAAAAAGGCGTGGCGGTTAAGGTGAATTGGATGTACATCGACCAAGATAAGTACGTCAAAGAAACCGGAGAAGACCTTTCCCAGATGCTAGACATTACTTTCAATCTGGTGGGCTATGAAAAAGCCCACAAAAAAAAGGGCTGAATCAATTCAAATTTGGCCAGGCATCGTCAACAATTACCAGTCGCCCGTATTCCCCTTTCGCATTCTTGAACGCCACCATCAAAGGAATTTGTAGAGCAGCAGAAGCAAGCGCCTCTAAGAAGGCTTCATGATCGATGGCGTCTTCCCAAAGCGTTATATCAAAGGGGAAAATCCAATCTCTTCTCTGCTTTAAGATGACATAACGATTTAGAGTTGGCCAGGATCTCAGTTTATCTCTCCGTCTAGCGTGTAGCCATAAGTTTCCCTCGCACTCTTTGCCCAAGGGGTAGAAAAGTTCGCCTTTTAGCATCACTTGTGGACGGAAATCCAGCTTTCTTAATTCTTCTTCAAGTTGCGCGCGGTGGACTGAACTTAGCTGCATCTGTTTTTCAATCAGTTTTTCGGCTTTGAGGGCAAGATTGTCGCGGCCCTTTGGGCCTATGAACGTTAGTTCTCCATCTGGACTGTGAAAGGCCAAATAGTATTTCATGGCAAATTCCAGCTGGATAGCCTTTCCACTTTCATTCTCCTGAATTAAAAAGTCAATTTCACCTACCGTGCGCTTGTCGATGATGATCTGATGATTGAACTTTAACAATTCATAGTGTCGGTTGTGTTTGAACCAAACTGCCATTAAACGCTCAGCATATCGACCAAGTGCCGTCTTTGGGCTAAGCGTATCTAGTTCTTTCGTCATCAGTTCGATCTTATTCTGATCGCACGACAATTCGTACAGTCCCTGTTTTTCAAAACCGAATGAAGGATACCTTAGCTGAAGGGGAATCTTGGGCGATGAGATGTCGTCAGAACCCAGAATAAAAAGGATTTCTCTTAGCTTTCTGGATGGATAGCTATTGATGCGTAAGATGAGGTCATTCAATGGATTGCTCATCCCGCTAATTTATCGCAATTTTGACGAGGAATTTACAAATCTTATATAGACCGGATTATGCTGATTGCCAGAGCTAAACGCAAAGAGAATATCATAGAGTACCTTTTGTACATGTATCAGATCGAAGATATCATTCGTTCTTTGGGACTTGATATAGAAGCGATCAATAAAGCCGTGATCGCGAACTTTGATCAGCCGATGGAGGTGAAGGCTCAGATTCGTGAATGGTATGCGGCCCTGATTCTGGAAATGAAGGAAAACAAATTGGAACGAAATGGTCATCTGCCTGCCCTGAAACAGCTTGTTGCCGAACTACAGGAGCTTCATACCATTCTGCTCACCACGATCCAAGATAAGACCTATCAGAAACTATATAATGAGGCCCGGGAAGAGTTGATCATGTTAGTGAAACGATCGGGAGGGGCGCAACTCGACAATGAGATCGACGTCGCCTTAAACGGGATGTACGGCTTGTTGATCTTGAAGCTGAAAAAGGAAGAGATCTCCAAAGACACGCAAGAAGCCATGCAGAAGATCAGCAGGATGTTAGGACATCTTGCATTGCAGTTCAAACGGAAAGAAGAAGGCGATCTTAGTGTGGCTCAATTTAGCAACAACTAATCATCAAGGTAAACCTTGGTCACGAACTTGGAGTTTAAAAGTCGAACTACTGCCATATAGTTAGCTTTCATTAGAATGGTGTCTCCCACCTTAAAGCGCTGACTGCCGTCTTCGTTTTTGTTTTCTCCGATGTCCAGCACGGTCATGTCTGAGGTGATGCCCACAAAGCTGATATCATGGTCATCGTATAAACTTAAATTTTCTTGATCTACATCTACTAGTCCGAAATCAAGTATGGCCTTGTTCGAGTATTGATCCCGCTCTTTTCTGTCAAAATCAGCCACTTGGCCGATGTTGGCATCAGATATTACCCCTTCAGGGACCAGCTTCTTCTCTTGTAGTTCTATGATGTTGGCCTTAAACTGAAAGGTGTCGGTATTCAGGTCTAAAAATTGGGCATTGTCTAGCGGGCTAAGCCCAAAGAAAGGGGCCTCGCCAATTCGAAAATGATTGATTTCTGCCGGTAAGTTGCCCTTTTCCAGGATAGGTAAGGTAATGGAAGTGCCGGCCGAGATCAAAGGAAGATTAACCTTGAACTCTTTTTCGATCTCCTTTTTCAAATTGATCAGCAATTGAAATTTTTCTTGGTCAGGAACGATTCCATACATGCAACCCAGGTTCGAGCCAATACCGATCACTTCGATATGGGATAGCTCAGCTACTTTTCCATAGAACGATACCGTATCTTTTTCATTCACACCTTCTCTAAGATCGCCCAATTCGATCATGATGATGACCTTATGGATCATCTTCGCCCTTTCGGCTTCTGCGTTCAATGCTTTGATGGTTTCAAGAGAGGAGTTAAGGGAGACGGTAGCGAGTTCAATTACTTCACGTGCATAAATGGCGGCCGGAGGCTTAATGTAGATGGTATGCATCTCCGGATTGACCTGACGCAAATTGTCCAAACTACTGAGTCTGGAGTCGCCAACGGAAGTAATGTGCTGAATGATTTCCGGGCTGAGGATGTGACTTAGAAAGGTCTTGTCGCCCGAAAACACCTTGGTGATCAGGCTCCATTTGATTTGCTTTTCGTTGAAGTACTTGCCAAGTTTTACAATATTATCCTGGATCCTTTTTCGCTGTATGATGAGTTCTGCCATGCTATTCGGGCGTGTAACGCATTTCCAAATAAGGGGTGGTGAAGCCCATTTTTTCGTAAAGATGAATAGCGGGATTGTCTTTTTCCACATGCAAGGCTACCCCTCCTTTCACTCTTGCCAGGCAACTTTTCATGAGTTTTTTACCCAGACCTTTTCCTCGGTAGTCTTGATGGATGGCAATGTAAACCAGGATATTCTCAGGAATATACTCTTCCATACCCGTTTTGTTGATCACTACTGCTCCGATTATTTTGCCATCTTCATTTGCTTGAACCACAAAGCCGCCGTGACCGGGCCGGTCTTTTGCCGAATATTCGATCGCTTTTTTGATGGCGCTTTTAGGATCCCCCCATTCGTCTAAGTGCTTATGAAGAAAGTCGACCAGCGCATCGATCTGTAAGGTGCTTAATCGATTAAAGGCATCATAAATTTCTAGCTGCATCATCTATGTATCTATTTTTTGAAATAACTAAAGTCATGACCGTCTTCAATGCTTAGCAGGCTATGATATAGTAAACGAATTACATTTTCTACGTCTGCTTTGCTTACCATTTCTACTGTGGTATGCATGTATCTCAAGGGTAATGAGACCAAAGCCGAAGCTACCCCGCCATTCGCGTAGGCAAAGGCATCAGTATCGGTGCCGGTAACGCGCGAAGCCGCATAGCGTTGAAAAGGTATCTTGTTCTTTTCGGCAGCCGAGATCACCAATTCGCGAAGGTTATTCTGCACGGCCGGCGCATAAGCGATTACCGGACCATCACCACTGGTGAAGTCGCCTTGCTCATACTTATCGATCATTGGTGTCTGGGTGTCGTGGCATACGTCGGTGATCAGTGCCACATCAGGCTGGATCTTGTCAACAATCATTTCTGCCCCTCTTAAGCCAACTTCCTCTTGCACGGAGTTGGTAAGGTAAAGGCCAAACGGGAGTGTTTTCTGGTTTTGCTTCAGCAATCGCGCCACCTCAGCGATCATAAAGCCACCAATGCGGTTGTCGAGTGCTCTGCCAACATAATATTTTTGGTTTAGGGTGATCAATTCGTCTTCGTAAGTGATCACACAACCTACGTGAACCCCTAGCTTTTCAACCTCTTCTTTCGTATTGCAGCCACAATCCAGAAAAATATTCTTCAATTTCGGATTCTCTTCTCCCTTTTCCCCTTTATTGAGCCGGGTGTGAATGGCAGGCCAACCAAAAACGGCCTTAACGATTCCTTTTTTGGTGTGAATGTTTACCCTTTTGGAAGGAGCGATCATGTGGTCGGAGCCTCCGTTCCGCCTTACATAGACGAAGCCATCTTTGGTGATGTAATGCACGTACCAGCTGATTTCATCCGCATGCGCTTCAATGACTACTTTGTAATCGGCCTTCGGATTGATCACGCCAACTGCAGTGCCATAGGTATCCGTAAAGGTTTCGTCAACCAGATCATCGATGTAGTCTAACCATATTTTCTGGCCTTCTGACTCATATCCGGTGGGAGAGGCATTGTTGAGGTATTTAAAAAGAAAGTCTTCTGACTTTTTACTGATGATCGATTTTTTAGCCAATTTTAATCGTTTTTGGTTTGCAATTGTTTAACATGAATGGATAGGCAAAGTTTTGCAAAGGAACTCCTTTAATACAAGATAAGAAAATGACTTTATTTAAGCGATTGTTCAACGAATTGTTTGACTCCGAATCGGCAGTGAAAGAGCAGGAGAAGGAAATCCTGGTAGACGAACCCATTCGTCCGACCATGAATTTCTTCGAAGATTATCGGCAATGGAAGTCAGAGAGTTACCACATAGGTCTTCTTGACCATTTGAAAGAACTTTACGCCATACGCCAGTCAAACCCGCAAGCCGAAGTATTATTTCATTTGCATGATTCAGATGGCTGTAAAGGGTTTTACTTTAGCCAAGAGTCGCCATGGACGAAGCAAGACTATCAGTTCATCACGCATTACTTCAAGGAAATCATTTTAGCGGAAGGATACCGCTTGCAAAACAGCAGACGATTGGCCGTTTCAGAGGATGAGGAGTTGCAGCAAACGGATCGCTATTACTTCAAACTGCCTTTGCGTTCGAGGAAAGAAGTGCCTTATCCGCAATCCTGGGGAAATCTTAATTTAGAACATAAGTCTATTGATGAAAAGACCATATACGTAAAATTGATGGCCAACACCTACCATGATCGCAATTTTCAAGCACCAAAAGATTTCGACAGTCTGATCAATCGGCTTTTCTCTTCTTAATATTGTTTTATGAATGAGATCAGCAAGAAAAAGATTCATTACCCCGTCAAGGATCATTTACGCAAATATCTGCGAAACTATTCGAGAGAAACCAAACTTCCGATCGCTTACGCCGACCTTTCTCACTATGAAAACAGTATCCCGGTCTACGACAAACAGGGCGTAGATACCCTCTGGGAAACGGTGTTTTACACCCAAAGTATCATGGATGAAATTCACGATAAGCTCTGCCGGGTTTATGCCTTATTGAAAACCGAAGGTGACGTTCAGGGCATGGAACACCTTTTCGTGGATCGGATTGATTATTGTCCCTTCGGAAACTCCAAGCCTTTTCGAGTGAGGATCACCAATAAATACAATGATAATTACGATTACTTCTACGTAAAGAAGGCAGATGCTTCACGGATCTACGGCTTAGAGTTGGAGCATATATTGTCTCCAAACCGACTTAGTTATGCCGTAGACGGAGCCACCATCATCGAAGATCATATTGCCGGGATTCCGGGAGATGTCTTTATCAAAGACTGGTTGAACGATGAACAGTTGAACCGAATACGCCTTGCGAAAGAATTTGTTAAATTCAACGAGCGAACCTTTGTGAGACTGTTAGGTGATATGCGTGCCTATAATTATGTAGTGGATATCACGCCCGACTTTGATGATATTCAATATCGTATCCGGGCGATCGATTTCGACCAGCAATGCTATGAAGGCGCCAAGACCATGTATTTGCCGCAATTTTTTAAAGACAACAACCCCATTGTAGAATTCTGTTCGACCTACCTAAATCCTGAAACCATTCGGCAATATCAGCGGGAAGAGAGGGCCATGATCGCCAATCGCATTAAGGTTTCTCGATATCGATTAAAGGATCTTTCTGATGCCCTGGAGGACGATGAGATCTCACCACCTGACAAGGTAGAGCGCTTGAAGTCGGAATTGGCAGAACACTTCCAGGACCCTAGTTTTTTGGATTGTGAAACCATGGGAGAGATCCTGAGGACGCGTTTGTTCATCCTCTTATACAACAATAAGGATATCTTGGTGCAAGAATAAGAAGCACCACTTATAGCCAGGTCTGAAAATGGGATGATGGGTTACAATGAGCGAGATAAAATTTACGGCTATACCATAAAGGCGTGTGGGCTTTTACCCGCTTTGTGAACTTACTAACGGTCTTTTCGAATTAAAATTCCTTTAGCTAAAAAGCTGAACCCTATTCACCAAAAAGATCCGTTCTTGACGTTGGCTTGCGTTCAGGACGCCATTGGAAGCCTTTGAACCGCAGTTCGCTTCTCGGGTCTAATTCTCCTATCGGGTACATGGTGGCTTCTGCATCAGCGATGAAGGTAATGCTTTGGATCTCTTGTTCAGCCAGTCGAATATCGATATCTGAACTTTCGGCCCAATTCACTCCTACGAAACGTTCTTCTTCGTCTTGCCCGAAATAAATGGTTTGGCCATTGCCTTTCACTTTGATGCTTCTCAGTTCCTTCTCCTTAAAAAAGCCTCTCATTTCGGTGCCTTTGATCTGGTTGTAGCGAATGCTGTCGATCTGTGAAATCATGAAGGCATTTGGCCGCATGTACATGGAGTGCAACTCTTGTCTTTTGATATAAAGATCTATACTGTCGGCACTTAATTCATTCTCTTCCGACCACATGATCGGATCGCCCAGGAGCTTGATGGTAGAATCACTGAGCACGTATGAAACGGAGTCGCAAACCGCCTGAAGGTCACTTTTATAGATCTTCACCCCATAATAGGCTAACATGTACTTCACGGAGTCATTTTCGAATACTTTGAAGGTGTCTGCGTGTAAAAAGATGGAATCTCCTTCCAAGCGCTTGATCATCAAAGGCTCATTGCTCACAATGGCCGAGTCATTTAGCTCGTACATCTGCGCAAACTCGCCAATGATCAACATTTCCTCTAAGGTGTCTAAAATCTGCACGTTCCCTTCGGCTTGCCCATAGCCCAAATTTCGGTCGTAATAAAGCGTATCGCCACTGAGAATGCGGTTGTCTGAAATGAGGTAAGCATTGTCGAAGTACTTCGATTGATCTTCAATGGTTTTGTACCACCCAATTTCGCAATAGATCAAATTGCTGTCGCCGGTGATGGTAGTTGGTCCGAGAAAGTTGACAATTTTACTATCGGTAAAGTATTTCAAGGTGTCAGAGCGCATCACGAACTCAGGATTGCTCAAGACCACACTGTCTTTGAAATCAAACATCTTCGCCGTGGATAAATAGTAACCTCTGAGGCTAGTGAGGCGGTTACTGTCGCTTTTGCTTTCAATAACTCCCTTGGTAAAGTAACTGGCGATGTTCGTGGCCCGATTATAGATCAGCCGGTCGGTGGTTAAGGTGAATTCATTGCTCACCAGCTTTACTTCTTGGCCGTCGACCGTGGCGATTTGGGTATTTCCATCGTAAAAGAGGTGATCCCCATAAAGATTGAGGGTGTCTCCCTGATTGATCCTGACGGATCCAAACGCTTCAATACTGTTGATGTCGCGGTACATGAACGCACTGTCGCAATACATCAAGGCATTTTTGTGCCTAAACTGCACGTCCCCGATCAGTTTTTGGGCGGTTTTGCCATTTTTTTGCGCTGAAACCAGGGCTTCTGCATTCACGATTTCGATCTGTTCTGACTTTTGCGCGTGGCCGCTATGGCCGACAGCGAATAGCCCAGTAAAAAGGAGAATGCCAATCGCGAAGGATCTCATTAGAGGCTGGCTACATTTCTGTTCAGGGTCTGGGTACGATCCGGGCCCACAGAAACAATGGTAATCGGTGTTTCCAGCTGTGCTTCCAGGTAATTGATGTAGTCTTCTAATGCCTTTGGAATTTCATCAATGCGATTGAGCTGGGTAAGGTCTTCTTGCCAGCCCGGTCTGCTCTCGAAAATAGGCTCGATGTCTTCTGCCAAGACATCGTATGGAAGAAAATCAATGGTCTCCCCTTTGTATCGGTATGCCGTACACACTTTGACCTCGTGGAACTCACTCAGTACATCGGCCTTGGTCATGATCAATTGGGTTACTCCGTTGATCATGATGGCGTACTTCAAAGCCGGAAGATCTAGCCAGCCGCATCTTCTGGGTCTCCCAGTGGTAGCTCCAAATTCATGGCCAGCCTTGCGAATCGCTTCTCCTTCTTCATTTTCCAATTCCGTAGGAAAGGGTCCGCTTCCTACCCGGGTGCAATAGGCTTTAAAAATGCCATATACTTCACCGATCCTTCCCGGTGCTATACCCAGACCGGTGCAAGCGCCGGCAGCGATCGTATTGGATGAGGTTACAAAGGGGTAGGAGCCAAAATCAATGTCCAATAAGGTGCCTTGGGCGCCTTCAGCAAGGATCTTTTTATCTTGCTTGAGTTCTTCATTGATGAAGTGTTCACTATCTACCAGAGTATATGATTTGAAGCGCTCAATGGCCTTCATCCATTCGTTTTCCAGCGGTTCCAGATCGAATTCAAAGTCGAAGCTCTCAAGCATTTGCAGATGCTTCTCTTTAAGCGAACGGTATTTTTTGTCAAATTCATTACTTTCAATATCACCAACCCTTAAGCCATTCCTGCCGGTTTTATCCATATAGGTAGGTCCAATTCCTTTAAGAGTAGAGCCAATTTTCTTTTTTCCTTTGGCTTGTTCAGAGGCGGCGTCCAATAGGCGGTGGGTAGGAAGGATCAAGTGGGCTTTTCTGGAGATCAAGAGTTTATCATTGAAACTTACCTCTTGCTTCACTAGTGCATCGATCTCTTTATTGAAGATGATCGGGTCGATCACTACGCCGTTGCCCACCACATTGAGGGTACCCTCGTGAAAAATGCCCGAGGGAATGGTATGGAGCACGTGCTTTTGCCCATCGAACTCCAAAGTATGTCCGGCATTAGGGCCGCCTTGAAACCTTCCGATGATGTCGTAATGCGGAGTGAGTACATCCACCACTTTTCCTTTTCCTTCATCCCCCCATTGGAGGCCTAGTAATACGTCAACTTTCATTTAAACGGGCTTAGTTCAGTTTTTCTAAAGCTTTTTCTTCATCTGAAACGATGGTAAATATATTATGTAGCTTGCTGGTCACGATCAATTTATTAACCGACTCCGACAGTCCGCAGAGTACAAGTTCGCCATAATGGTTTCTGCTTTTGTTTAGCAAGTTGATCAGCATGTTCAAGCCGGCGCTGTTCATGTATTCGAGTTCTCTCATGTTGAACAAAAGCTTATTGCTGCCTGCTTCGATCTTTTCCTCTACTTCCCTCAGCAGTGATTCCGCTTCAGAAATATCGAGAATTCTGCCTTTCGGCTTCACCGTGGTTAGCTTGCCCTGAGTGCTTAGATCATAAGAAAAGCTCATAATAATTAGTTTGGTGGTAGATTTTCACACGAACTGCAAATTCCATATAAATTCAACGAGTGGTGCAATATATTGAAATCCAACAATTCTCCTACGGTAGATTTAATGTGTTGTATTCTGGGATCACAAAATTCAATNACTTTGTTGCACTTGGTGCACACCAGATGGTCGTGCTGTTTGTAGGCATAAGACCTCTCAAATTGGGCAATGTGGTTGCCAAACTGATGCTTACGCACCAAATTACAGGCCAACAAAAGGTCAATGGTGTTGTAAAGGGTAGCTCTGCTCACCCGATACTTTTTATTCTTCATTGAGATGTACAGCGATTCGATATCAAAATGACCTTCCTGTTCATAAATCTCATTCAAGATCGCAAAGCGTTCGGGCGTTTTTCGATGGCCATTCTTTTCGAGGTAAGCTGAAAAGATTTCTTTTACTTTTTCTACTGTTTCTGAGCTGATCGACATCCTTGAAGCAAAGGCACAAAGATACTTTAAATTCCCAAAGGGAGGGGCAATTTAACCTTCTATCCTGCTGACGTTTATCACCCCTTCCACCGACTTCAATTTGTCCATTAAGCGGGTGAGGTGCTTGGTGTCGTGCACGTAGACCATGATGGTGCCTTCAAAGACTCCGTCGTCAGAATCAAAGCTGATGGAACGCATGTTCACATTGAGTTCACCGGAGATCAATTTGGTGATGTTATTGACCAATCCCATGTCGTCGATTCCGGTTACCTTGATGCCGGCCAGGAAGGCAATCTTTTGTTGACTGGTCCATCTGGCTTTTACGATACGATATGCATAATGCGACATCAGCTGCACGGCATTGGGACAATTGGTCTTGTGGATCTTGATTCCTTCATTGATGGTGATGAAACCGAATACCTCATCTCCGGGAATCGGATTGCAGCACGCTGCGATCTTGTATTCGAAGTGATCCATGTCTTCTCCGATCACTAGCATTTCCTCAGAAGGACCTTTCTGCTTGAGTCGTTCCTGGATCTCATTGACGTCTTTGTTGCCTCGCAGCTTACCGGTGATCTTACCCTTGATCACCTCAAGTTGCGAAACTCTTTTTAACGGCAACTGATTGATCTCGAACTTGTAATACATTTCAAGGGGCGAGGGTTGCTTGAAAAAGGTCTGTAGCTCCTTTAGGTTATGCGGTGATTTCCTGATCTGGTGTTTTTTGATCCACTTGACGAACTTTTTCTCACCCTCTTCAGCAAGCCGCTTCTTATCTTCTCTTAGGCTGGCCTTGATCTTACTTTTTGCCTTGCCGGTGATCACGTAGTCTAGCCAGCTTTCATTTGGTTTTTGTTTTTTCGAGGTGATGATCTCTACCTGATCGCCGCTTTTGAGTTCCGTGCTAAGCGGTACCAATTTGGTATTCACTTTTGCACCCATGCAATGCGCGCCTACCTCAGAGTGGATCTCAAAGGCAAAGTCGAGGGCTGAGGCGCCTTTGGGTAAATTTTTGATCTCGCCCTTAGGGGTAAAAATGAAAATTTCTTCAGCAAACAGATTAAGCTTGAAGTCGTCTATGAATTCTACGGCGTCCTTTTCCGGATTTTCAAGGAGGTCCCTCACTTTGTTGATCCAATTGTCAAAATTATTTTCGGTAGACCCTTCCTTATATTTCCAATGCGCCGCATAGCCTTTTTCGGCGATCTCATCCATGCGTCTGGAGCGGATTTGAACTTCAACCCATTTCCCTCCGGGACTCATCACCGTAGTATGTAGTGATTCGTAACCGTTTGCTTTGGGTGTGGAAAGCCAGTCTCTTAGCCGGTCTGGGTTAGGTTGATAAAAGTCGGTTACCACTGAATAGGCATTCCAGCACTCTGCTTTTTCTTTTTCTGCATGAGCGTCGATGATGATGCGGATCGCAAACACATCGTAGATCTCTTCAAAGGGAATGTTCTTTTTTCTCATCTTATTGAAGATGGAGAAGATGGATTTGGTGCGGGCTTTCATTTCGAACTCCACACCTTGTTTCTTAAGCTCTTCTTTGATCGGTAAGGAAAATCGATTTACGAAGCGGGTTCTAACGGCTTTTGTCTTTTTTAGCTTGTGACTGATCTCTTGGTAAAGTTCCGGCTCGGTATACTTCAAGGCGAGGTCTTCCAGCTCGGTTTTAATGGCGTATAGTCCGAGACGATGAGCGAGCGGGGCAAATAAGAAAACAGTTTCTGAGGCGATCTTCAGCTGCTTCTCCCTTTTCATGGAGTCGAGCGTGCGCATATTGTGCAGGCGATCAGCAAGTTTGATGAGGATCACCCTTACATCGTCAGATAGGGTTAAGAGGATCTTGCGAAAGTTTTCAGCCTGCATGGAAGCCGTAAAATCTACCACTCCGGCGATCTTGGTTAGGCCATCAATGATCACTTTTTCTTTTTGACCAAACATGCGCTCTACATCCTCCAAGGTAAGGTCGGTATCTTCCACCGTATCGTGCAAGAGGGCACAAATGATAGAAGTGGTGCCCAAACCGATCTCTTCAGCCACGATCCTGGCCACCTCAATGGGGTGGTAGATGTATGGCTCGCCAGACTTGCGCCGCATGTCTTTGTGGGCTTCCAGCGCCAGATCAAAAGCTTTGCGCACCCTTGCTTTATCCGTTTTAGTGCGCACGTTCTTGCTCACTCTAAGCAGGGCCCGATACTTTCGGGCGATCTCTTTTTGTTCTTGTGCTTCCTTATTATTGCTGCTTTCCATTGCTGGGGTAAAATTAATCAATGCACGTCTTTCAAGGCATTGCTGAAGATAAATTGTATTTTCGTTCTCCAAACAAAGCGCATGGGAAAATTGGAGCCATTCGACCATCTTTTTGAGACGTTTCAGCCCACTAGCTTGGCAGATTGGCAAGCGAAGGTCAAATCAGATCTCAAACTAGAAGATATTGAATCGCTGAACTGGCGAGATGAAGACGGCCTGGTTCATCAAGCCTATTATCACGCTGCCCAAGCGGGCACTGAAGGGCAAGCTCCATTGCATAAAGAAAAGGCCTATTGGAGCATATTGCAAACCTACCGCACTGAAGATTGGTCTCCTGAGGAATTGAAGGCACATCTGGACTTGGCTTTTGCCAATGGTTTAGAATGTGCCGTGCTGATCTCGGAGGAATATTCTGAAGCACATTGGTCTTTGCTAGATCAATCGCGAAAGAAAAACGGGCAACTGAAATATCAGGTAAAAAATGGTCTTTCCAACGCTGCGATCACCAAAAAGCAAGGAATGCTGGTCGATCCGATCGCTAGGATGATCATGGAAAAAGCAGTTGACCACGATCAGATCGAAAAATTGAATCAATATTTCATTAAGCAGATCAACTCATTCAACATGCAGCGTTTTCTGCTGGTAGAGGGATCGATCTACGGAAAGATGGGCGCCAGCCCGGTGCAAGAGCTTGCCTATTGCCTAAGACATACCACAGAGTATATGGACCTGTTGACGGAGGCGGGTCATAGAGCCGATGCGATCTTCCGCTCGCTGACCGTTAACATTGGCATCGGTTCTGCTTATTTCCAGCAAATCGCCAAGTTCAGAGCGTTGCGTATCGTCTTGGATCGTTTACAAGATCATTATCAGTGTAAGGAAAAAATCAGGATCTGGGCAGAGAGTAATCCCTATTACCTCGATCATGAAAATTTCAATAACAACTTAATTCGTCTCAGTGCGCAAGCCATGTCTGGGGTTTTGGGGATGGTAGATCGCATAAGCTTGAGCAATGCCGGAGCCAAGAAAAGCCGCAAACTTTTTGCTGATCGGATGCTCCGCAACATTCAATTGATGCTTAAGGATGAGAGTCGTTTTGCCAAAGTTGAGGATCTACTGAGTGGGGCGTATTACATTGAAGAGCTTAGTCGAAATATGGTCGAAGAAAGCTGGGCCTTGTTTATGGAAATGGAGCAAAGAGGCAGCTTGATCCAAGAGATAGAAAACGGAGAACTCTTCGCGGACATCAACAGAATGGATGAAGATCGAATCCGTGAATTCCAAAAGGGAGCACGCGTAATGGTGGGGGTGAACAAGTACCGGCATGATGAAGCAGGGAAAGGAGAAACTCCAGACCAGTCGAGCCATTCCATTAGTCGAAAATTGATAAATTCCTAAAGCCGTATGAGACCAGATTTTAGCAAAGAGCGGAAGGCAATTAAGGCAGAAGGCAGCAGCGATTCTGAAGGCTGGCTAAGNCCTGAACAAATAGAGATCAAATCCCATTACTCGGCTCAAGATATTCAACAGCTTAAGCACGTTCATTACACAGCGGGAATTGCGCCCTACCTTCGGGGACCTTATTCAAGCATGTATGTGAAGCGGCCGTGGACGATCCGACAATACGCCGGCTTCTCTACCGCAGAGGAATCCAATGCTTTTTATCGGCGCAATTTGAAAGCCGGACAAAAAGGGCTTTCCGTCGCTTTTGATCTGGCTACCCATCGGGGCTACGACTCAGATCATCCTCGAGTGCCAGGAGATGTAGGTAAGGCCGGAGTAGCTATTGATTCAGTAGAGGACATGAAGATTCTCTTCGATCAAATTCCCTTGGATCAAATGTCGGTGAGTATGACCATGAACGGAGCTGTTATTCCCATTATGGCTTTCTACATCGTAGCGGCAGAAGAGCAGGGGGTGAGTCCGGAACAACTGAGTGGAACCATTCAAAATGACATCCTCAAGGAATTCATGGTGCGGAATACTTACATCTATCCGCCAAAAGAATCAATGCGAATCGTTTCAGATATCTTTGATTATACGGCGCGCAAAATGCCGCGATTCAACTCGATCTCGGTATCCGGCTATCACATGCATGAAGCCGGGGCCACTGCTGATATCGAATTGGCTTATACCCTTGCCGACGGACTGGAATACTTGAAAGCGGGTCTGGCTGCAGGTCTGAAGATCGACGAATTTGCGCCGAGGATCTCTTTCTTTTGGGGAATCGGCATGAATCATTTCATGGAAGTGGCTAAGTTGAGGGCAGGAAGGATGCTCTGGGCGAAGTTGGTGAAGCAATTCAATCCCCAGAACCCCAAATCGATGGCCTTGCGCACGCACTGTCAAACCTCCGGTTATAGCCTTACCGAACAAGATCCATTCAACAATGTAGGAAGAACCACCATTGAAGCCATGGCAGCGGTATTTGGGGGAACCCAATCTTTGCATACCAATTCACTCGACGAAGCCATTGCGCTTCCCACCGATTTTTCCGCCAGAATTGCCCGCAATACCCAGCTTATGCTGCAAGAGGAGTTGGAACTTAGCAGAACGGTAGATCCTTATGCAGGCTCTTACTACCTTGAAAGCATCACTGCTGAGCTCGCCGAGAAAGCATGGCAGCTAATCGAAGAGGTGGAGGAAGCCGGTGGAATGGCTTCTGCCATAGAAAAGGGGATCCCTAAATTAAAGATCGAAGAAGCAGCCGCCAGAAAACAAGCCAGGATCGACAATGGTAAGGAAGTAGTGGTGGGCGTTAACAAATACCAGATCACCGAAAAGGAAGAAATCGAGGTGCTCGATATCGACAATCAAGCGGTGAGGGAGTCGCAGTTGAAACGCTTAGATAAACTGAAGACTGATCGCGATGAAGCGGCGGTGAATGATGCCCTGGGTAAGATCGAAGCCGGGGCCAGGGGAGACACCAATTTATTGGAATTGGCCGTGGATGCGGCTCGTCTCAGAGCCACCCTGGGAGAGATCTCTATGGCCATGGAAAAAGTGTTTGGCCGTTATCAGGCAGAGAATCGAGCAGTTTCCGGAGTATATTCGCAGGAGTCTATGGAAGATCACGATTTCATCCACTCCAGGAGCCTGGCCGATAAATTCGCCAACAAAGCGGGGCGCAGGCCTCGGATCCTGGTGGCTAAAATGGGGCAGGATGGTCATGACCGCGGTGCAAAAGTGATCGCCACTTCGTTTGCCGATATCGGTTTTGACGTAGATATTGGTCCCCTGTTCCAAACCCCTGAAGAGGTGGTGAAACAAGCCCTGGAAAACGACGTGCATTTGATCGGGGTTTCTTCTTTGGCAGCCGGACACAAAACCTTGGTGCCCGAGGTCATGAAAGCACTTCGAAAATATGATCGAGAAGACATTTTGGTGATCGTAGGGGGGGTGATTCCCGAGCAGGATTACGACTTTTTATGGGAACAAGGAGTGGCCGGTATTTATGGACCGGGGACAAAAATATCCAGTGCGGCTCAAGAGATCTTAAAGTTGATGCTGGAAGATTAAGTGTGCCTGTGCTTAATAGTACTTCAGCTTCAGCGTTTCACGATAAGTGCTATCCTTTACCCCTTTCTTATTCCAATAGTCGATGCGAAGCTGCGCTTTGCGTTTAGCTACTGTGGTCAAAGGGCTATCCTTCTTGTCTTTCCCACTTGCGGTGGTTTCTCGCCAGCCCGCAATGAAATGAGGAGCTGCTGATTCATAAATGATCTCCAGGCTTCTTTCTAGGCTTGGATAGTTCAGCGTGATCATCTTCAAGTCCTCACCGGGCATATCTTCTCCCAGATACTCTTTCCGACTGATCTGCACTTCATAAGGTTTTGGTCTTAGGTGCGAAAGCCTGATGAATTGAGTAGCGGGTAACATTTGCATGCTTCCGGTATCGATCTTTTCCGGCGCCAACCTGATCTGGTTCCAGATCCCATCCTCTATCAAAACCTTCTCGAAATCAAGTTCTTGATCGGCTTCAGCTTCAAAATAAGAGAATTGATGGTAGTGATAACCAGCCTGGGTTTGATTGAGCTGTGTCCAGCTGTGGCCGCACCATTCTTGAGAGGAGGTGCTCACTTTTATGGGGTCTTGCCAACGATGTTGGGTGATCGGGGTGAATACAGAGGTCATCATGCTGTAGTCGTAGATCCCGGTAATGAACTGCCGATCCATATTCATCTTCAACACAGAAACCACTTCTGCGTCGGATGGGCGTTCTTGCTTGACCTGCTTGCCAATTAAAAAGTCTTCGGTTACGAAGATCATTGCCAATTCACCTTCCCTGATCTCCCCGTAGCGGGCCTGACTTAATTGAAAAGTATTCAACTCCGCCAAGCCATTGTACCAATACTCATTAAAGGCCGTAGAGCTCGCCTTGAGTTCCAGCGAAAGCGGATCAGGTTTTCCGCTATCCGAACTCTCCGCCTTTTGACCGCAGGAGAGTAAGAGTAAACTGGCACTGAGGAGGAAGAAGATGCTGGAGCTATTCATGATGATCTATTTAACAGGATAGTAAATATGGGTTTCAACAGCGGCACTGTCTACCAAAGTGGGGTCGTTGGCATAGATCTCATAAGGAGAGCTGATCATCTCCAGATCAGCGGCACTAAGGTAGTCGCCGATAAGATAATGCATATCCTCTGAAGCGTCATAATCGCCATAATGAATGGCCTTAACCGCCTTGCCGGCCCCGATTTCACCCACTTTCACCCTTCCTTGAGCTTGAGCGGCACCGGTGATGGGCATGGCCGCTTCCAAGACTACCTTTTCCGGAGAATAATTGTGGTAGATCGCCATTGGCATCCCATCGATCTCTATGCCTTCATTCGCCGAGGCAAAGATGCCCAATTCGGTATACAGTTGGCCCAACAGCTTAGAGAGGCCTTTGCCATCTGTAGAGTCGATGATACTGATGATCGGCTGCGCCTCAAGTTCTACCAGTTCCAAAGGTTCTGGCATGGGAACCGTTTTAGGCATCGCCTCCAGTTGTTTTTTTAAATTTTTCAAACTGCTTTGGTAGTTTACTTTCAAGGCAGGCGCGATCAACGCATTCAGCCAACCTAGGTAGAATGGCAGGTCATTGCCTTCAAAGGTCCAACGCACTTGAGTGCCTCCTTCAACTTCTTCCAGGATCATTTCTGCATGGACAGGCTCTTCCATTCCTTCAAAATCTAAGGCCACTTTCGTATACTCATTTTCTCGAATTTCTACGATCTCTTGGCGCCCATTGCCCACTTCGGGATGACTGCTCTGCCATTCGTTCCAAGCGCCAACTACTGCGACCTCTTCAGAGAATGTAGAGACCATGTTGCTGTCGATCTGTGACCAGGTCGACCATGATTTCCATTTTTTGAAATTCGAAATTTCCGCAAAGACCATTTCTTTAGGCGCATCGATGGTAATGCTTTCTTCAAGCGTTATTTTATCGGCTTGTGAGGCAGAAAAGATCAAAAAGACGGCGATCAAGATCAAGAAGACGATCCCAATCCATTTTAAGACTTTCATAACTGTTGATTTGGTTTATTGAATAGATTGATTTCCCGAAGGTATCATTAATTTTTGTTTTTTTACAATTCTAAATCCGGCACGCTATGAATTCACATGAAGTTGATTATCAGATATTTGGAGATGACCTTCAGGCCGTTGAGATTGAATTGGATCCCAATGAAACCGTAATTGCCGAAGCTGGCGGTATGATGATGATGGACGCCACCATCGAAATGAATACCATTTTTGGCGACGGGCGCACCAATCAAGGCATCATGGGTAAGCTCTTTTCCGCAGGCAAAAGAGTGCTAACGGGCGAGTCTTTATTCATGACCACCTATACGCAAAGAGGAACGGCCAAGGCGAAAGTGAGTTTTGCTGCCCCTTATCCGGGTAAGATCCTTCCTTTGGATCTGAGTGAAATGAGCGGGAAGGTGATCTGTCAAAAAGATTCCTTTTTATGCGCCGCAAAAGGGGTGGATATTGGAATCGCTTTTCAGAAGAGGTTAGGCGTTGGTTTTTTTGGCGGTGAAGGATTCATCATGCAAAAACTAGAAGGGGATGGATTGGCTTTCCTACACGCTGGCGGAACAGTGGTTAAGCGAACTTTGTCTGCCGGAGAACGTCTCACGGTAGATACCGGTTGTCTGGTAGCCCTTAGCCGAACGGTTGACTATAACGTTCGCTTGCAAAAGGGAATTAAGAACACCTTGTTTGGTGGCGAAGGGCTTTTTCTGGTCGAGTTGACCGGCCCCGGTGAGGTCTGGATCCAGTCTTTGCCATTGAGCCGACTGGCCGACCGCCTTTACCAACATGCGCCCAAGGCCGGGGGCAAACGAAAAGGAGAAGGTAGTGTTCTCGGTGGATTAGGGGGGCTCTTGGATGGAGACAACTTCTAGCCAAAAGGTGCGTTTATTGACTATGAAATTGCATATTTCTACATTATTGATCTTGCTTCTTATCACGCCTTTGCTTCATGCCGAAGGGGGTGAAGAAGAAGAAGGTGGCAGAGATACGGTACAAGCCTTGGTGGTATCAACCAATGACGCCATTCAAGAAATGAAGATCCATCAAATGAGCGGTGAATCCATCATTGGTCTCATCGATTCCCTTTTGGATCTGGATCAGGTTCCCGCAGAATTGGTCAGCCGGATCAACGACTACGTGGAAGAGCGCTTCCTAGAACACGATTATTACATTTCTTTAACGGGGTTTTACGATCCATCCATTTATCCATCCCAATCCATGTACAAAAGCTGGGATACTTACAATCTCTATCCCTACAAAGAATCGTTGCGTAAGCATGATCAAGAGATCGACCTCGTGCTTCAAGATACGACCAACTTTTGCAATTTTATTCCGCCGATCAAGGGCCTGATCACCTCTAACTTTGGTTGGAGAGATGGGCGTAATCACAATGGAATGGACATAGACCTGGAGGTCTGGGATCCGGTGAAAGCCTCATTTGACGGCATGGTGCGTATTTCGCGCCATCATCCCGGTTATGGTAGAGTGGTGGTGATCCGACACTACAACGGCTTGGAAACCCTCTACGCCCATTTGCACAGGTTGAAAGTAAAGCCGGGTGAGGTAGTAGAAGCCGGTCAGGTGATCGGATTGGGAGGCAGCTCCGGCAGGTCGACCGGTTCCCATCTGCACTTTGAAGTCAGGTTTAAAGGCAAGCCCCTCAACCCTCGGCATCTCATCGACTTCAACCGCAATCGGTTGATCAGCGATTCATTGAAACTGGTGAAAGAACGTTGGTCTTACCGGGCTATCCCGCTCGGGATTGAGTATCACACCGTGAAAAGAGGAGAGCACCTCTATGGGATTGCCAGAAAATATGGAACCACCATTTATCAGTTGTGCCAAATGAATGGGATCCCGAGAAACCGACCCTTGCAAGTGGGTCAAAAAATCAGAGTAGGCAGTTGATGCTCGAGGTAAATATCAAGGATCATCCTACTAATATCCGCAAACGGGTCTTTTATTTTCGTGAGTCGGAGAAGGCAGATTATTTCGAGGAGCTATTGAAAGCAGAAGGGCTATTCTACGAAAAGCAGGTGGATGTGGAAGGCGATCAAACCATCTATTTTGGAGTGAAAAGCAGCGATTTCGGAAAAGTGAAAAAACTGAACTACCTCACCATCGGACATTTTCGAAAACCATTCATTCCCGATAAGGGATTTCGCTACGCGCTGATCATCATTTCCATTTTGATTCTTGCCCTGGCAATAAGCGGTGCGTTACTGAGCGACTGATTAGTAGAAAACTTAATTTTGCTAGATGCGAGCAATCAGGCATTTTCTGATCATTTTTCTCACGGGCTTGATCACCTTTGGGTCATCAGCCCAATCCAATATCACCACCGTGGGGATTCAGTTAAAGCCGATCATCAGCTCAGAATTTCTGAACACCGGCCCACAGTCTGAAAGGGTAGGAGCGATCGATTTCACGATTGAGCCCAGCAATGGATTTGCCTTCGGCATGGTGGTGCGAAAAGGCCTGAACGATCAATTTTCTATAGAATCGGGAATCAATTACAGCCGACGGAATTACAATTTAACCATCCGGGAAGATTCTGCCAACTTCCTAGGAGAATCTGAATTCAGCTACGTGATCTATGAGATCCCGATTTTGGCATTGATCTATGTGCGATTGGGTGAGAATACCTATCTCAATAATGCCTTTGGCCTGAACCTGAATTTCCTCCCGTCCGATTGGGAAACGTCTGACTTTTATTTCCAACATTATTCCGCGAGAAGCTATTGGGTAGTGCCCGCGCTTCAGGCTAACGTAGGCTTTGAGTACCGCACCCGGGAGAGCGGATTTTTATACCTCGGGTTTTCCTTTCATCAACCCTTCACCAACATTACTGAAGCCGGAGTATTGTACCGCGATACCGATAATTTCATTGAGAAAGAACGCACATTCTTTGATATACAAGGAAATTACCTCACTTTAGACCTGAGGTATTTCTTTCACGAACCTGCAAAACGACAAAGAAGATGATCATATCTAAATATCGAAATCAATGGATCGAGTACTTTCAAGAAGTAGGGTTGAGCGACATCTACGCAGAGGGTATTGTGATCTTGATCTTGGTTCTAATTACCTTGATTCTCGGCTTCATAATTGATCGGATCACGCGTCAGGTGCTTTTGGGTGTGTTTGAAAGTGTGGCGGCTAAAAGTAAGACCGACTGGGACGATATCTTGATCGAAAAAAAGGTCTTCTCGGCCTTGGCTCACTTGGCTCCAATCCTATTTATCTTTGAGATCATGCCCCTCATCTTTGAGGAGTACCCTACCTGGCACGATGGCTTTGTCACCATCTCCAGATTGTGCTTGATCATATTTTCCATGATCATCATATTCAGGTTACTAGACACCGTGAAGGTGATCGTAAGGAAGATCGATAATTTTAAAGACAAGCCCATTGACAGTTATTTTCAATTGGCTAAGATCATTATCGGGATCGTTTTGGGTGTGTTGGCCCTTTCGGTATTGGCCGACAAATCGGTGGGTTATTTTTTAGGCGCTTTTGGCGCGATGACTGCGGTCATTCTATTGGTCTTTAAGGATACCATCTTGGGATTCATTGCCAGTATCCAATTGTCGGCCAATGACATGATCCGGGTAGGCGACTGGGTACAAATGGATAAATATGGCGCCGACGGAGATGTGTTGCAGATCAATTTAACGACGGTGAAGGTGCAAAACTGGGATAAGACCATCACTACCGTGCCGACTTACTCGTTCATTTCTGATTCGTTCAAGAATTGGAGAGGAATGGAGGAGACCGGAGCCAGACGGATTGCACGTTCGATCCACATCAATCAACATTCGGTGAAGTTTTGCAGTCCGGAAATGCTCGAACGCTTTAAAAAGATCCACATACTAAAGGGCTATGTAGAAGGTAAAGAAGGGGAGATCAGTGCTTACAATGAAGAGCAGAAGGTAGATACTTCCACCGTGTCGAACGGTCGCCGAATGACTAACCTGGGTACTTTTCGAGCCTATTTGCTGAGGTATTTGCAGCACAACCCAAAGATCGATCAAAACCTTACGCTGTTGGTGCGACAGTTGCCGCCTGACGAGCACGGTATACCCATTCAGATCTATTGTTTTTGTAAGGATACGGCCTGGGTAAAATATGAGGAGGTACAGTCGGATATCTTTGACCATACCCTGGCTGTGATCTCCCAATTCGAATTGGAGATCTTCCAGACCCCATCAGGTGGTGATGTGAGGGATTTTGTTGGGAATTTGAAACCTTGATTAGATCAGGTATTTCCAAGAAAGGTCCATAGGGTCTCATCATTAGAGTAGATCAGCGGCGGTAAGAAAAATCGTAGAAACGCTTTAAATCTCAGAGGCCTAGGGCTTGTCTGAGGAATTCATTCCTGTTTACATCGTCTCAATTTTAAATCTACTTTTTGCCGGACTTTCCGATACTGGAACGGCAGCCTTTTCAAGGCAATTGCCGGCTTATTTTTATTCAGTCTAAATAGGTATTGCAAAAATGCTAAACGATGGCCTCGTCTTCTTGTTATGAGGTAAAATCAAAACCTTATA
>JGI12109J20283_10028603_pt1 | contig 47295 bp, 41 predicted proteins | sample ElkSlonscriptome_12_FD_20283 | JGI IMG/M metagenome (IMG submission 20283)
GGGCGTCGGAATGTTGAGGAGAGCCATCCCTAGTACGAGAGGACCGGGATGGACCAACCACTTGTGTACCGGTTGTCACGCCAGTGGCATTGCCGGGTAGCGACGTTGGGAAGGGATAACCGCTGAAAGCATCTAAGTGGGAAGCCCCCTCCAAGATGAGCATTCCCAGACATTAGTCTCAGAAGGGCCGTGCGAGACGAGCACGTTGATAGGCGGCAGGTGGAAGCTCCGCAAGGAGTGTAGCCGAGCCGTACTAATTGCCCGAGAGGCTTGACCGCAGTTCGTCCCCTCCACCAGTTCATCTTGAACGTGGTGAGGGCGGCTGCAGTAAGTAATAGGTAGTTGCATCCTCACATCAGTGCACCAAAGCTGGACGCACGCATCATCCAGGTGTTCTCATCTCTCGACCCGGTCCATCTTGGCCGGTGACCATAGCGCGAGGGCCACACCCGTTCCCATCCCGAACACGGCAGTTAAGCCTCGCAGCGCGGATGGTACTGCAGGGGCAACCTTGTGGGAGAGTACGTCGTCGCCGGCCTTGCATTCGAGACGCCCGTCCGGACTTTCGTCCGGGCGGGCGTTTCTGTTTGTACACCGACCGACGTTGCGGTGCTGAGTGGAGGGGTGTCGATTGTTCGGAGGTGAATGGACGTTTCCGTCCGATGAGGGTGGGCGGATGCACGTCCGCAGTCGGTTCTCGAGGGAGCTGCCTGCGATCCATGAATGGCGGTGTGGTGTCGGGAGAGGTGAAACTCGAGGTGGGCGAGGCGAAGTGACTGATCAAGAGGGGGATAGGTCTTTGGAGCGATCAGGTTATGTGACCCTTGTGGGCCGCCCGAACGCGGGGAAGTCGACCCTCATGAATGCTCTGGTGGGTGAGCGGCTCTCCATCGTGACGCCAAAGGCTCAGACGACGTGGCAGCGGGTCACGGGGCTCCGGACCGAGGATGGCGTTCAGGCGGTGTTTCTGGACACGCCCGGGCTGCTGGATGTGCGAGACCTTCACCAGCGGGCGATGCTCGAGGCGGCCCACGAGGCGTTGCGGGATGCGGACCTGGTTCTTGTTCTGCTCGATGGGACGTCGGGGAGGGATCCGGTGGACGATCCCGCGATCCGGGATGCGCTCGCCGAGGTTCCGGCCGGTGTTCCCGTGCGTGGATTGCTCACCAAGGTGGATGCGCAGGACAGGGACTACGTCGCGGCGCGGGTTGCTCGGCTGTCCGAGGGGCTCGGGATCCCGGTCAGCCCGATTTCGTCGGAGACGGGCGAGGGACTCGACGAGCTCTGGGAGGAGATCGTCGTTCATCTCCCTGAGCATCCGTTCTACTTCCCTGAGGGTGACCTGGCCACACAGCCGGTCCGATTCTTCGTCGAGGAGTTCGTCCGGGAGACCGTGTTCGAGTTGTACGACCAGGAGATTCCGTGGTCGGTGATTGCCCGGATCGAGGAGTTTCGGGAGGGTGAGGAGCCGATCTACATACTGGTGCATGTGTATGTCGATCGGAGGTCGCAGAAGGGCATCATCCTCGGGAAGAAGGGGCATGCGATCCGGGAACTCGGTACTCGCGCCCGGAAGAAGATCGAGGCCTTTCTCGGGGCGCGGGTGTACCTGGATCTGTGGGTGAAGGTGCTCCCTGGCTGGCGTCGCAAGCGGGGCGCCCTTTCCCGCTTCGGATTCCACGTACCCGAGGACGCATGAGGCACGCAGCGCAACGGATCCGCCGGGGCCTCTCGGGCCGTGCACCACGTCGGTGGATGAAGTGCGGTTTCCCGACATGGTCAAGGGTCGGGACTGGGCTCACCGTCATGTGGCTGTGCCTGATGACGGCATTCTCTACTCCGATTACGGTTTCGGCGCAGGATGGGGGGGCGGAGTCGGAGGGAGCGCTCTTCCTGCTGCTCCCGCTCGGAGCACAGGCCACGGGTGTGGCCCGGGCAATGACTGCACTGTCGGGACCTGAATCGGTCTGGTGGAATCCGGCGGGCGTCGTGCCTGTCGAGGAGAATTCCCTGTTCCTCTTCCGGAGCGAGGATTTTTCCGGCGAGGCCACGGCGGTCAGCGTACTCGGATCCCGACCGGGCCTGGGAACGGCGGCGGTGTCGTACCTTCTCTTCGACTTCGGCGATGTCGAACTCCGGGACGACCAGGGCAATTTCCTCGGGAACGTGACCTTCAGGAATCATCTGGGCGTCCTGACCGCCGGTACGTCCGTGGTCGACGGGCTCGATGTCGGCGCCAACCTGAAAGTCATTCAGACCCGCGTGGCGTGTCGAGGCCAGTGCACCGACGCCGGGGTCACCTCGACGACGTATGCGTTCGATTTCGGCGCGCAATGGAAGCCGTCGCAGTCACTCGTCCTGGCGGGGACGCTCGCGCACCTCGGCCCGCGCCTGAAGGTCTTCAACGAAGAGCAGGCCGACCCGTTGCCCTCCCGCGTTCGTCTCGCCGCAGCATACGAGGTGTTCCACCACTTCGTGTCCAGAGCCGACGTTCGCGCTCAGGTCGTGCTCGAATTCGAGGATCGTCTCCGCGATCCCGGCTCACCGGCCACGTATGTCGGCACCGAAGTGGTGGCGGGCGACGACCCTGGCCTCTCTCTACGGGCCGGCTACGCCTTCGGGGCGGAACTTCAGGTCGACGGCGTCGGCGTGGGGGTCGGCCTCAGATTCGAGAACTTCGATGTGGGCATCGCCAAGTCCCTGAGCTCGACGAGCCTCGGGAACGATACGGAGCCGGTGCAGATCAGCTTCGGCTTCCTCTTTTGACCCCGAAGAGGTCGCGGTGAGGCGGCCGATGATGGCGGATGCGCTGCGATTGACCGCGGTCACGGGACTGGTGTGCACCCTGATCTTCGGGTTCCCCCGGATGGGCACGGCTCAGGAGCGGCAGGGTGGAGATCCGCTCGCGCGGGTGGCGGCATCGCTCGTGGTTCCCGGAACGGGTCACCTGATGCGGGGTGAGCCTCGAGGGTTCGTCTACCTCGGTGCGGAGGCGGCGCTGTGGTTCGTCTTCGCGGACGAACGTCGAACGGGAGATGACCAGAGGAGCGCGTACCGGGACCTGGCGTGGGAGGTTGCTCGGGCCAGTCCGGAGCCGCGCCGGGACGGGAGCTTCGAATACTACGAGCGGCTCACCCGGTGGAGCCGCTCGGGGGCCTTCGATCTCCGGCCGGACACGCCGGGGATACAGCCCGAAACCGACCTTCGGACCTTCAATGGGGACGCGTGGCGCCTGGCCCGCAGTCTCTACTGGGGTGGAAGCGAGACGGCGCCGAGTGCCGAGGCGGAGCGGGCGGCGATCGAATTCTACCGTGAGCGGGCGTACGCGAACGAGTTCGCCTGGGACTGGTCCGGAGCCCTCACGGCGCAGTCCCGTTTCGCCCGGCTGATCGCCGACAGCGACGACGCCTTCGGTCGTGCCAGGCTCGCTGTCGGCGGACTGGTGGCAAATCGATTTCTCAGTGGCGTGGATGCGTGGTTGAGCGCCCGAACCCCCGGAAGGACCGAAATGCGAGTATTTCCCATTACATCGGGTCCCCTCACCAGCCCCCACCTCGTGATCCGCTGGCGCGCCGGAGGCCGGGGATGAGCCGCCCCTTCGATGACGACGCCATCCTTCGGGTGGTGCGTGACTCGCAGGGTGGGCCGATGAAGCCGAAGGCGATCTCTCGGGCGCTCGATCTTCCCTCGCCCCAGTACCGGGACCTGAAGAAGCGACTGTCCGAACTCACCGACGATGGGCGGCTGTACCGAGTCAAGGGTGGTCGCTACGCCGCTCCGGAGGACATCTCGCTCGTCACCGGTCGCGTATCGCTGATCCGGAAGGGAGACGGATTCGTGCGATCGGAGGAGACCGGGAACGAGGTATTCGTCCCCGAGCGGGATCTGGAGTCCGCGCTGGACGGTGACCGCGTGGTGGTGCGGGTCGAGAGTCACCCGAAGGGCCGCAAGCCCGTCGGACGGGTCATTCGCGTCCTCGAACGAGAGCGGGAGGCGATCGTGGCGGTCTTCCACACGGGGAAGAAGGCATCCTTCGCGGTCCCGCGCGACCCCAGGGTGAAGAGCGACGTCGTCGTGCCGTGGGGCGACGAGGGGGACGCCACCGAGGGTGACGTGGTGCGCGTCAGCATAACCGGATACGGTCCGAGGCGACGAGGTCCGGTCGGTGAGGTCGTGGAGGTGTTGGGTCGACTCGGGGATCCGGGTGTCGATGTGCTGTCCGTCCTCCACGACCATGGACTCGCGCCGGACTTTCCGCCGGAGGTCGAGGCGGCCGCGCAACGCGTCGTGGAGGGGGATCGGCCCGAGGCTGGAGAGGGTCGGGAGGACCTGCGACACCTCCGTACCATGACGATCGACCCGGAGGACGCCAAGGACCACGACGATGCGCTGTCGATCGAGGCGCTGGACGGAGGTTCGGTTCGTGTCGGAATCCACATCGCCGACGTCGCCTGGTATGTACGTCCGGGCAGCGAACTGGACCGGGAGGCGCGGAATCGCGGCACCAGCGTGTACCTGGTCGACCGCGTCGTTCCGATGCTTCCGCACGCTCTCTCCTCCGACCTCTGTTCCCTGCGACCGAACGAGGACCGATATGCGGTATCCCTTCTGCTCGATCTGGACATGGAGGGGCGGGTCCTCGACCATCGATTCACGCGCTCCCTGATCCGGAGTCGCCACCGCCTCGCCTACGAAACGGTCCAGGCCGTTCTGGACGGAGAGGACACGGTGGACGGCGATGCCGCGGCCGACATCGCCCGGCTCGCCGGCGTGGCGCGCTCGCTCCGGAAGCGGAAGGACGCCCGGGGGGCGCTCGACTTCGACCTTCCGGAGGCTCGCGTGGAGCTCGACGAGGACGGCGATCCGATCGCGATCGAGCGCGTGGTTCGGCTCGAGGCGCACCGACTGGTCGAGGACTTCATGCTTCTGGCCAACGATATCGTGGCGAGGGAGGGCTCGGCGCGGGACCTGCCGGTGCTCTACCGGATCCACGAGTCGCCCGCGAGCGACCGGGTGAACGATCTTCGGGACATGCTGGCACGGTTCGGCTACCGGGTGCCCGGCGGGGATGTCCGGCCGAAACACCTGCTCGACATTCTGGAGCAGGCCAGGGGCCGGCCCGAGGAGCAGCTCGTCTCGACCGTGGTACTCAGGTCGATGCAGCGCGCGCGGTACTCCGAAGAGAATCTCGGCCACTTCGGCCTCGCCCTGGAGAACTACGCGCACTTCACCTCACCGATTCGCCGCTATCCGGACCTCGTGACCCATCGCGCGATCGTGGATGCACTCGTGATCGGGCGTCGACCGCAGGGAGTCTCAGGAGAAGCCCTGGCCGAACTGGCGGAGCACTGCTCGTTTCGGGAGCAGGTGGCGACCGCTGCGGAACGTGACTCGATCGAGCTCAAGAAGATCGAATACATGGAGCGGCACCTGGGAGACGAGTTCGACGGCACCATCTCGGGGGTCAAGGCGTTCGGCGCCTTCGTGCAGCTCGACGACGTCTTCGTGGACGGACTCGTGCACGTGAATGCGCTGGACGACGATTACTACGAGTTCCGGGAGGAGGAGTTCGCACTGGTAGGGACGCGGAAGGGGCGTCGACTACGCCTCGGCGATCGGGTCCGGATCCAGCTCGTTCGGGTCGACCGGGAAGAGCGGCACCTCGATTTCTCGCTGTTGGCGAGCGGTCCGGAGACGGTTTGACACCGTCCTGACCCCGCTTTACCCTCCGGCGTCTCCTCCCACCGCGCGGTTATGGCCTTCGAACGCACCATCGCCTATCTCGGTCCGGAGTCCGCGCGATCCGGATCGCGGATCCGGGACTTCTGCGAAGATCGTGGTTTCGCCTTCATGGAGATGTCGGATTTCGGCGCCGTCCGCGCGCTGATGAATCGATCGTTCCCGGCGTGTGTCATACTCGACGCGGGCCACGACCCCGACGGAACCCTCGCGACCTGTGCGGACCTCAAGCGGGAGGCGTTCACCGCCATCGTGCCGGTGGTCATCCTGACGGGGGGGCACGACGACGACCTGGTGGCCACGGCGCTGGCTGGCGGGGCAGACGAGGTCATGCGGCGGGATATCTCCGACGACGTCCTTCGCCTGCGCCTCGACCTGGTTCTCCGGCGTGCCGACCGAGATGTGGCGGTGCATCCCACGACGCGCCTGCCCGGCACCGCGATGATCAGGCGGGATATCGAGGTGCGTCTCCGGCGAGGCGAGCAATTCGGTGTGTGCTACGCAGACCTCGACCACTTCAAGGAGTTCAACGACCGGTACGGCTACGGGAGTGGCGACCGGGTCATCTTCATTCTGTCGAAGATCCTCCGCGACGTCGTCCGGGCGCTGGCTCCCGGCGGCTTCGTCGGGCATATCGGCGGGGACGACTTCATCTACAACGTCCCCGATGAATTCATAGCGCCCGCCGGCGAAGCCATCGTGGACCTGTTCGACGAACTGATCCCGTACCAGTACACCCGCGAGGATCGGCGCGCCGGTTACTTCCTGGGGAAGGATCGTCGGGGCACCGTGCACAGGATCCCGCTGATGACGCTCTCGATCGGGGTCGTCACCAACGAACATCTCGACGTGGGCGATGCCGCGGAGTTGAGTGAGCTCGCGACCGAGATGAAGAGCTACGCGAAGTCGCTTCCCGGATCCAAGTTCGTCGTGGATCGTCGCGATCCCGATCGCGATCCCGAATCCCCGGCCCTGCCTCGGCGCGCCCGGGATTGATACCGGGGCTCCGACTCGCCAACATGAAAGTTCAGCCGGTCCGCCGCGGGCCGGCTCACCTCCGCTCACCCTCAGGCACCGATCGATGACGAGTTTCACCGTCCACTGCATACACTGCGACAGCGCGTTCCCCGTGGATCCGGACAAGGTTCCGGACGGCGGCGTGCGGGCGCGCTGCACGAACTGCGAGGGGATCTTCTTCGTCGGTCTGCCGGAGGAGACACCGGTCTCCGGCGTGGTGGCGTCGGAGACGGCGGTTGTCGAGCCGGAGGCCCCACGACCGGAACTCACGGAATCGGAGACGCCTGAACCGGAGCCGAGCGGGCAGGAGCCATTCGCCCTTCCCGAGCGGCCCGCCGCTTCCGGGCAGCCCGCCGCTTCCGAAGAGCCCGCCGTTCCCGACGTCGAGGTACCGGAGGCGACCGGAACCGAGATTCCCGACACGGTCCACATCGAATCGGACGACGAGGTCTCCGCCGAGTCGGATGTCGAGCTGGACACCGAGCCGGAGTCCGACCCGGCCGACGAGGATCGGGCCGATGAGGACGGCGACCTCGATCTCGACGATGGACGATTCACCTCCTTCGACGACGAGGCCGAGGTCGGCGATACCGTCGAGGTCGGCGATACCGTCGAGGCAGTCGATACCGTCGATACCGTCGAGGCTGTCGATACGACCGAGGCTGTCGATACCGTCGAGTCTGTCGATACGACCGAGGCTGTCGATACCGTCGACGCGATCGAGACCGTCGAGGCTGTCGACACGACCGAGGCCGTCGACACGATCGACACCGTCGATACCAGCGACACGATCGATACCATCGAGGCTGTCGATACGACCGAGGCCGGTCCGGTGTCGGGGGCGGATGCGGGCATCGAGACTTCGCCGGATATCGAAGACGAGGTCGCACCCGTACCCACGGGATTCCAGTTCGGACAGCGCGATCCTCACGACAAGGCCCGCAGGCTCGCCCGTGTCCTTGTGTCGGACATGATCACCTACAACCCGGACCGTCACGCGCAGGCGCTCACCCGGGGGACCCTCGCCGACGACTTCGAGGACGAGATCGCCAAGTCGTGGGAGGAGTACGTCGATCAGGTCGGCCGCGACATGGCCGAGTCCACCGACTACTGGACCAACGCACTGAACGACGTTCTCGCTCGCGGCAGGAAGCTTTTCTGAAGCCGCCGCCGACGCGCCCCCCGCACGTCGGGGGCGCATCGCCGCTTGCGACGTCGGCTGCGGTTGAAGGGGTCCGCCGGCCGGCTTAGATTCCGGGGGCAGAGCAGGGGGTCCGTCCGACCTGGACGCGGCCCCCTTTCCCGTTCGACGGGACGGCTTCACCCGCCCCGTCATCCACTCCATTCGGCAGGAAGGAAAGCGTGCACGCGGACGCGATCGAGCGCCTCGACGAGATCCGGAAGAAGGTCCAGGAACTCAGGGGGTATCTTTGACCTCGATCAGCGAGAGCCACGGCTCGAACAGCTCGAGGCCGAGATGGCCCAGCCGGGATTCTGGGACAACCCCGATGCCGCGAGGACCACGATCGAGGAAGCCAACCGGCTGAAGGGGTGGATCGAGCCCTGGCACGAGGCCGACGGGAAGTCGACCTCGCTGTCGGAACTGGCCGAGCTCCTCGAGATGGAGCCCGACGAGGAGATGGAGGCCGAGGTTCTGCGTGAACTCCGGGGTCTCGAACGGAGAGTCGACGCCCTCGAGCTCCGCACGATGCTGCAGGGCGAGGACGATCACCGCGACGCGATCCTCACGGTCCAGCCGGGTGCCGGCGGCACCGAGTCGCAGGACTGGGCCGAGATGCTGCTGCGCATGTACACGCGCTGGGCGGAGAACCGGGGCTATTCGGTGGGCGTTCTGGACCTCCAGCGGGCCGAAGAGGCGGGAATCAAGGGGGCCAGCGTCGAGATCAAGGGTGAATACGCCTACGGGTACCTGAAGGCGGAGACGGGAGTGCACCGACTGGTGCGCATCTCCCCCTTCGATGCACAGTCTCGCCGTCACACCTCCTTCAGTTCGGTATTCGTGTATCCGATGGTCGACGACGAGATCGAGGTCGAGGTCGACGAGGGGGACCTGCGGATCGACACCTTCCGCGCGTCGGGTGCGGGTGGCCAGCACGTGAACAAGACGGATTCGGCGATCCGGATCACGCACCAGCCCACCGGAATCGTCGTGGCGTGCCAGCAGGAGCGCTCACAGCACAAGAATCGCGCGACGGCGATGAAGATGCTGAAGGCGGCTCTCTACCAGAAGGAGCTGGAGGCGCGGGAGGCGGAGCGCGCCGAACTCGAGGCGTCCAAGAGCGACATCTCCTGGGGGAACCAGATCCGCTCCTACGTTTTCCAACCATACACGATGGTCAACGACCACCGAACCGAACTCAAGATCGGCGATGTCGACGGCGTGATGTCGGGCGATATCGATCCCTTCATCGAGGCCTTCCTCAAGGCCCAGGCGACGGAGGCGGGAGCATGAGCGAAGATCTGAACCACGTCCTTCGTGCCAGGCGGGAGAAGCTCGACGAGCTGAGGGATCGGGGCGTCGATCCCTTCGGATACGGCTTCGAGCGCACCCACCTCGCTCCCGAGGCCGTCGACCGGTACGAGAAGCGCGAGGCCGCCGAGGATCTGCCCGAGGACGGGCACGGCGACGTCGTGGGGGTCGCGGGCCGCGTCGTGTCGTGGCGCGGTCACGGAAAGAGCGCCTTCGCGCACCTCGAGGACGGCGAGGGGCGCATCCAGCTGTACTTCAGGAAGAACGTGCTGGGCGAGGAGATCTTCGAGCTGACGGATCTACTCGACCTCGGGGACTGGATCGGGGTGCGGGGTCCTCTCTTCCGGACCCGTACCGGGGAGGTCACCGTACGCGTCGATTCCTTCGAGCTCCTCTCCAAGTCGCTCCGCCCGCTGCCGATGGGCAAGGTCGAGGTGGACGAGGAGACGGGGGAGCGGACGGTCCACTCCGGGTTCGCCGATCAGGAGGCGCGGTATCGCGAGCGCTACGCCGATCTGGCGGTCCACCCGGAGGTGCGTGAAGTGTTCGTCGCCCGCGCCAGGACGATCAGCGCGATGCGGCGGTACCTGGATGGGGCGGGATTCCTGGAGGTCGAGACTCCGGCACTCCAGCCGCTCTACGGGGGTGCCCTGGCTCGTCCGTTCACCACCCGGCACAATGCCCTCGATCGCGAGATGTACCTCCGGATCGCGGACGAGCTGTACCTCAAGCGGCTCATCGTGGGTGGATTCGAGCGGGTGTACGAAATCGCGAAGGACTTCCGAAACGAGGGTCTCTCCCGGGTACACAACCCGGAGTTCACGATGCTCGAATTCTACGAGGCCTACGCGGACTACCGAGGCATGATGGCGCGGGTTCAGGGGATTCTCGGCGAAGTGGTCGGGGACCTCACCGACGGTGGATCGTCGATCGACTTTCAGGGAACGCGGCTGGAATTCGGCGGCGAGTATCCCGAGATCCCGCTTCTGGACGCGATTGGCGAGAAGCTCGGCGAGGACCCTGCGGAGTTGTCGGACGAAGCCCTCCGGGCGCACGCCGAGCGGCTCGGCCTCGACGAACTCGACGGCGTGGGCCGCGGCAAGCTCTACGACCTTCTGTTCGACGAGCTGGTCCAGCCACGGCTGGTTCAGCCCACCTTCGTCGTCGACTACCCCGTCGAGCTGTCGCCGCTGGCCAAGCCTCACCGTGAGGATCCCCGGCTGACCGAGAGATTCGAGCTCTTCGTGGCGGGTCGTGAGATCGCGAATGCCTTCAGCGAGCTCAACGACCCGATCGACCAGCGCGAGCGATTCGAAGCGCAGGCGGCTCTCCGGGCGGCCGGTGACGACGAGACCCAGCCCATCGACGAGGACTACATCCGCGCCCTCGAGTACGGCATGCCTCCGACTGGTGGCCTGGGCATGGGCGTCGACCGGCTCGTCATGCTGCTGACCGATTCGCCCTCGATTCGGGACGTGATCCTCTTCCCGGTCCTGCGGGACGTCGAGACGACGTGACCGAAGACGTCGGCTCAGGCGAGGACGGGGGCGGGATCTCGCTGGACTGGTATCTGGCGCGCCGGTATCTGGCATCCCGCAAGCAGGGGCGCCTGCTTTCCTTCATCACGGCGATCGCGCTGGGCGGTGTGGTGGTCGGCGTCACCGCCCTGATCGTCGTCACGGGCGTGATGACGGGGATGCAGACTGAGCTCAAGGAGAAGATCCTCTCCACGAACGCCCACGTCGTCGTGCTCGAGGCGGGGACGAACCTTCGGCTCTACGACTACGAGACGGTGCTGGACACCATCCGCGAGTTCGACGGGGTGGCGACGGCTGCGCCGGTCGTGCTGTCCAACGTCGGGCTGGAGCGGAACGAGTACGCGCGCAGCGTCAGCCTGGTGGGCATTCGAGCGGACACCGCCGGAACCGGTACGACCCCGCTCGAGGAGTCGATCCTCGAAGGGGTGCTGAGCCTCGAGACCCCGGAGTCCGGCCTGCGGCCGATGCTCGTGGGTGTCGGTGTGGCGGAGGTGATGAGCCTCTATCCGGGAGACACCGTCCGCGTGATCGCCTTCGAGAACCTCCAGACGGACGCCTTCGGCATTCCGAACCCCCGCACGCTGGTGTTCGAGGTGACCCAGTCGTTCTCCACCGGCATGTATGATGCGGATAACGGCACCGTCTACATCCGCCTCGAGGATGCGCAGGACCTGCTGGGGCTGGACGCGACGACGGCATCGGTGATCGGGGTCCAGCTGGACGATGTGGACGATGCGGAGACGACGGCCGACCAGATGAATCGTCGGTTGGGTCTGCCGTATCAGGCCCAGAGCTGGTCGGCCCGCAACAACGCCCTCTTCGCCGCGCTCAAGCTCGAGAAGATCGCGATGGGGCTGATCCTCTTCCTGATCGTGCTCGTGGCGGCGTTCAACATCGTCAGCACGCTGGTGCTGGTGGTGGCGGATCGCACCCGTGAGATCGGCATTCTGAAGTCGATGGGAATGACGGACAGCGGGATTCTGCGCGTTTTCGTGCTGCAGGGAGCATGGATCGGTGTGGTGGGCGCCTTCGCGGGCTGCGTGCTCGGCGTCGGGATCGGTGTTGCGGTCGACTACTTCGGTCTGATCCGTATTCCGCCGGACGTCTACTTCGTGGACCAGCTCCCTGTCCAGATCGACCCGCTGGACGTGCTTCTGGTGTTCTTCGCATCGGTCGTCGTGGCCTTCCTGGCGACCATCTATCCCGCTCGGCAGGCTGCGCGACTGCAGCCCGTCGAAGCGATTCGCCACGAGTAGCCGCGCATGACCAGCGAGCACCCTGTCGCGGTGGCGGCCCACGATCTCCACAAGGTCTTCCGCTCCGGTGCGGAGGAACTTCACGTGCTGCGGGGCGTCAGCCTGGAGCTGCGTCCCGCCGAAGCGGTGGCGGTCGTCGGGGGCTCCGGGTCGGGCAAGTCGACGCTCCTGCATCTGCTCGGTGCGCTCGACCGCCCCTCCGAGGGCAGGATCGATCTGGGCGGACGGGACATCGCCGGGCTCGACGACGACACCCTCGCCGATATCCGGAACCGTCACATCGGGTTCGTCTTTCAGTTCCATCACCTGCTGCGAGAGTTCTCCGCCCTGGAGAATGTGATGATGCCCGCTCTGATCGCGGGACGTAGCCCCCGGGCCGCGAGGGCGCGAGCACGGGACCTGCTGAACGCGGTGGGGCTTTCGTCGCGGGAAGAGCACGCCTCGACCGAACTCTCCGGCGGTGAGCAGCAGCGCGTTGCGGTCGCCCGGGCGCTCGTCAACGAACCGCTGCTGCTGCTCGCCGACGAACCGTCCGGCAATCTGGACGCCGACACCAGCGGACGGCTGCACGATCTGCTCTTCCGGATTCGGGAGGAGCGAGGTGTCGCGATGGTTCTGGTCACCCACAATCCCGAGCTCGCCGGCATGGCCGACCGGATCCTCACCCTGGCCGACGGGGTCCTTCATGTGGAGGGCGGGGACGTCGACGGCGGGGCACGCGCTCCGAACGATGCCCCCTCCGACGCCCCCCCGACCGGAGAGGTCTCATGAAATGCGAGTCGTGCGCCGAGAACGATGCGGTCGTCCACCTGACGCAGATCGAGAACAACGAGATGTCGGTCGTGCACCTCTGCGAAGCGTGTGCCGCGGAGCAGGGACTCGAGACGCCCTCCGACGGCCCGAGCGTCCCACTCGCCGACTTTCTCGCGGAGATGAGCGGCGACGAGCCGGCGCACGGACAGGCGTCGGCCGGGCGCTGCCCCTTCTGCGGGCTGACCTTCCGGGAGTTTCGGGAGGTCGGACGCCTCGGCTGTCCCCAGTGCTGGAGTGCCTTCGAGGACCACCTCCAGGGCCTTCTGCGGAGGGTCCACGGGGCCACGGCCCACGTCGGCAAGGTGTATCTCCCGCCGGATCCGACCGCCTCTGAGCGCCAGAAGCGCCTGCAGGCGCTGCGTCGCCGGCTCGAACGGGCCGTCGAGCTGGAGGAGTTCGAGCGAGCCGCCGAACTCCGTGACGAGATTCGCGCCTTCGAACCGAGCTGATCGGTGACACCAGAGAGCTGCGCATGCACATAACGGACATCCCCGACCTGGGGCTGGACTGGCTGGACGCGAGCGGCGAACGCGCCGACATCGTGCTCTCCACGCGCGTCCGGCTGGCGCGGAATCTCCAGGGACACGCCTTCGGCCCCAGGGCGCGCATCAACGACCGCGAGGCGGTTCTTCGCCAGGTCCGGGATCTCGGCTTGCGAGCCGACTCACTCTCCCGGGCGCGCATCGTCGAACTGGAGGACATCGACGCGCGGACCCGGGCGATTCTTCTCGAGCGTCGTCTGATCTCTCGCGATCTCCTGCGAGAGGACGGCGACGTGATCAGGGGATCGGCGGTCGTCGTGACTCCGGACGGTCCGCTGGGCGTCATGGTCAACGAGGAGGACCACCTTCGCATGCAGGCGATCGTCTCGGGGCTGCGCCTGCGCGAGGCGTGGAACGAGGTGGACCGCCTCGACGAGGAGCTCGGTCGTGAGCTGCCCTTCGCCTATCACCCGACGTACGGATTCCTCACCAGTTGTCCCACGAACGTCGGGACGGGGCTGCGCGCGTCGGCGCTGGTGCATCTCCCCGGACTCGTGCTCACCAAGGAGATTTCGAAGGTCCTCCACGGTCTCGGGCAGGTCGGACTGACCTTTCGGGGACTTTACGGGGAGGGTTCGGAAGTCGTCGGAAACTTCTTCCAGGTGTCGAACCAGACCACCCTCGGAAAGACGGAGGAGGACCTCGTCGAGCACCTCGACCGAGTGGTCCGCCAGGTGGTCAAGCACGAATCGCAGGCCCGAACCATGCTGCTTCGGGACGCGCGAGCCGTTACCGAGGACAAGATCTGGCGGGCCTACGGTTTACTGCGCTACGCGCGGGGTCTATCCTTCGAGGAACTCATGAATCTGCTGAGTGGTGTGCGCCTCGGGGTGAGCCTGAACATTCTTCCGAAGCCTCGAGTATACACACTCAACAAGCTCATGATCTTCACGCAGACCGCGCACCTAGAGCAGGCTGCGGGCCGAGACCTCTCGGAGGCCGAAGCCGACGCCCACAGAGCGAGTTACGTTCGGAAGATCCTCGCGGACGAGGGTGACGTCGCGCCCGACGCCGACGCGTCGGATGACCGTGATCCCGCCCAGCCCCAGTAGACGCCGCCCAGGCGAGCCGAGAACCACATGAACTACAACTTCACCGACCGTGTCCGGAAGGTCCTCGCCATGGCGCGCGAGGAGGCGATCCGCCTCCAGCACGACTACGTGGGCACCGAACACATCCTTCTGGGACTGATCCGTGAGGGGGAGGGGGTCGCAGCCGCGGTTCTCACCAATCTCAACGTGGACCTGGACGAGGTGCACGAGCGGGTCGAGGCGTCGGTTCGCAAGGGAAAGGCCACCATCGCCCTGGGCGAGCTTCCCTATACCTCGCGTGCGAAGAAGGTGCTCGAGTTCGCGATGACCGAAGCGCGCGAGTTCAACCACTCGTACGTGGGCACGGAGCACCTGCTTCTCGGCCTGCTCCGCGAGGAGAAGGGCATCGCGGCGCAGGTGCTCAACCACCTCGGCATCAGTCTGGAGGACGCGCGGGCAGAGACGCTGAAGGTGCTCGGCTCCGACGTCGGAGGCCCCTCCGCGGGCGGCGAGCCCGCCGGAATCGGCGGAGGCGGCTCCGATTCGGGTCCCTCCGGGTCCTCCGGCGGCGGCAAGGGCGACAAGAAGTCCAAGACGCCGGCGCTCGACCACTTCTGCCGCGATCTCACCGAGCTCGCCCGTCAGGAGAAGCTCGACCCGACGATCGGACGTGCCACGGAGATCGAGCGGGTGATCGAGATCCTCTGTCGCCGGAAGAAGAACAACCCGGTCCTCATCGGAGAGCCGGGTGTGGGCAAGACCGCGATCGTCGAAGGGCTCGCCCAGATCATCTCGCGCGGCGAGGTGACCGAGGCACTCCGGGACTATCGTGTGCTCGCGCTCGACATGGCGGCGGTGATCGCAGGCACGAAGTATCGGGGTCAGTTCGAGGAGCGTCTCAAGGCGGTCATGAGCGAGATCCAGCAGAGCGAAACCGTCATCCTGTTCATCGACGAGCTTCATACCCTGGTCGGTGCCGGCGCCGCCGAGGGTGCGATCGATGCGTCGAACATGCTCAAGCCCGCGCTGGCGCGGGGGGAGCTGCAGTGCATCGGTGCGTCGACGCTCAACGAGTACCGGAAGTACATCGAGAAGGACGGAGCGCTCGAACGGCGCTTCCAGCCCGTCATCGTCGATCCGCCGGCCCTCGACGAGACGGTGGAGATCCTCAAGGGGCTTCGGGTCCACTACGAGGATCATCACCGCATCACGATCCCCGACGAGACGCTCGAGCAGGCCGCGCGTCTGTCGGAGCGCTACATCACGGACCGATTCCTGCCGGACAAGGCGATCGACGTCATCGACGAGGCGGGCGCACGGAAGCGCATCGCCTCGCAGGTGCCGCCGCCCGAGGTGGAAGAGCTGAAGGATGAGCTTCAGGAGATCGCCGGCAAGAAGGAGGATGCGATCAAGGATCAGGACTTCGAGCGCGCCGCGGAGCTCCGGGACGACGAGAAGAGCCTGCTCGACCGGATCCGTGAGGCGGAGGAGGAGTGGGAGGAAGAGCGACGCCGGCATCGCCCCGCCATCGACGTGGAGGATGTCGCCTTCATCGTCGGCCGGTGGACGGGAATCCCGGTCAACCGGATTCAGGCGGCCGAGACCGAGCGCCTCGTGAACATGGAGGACGAACTGCACGAGCGGGTCGTCGGCCAGCACGACGCCATCGTGGCGATCAGCAGGGCGATCCGCCGCAGCCGAGCGGGGCTGAAGGATCCGAACCGGCCGATCGGTTCGTTCATCTTCTCCGGCCCGACCGGGGTCGGAAAGACGGAGCTCGCCCGCGCTCTCGCGGAGTTCCTGTTCGCGGATCGGGATGCTCTGATCCGTGTCGACATGAGCGAGTACATGGAGAAATTCTCCGTGTCCCGCCTGATCGGAGCGCCCCCCGGGTACGTCGGATACGAGGATTCCGGCGCACTCACGAAGGCGGTCCGTCGGCGCCCCTATTCGGTCGTGCTTCTCGACGAGGTCGAGAAGGCGCACCCGGATGTGTTCAACATCCTTCTGCAGGTTCTCGACGAGGGGCATCTCACGGACAATTACGGGCGCGTGATCGACTTCAAGAACACCGTTCTGATCATGACGTCGAACCTCGGTGCCCGGGATATCTCGAAGGGTGGCGGCCTCGGCTTCCAGTCGTCGGATCCCGCCAGCAGCTACGAGATCATGCAGAACAAGGTGCGCGACGAGATCGAGCGCGCCTTCAACCCCGAGTTCCTCAACCGCGTGGATGACACGATCGTCTTCCATCCGCTCTCCAGGGAGCAGATCGGCGAGATCGTTCACATTCTTCTGAAGGACGTTCGTGGACGCCTCGCCGAGGAGGAGATGACCATCTCTCTCACCGAGGCGGCAATCGAATTCCTGGTGGACAAGGGGTACGACCAGAAGTATGGGGCGCGGCCGCTCAAGCGCGCGATCCAGCGGTATCTCGAGGATCCGCTGTCGGAGCGGATTCTCGTCTCGGACTTCACTGCGGGGGACGAGATCGAGGTGGATCGGGCGGACGACGGCGAGGGTCTCTCCCTTCGAGTCGGGTCGACGACGACGCGTACGTGATTCGAGGCGAGGGGAAGATGATGGGAATTCGGGCGGCGGCCGTCGCCTGCGCGGCGATCTGCGTGTTCTGGGGCGCGGTGCCCCTTCAGGCGCAGGTGCCGCAGGGTCAGGCGCCGATCAACCGCCTGGTGGTCGATTCGATCGCGATCTCGGGAGCACAACGGGTGACGCGATCGTCGATCATCGGCGCACTCGGATTCGTGGCCACCGACACGATTGTTCTGCAGGACATCCAGGGAGCCCAGAAGCGTCTCTGGCAGTCCGAACAGTTCACCGATGTCCAGGTGTTCGCGCGGGGAACCGGAGGTCCGGGAGATCCGGCCGTCGTGGAGGTGGTGCTGGACGAGGCACCGCTGGTGCGGCGAATCGACATCCGTGGCCTCGATCGCGCCGACCGGGGGGTCGTCGCGGATTCCACGTCACTCGTGACGAACGAGCCCTTCCGGGTGCAGGAACTCACCGTGGCCGAACGTGTGATCCGGAGTGCGCTCGCCGCCAACGGGATCCCCTTTGCCCGGATCGACAGCAGGTCCGAGCCGGTCCCCGACGTGGTCAACGTGGTCGACGTCGTCATCGAGGTGGACGAGGGGGAGCGTATCGCGATCGCCGAGTGGCGTATCGAGGGCAACGAGCGGATTTCGGACGAGGAAATCGTCTCCGCGCTGTCGCAGAAGCCGGAGGGCTTTCTCTGGCGCCGCACCGGCACCTTCGAGCAGGACGCCTACGAGGCCGACCTCGCCGGGTCGATCCCACGCCTCTATCTGTCGCGGGGCTTCCTCGACTTCGAGCTCGTATCCGACACGGTCATCGTCGACCCGAACACCGGGAAGGCGCGCGTCGAGGTCTTCGTCGACGAAGGCCCCCAGTACCGTGTGGCGCAGCTCTCCATCGAGGGAAATCGGGAGTTCCAGGACGAGCAGCTCGAGCAGTTCCTCCTGCCGCAGGGCGGCGGTCTCCTCCGCAGTATCGGACTCACCGGCAACGCCGAGGAGGAGGAGCGGTTCGGACGCGTGTTCGACGCGGTGGCGTTCGAGACGGTGACCGGGCCGCAGGGTGAGATCTCGTCCCTCTACGCCAACGAGGGCTTCATCTTCGCCGACGTGGCGGGAACGGTGGAGAAGCTCCCACCCGCCGCCGAGGGGGAGGACCCGCGTGTCGCTCTGGACGTGATCGTCACCGAACGGTCGCCGGCCTTCATCGACGAGGTCCGCATCATCGGCAACGAGTACACGTACGACCGGGTGATCCGCGAGCGCATCACGGTTCTCCCGGGTGACGTCTACTCGCAGGACCGGATCATCCAGAGCGTTCAGGCGATCGACGGCCTGGGGTTCTTCGAGCCGCTTCAGCCGGGACCCGAGCTGGTACAGGTGGATACCGAGACGGGGGAGGTGGATGTCACCTTCCGCGTGCAGGAGCGACAGACCGGGACGCTGAACTTCGGTACGTCGGTTGGAGGCGGGATCGGCCTCTCCGGCTTCATCGGCTACGATCAGCCGAACCTCTTCGGTCAGGCGAAGTCGGGGTCGGTCCGGTGGGACTTCGGGCGATTCGTGAACAGCTTCACGCTGAGTTTCACCGATCCAGCGCTTTTCCAGAGCCGGACGAGCGGGACGGTCTCTCTCTTCAACTCGAGGGACCGATTCTTCCAGTTCTCGTCCGGTCGCCGTCGTCGCGTCGGTGGATCGCTTCGGTTCGGCTTTCCCTTCCCGGGCGCCCTCCGCACGCGGGTCTTCGCCGGATATGCCCTCTCGCGGACTCGGTACGATCTCTTCGACGACGCGGACGATACGTCCCTGTTCGGGCTGCCGTCGGGTACGCTCAGTCAGCTGAATCTCGGGGTCGTGCGGGAGAACCGGAACAGTCAGCTCTTCCCGGTGAACGGGTCGCGGGTAAGCTGGAACATGGAGCTGAATGGGGGAGTCCTCGGCGGCGACGGCGACTTCACGAAGCACCTCGTCGAGTCCGAGCTGTGGACGCCCGTGTGGCAGTTCGGTGGGGAAGATGGACGGCAGCCGAGCTTCATCGCGCTCGGCCTCAAGCTCCGGAGCGGAGCCATCCTGGGAGATGTGAGCGACTTCCCCTTCGAACGGTTCTGGATGGGTGGCGTTCAGTTCGGCGAGCCGCTCCGCGGATACGACGAGACGTCGATCACGCCCCGCGGCTTCTTCCCGGAGCGTTCCGGGGACATCACCGACATCGATCGTCTTGGTGACGCCTTCGTCCAGGTCACCACCGAGCTCGCCCTCAGGGCGAGCCAGCAGTTCTCGCTCCGCACCTTCTTCGACGCGGGGAATGTGTGGACGTCCTTCGATCGAGTGAGTCCAAACAGGCTGTTCCGGGGCGCCGGTGTCGGTGCCACCGTGATCACGCCGTTCGGACCCATTGGGCTCGATTACGCGTATGGATTCGACAAGACCGAGCCGGGGTGGCAGTTCCACTTCACCTTCGGCCAGGGTTTCTGACCAGATGAATGAGGTCGCAACCTCCAGCGTGGGGCCGACCGGAATGGAGAACATGATGCGTCGAGCAGTATTCGGAGCCATCCTCACCATGATCGCGATCGCTGGAGCGACCGGCGTCGCCGCCCAGGAGACCACGCTCAAGGTGGGCTTCATCAACAGCGAGGCGATCCTCCAGCAGGCGCCTGGCTATCAGCAGGCCATCCAGCAGTTCCAGTCCGAACTCCAGATGATGGAGCAGGACTTCCAGCCGCGGACCGCGGAGCTTGACCAGATGATCGCCGACTACGAAGCGCAGTCCCTCGCCCTCTCGGACACGGCCAAGGCCATGCGGGAGGAGGCCATCGTGCAGAAGCAGCAGCAGGTGCAGCAGGAGGCGAATCAGATGCAGCAGCAGGCCCAGCAACGCCAGGCGCAGCTGATGCAGCCGGTCATGGACCGGGTGTCGGAGGCCATCGAGGCGGTACGTGTGGAGGGAGGATACGCCCTCATCTTCGATGCGGCGGCGGGCGGGCTTGTCGCCGCGGACCCGGCGCTGGACCTCACGGACACCGTGGTCGAGCGTCTGAGTGCGGCGCCGGGCGGCGAGCGCTGACGGCGCCGACGGTGCAGCGATGGAGGGGCCCACACCGACGAAGGTTCGGTGTGGGCCCCTCCGTGTATTCCCCGATGCGTAGTAGCCGGGAGGAGAGCAGGTGACACAGGACACCGGACAGCAGACGCCCCTCACGCTCGACGAGATCGCCGAGTGGTCCGGAGGTCGGGTCCGGGGGGATGGGAGCACGTCGGTCGAGCGGGTACGCCCCCTCGACCGCGCCGACAGCGGCTCCCTCGGGCTCGTGGCGGACGCGAGGTACGTGGAGGCGGTCCCGGCGTCGGGAGCGGCCGCGCTGCTCGTGGCGGCCGACCTGGAGGAACGGGTCGCCGGCGTCGACGGTCGGCCGCGGGTGGTCGTCGACGATCCGCGCTCCGCGATGATTCCGATCCTCCGCCGGCTCGATCCGACACCGCGGCACCCGACTGGGGTGCACCCGACGGCGGTGATCGAGAAGGGAGTGCAGCTCGGGGAGGGCGTGAGTATCGGCCCGCGTGCGGTCCTGGCGGAGGGCTCCTCGATCGCCCGCGGCACCCGTGTCGGCGCCCACTGCGTGGTCGGACGGCGGGCGCGCATCGGGGAGGACGGCTACCTGCACCCGCACGTGGTCGTCTATGCCGAGTCGATCATCGGAGATCGCGTGATCCTTCACGCCGGGGCGTGCATCGGCTCCGACGGCTTCGGGTACGCCTTCGAAGCGGGGCGCTACGTGAAGATCCCGCAGGTGGGACGCGCCGTGCTCGGCGACGATGTCGAGATCGGGGCCCACAGCTGCATCGACCGGGGTTCGATCGGAGATACCGAGATCGGAGACGGCGTGAAGATCGACAACCTCGTGCACATTGGCCACAACGCCCGGATCGGCGAGCACGGGGCCTTCGCCGCCCTCAACGGCGTGGCCGGCTCGACGGTGATCGGCTCTCACGCCCGATTCGCGGGACAGGTGGGCGTGGTGGGTCATATCGAGATCGCCGACCGCACCTCCATCGCCTCGGCGACCAAGGTGCTCCAGTCGGTCGAGGAGCCTGGTACCACGCTCATGGGATTCCCCGCCCGCGAACAGCGCGAGGCGGCCAAGGTATGGGCGGCGGAGAAGCGACTCCCGGATCTTCTACGGCGGATGCGTGCGCTCGAACGGCGGCTCGAGGCCCTGGAGGGGTCCGACGAGGATGACGACGCTCGCGAGGCGTACCCCGATTCACGCTGAGGCGCCCCGGTTCCCGGCGGTCCGCTCCGGCGCGTGCGACGACTACGGATCCCCCGGTGCTCGGGTTAGATTCAGCGGATCCTCGCGACGGCTCGGCCGTCGACCGCTCACCCCCCACTGTCCAACATGAGCGACCGGCAACGTACTCTCGCGGGCTCCGTCGAACTCTCCGGTGTCGGTGTCCACTCCGGTGAGCCGTCCACCATCCGGCTGATGCCAGCCGAGGCGGATACGGGACTCCGATTCCGACGTGTGGACCTGGAGGGCCGACCGGAGATCCCGGCCGACCTCGACCACGTCGTCGACACGCGCCTCGGAACGAGCATCGGCGTGGATGGGGCGGAGGTGCGGACGGTGGAGCACCTCCTTGCTGCCTTCGCGGCCCGCTACGTCGACAACGCGGTGATCGAGATCGACGGACCCGAACCGCCCATCCGAGACGGCTCGTTTCGTGAGTTCCTCGCGGCGGTGGATGAGGCCGGCGTGCGGGACCTCGACGCGCCGGCGTCGATCATCGAGGTCGGGGAGGCCTTTCACGTCGAGGCGAGTCGAGGGGTGAGCTACGTCTGCACGCCCCACGAGGGATACCGGGTCTCGGCGACCATCGACTTCGACCACCCCGCGATCGGGCGGCAATACGCGTCGTTCGACTTCGGCGAGGGAGCCTTCCCCAAGCAGGTCGCCCCGGCCCGGACCTTCGGATTCCGGGCGGATGCGGAGGCGCTCCGGGAGACTGGCCGCGCTCTGGGGGCCTCCCTCGAGAACACGATCGTTCTCGACGAGGAGGGGGTCCTGAATGACGAGGGCCTGCGGTTCGACGACGAGTTCGTCCGACACAAGATCGGGGACATCGTCGGGGACCTCTCGCTGCTGGGGGGACGGATCCGCGGACATGTCGTTGCCGAGCGGCCGAGCCACGAGGGAAATCTCGCGCTCGCCAAGGCGCTCCGTGAGCGCTCACGCCTCGCCGCCGCTCCGATCGTCGATGCCGCACGGATCATGGAGTACCTGCCGCACCGCTACCCCATGCTGCTCGTCGATCGGATCATCGACTTCGAGGTGGGCAAGCGGATCGTGGGCATCAAGAACGTCACGATCAACGAGCCCTTCTTCCAGGGACACTATCCCGGTCACCCGATCATGCCGGGCGTGCTGATCATCGAGGCCATGGCGCAGGCGGGGGGGCTCCTGCTCATGGACGCGGTGGAGGATCCGGAGGAGAAGGTTGTCTACTTCATGTCGCTCGACAAGGTGAAGTGGCGTCGCCCCGTCGTTCCCGGGGACCAGCTGGTGTTCGAGATCGAGCTGCTCAAGTTCCGCCGGGGAGTCTGTCGGATGCATGGCGTCGGGAGAGTGGACGGGAATGTGGTGGCGGAGGCGGATCTCATGGCACGGGTGATGGACAAGTGACGGACGCGAACGCGGACGGACCCGAGATTCACCCGACGGCGATCGTCGATTCGGGCGCGGAGCTCGGCGGCGGGGTCGAGGTCGGACCGTACGCGATCATCGGCCCCGATGTCACGATCGGCGCGGGCACGAAGGTCGGCCCGAATGTCCTGATCGAGCAGAAGACGACCGTCGGACGGGACTGCCGGATCTTCAAGGGAGCCGTGCTGGGGACGGATCCGCAGGACCTGAAGTTCGACGGGGAGGAGACGTGGCTGCACGTCGGTGATCGCACGGTGATCAGAGAGTTCGCCACGCTCAATCGGGGGACGGCGGCGGCAGGGAAGACGGAGGTCGGGAGCGACTGTGTCCTCATGGCGTACACGCATGTGGCCCACGACTGTTCGCTGGGCGATCACGTCATTCTGTCGAACGCCGTGAACATGGCTGGGCACGTCGCGATCGACGACTGGGTCATCGTCGGCGGTGTGACGCCGATCCATCAGTTCGTCCGGATCGGCGCACACGCCTTCGTCGGGGGCGGGTCGCGGATCCCGCAGGACGTTCCGCCCTTCTGCAGGGCGGCGGGGAATCCCCCGAAACTCTACGGGCTGAACTCGGTCGGCCTCGAGCGGCGTGGCTTCTCGTCGGAGGTGCGACGGGCGCTGAAGCAGGCCTACCGCACCGTCCTCATGAAGGGCTTCACCGTCACCAAGGGTGTGGAGCACGCACGCGGCGAGGCCGACGGGGTCGAGGAGGTTCTGCATTTTCTCGACTTCATCGCGGCGTCGGAGCGGGGGATCACGACATGAGCGCGCTGCGATTCGGCGTCGTCGGGACGGGCTCGCTCGGATTCCACCATGCCCGCATCCTGCGGGAGGTGGAGGGGGTCGAGATGATCGGGTTCCACGATAGCCGCCCGGAACGGCGAGCCGAGGTGGAGTCCGAGCTGGGGATCCGAGCGCACGATACGCTCGAGTCGTTGCTCGATGTGGCGGACGCCCTGGTGGTCGCGGTCCCGACGACGGCGCATGAAGAGGTGTCCATCGCGGCGCTGGCACGGGGGATCCACCTGCTCATCGAGAAGCCGATGGCACCCTCGGTGGAGTCGGCGGATCGGATTCTCGCGGCAGCCCGCGCGTCGGGGGCGGTGATACAGATCGGGCACGTGGAGCGCTTCAACCAGGCGATTCGTGCCGCGGAGCCGTACCTGGAGCGGCCGCTCTTCATCGAGTCCCACCGGATGGCCCCGTTCACACCTCGCGGCACCGACGTGGCCGTCGTTCTCGATCTCATGATCCACGACGTGGACCTCGTGCAGGGGCTGGTGGGCCAGCCCATCGCGGATGTGGCCGCCTCCGGGCTCCCGGTGCTGACGCCGAACATCGACATCGCCAATGCGCGTGTCGACTTCGAGAATGGCGCTGTGGCGAACCTGACCGCCAGTCGTGTTTCGCTCGAGCGCATGCGAAAGCTCCGGATCTTCCAGCCCAGCGGGTATCTGTCCCTCGACCTCGGAAGCGGAACCGGGGAGTTCCTCCGCCTGAAGCGCGAGCTCCCAGCGCTCGGCGGCGGGGCCGAGGGCCTTCCGGAGTTGCCCGAGGGCGGGCTCGAGGGGCTCGTGGAGCGTATTCCGCTGCAGGGAGACGGAGGAGAGCCCCTTCGCAAGGAGCTCGAGAGTTTCCGTGACGCCGTCCTGGGCCTGCACGCGCCGGTCGTGAGTGGGAAGCAGGGGCGCGCGGCACTCGCCGTCACCGTCACCATCGAAGACAGGATCCATCGCCATGTCGCTGATACGCGTTCGGCGTAAGCGGAAGCGGGAGTGGCTGGACGTGAAGAGGGGGAAGCCCCCCTTCAAGCTGCTCCTGCTGCTCGCGGTCGTCGTCGGCGTCATCTGGTACCTGAGCGGGTACTGACCGCGTGGGCGAGGAGGGCCGCGCCCCGCGGGTCCTGATCCTCGCGGGGGAGGCGTCGGGCGACCACCATGCCGCACGGGTGGTCGAGACGGTATCCGCACGACGTCCGGAGGTCGAGTGGGTCGGGCTCGGCGGGCCCGAACTCGAGGCGCTGGGTGTCGAGACCTGGGCCGGGCTGGATCGACTCGCCGTCATGGGATTCGTCGAGGTGATCCGACACCTCGGCTTCTTCCGGAAGCTGGAGAAACGCGCCGTCGCGGCACTCGACTCGGGGGCCATCGACCTGGTGCTCGCCGTCGACTACCCCGGATTCAATCTCCGAATCGCTCGCAAGGCGCACGATCGCGGAGTCCCCGTGCTGTTTTATGTGGCACCTCAGGTGTGGGCATGGAAGTCCCACCGCGCCAAGCAGTTGGCGGACTGGGCAGACCGCATCGCAGTCATCCTTCCCTTCGAGCCTCCGATCTTCGAGGCGGAGGGAGGCGACGTCGAGTTCGTCGGTCATCCGCTCGCGGAGCGGGACGATGCGGAATCGCCGTCGCGCGAGATCCGGCACGACCTGGGGGTCGCTTCGGATGCCCCCCTCCTGGCCCTCCTTCCGGGGTCGCGCGCGCAGGAGCTGGACCGCCACCTCGATCCATTCGTCGACGCCGCGCGGCGCCTGCGGGAGCTGCACCCCGACCTCGTGCCGGTTCTGGCCGTGGCCCCGGGCGTCGACGGGGAGCGTTTCCGGGCCACCGGGCTCCCCGTCACCGCACACACCCGCGCACTTCTCAGGGCATCGCGGGCGGCCATCGTGAAATCGGGGACGTCGACTCTCGAGGCGGCGCTGGCGGGCGTACCCTTCGTCATGGCCTACCGGACCTCCTTCCTCACGTGGGCTCTCGCGAAGCGCCTGGTGAAGGTGGATCACATCGCACTGGCCAACCTCGTGGCCGATCGGCGCGTCGTGCCGGAGCTACTCCAGGGAGACGTCACCGGGCAGCGACTGGCGGACGCTGTGCAGCCCCTCATGGTCGACGGTGAAGCGCGGGAGGTCATGCTGCAGGATCTCGAGGATGTCCGCCGACGGCTCGGCGGACCGGGTGCATCCGGGCGGGTCGCCGAGATGGCCCTCGAACTCCTCGAGGAGCGTGGCCGGTGAACGGATGGAAATTCGTCGCGGTTGGACGTGCGGGCTCGGGAATGATTCGGGTGCTTCACGCCTCCTGCCGGGTCACGGCGGAGGGCGACCGGAACTGGAGGTCCTTCGAGGACGCGGGAAATCCATGGATCGCGAACATCTGGCACGGGACGATGCTGACCCCGATCTGGCGGCATCGGGACCGGGACGTGATCGCGCTGGTCAGCGAGCATCGCGATGGAGAATACATCACGAGGGTGCTCGAGCGGCTCGGGTACGGGACGGCTCGCGGGTCGTCGACTCGGGGCGGAGTCCGCGCCCTCCGCGAACTGCTCCGGGCGGGGAGGTCGGGGCGTGTACTGGCGGTCACGCCCGACGGCCCGCGGGGTCCGATCGAGGTGATGAAGACGGGAGCACTGGTGCTTGCGGGTCGCAGCGGGATTCCGCTCGTCCCGATCGGCGTCGGGATGTCCCGAGCGTGGCGGCTCTCCTCGTGGGATCGGTTCTCGATTCCGAAGCCATTTTCCCACGTCCACATTCGGTACGGGGATCCGATTCATGTACCGGCCGACCTCGACGCGTCGGGGATGGAGGAGCTTCGGATGCGCGTCCAGATGGTCATGGACGACCTCACGGCCTCGGCCCGGAGGACCGCGGGCGACCGTCTCGAACGGGACCCGGCGGTGTCGGGGGACTCCGGAGGCGGCGTGGGGGAGGAGGACGACCACTCGGGGGGTGACCCCGGCGCACCAGACGATGCAGGCGAGCGAGGGCGCCCCGGCGGGGGCGGAGGCGCGTGACGAATCCGTCGACGCCTTCCAACGCTCCACGCGAATCGGGGGCTCGCCGAGGGCGCCGGGACGCGTGGGTGCGCCGGATGTGGCGCGGAAAGGCGGGATGGGCGGGTCGGATCGTGTCGCTCTGCCTGCTACCGCTGTCCAGCCTCTATCGGCTCGGGACGGCCGTACGGAATGTGGCGTACGGACTCGGCATCGCGACGGTACACGATCCGGAGATCCCGGTCGTCAGTGTCGGGAACCTCAGCGTCGGTGGGACGGGAAAGACGCCGGTGACGAGGTGGATCGTGGACCGCCTCCGGGAGGGGGGTGCGAGCCCGGCGATCGTGATGCGCGGGTACGGTGCGGACGAGGTCGATCTGCACGGCCAGTGGGCGCCCGGCGTACCCGTCGTCGCCGACTCGGACCGGGTGGCGGCCGTGGCCGCGGCGGCCCGCGCCGGCGCGGATGTGGCCGTGGTGGACGACGGCTTTCAGCATCGCCGGCTGGGGCGCGATCTCGACATCGTGCTGCTTGCGGCCGAGGAGGGGTTCCCGGGGCCGGTTCTGCCGCGGGGCCCGTATCGGGAGTCGCCCGGGGCGCTCGAGCGCGCCGACCTGATCGTGATCACGCGGAAGAGCGCGGACGAGGCGGCGTCCGAAGGCGTGGAGACGGCGGTGCGGCACCTCGGCCTGATGCGGCCGACAGCTCGCGTGCACCTCGCACCGGGACGCCTGAGGACGCTGGCGGACTGGGTCGGCGGCACCGCCGGGTCCGGGCGGGGTCTCGAGCTGGGCGCGGAGGAGGGACGCCACGCCGGGGAGGACACATCCGGCGAAGACGTGTTCGCCGCACTCGAGGCTCCGCCCGAGGGACCGTTTCGGGTGGTTTCCGGGGTAGCCGACCCCGACAGCGTGGTCGCGGCCGCTCGAGCCATCGGGCTCGAGGTGGCCGACCGCGTCGACTTTCCGGACCACCACCGGTTCACGGCGGAGGAGACCGCCCGCCTGCGAGGTGGCCCGTACCCGCTGCTGGTCACGGAGAAGGACGCCATCAAGCTCGAGGCCCACATCCCCGACGCGCGCGACGTCTTCGTCCTCGAGCAGCATCTGCACGTGGAACGGGGTGAGGACGTGCTTCGGACACTGCTCGACTCCGTCCGGCAGGGGGAGACGACATGACCGGTACGACGCAGACGCGGCCGGCGAACCCCCAACCCCTCGAGCTCGAGGTGGATGTGGTCGTGGTCGGAAGCGGGATCGCGGGGCTGACCTTCGCCCTGCGAGCGGCCGAATCGGCATCCGTGCTTCTGGTCACGAAGAAGAACCGGGCGGCCTCGAACACGAACTACGCACGGGGCGGGATCGCCGCGGTGATGAGCGATGCGGACGGTCCGGCGCTCCACGTCGGGGATACGCTCGTCGCGGGTGCGGGGCTCTGCCACCGCAGAGTCGTGGAGCTGGTGGTCCGCGAGGGCCCCGAGCGGGTCCGGGACCTGATCGCGTGGGGGGCCCGGTTCGACCGCGACCCCGACGCCCGGCTGTCACTCGGCCGCGAGGGAGGACACTCCCACCGGCGGATCGTCCACTCGGGCGACCGGACCGGACGTGCGATCGAATCCGCACTTCTCGCTGCCGCCTCACGGTCCGAGCGGCTCCAGATCGTCGAGGACCTCCTCGCGGTTGACCTGCGGACTGCGGACGTGGGCGGCCGCCCGACATGCACCGGACTGGTGGGCCTCGACCCGACCGGTCGCCGGGTATCGATCGAGGCCGGGGTGACCTTTCTCGCAACCGGGGGCTTCGGACAGGCGTACCGCCACACCACGAACCCGGCGATCGCCACCGGGGACGGGGTTGCGATGGCGTACCGCGCGGGGGCCGAGGTCATGAACCTCGAGTTCGTGCAGTTTCACCCGACCGCGCTCCACCCGACGAGCGATCCGGCGTTCCTCATCTCGGAGGCGGTGCGCGGTGAAGGAGCGCGCCTGCGAACGCTCGGTGGGGAGCCCGTGATGGAGGGTCGTCACCCGATGGGTTCGCTGGCACCGCGAGATCACGTCGCGCGGGGCATCCATCGGGTGCTCCGTGAGACGGGCGACGATCACGTGCTGCTGGACTGCGGGCCGATCGACGCGGACGACTTCGCCCGGAGGTTTCCGGCCGCGATGAACCAGTGTCGGGCGCGCGGCATCGACCCCTTCGTCGACGGGATTCCGGTCGTTCCGGCGGCGCACTACGCCTGCGGCGGAATCCGGACCGACGTGGATGGGCGATCGTCGCTGTCCGGCCTGTACGCGGCCGGAGAGGTCGCGTGCACGGGTCTGCACGGGGCCAACCGGTTGGCGTCGAACTCGCTGCTGGAGGCGGTCGTGGTCAGCCACAGAGCGGCGCGGTCGATCTTCGGAGGGACGGATGCCCCGGATCGCGGCGGCAGCCTCCCGGATCCCGATATCTGGGCCGGAGACTGGACACAGGACGATCGGGCCGATCCCGTTCGAGAGCGCCTCCGGGATCTCCTGTGGTCCCACTGCGGGATCGTTCGCCGGTGGGAAGAGCTCCAGTCCGCGGCGGACATCCTGAACGGGATAGAGGCGCCGGAGCCGGAATCGATCGAGAGGGTCGAGACGCGCAACCTCGTCGCGGTGGCGCGTCTGGTCGTCGCCTCCGCACTACGCCGCCGGGAGTCACGTGGGCTCCACTTCCTGGAGGGCAGCCCATACCGGGACAACGAGCGAGGCCTGCAGGACACCGTGCTCGTTCGGGCCGATCAGGGAGACATCCCGGTTGCCGTGTCCCCCGACACGCCGGAGTCCGCGTGAAGATCGTCTGCGTGGTGGTCGGCGGTGTGAAGGGACCGATCGCCCGCGTGATCGACGACTACGCCCGTCGCGCCGAGCACTACTGGCGCGTGACGTGGATCGAGGTCGAGGCCGGGGCTCGGGGGCGCTCCGACGGGGAGGCGGTGATGGAGGCCGAGGCGGAGCGCATTCTCGGTCGGCTTCCGGAGCGGGCGCAGGTGGCGGCGCTCGAGCGGGTGGGGAAGGGGATGACCTCGCGTGGTCTTTCCAGGTGGATCCGGAGGGCGGCGGTGAACAGCCTCGATGTGAGCTTCATCATCGGCGGTGCCTTCGGGCTACATGCCACGGTGCTGGACCGCGCCGACCGTGCACTCTCGCTGTCCCCCATGACGATGCCGCACGAGATCGCGAGGTTGGTGCTCGCGGAGCAGATCTACCGTGCGGGTACGATTTCCAGGAACGAGCCCTATCACAAGGAATCAACGAGCCGATGAACGCCGATGTCCGAATTCACCGTCCCGAGGGAAACGACCTCGTGCGCGGCATCGTGGAGGGTGACCCGGATGCGCTGAAGTTCTTCGCACACGACTGGAGGGACCTGGAGGGATACCGAGCTCGCGCCGCCGCGCTCGACCCCGGCGACACCGGGTGGCTGACGGCGGTCCGTGCCCATGGGGACATTGCGGAGCGCCGCCGCGCCGAGCTCGCCGAGAAGGGGGGCTACGTCGTCACCACCGGCCAGCAGCCCGGCCTGTTCGGAGGGCCGCTCTACACCCTCTACAAGGCGCTGACCGCGGTGCGGCTGGCCTCCGACCTGGAAGCGCGACTCGACGTACCCGTCGTCCCGCTGTTCTGGGTCGCGAGCGAGGATCACGACTGGGATGAGGCCCACCACACCTGGGTGGTCGGCGTCGACAACGAACTGCACCGGGTGGAGGTGCCCGAGGTGGACGGCGCAGGCCGCGAGGCGCTCTGGCGACTTGCCGTCGCGGAGGGAGGACGCGAGGCTGTCGCACGACTCCGTGACCTGTTGCCCCCCACGGAGTTCGTGGATCCGCTTCTCGAGAAGCTCGAGGATGCCTACGCCCCGGAAGCCACCCTCCCGGACGGCTTCGAAGCCTGGATGGCCGACCTGCTCGAGTCCTTCGGCGTTCTCTTCGTCTCGGCGCACGATCCCGACCTGAAGGCGCGGTCGCGAGGGGTCCTCCACGCCGCGGTCGACGACGCGGCGGCACACGAATCCGCGCTTCGGGAGCGGGCCGGCGCGCTGGAGGCTGCGGGCTACCCGGTTCAGGTGCCGATCCTGGAGGGTGGCGTCGACATCTTTCTCGACGGCCCGGCCGGAAGAGAGCGCGTCTACCGGGACGACGACGGCTTTCACCTTCGACACTCCGGCACCAGGCTGTCGGCGGACGAACTGCGGAAGATCATCGAGGAGGAGCCGGAGCGGGTGAGCCCGAATGTGGCTCTCCGGCCGGTTGTCGAGAGCGCGGTGTTTCCGACGCTCGCGTACGTCGCCGGTCCGGGGGAGCTGACCTACTGGGCCGAGCTCCAGCCGCTGTTCGATGCACTCGATATCGAGATGCCGGTCGTGCATCCCCGCCTGGGGGCGACGATCGTGGAGAGCAAGATCCGGAAGGTCCTGGAAAAGTTCGACGTCACGAAGGAGCGACTCGAGATGCCGTCGCACGAGCTCGCCTCGGACCTCGCCCGTGACGAGATCCCGGAGGCCGCGACCGCAGCGCTCGGGAAGATTCGTGGCGCGATCGGGCAGGGATCATCGGAGCTCACGCAGGCCGTCCGGGAGCTGGATCCGACCCTCAAGGGTCCGATCGGACGTGCCCGCGGCGCCGCCTTCGAGGCCTTCGCCGAGGCGGAAAAGAAGATCGTGCAGGCCGTGAAGCGGGAGCAGGAAATCGTCCTCGGCCAGATCGAGAAGGCACGTCTGCACCTGCACCCCGACGGCAAGCCGCAGGAGCGCGTCATGAATGTGAGCTACTACCTTGCGCGCTATGGGGCATCGTTCGTGCACGACGTGCACGATGCGATGCCGTCCCCGTTGCCGGTCGCCTCCACGCCCGCCTAGCTTCGAGGTACGAAGATGCTCTGGCTGATCGTTCTTGTCGTCCTGATGATTCCGCTCACCGCGATCGTGCTCGATTCGCGGCTCGGGCAGGCCATGGCCTCGCGTCTCGAACGGCGAGAGGGGCCCGGAGCTGTTCCGGAGATCACCCAGGAGCGGATCGCCTATCTCGAAGGCGAGATCGATCGCCTCGACCAGGACGTCCGCCGTCTGGAGGAGGAGAGTCGCTTCATGCAGCAGTTGCTCTCCGACCGCCCGGAGCGCCGCTCGCTCCCGGAGTCCGAAGATTCCGACTGAGGAGGGTGCCGGGGCCGGCGGCTCTTCGGTCCCCGAGCCTCCCGCAGGGCCCGCGCGGCGTCCCACTCCGACGTCCGCCACCTCCCCCACATCGGCAGCCACCCGCACCCCGACCGGGCGGCGGGCCGGCGCAGCCTGGTGGGTAGGCGCGGGGATCCTGCTCAGCCGCATCTCGGGGGTCGTCCGCGAGGTGGTTCTCGCCTACTACCTCGGATCGAGCCGGGTCGTCGACGTGATCTCGGCGGGACTGCGGACGCCGAACATCATCCAGAATCTCCTCGGGGAGGGCACCCTCTCGGCCTCCTTCATCCCCGTGTACGCACGGATGCTGGAGGAGGGAAGGGAGGAGGAGGCGGGGCGCTTCGCGGGCGCGATCCTGGGGCTGCTCGCCGTCGTGGCCTTCGCGGCGGCGCTGGTCGGCGTGCTCCTGGCCCCGTTGATCGCGGGCCTCTTCATCGAATGGTCGCCCGCGGACCAGCAGCTGCTCGCCCGGATGCTGCGGATCCTCTTCCCGATGACGGCCACGCTCGTGCTCTCCGCGTGGGCGCTCGGGATCCTGAACAGCCACCGCCGCTTCTTTCTTTCGTACGTGGCGCCCGTGCTCTGGAACGGGGGCATCATCACGGCCATGGTCGTGGTCGGTCGCGCTCTGACGGCGGGCGAGACCACCATCGACGGCTTTGCGGTTGCCTTCGCGTGGGGCGCGCTGGCTGGGGCGGGCCTGCAGGTGCTCATTCAGCTGCCGACCGTGGCCTCGCTCCTGCGCGGGTTCCGGCTTTCCGTGGGACGCGGAGTCGACGGAGTGGGGCGGGCGATCCGGAACTTCGGGCCGGTCGTGGCCGCCCGGGGCGTGGTGAACCTCTCCGCGCTGATCGATCTCTGGCTCGCCGGGCTGCTCGCCGCGGGCGCGGTGGCGCACTTGGCGCGCGCGCAGATGCTCTACCTGCTTCCGATCTCGCTGTTCGCGATGTCGATCGCGGCGTCGGAACTGCCGGAACTGTCGCGTGCGACCGTCGCGGCTCGAGAGAGCCTGGCCGACTCGGTCCGGGAGGCGCTCGCCCGAGCCCGCTTCTTCCTGTTGCCCTCCGCCGCCGCCTACCTCGTCTTCGGCGATGCGCTGATCGCCGCCCTCCTGCAGTACGGCGAGTTCGGTGTTCCGGATACCACGGTCGTGTCGTGGGTGCTCGCCGCCTATGCGCTCGGGCTGCCCGCGTCCGGAGCATCCCGCACGCTGTCCAGTGCCTTCTACGCCCTCGAGGACACGGCCACACCCGCGAAGATCGCCACGTTGCGCGTGGCCATCGCGATCGCCGTGGGCGCGAGCCTGATGTTTCCGCTGGATCAGTTCCGGGTCGGCCCGTTCGGCGCGGGCGCAGTCGGACTCGCCGCGGGAAGCGCCGTCGGCGCATGGCTCGAGTACGGCCTGCTGCGGCGGTCCCTGGCGGGCAGCATCGGGGCACACGGTCCCGGTCCGGGAGGTCTCGCGAGGCTGATCGCCGCCTGCGCGGCGGGTGGTCTGGTCGCGGTCGGCGCCCGCATCGGGCTGGCGTCGACGGGGTTGCCCTCCCTGCCCATCGGGATCGGAACGGCGACCGCCTTCGGAGGGGTATATCTCGGAGTGGCCGCTCTCCTCGGCGAGGGCCGGTCGCTCCGCGCCCGATCGTGATCCGGCGTCGCCCCGCCGCGACCGTCCCCCGCACCGTCCCCAGTTCGTGAGCACGCCCACGCACATCGAGGACATCCTCGCCAATCTCCCGCGCCGTCCCGGCGTGTACCTCATGAAGGACGCGGAGGGGGAGATCCTCTACGTGGGGAAGGCGAAGGAGCTCCGGTCCCGAGTGCGGAGCTATTTTCGCGCCGACAGCTCGCACTCGATCAAGACGCGCGAGCTCGTGCGCCGGATCGACGACGTGGAGACGCTCGTGGTCGGGTCCGAGGCCGAGGCGCTGATCCTCGAGGCCAACCTCATCAAGGAGCATCATCCCCGATTCAACATCCAGCTCCGGGACGACAAGCGGTATCCCTACATCAAGGTCACCGTGCAGGAGCCCTTCCCGCGGGTCTGGGTGACCCGGACGGTGCGGGACGACGGGGCCCGGTACTTCGGGCCCTACACGGGCGTCGGGGCCATGCGGGCGGCGCTGGACGTCATCAAGCGCCTCTACACGGTGCGCTCCTGTCGCTACAAGCTGCCGAAGGAGGCGCCCGACCGCGCCTGCCTCGACTACCACATCGGCCGCTGCAAGGCACCCTGCGTGGGAAAGCAGTCGGAGGAGGACTATCGGGGGATGATCGACGAGATCCTCCAGATCCTCGAGGGCGATACCGAGGAGATGCGGGCGCTGGCCGAACGGCGCATGCAGGAGGCTTCCGAGTCCCTCGAGTTCGAGGCCGCGGCACGGTACCGCGACGTGCTCAAGGGGCTCGACACCATCGCGCGCCAGCAGCGGGTCCACCGCGTCGGGGGAGGGGATCACGACGTGGTGGGGATCGCCCGTGACGGCGACCTCGCGATCGGGGTCGTCCTCCGGATCCGTCGCGGCGTGCTCCTCGGCCGCGACACGCTGCGGTTCGAGGAGGCCGCGGACGCTACCGACGAGGAGGTGCTGGCATCGGTCGTCACCCGGCACTACCTGGGTCGCGGCACCATGGTCGGATACGATCCGCCGGCGGAGATCCTGCTGCCCTCGGAGTGGGAGGATCGGGAGGTGTTCGAGGATGTGGCGTCCGAGCGGATGGATCGTCGCATCACGGTGCGGCGGCCTCAGCGGGGCGAGAAGGCACGACTGTCCGAGCTGGCCACCTCGAACGCGCGCCATGCCCTCGAAGACGCCCTCGGCGTGGCGTCGGGCGATTCGACACCGGTGCGGGACCGTGCCGACGAGGTGCTCTTCGACCTTCAGGAACGGCTGGAGCTCAAGGTGGTGCCGCGGCTCATGGTCTGCTTCGACATCTCCCACAATCAGGGAACGGACACGGTGGCCAGCGCCGTCGTGTTCGAGAACGCCGAGCCGAAGAAGAAGGACTACCGGCACATGAAGATCCGGGGGAGCTGGGGCAACGACGACTTCGCCTCGATGGCGGAGGCGGTCACGCGCTGGTTCTCCCGACGGGTGGAGGAGGAGCGGCCGATCCCCGAGCTGTGCGTGATCGACGGAGGAAAGGGTCAGCTCAACGCCGCCCTGGCCGCCCTCGAGGAGATCGACCTGGCCGACGTGCACGTGATCTCCCTCGCGAAGCGGGAGGAGGAGGTGTTCCTGCCCGGACGGCCGGACCCCGTGGTCATCGATCGAAGGGAGCGTGCCCTCCAGCTCCTTCAGCGCATCCGGAACGAGGCGCACCGCTTCGCCGTTTCCTACAACCGGAAGCTGCGTCGGAAGCGCACCATCCGGAGCGAGCTCGGAGAGATCCCGGGTGTGGGCCCTCGACGGCAGCAGTCCCTGCTGTCACGATTCGGATCGCTGAAGGGCGTTCGGGGGGCGACCGAGGAGGAGATCGCGCGCATTCCGGGATTCAGCCGCGTGCTCGCCGCCCGCATCCGTACCTATCTGGGAGACCACCCGTGAATCACCGAGTCGCGACATGACCGTCCGAACCCGCTTCGCGCCGAGCCCGACGGGTCGGCTGCACCTCGGAAATGTGCGTACGGCCATCTTCAACTGGCTGTTTGCCCGGCACCACGGGGGCGCGTTCGTGCTCCGCATCGAGGACACGGATATCGAGCGCAACGTCGAGGGGGCCGAGGAGGGCCTGCTCGAGGACCTCGGGTGGCTGGGGCTGGACTGGGACGAAGGGCCGGACATCGGGGGGCCGCACGGCCCCTACCGACAGAGCGAGCGGGGGGAGATTCATCGGGCGCACGCACGCCAGCTCTGGATCTCCGGGCGAGCCTATCCCTGTTTCTGCTCCGAGGAGGAGGCCGCGGGTGCGGATCGTCGCTATCCCGGCACCTGTCGGCGGATCGACCCCGGGGAGGCCCAGCGGCGCGCGGACGGGGGTGAATCCTACGTCCTCCGACTCCGTACGCCGGACGAGGGCGAGATTGATGTGGTGGATCAGGTGCGGGGGTCTATCACATTCCCAGCCAACGATATGGACGACTTCGTGATTCTGCGATCGGACGGACGTCCGACCTACAATTTCGGTGTCGTGGTCGACGACCTGCTCATGCGGATCTCGCACGTCATTCGAGGGGCTGGGCATATCTCCAACACGCCCAAGCAGCAGCTCCTGTGGGAGGCCTTCGACGCCGCTCCTCCCGCCTTCGCCCACCTCCCGGACGTCCTGTCGCCCGACGGGGGAAAGCTGTCCAAGCGGTCGGGTGCCGCGGCGGTCGCCGATCTGCGCGCCGAAGGTGCTCTGCCGGAGGCGGTCGTGAACTACCTGTCGCTGCTCGGGTGGTCTCATCCGGACGAGCGGGAGATCCTGACCGTGGACGAGCTGGTCGCCGCAGTGGATCTGGACCGTGTCGGGGCCTCCGATACCGCCTTCGACCCGGAGAAGATGCGGTGGGTTGGCCAACAGCACATGGGCTCGCTGGACGACGAGGTCTACATGACGGGCGCGCTGCCCGTCCTCGCGCACGCCGGACTCGAGGGGGAACGCGCGCGCTGGATGGCCGAGACGCTTCGCGAACGGCTGGCGATGTTTCAGGAGATTCCCGTTCATCTCGGATATCTGGACATCTCCGACGCTGATCGTCGGGCGCGCTTCCGGGACGGGATCGTGGATGAGGGCGTCGCCGAGGGCGCCGAGACGGTGGTCCGGGAGGCGCTGGAGGGGCTGTCCGACCTCGATGGGTGGACTCCCGCGGGCGTGAAGTCGATGATCAGGGCGTCCGGACAGTCTTCCGGGGTCCGGGGTAGGAACCTCTACATCCCGTTGAGGCTGGCGTGGACGGGAGATGTCCATGGCCCGGATCTTGCGACCCTTGTCGCTTCGCTGGGCCCGGTCGAAGCCGCGCGCCGGTTGCGTGACACGCTTCACTCCTGAAGTGTCCTTGCGTTGACCGTGCCGCGCCGTTCGGCCTATCTTCGCACGCTGTCGTGTTTTCGAACCACCGTTTGGAGGAGTATCGAGATGAAGGTCCGGAAGGGACTACTTTTCGCCGGAAGCCTGCTGTTCATTGCCACCGGGTGTGCCTCGGGCGGCGGCGGTACCGCTGCTGCGGCTCCAACGGGTGCCGCGCCGGCGACGTCATCCGTCGAGGATGGCGCCTCCGAACGGGATGATCAGTACACCCGTGCGGCTCAGGACTTCCTCGACGACGCCCTGGGGCAGGAGACCATCGGCAACCAGGATCAGGCGGATCAGGCGTTCTCCCAGGCCCTCGCGCAGGCACGGCTGGCGGTGGAGGCCGACCCTGCCAACCCGAAGGCACACCTGCTTCTCGGCGAGGCGGCGGTCGCGAACGAGGAGTGGGAGCTCGCCGGTGATTCCTACGCCCGCGCGCTCGAGCTGCGCCCTGCGTACGTCGAAGACACCCGAGCGACGCGCGAGCAGACCTGGGTACAGCTCTACAATCAGGGTGCTCCGCTCATCAACGAGGGTGACTACCAGGGAGCGATCGCCATCTTCGGCGCCGCCGATCAGATCTATGGCGAGCGTCCCGAGATCAAGATCATTCTCGGTCAGTTGCTCGCGCAGGAGCAGGAGTACGATCGGGCCATCGAGGTGCTGGAAGAAGCCCAGCTCGTGATTGAAAGTCCGCGGATCGAGGAAGTCGATTCCGCCACTGCGGCCAGCTGGATCGAGCAGGGGCAGGATATCGAGCCGACGATCGCGCAGTCTCTGCTCATGTCCGACCGGTATGCGGACGCCGTTCCCGTCCTCGAATCGCTCGTCGCGCAGTATCCGGAGGACCTGCAGTACGTGTTCAGGCTGGCCGGTTCGTTCGGCGAGCTCGAGCGGACGGACGAGGCCATCGCGTTGTACAACGAGGTGGCGGAGCGCCCGGGACTCGAGGCGTCGGAGTACCTCGAGCTCGGGATCGGACTCTACCAGCTCGGCGAGTACAGGGACGCGGCACCGGCGTTCATGCAGGCTGCGGAGGCGGCCCCGTACGACCGGGACGCCCTCGAATTCGGGGTGAGTTCGCTCCAGCTGACGTACGTTCGGAACGATTCACTCCAGGCCTCGCCGGCCGAGGTCGAGGCGTGGCTCGACATGGGTGAGCGGTGGATCGAACTCGATCCTAACAACCCGCAGGCCTACATCGCGCTCGCGCAGGGGATCACCCGTACGGATGATCAGTCCCGCGCTCCTGAGCTGCTGAACACCGCCGAGGCGCTGCCGGTGGTCGTCCGCAACCTGCGGTTGACGCGGACGCGTGGCGGTGCCAGCGTCGTCGGGGCCGTCTCCGCGAATGGGGACGACGCACCGTCCGAGGCGACCCTCGAATTCACCTTCTACGACGCCGCAGGAAACGTGCTCGGCACGGAGACGACCTCTGTCACGCTGACCGGCTCCTCGGCCGGCCTCAACGTCCAGTTCGACGGTGAGGGTGTGGAAGGTTATGGCTACGAGATCGTCGGCTGACGTCCTCGGGCTGAAGGCGGGCTGAAGGCGAATCTCGGCTCATCCGGGGGACGCGACATGCGGGCGGGGGCGCGAGCCTTCCGCCCGCATCGTCGTTTCAGGGCGTGACAGGCTCATATTCGAGGCATGCCCACTCTCCGTCCGACCCTTTCGCGGCGTGATGCGCTCCGAGCTTCACGCGGTCGGGGCGGACTCGGCCTGTTCATCGCCCTGATCGGGCTGGCCTCGGGCTCCTGCGATCGCGTGGACCCGCCGGGCGCATCATCGCCGCTCGAAGCACGTCTCGATTCACGTGCGGCTGTCCTCGCGTCCGACGCCGCGAATCCGGGGCTTTCCTCGGGGTTGTGACCGTATGGTGCCGTACCGGGGGTCGGAGCTGCCGCGGGAGGCCTCTACTCCTCCATCGCCGACCTCACGCGCCTCCTCCGCGCGTACGCCGCGGCCGACCTACCGATTCTGACGGACGAGACCTTCCGGACGATGACCACACCCGTCGCTCCTGTGGGTGAATACGCCCCAGGTGGTGTGACGGGGGCGATGTGCGGACTCGGTCACGGCGTCCACTCGCCACCCAATGGGTCGACCGTCGTCTACCACAGCGGCAGCAACCCGGGGTACGTCGCCTCCATGATCATCGATGTGGAGCAGGGGGACGGACTCGTGGTGCCGGCCAATGGGGACGCCGCGGTGCCCGCGCTCGTCCGCATCGTGGATGAATGGGTGGAGGCCGTCGGGGTGTCGCTGCCACCGCTGTACCGACCCGGCTCGCTTGACCCCGACCGAGTGCCCGGTAGATTCCTCCACACGCGGACGTAGCTCAGTTGGTAGAGCATCAGCTTCCCAAGCTGAGGGTCGCCGGTTCGAATCCGGTCGTCCGCTTCCAGGGGAGAGACGAGCCCCGCAGCGCCTCTCGGCGTTGCGGGGCTTTCTCGCGTCGAAGGGCGTTCGCGCGTAGTGGGGCGTTCCGGGGGGCGGTTACCCGTCCACGCGGAGCTGATCCTGTTCGACCCAGCCCGGTCGCCCGGATCCGGAGCGAACCAGGACGTGGCCCGCAGCGCGACCGATCACCTCGACCTCGCCGCTGGTACCGGCTCGCCCGACCATGGGAGCCGAGGGTTCCGGCCGGACCCGCAGCTCCGTGCCGGCTGCAACGAAGGCGCGATCAAGGACGCCATCCATCGGCTCCGTGAGCCGGGCAGCGATGTAACCCTGCCGGCCGGCCACCGTGCGCACGCGGAACCAGTCTCCCGACCCGCCGACCACATGAAGGGGCGTGGACTCGGGAAGCTCGGCCTGCTCTGCGGCACCGCGCGAGGGGCCGGAGCGGAGCCGGATGCCCTCGTTGCCCGTGCGTACCCAGCTCCCGTAGCGGGAGGCGTCGACGGAGAGGGCGACCAGCGACCGACCACTCGGTCGGATGTACGGATCCGGATCGGTCGGGCCGCGCGAGTAGATCCCGAAGTGGAGGTGGGGCGGGGTGGTGCGGGCGTTGCCGGTGTTCCCGACGAATCCGAGGGTGTCCCCGACCTCCGCCCGGTCGCCGTCCGACACCGTCTGGGAATCCAGGTGGGCGTAGTACAGGTTTCTTCGCATGCGTTCGTCGCGGAGCCAGACGACTTTGCCACCGAGGTTCGTGACGTCGACGCGGTTCACTCGACCTGCGACCGAAGCGATCACCGGCGTACCGCGTCGGGCGAAGATGTCCACGCCGTGGTGAGAGCGTCGCCCACCGTCCCGAGCGACGCCGAAGACGCTCTGGATGTCACGCATGCCGTGCCCGGCGACGGGAAAGGCGAGAGCCGGGTCCTCGCCGATCGTCAGGCGATAGCTTCCGCTCACCAGCAGCTCCGGCTGCACACGCACGATGAACTCTCCATCCCGGCCGGGCTCGAACTGGAGCGTCCCGTCGGGTAGCGTATCGGCGTCGACCGTGCGGGGCGCGTCCTCCTCTTCGTCGGACGGCACTCTGAGCAGATCTATGAACACCCGGCCCGGCGTCTCCGGATCGAGGTCGACGGAGACGCTGATGAGGCGTCCTCGCGGGACGGAGAAGCGATATCCGACCGCGGTGGGATCACCGGCATCGAACCACCCCTCGTCCAGCACCGGGGGCTCGACCTCGACGGGCGAGTCGATCGCCTCACGGGCCTCGCGAAGCCACGCCTGCGTCAGCGGGGTCCCCGCCAGTCCGGCACGATGAAGGTTGGCCAGGTATTCCTGGTGCGGGGTTTCCCCACGCCAGTCCGCCTGCATTCGCTCGAACTCCTCGCACCCGGACAGACCGAGCGCGAGCATCGCCAGCGCGATTCCCGTCAGACTCCGCACCCTGATCCTCCCACATCGCTGGATTGATTCGCCCTCCCGAATACGACCCGACCCGGCCCTCGGTTCCGAACGCCCGGCGCGGCAGCGTGGTACAGGACTGCGGCCGGATCCCCTATCTTACACGGCTGGTACGCACTTCCGCGCCCCTGAATCCCAGAACGCGCCCTACTTCCGCGCCTTCCGTCCGTACGAATCTCATGGTCCGCATCGCATCGATCGATATCGGGAGTATCGCCGACCAGCTCGAGTTGGAGATCGGCACCCGGATCATCCGTATCAATGGTGAGAGGGTGCGCGACAATATCGACCTCACCTTCCTCCTTGCCGACGACGAGGTGGAGGTCGAGACCGTCGCGCCGAGTGGGGATGCGATCGTGTACGAGATCGAGAAGGACGCGCACGACGATCTGGGCATCATCCCGGCGCCGGACACCATTCGCGAGTGCGCGAACAAGTGCGTGTTCTGCTTCATCGACGGGAATCCCACCAACGTCCGCAACTCGCTCTGGCTGAGGGACGACGACTTCCGCCTATCCTTCACCTACGGGTCGTACGTCACGCTCACGAATCTCGGCCCCAAGGGCTTTCAGCGGCTGATCGACCAGCGACTTTCTCCGCTCTACGTCAGCGTGCACGCGACCGACCCCGACGTGCGGATTCGGCTGCTCCAGAATGAGCGGGCGGGTCTGATCATGGATCAGCTCCAGCAGTTCGCCGATGCAGGTCTCGAGGTCCACACCCAGGTGGTGCTCTGCCCCGAATGGAACGACGGCGAACACCTCGACCGGACCATCGAGGATCTCTGGGGGCTCGGCCCGGCCGTTCGATCCCTGTCGATCGTCCCGGTGGGCCTGACCAAGTACAACGTGAACAAGCCGGTCCGACCGTTGCGTCCGCGGGAGGCACGGGCCGCGATCGACCGCGTCGAGCGTGCACGGGAGCGGGCGCTCCGGGAGCGTGGAGAGGCGTGGGCCTACGTCGGCGACGAGATGTTCCTGATCGCCGAGACCGGTCTCCCCGACGACTCCTACTACGGGGACGACGCGCTGCTCGAGAATGGGGTCGGGGCGGTCGCGGACTTCCTCGACACCTTCGAGGCGGGCCTTCGGGACATCCCGCGTTTCGACGGTCGTCGCATCCGGATCGTCACGGGTGGATCGATGGCGCCCTTCCTCGTGGAACGCGCGCCTCTGCTGGCCGACGCCACCGGGGCGGAGGTCGTCGTCGATCACATCCGCAACGACTTCTACGGGGAGATCGTGACGACCGCGGGCCTCCTCGCCGGGCGGGACATCCTCGCGCAGATCGGACCGGAGGCGTCGGATCCGGTCCGTCCCGGCGACATCGTCCTCGTTCCCGGCGAATCGCTCAACGCGGACGACCTCTTCATCGATTCGCTGCCGTTGGACGAACTTCGGGCACAGCTGGCCCCGGCCGTGGTCCGGGCTGGAATGGAGATCACGGCAACACTGCGCAGCCTTACCGCCGAGACGGTCGCGTGAGCCTGCCGGTCGTGGCCGTCGTCGGACGGCCGAACGTCGGAAAGTCGACCTTCTTCAACCGCGTGCTCGGCAAACGCCTGGCGATCGTCGACGACCGTCCCGGGGTCACCCGCGACCGCAACTTCGCGAAGGCGGAGTGGGCCGGGCGCCGCTTCTTCCTGGTGGATACCGGCGGCATCATCGAGAAGTCCGATCAGGCGCTCGATCGGCAGGTACGCGAGCAGGCGATGGTCGCCATCGACGAGGCGGACCTCCTGCTTCTGGTCGTCGACGGCAAGGACGGGCTTCATCCGATCGACGAGAAGGTGGCCGACATCCTGAGGAAGCAGGGCCGACCGGTCATCCTGGTCGTCAACAAGGAGGACAGCCTCCCGAAGATCCACGGCGTGCACGAGTTCTGGGGTCTGGGTCTGGGCGATCCGGTGCCGGTCAGTGCGGTGTCCGGGAAGGGATCGGGTGATCTGCTCGATCGGATCGTTGCGGCGCTCCCGCCCGAGGAGGAGCAGGACGACGATCCGAAGCGGCTCCGCGTCGCGGTGATCGGCAAGCCGAACGTCGGAAAATCCAGCATCGTGAACCGCCTCTTCGGCGAAGAGCGATCCGTGGTGAGCGACATTTCGGGCACCACCCGGGACCCGGTGGACTCGCAACTCACCTACCACGATCACACTCTCGTTTTCGTGGATACCGCCGGTCTCCGGCGCCAGTCGAAGGTGAAGGACAGCGTGGAGTACTACTCCGCGCTTCGGACCGACCGCGTGGTGCACGACGCCGATATCTGTCTCGTCGTGGTCGACGCCTCCGAGGGTGAGCTGCACCATCAGGACGTGCGCATCATCGACGAGGCGTGGCAGGCCGGGGCAGGAGTCGGCGTCCTGGTCAACAAGTGGGACCTCGTCGAGAAGGACACGCGGACCGCCCAGGAATTTCTGAACGCGTCGGTCGCCCGGTACCCCTTCATGCGCTGGGTGCCCTTCCTGTTCGTCTCCGCGGTGACGGGTCAACGACTCCGGAAGGCGCTGGACATGACGCTCGAGATCGCGGAGACACGCCGCAGCCGAGTCCAGACCTCGGAGGTGAACGAGGTGCTGCAGGCGCTGATTCATCGCCAGCCCCCCCCGGTCGTGAGTGGCCGTGAGATCAAGTTCAAGTACGGCACGCAGGTGGCCGATTCGCCACCGACCTTCGTGCTGTGGGTCAACTTCCCCAGCGGCGTGCCCGACCACTATCTTCGCTATCTGCTGAACGGCTTCCGGAACGCCTGGGGATTCTCCGGAACCCACATCCGACTCCGACTCCGAGACTCCTCGAAATCGTGACTTCCGGCCTCTTCGTGGTGCTCGCCTACCTGCTGGGAGCGACCCCGACGAGCTACTGGGTGGGGCGCGGAATCTTCGGTGTGGATCTGCGTGAGAAGGGGAGCGGCAACCTGGGTGCCACCAATACCTTCCGGGTGCTCGGATGGCGGGCTGCGCTTCCGGTCGCCCTCTTCGACGTCTTCAAGGGGTGGCTGCCCGCGGCGCTCTTCGCGGGATGGGCGGGCGTGGCGGATCCGGTCGCGTGGTCGATCGTCTTCGGTGCGGCGGCGATCCTGGGGCACGTCTTCTCGATCTGGGTCGGCTTCAAGGGCGGAAAGGGGGTGGCCACGAGCGCGGGCGTATTCCTCGCGATGGCTCCCTGGGCGACGCTCATCTGTCTTGCCGCCTTCGTCGGGGTCGTCTGGACGACGCGCATGGTCTCTGCAGGCTCGATCACCGCCGCGCTGACGCTGACGCCGGCTGTCGTGTTCACACCGTCTCGCGGCGGGTCGGTCGTGGTCGGGTTCTCGGCCATCCTCGCCACCTTCGTGATCTGGGCGCATCGATCGAACATCCGGCGGATCCTCCGGGGCGAGGAGAATCGGTTCGGGTCGAGGGGGGCGGAGAGCGGGCGGACCGACGCGCGCGCGGGCGAGCGGCTGCAATGAGCCGCGTCACCGTCGTGGGGGCCGGAAGCTGGGGCACGGCCCTCACCTCCGTACTGGTGGACAACGGGCACGATGTCACGGTATGGGCACGCGAGCCCGCCGTGGCCCGCGAGCTCGAGACCCGGGGGACGAACGACGTCTTCCTGCCGGGTGCCCGTCTGCGCGGTGACGTGCAGGCGACCACGGATCTGGCCGAAGCGCTCGAGGGTGCGGAGGTGGCGCTGTCGGTCGTGCCGGCGCAGTTCGTGGCCGCCACGTGGGGGGGCGGCGTCCGAGCTCTGCCGGACGACGCTCTGGTGGTGAGTGCGTCGAAGGGAATCGAGATCGGATCGCTCCGCCGCATGGACGAGATCTTCGCGGAGCTCCGCCCCGGTGGTGCATTTTCGGTCATTTCGGGCCCGAGCTTCGCCGCCGAGGTCGCCGAGCGCGCACCGACGCTGGTCGTGGCCGCGGCAGCGGAGCAGGGGGTGGCCCGCCGGACCCAGCAGCTGTTCCAGAATCGCTACTTCCGGGTGTACACGAACCCGGACGTCGTCGGGGTCGAGCTGGGTGGCGCGCTCAAGAACGTCATGGCGCTCGCCGCGGGCGTTGCGGATGGGCTCGGCTACGGACACAACACGAGGGCGGCGCTCATCACCCGGGGGCTCGCGGAGATTGCGAGGCTCGGTGCAGCGATGGGGGCTCGTGTGGAGACCTTTTCCGGCCTGGCCGGGATGGGCGACCTGGTCCTGACGTGCACGGGGGATCTGAGCAGGAACCGCACGGTCGGGGTGCGTCTGGGGGGCGGCGAGACGCTCGACACCATTCTGGGCGACATGAACTCGGTGGCCGAAGGCGTGAAAACCGTCGGGGCCGTTCGGGAACTGGCGGTGCGCGAGCGGGTCGAGATGCCCATCGTGGAGGAGGTGTACGCGATGCTGGTCGACGGACGTGCACCGGAAGAGGCGCTGCAGCGCCTCATGTCGCGGGACCCAACATCGGAGGCGAAATGGTAGACGACGACCTCTTCGGCGCGGACGACGACGCGGGCGCGGATGCCGCCGCCGGCGCGGATGGCGACGCGGGCGCGGATGCCACGGGATCCGGTCCGCCACAGCTGGAGCTCGACGCCGGCGAGGAGCCGATCGCACGGAAGGTCTACTACGCGATCGGCGAGGTCTGTGACCTGACCGGACTCAAACCCCATGTGCTCCGCTACTGGGAGGGGCAGTTTCCGGTGCTCGCACCCAACAAGAACCGGGCGGGCAACCGGGTGTATCGGCCGAAGGACATCGAGCTCGTGCTTCTCGTCAAGCATCTCCTGTACGAGGAGAAGTACACCATCGAGGGGGCCAAGCAGCGCCTGCTGGACATGCGCAGCGCCGGTGAGCTCGAGGAGGAGCGGCAGGTCGTGCTCGATCCGGAGTTCCTCACCACGATCAAGGCGGAGCTCCTGGGGCTTCGCACCCTTCTGGACCGTTCGAAAGGCGATCAGGACTGAATGCGGATCCTCTGCACCAACGACGACGGGTACCTCGCGCTCGGGCTCAACGTGCTCGCGCGGGCGGCACGCGACCTCGGCGAACAGGTGGATGTGGTCGCTCCGGATCGCGAGCAGAGTGCCACGAGCCACTCGCTGACCCTCCACCATCCACTTCGCGCCCGCAGGGCCCGCGATGGAGCCATCATGGTGGATGGGACGCCCACGGACTGCGTCATCCTGGCGGTGGGTGAGCTTCTGCCCGAGCGACCGGAAATCGTCCTGTCCGGCATCAACCACGGTGCCAACATGGGCGAGGACGTGCTCTACTCGGGCACGGTCGCGGCGGCGATGGAGGCGACGGTGCTCGGCATCCCCTCGATCGCCATCTCGTACACGGGGAAGGATCCGGAGGAGATCGAGGCGTGGCAGCCGACGATCACCGCGCTGCTCGCGGGGCTGATTCGGGACGACTTTCCGAAGGATACCCTGCTCAGCGTGAACCTCCCGTCCATCGCGCCGAACGAGGTGAAGGGGGTGCGCGTCACGAGCCTCGGCCGTCGCCGGTACAGCGACTCGCTCACGCGGGCGGAGGATCCCTCGGGCAGGGAATACTTCTGGATCGGGGGTGGTCGCACCAACTGGACGGGTCCCGACGATTCCGACTTCATGGCCGTTCGAGAGGGGTGGATCTCCGTGACGCCGCTCCACCTCGACCTCACCAACTACGACCTGCTCGAGTCCGTACGGGACTGGGATGTCTCGCTGGGATGATCGGCGATTCCGACGCTCAGTTCGTGGGTCGGCGGCGCGCGCTCATCGAGCGGATCCGGGAGCGGGGGACCACCGACCTCGAGATCCTCAAGCTCTTCGACGAGATCCCGCGGCACCGGTTCCTCCCCGAGGGTGTGTGGAATCGAGCCTACGAGGACGCCCCGATCCCGATCGGCTATCGTCAGACGGCGTCACAACCCTCCCTGCAGGCGCGTTACCTCGACATTCTGGCGCCGACACCCGACGACAAGGTGCTCGAGATCGGCACGGGCAGCGGCTACCTGACGGCGCTCCTGTCGCGCACGGCCGACCGGGTATATTCGGTCGAGCGCATCCGCGAGTTGTCCGTTCGAGCCCGCCGCGCGCTGGACGATCTCGAGATCCGAAACGCAGCGCTCATGGTCGGGGACGGCACCATCGGGTGGCGGAAGTACGCCCCGTACGATGTGGTCGTGGTATCGGCGGCTTCGCCGTCGGTTCCGCAGGCCTACCTCGACCAGATGGCCGACGGGGGCCGCATGCTGATTCCGGTGGGGTCGCTCGACACGCAGGAGCTGATGCTCGTACGGAAGGAGGGGTTCGCCGTCACGGAGGAGCCGGTGCTCGACGTGACCTTCGTGCCGTTGCTCGGCAAGTTCGCCTTTTCGGAGGACCAGGGGTGACGGGGTACGGGCACATTCCGGGGGGCTTCGGCGTACTCCCGGATCGTGGCATATTTGGGTCGGACGGCACCCCGCCGCCCCGACATCGACCGATTTACGGAGACTGATTTCGATGAAGCTCTTCAAGCAGCGTCCGGGCGAGATCTTCCTCGCGCTTTTCATCACCGCAGGGCTGGTGTTCACGCTGCTCGCCACCGTGGGAGAGAACCTCTCCGGCACCGCCGGTCGTGGCTTCGACGATGGACTGATCAATGGTGCAGGCTGGGTGGCGGAAGCGAATTGAGTCACCATCGCGGGGTGTCCCCGCTCCGCGACAGCTTCATTATATTCCCGCCGAGTCCCCGTAGCTCAGGTGGATAGAGCGGCGGTTTCCTAAACCGTAGGCCGCAGGTTCGAATCCTGCCGGGGACACTTGGCTGGGGACACTTCGCCG
>JGI12109J20283_11711243_pt1 | contig 47172 bp, 33 predicted proteins | sample ElkSlonscriptome_12_FD_20283 | JGI IMG/M metagenome (IMG submission 20283)
TGGCTGGTGGCGTTGGGGTACCCCCCAGCACCCGCCACCACGGGACAAGAGCCAGCGCCATGCGCGGTGCCCCTGGCAGCGTGATCGAAACCTGTAAAGTAAACCTGAACCATGTCTAATGCGATAATGAGGTTTACCTTCACCGCAGAGACGCACAGATCGCAGAGAAACCGAACGCGACCTGCTCTGCACGGAATGAACGTTGAAATGGTAATATTGTAATCCGGACATCACTGGACTGGAGTCCCGGCTTCAGTCGGATCGAGCGTTCTCGTCAGTATGCCGCAGCCCCAACAGGCATCCCACCGGCGAAAGCCGGGATTCTTGCTTTGCATATCCGGACTATGACCCAAAATCTTACTCGCAATCCACTGCAGTTATTTCGTGGTCTTCGGAGTCTTCGGGGTTATAGAAGAGGAGAGATTATGGCACACCAGACCGACAAAATCAACCAGCATATCGTTCCGCTCAAGACTAACCTGATTGTGTTTGCGGCGCTGATGGGGTTGCTGATCCTGACCGTCGTTGCCGACCTGGTACCCCTGGGGGGCTTCAACCTGATTATTGCGCTGACCATTGCGATTGCCAAGGCGCTGCTGATCATGCTCTACTTTATGCATGTGCGCTTCAGCAGTCGGTTGGTCTGGGTCTTCGCCGGGGCGGCCTTTCTCTGGCTGGGCATCCTGATGACCACGCTGGGCGACTATATGACGCGCACCTGGTTGGCCGGGCCGGGATCGTTGTAAATTGACATTTGCTAGCCTCTCGCGTATAGTGAAGGCCTATCCGGACTTGAACGAACATTATATGACGGCGTAACCATGTGACGATCTGTCTTTCGATTGCCACAATTATAAGGAGGTTGAACAATGTCCACCAAGTGGGTGTACCTCTTCCGCGAAGGCGATGCCAGCATGCGTGACTTGCTCGGCGGTAAGGGCGCCGGTGTCGCGGAGATGACCCGTACCGGTGTGCCGGTTCCCCCTGGCTTTACCATCACTACCGATGCCTGTAACGCGTACTACGATAACAAGCAGCAGTTCCCCGAAGGTATGTGGAACCAGGTGCAGGACGCGCTCAAGGATCTGGAGTCGCAGACCGGCAAGAAGTTTGGTGATCCGGCCAACCCGCTGCTCGTCTCGGTGCGGAGTGGTGCCAAGTTCTCTATGCCCGGTATGATGGATACGGTCCTCAACCTGGGGTTGAACAAATCCACCCTGGAAGGTATCGCCAAGCTGACCGATAACCCGCGCTTTGCGCAGGATGCCTATCGCCGCTTTATTCAGCTCTTCGGCAAGATTGTGCTGGGCGTTGAGGGCGATAAGTTTGAGCATATCATGGACGAGCGTAAGGGCTTTGGCGAGCGCGAAGATACCGACCTCACCACGGAGGAACTGGCCGATATTGCCGAGACCTTCAAGCGCATCATCAAGGATGAGAAGGGGATTGACTTCCCCGAAGATCCCTACGAGCAACTGCGCCAGGCAATTGCCGCCGTCTTCAACTCCTGGAATGGTCGCCGCGCCCGCGACTATCGCCGCATCAATAAGATCGCCGATAGCCTGGGAACCGGCGTGAATGTGCAGACGATGGTCTTTGGGAACATGGGTAGCGACTGCGCCACGGGTGTGGCCTTTACCCGTAACCCCAGCACCGGCGAGGCGAAGCTCTTCGGCGAATATCTGGTCAATGCCCAGGGTGAGGACGTGGTGGCCGGTGTGCGGACACCACTGCCGATCTCGAAGCTCCAGGAGACCATGCCCGAGGTCTATGATGAGTTTATGGGCATCACCCGCCAGCTTGAATCGCACTACAAGGATGTCCAGGATGTTGAGTTCACCATCGAGCGCGGCAAGCTCTGGATGTTGCAGACCCGCAACGGCAAGCGTACCGGTATGGCGGCGCTCAAGATTGCGGTTGATCTGGTCAAAGAGGGTGTGATCGACAAGGCAACCGCCGTGCAGCGGGTCGAGCCGATCCAGCTTGACCAGTTGTTGCACCCGATGCTTGATCCCAAGGAGCGACAGAAGGTCAGCGCAATCACGACCGGCCTGCCGGCATCACCGGGCGCGGCCACCGGCAAGGCGGTGTTCCACCCCGACGAGGCCGAGGAGTTGAGCAACAAGGGTGAGAGCGTAATTCTGGTGCGGGTCGAGACTGCGCCGGAGGACTTCCACGGGATGGTAGCGGCCAAAGCCATTCTCACCGCGCGGGGTGGTATGACCTCCCACGCCGCTGTGGTTGCGCGGGGTATGGGTAAGCCCTGCGTGGCCGGTGCCGGTGCCCTGCGTGTGGATTATTCCACCCAGAGCGTCAGCGTTGGTGATATTACGATCAAGAAGGGCGACTGGATTACGCTCGACGGAGCCACGGGTGAGGTCTTCGCCGGGCTGATCCCCACGATTGAGCCGGAGATCTCCGGGGACTTCGCTACCTTCATGGAGTGGACCAACGAGTTCCGCAAGATGGGCGTGCGTGCCAACGCCGACACCCCGAACGATGCCAAGGTTGCACGCGAGTTCGGTGCCGAGGGCATTGGGCTCTGCCGCACCGAGCATATGTTCTTCGAGGGCGACCGGATCGACGCCGTGCGCGAGATGATCCTGGCCGATACCCAGGAAGAGCGCAAGGCGGCCCTGGCAAAGATCGAGCCGTTGCAGCAGGGCGACTTCGAGGGCATCTTCCGGGCGATGGCCGGCTTCCCCGTCACCATCCGCACCCTGGACCCGCCCCTGCATGAGTTCCTGCCGCACCACGACGAGGACATCCGCGCTATGGCCGCGAAGGTCGGTCAGCCGTTTGAGAAGGTCAAGAGTCGCGTGGAGGAACTGCACGAGTCCAACCCGATGCTCGGCTTCCGGGGTTGCCGTCTGGGCAATATCTACCCGGAGATCACCGCAATGCAGGCGCGCGCGATCTTCCGCGCCACGGCTGCGGTGAAGAAAGAGGGCATCGATGTCCACCCTGAGGTGATGATCCCGCTGGTGGGCACGATCAACGAACTGAAGCCGCAGGAACAGATCGTCCGCCAGGCTGCTGCCGATGTGCAGGCCGAAACCGGCGTGAAGTTTGAGTACATGGTCGGCACCATGATCGAGTTGCCCCGCGCCGCCCTCACCGCCGACAAGATTGCTGAGGTGGCCGAGTTCTTCAGCTTTGGTACCAACGACCTGACCCAGACCACGATGGGTATGAGCCGCGACGACGCCGGACGCTTCCTGCCGCTCTACGTGGAGCGCAAGGTTCTGCCGGATGATCCCTTCCAGTCGATTGATCAGGAGGGCGTCGGACAACTGGTGCAGATGGGTACCGAGCGTGGTCGTAGCACCCGCTCCAACCTGAAAGTGGGTATCTGTGGCGAGCATGGCGGCGATCCGGCCAGCGTGGAGTTCTTCAACAAGGTTGGTCTGAACTACGTCAGTTGTTCACCGTTCCGTGTGCCGATTGCCCGCCTGGCCGCAGCCCAGGCTGCCATGGGTGAGTCGAAGCGCGATAAGTAGTCGGGTTAACGGTTAGGGGTTAACGGTTAGGGGTTAACGGTTAACTCCTAACCGTTCCTTATTACGGACTTCGGACTTCGGACTACCGACTACGGATTACGCCCTATGCCAGAGTCAATTGTACATGCATTTATCGCTGCCAGTGAACGTACTCCAGAGAAGTCCTGTATGCTCTTCGAGGGACAACGCTACAGCTATGCCCAACTCTACCTGACCGCGCAGGGATGGGCCGGCGGCTTGCGGACCTGGGGATTGCAACCGGGCGACCGGGTGGCACTCTACCTGGAAAATAGCCCGATGTTTCTGGCGGCCTACCTGGGCATCTATCTGGCCGGGGGCATCGTCGTGCTGGTCAACACCCAGTACCGCCAGGTCGAACTGCGCCATATCATCAACGATGCCGGGGTGCGCCTCTGTGTCACCGACCCGGAGCGCTACCCGGAATTGCGGCGGGTGGCGAATGAACTGCCGGGGCTGGAAGCGGTAGTGCTGGCCGAACCGCCCAACGCCCCGTTGCCCGCCGCGGATGAGAGTATCCTGCGAGCCGGGTTTGTGGTCTACCCCTCGGCCACCTTTGTCACCGAGACGACCGTTAGCGATCTCATCATGCCGCAGCCGGAAGATGTCGCGCTGATCGGCTACACCTCCGGCACCACCGGCCGCTCCAAGGGAGCGATGCTACGCCACCGCAACCTGGTCGCCAACAGCGCCGCCGTTACCCATGCCTGGCACTGGACCGAACAGGACCAGTTGCTGCTGACCCTGCCGCTGTTCCATATCCACGGCCTGGGAGTAGGCATGCATGGCACCTTCCTTACCGGCGGCACGGTTGACCTGCGCCGCCGCTTCGATGCCGCCGAGGTGTATGCCACGCTGCTCCAGGGCGAAGTGACGATGTTCTTCGGTGTGCCGACGATGTACACCCGGCTGATTGCGCAGGCGCGGCAGCATGAGCAGCGCCCGCAGCCGATCCGCCTGTTTGTCTCCGGCTCCGCGCCGCTCGATGTGCAGACCTTCACGGAGTTTGAGCAGTTGTTCGGACTGCGCATCCTGGAGCGCTACGGCATGACCGAGACCGTTATGAATCTGACCAACCCCTACGATGGGGAGCGCCGCCCCGGCACGGTCGGGCAACCCTTCCCCGGCCAGGAGGCGCGCATCGTCGAGGTCGAATCCCGCCAACCTGTCCCGGACGAAACCCCCGGCGAGATCCAGGTGCGCGGGCCGCATGTCTTCAAAGGCTACTGGAACCGCCCCGATGCCACCGCCGAAGTGTTTGACGCCGAAGGCTGGTTTAGCACAGGCGACCTGGGCCGGCGTAGCGCCGACGGCTACTTCACCATCGCCGGGCGCGCGCGCGAACTAATTATCAGTGGGGGCTACAATATCTACCCCCGCGAGATTGAGGAAGTCCTGCTGGGCCATCCCGCCGTGGCCGAGGCCGCCGTGTTGGGCCTGCCCGACCCCGACCTGGGCGAGCAGGTGATCGCCACAATTGTGCGTCACCAGACGGACGCCACTCCCGAATCCCTCGAGGCGGAACTGATCACGCGTTGCCGGGACCAGTTGGCCGCCTACAAAAAACCCCGCCGTGTTGTCTTTGTGGATACCCTCCCGCGCAATGCCCTCGGCAAAGTGCAGAAGCATGTGCTGAAGGAGCAGTTGGTGAATGAGCAATCGTGACCTGTTTCGGTTGGGGTGGATCTGGTTGCTGATACAGAGCATCACTGCCCAGTTGCTGCCCCTGCCGCAACGGCTCGGGCCCAAACCCTGGCCCGAGCCACCGGATTGGGAACCGCAAGAAATCGTCCATCAGAAAGGGCTATCCGGTGGGCCAACCTAAAAATTCACCCCCAAAAGGGTCAGGTCTACCGGTCAGGTCTGGCGACCAAGCCAGCTCTGGTAGATCCGTTCTTGCAGCGCGTCAGGCTGCTCGCTGCGGACCAGGCTGAGTTTGTCGTAGGGTGCCGGCGCAAGCGTCACCGGGATCTGCAGCAGTTCATCGCGTCGAAAGAGGGTGAGCGTTACCGTCGCACCTGGAGCACGTTCGGCCAGGCGCTCCGGCAGCAGCGTGTCATTGATCCGCCAGCCATCCAGGGCCAGCAGTTCATCCCCCGCGTAGATCCCCGCGCTGTAGGCCGGACTATCCGAGCGCAGACCGGCAACGACGGTGCGCCCCTGCTCGGGTTTCAGGCGCAGCCCCAGCCAGGCGGGCGGTTCGCTATTGCGCCGGTTACGGTAGCCCCACTCCAGCCGCAGTCCGGCATAGCTCAACCCCTGGTCGTAATCCAGTTCCGCAGTGCCGGCGATATAGCGGGCAAAGAAGTCGCGGTAGAAACCATCGGCAGCCCCGGCCACCGTTTCGATCGCTGCCAGGTAGCCTTCCGCTTCAGGAATGCCGGGACCAGTGACGGGATAGGTTGCGTAGAGGTAGCGCAGCACATCGTCAAGCGAGCGGGCATTGTCCGTGCGCCGCCGGATCGCCATATCCAGCAGCAGCGAGACCAACCCGCCCTTGAGATAGTAGGAGACGCCGCTGTTACCGCTATTCTCATCGGGGCGATAATATTTGATCCAGGCATCAAAGCTGCTCTGCTCCAGGCTTTGCAGCGCCCGCCCCGGCTGGCTCTGCAGGTTAAGCATCTCATCGGCCAGGATTTCCAGGTAGCGCTCCGGAGTGATCAAACCCGCGCGCACCAGAAAGAGGTTGTCGTAGTAACTGGTAACGCCCTCCATCGCCCAGAGCTGCCGGGTGTAGTTTTCCCGGCGGTAGTCAAATGGTCCGAGCGGTTCCGCTCGAATACGTTTCACATTCCAGACATGAAAAAACTCATGCGATTGTAGCCCCAGGAAGCGCTCATAGGCGCGTTCCGGTCGAAATGTCCAGCGGTTCAGCAAGTTCGTGACACTATTGCGATGCTCCAGCCCCCCACCCCGCCCCGAGGTCAGATGCAGAATAAAGGTATAGTGCCGGTAGGGCAGACCACCGAAGAGATCACGCTCTACCTCAACGATGCGGCGGGTATCGGCAACCAGCCGCGCCTCATCTTCATTCCCCCGCCCCCAGATGGCAATGCGATGTTCAATGCCGTCAACCTCAAAGGTCAGCAGCCGGTGGGTGCCACACTCAACCGGGCAGTCGATTAACTCATCGTAATCGTCGGCAATAAACACTCGCGTTTGCAAGTTGTAATCCGCTGTGCGCAGGGAAAAGGGCGCATGCGTCACCGGCGTCTGTTCGGCGGCCGGTTCCAGGCCGGTCGTAACCTGCCAGCCCTGTGGCGTCTGTACATGCAGCGCCAGTGGTTCGGTGGTATGTTCGGGGATGAACATAAATACGTTTGCGCCATTAAAATAGCCATGACTGCCATCCAGGTGGCTGGTTCGCACGGTTAACTCATTCGCATAAACCCGATAGCGCACCTGGATGCGTTCCGCGCCGTTTGTCTCGACCTGCCAGGTATCCTTGGCCGTCTTGCGCCAGATCAGCGCTGTACTATCTGCTTCCGCCGCAAATTCCTGCACATGCCGGGCATAATCCCGGATCAGGTAAGAGCCGGGGGTCCAGGAGGGCAGTACAAAATCGCTGCTGTCCCCACTCAGTCCTGCCACATCAATACCCACATCGTAGAGATGGGTATGAGGCTGCGGCATGGCAATGGTGTAGGTGATCTGCGGTAACGCAGACATAGGCATGATCCTCACTCACTATTTATGGTCCAGGTCGCTTGATCTCAGCCAGCCAGGGCCGGTTGGTAAAGCTGCGATGGAGTTCGTCGAAGAACGGAACCGCATCATTGGCGGGCGGCACCTGCGTCAGTTTCAGATACATTGCGTTGTCGGCATCGTCGCAGATGGTCGGCACGCCAAAAACTTTGTACTGGTTGCGGGCCTCTTCAAAGTCGCGGCGGATGACATCAAGCAGACGGCGGTCGGTGAAGTCAGTGTCGAAGCGGGTCATGTCGAGTCCGACCTGGGCGGCGATGCCACGCACGTTGACGCGCAGACCAAAATCCAGTTCCTCACTATGCCGCGCATGCAAGAGTGCCCGGCGGAACTGCTCAAAGGCCGTGGTGCTCTGTTGTCGAGCGGCTTCGGCCCCCCAGAAGGCAAACAGTCCGCGATACTCCGGGCTGCCACCGATCAGGCTGGTATAGTCTTCCGGCTGTTCCCACAAGCACCAGTCCTCGTCGGGGGCATTAATCTGCTCAAGCGAGAAATACTTCCAGGTAACGCTCAGGCCGCCGCGCTGCTTTTCTACCTGGTCAAACCAGAGCGAGAGACGGTTAACGAACGGACAGAGAAAATCGAAGTAGACGGTCAGGGCGATTGGTTGTGGTGCCATACTGCGCTTGTCCCCTCTTCATTAGTTGAGCGGCAATGGAGATGCCGTTTGCGTTAAGAACACCGAATATTGCGTCGATAGTGCCTGGCGTGATGGTGTCGTAGGCAATTGCAATGCTGGTTGTAGCGCCAGGTACCGCGTATTCAACTCCCGGTTGCCAAATGTCGGCGTATAGCGTAACGTCGCTGCCTGAATCTGGCGCGGAGCCTGGAGAATAAACCAGCCGGTATGTTCGCCACCCGGATAGAGATTTACATCTATGGCGGGATGGGGATCAACCACCGACGGTGCCGCGTAGATAATACCATCATTATCCAGGAGCGCAAAGCCGTGCGAATAGATCTGCCGGGCCTCATCATGGGTACTGATGTAGCGAATATGCATCTGCACGGCAATATACTGCATTCCCGCTTCCGGCGGATCACTAAACTGATTGGTCGCCTCGACCAGTTCCCACGCGGCATCACCCCAGACAACATTGCGGATGGTCAACTGCCAGTCCTCAGTGGTGACCTGTTCACCATAGGGGGCCGGTGCCTCGGGCGTCTGCCCCAGCGGTTCAGCCCGAATCTGTTCGAGATCCGGTGAAATGCTAAGCGCTGCGCCTGCTTCCAGCGCCAGGAACCGGGTAGTATCGGCGTTTGTGCCTTGTAGCTCTTTCATTTTGAGCAGCAGGCTCCCCTCATGTTTGCTAATCGGAAAGGCGATCCAGCCCACGGATGCACTGCCGGGAACCAGTTCCGTTTCCAGCCTGGGTTCAGGGGGGACACCGGATCGGGTATACTCGCGCAAGCCATTGCCGGTGATAACAAAGTAGAGTTGCCGTGCGTCGTTCCCGGCGAAGGTTGCTCTGGCCCGTACTTTGACCAGCAGGTATTCCATCCCCTCGGGTGCGGGGTCATTAAATGTATTGGCATCGTAGAGCCGATTCCAGGCCGCATCTCCCCGCACTGTCTCAAGCACCTGCACCTCCCAGTCGGGCAGAGTAATAACTTCTTTGTATGGAACGGGATCACTGCGGCTTTGTCCCGTGATAATGACGCTCTCTAAAGCGGTTGTTCGTGGCGTTTCTTCCTCCTGTTCCGAGGAAAACGCAAAGTAGCCCCAGGTTCCAGCAATAATTGCCAGGAGCAACCCCAATCCGACTAGAACCTTGAAGCGCCGCGGCGTGCGCCGTCCGGTTGCCGGATATTGAGTTTGCGGATCTTCCGTTGTAGATACCGGGGTGGACGCGGGGCGGGGGGTTGTTGCCGAGGTTGGCGGGAGCGGTTGCGCTGCCGCCTGTGGTTGCGCCACTGCCGGCAGCGTCAGCGTAGAACGCCCGCTGCTACTGCCACCCGGCGCAAACGCCGGAATGCTGCCCTGTGTCCGGGCGTTCTGTATTGTGATCCGCATCAGAGCCGCGCTTGCCGGGCGTTCAGCCGGATTCAGGGCCAGTGCCTGATGCAGTACCGCTGCAATATCATTGGGCATATCCGGGGTCAGTTCGTGAGCCGGACGCAGTGGGTCGGGATGTCCCGCGATCAATGCACTGGCACGCGTCAGCGCATCGGGGGGGAGGGCGGCCGTCAACAGATGGTAGATTGTTGCCGCCAGGGAGTAGAGATCGCTGCGTGCATCGGTTCCCGTGCCCTGGATCTGTTCGAGGGGCGCATACTGGAGCGTGTATCCAAAAATGCTCTGGTTGGCGGCGGGGTCTGCCCCGTGGAGCAACGCACCTTTTGCCAGTCCAAAGTCAAGCAACACAACATCGCCCCGGGGCGTCAATTTCATGTTCTGGGGTTTAACATCCCGATGAATGATCGGCTGCGGCTGCGTATGCAGAAAGTCGAGCGCATCGAGCAGCGCATCGATCCAGTCAAGCACAGCGATAAGTGGGAAGGGGTCGGCGTTACGTTCCAGTAAGGTTTTCAGATCATCGCCTGGAACAAACTCCATAACCAGAAATTGTCCCATTTCCTCAATGAAATGATCAGTGACAGCGGGCAGGACCGGGTGGTGTAACCCGGCAAGCAGGCGGGCTTCGCGGGCAAAGGCGGCCTGTAGGGAGGCATCGGTCATCAATGTCTGCTTCAGGGCTACAGTATTCTCTAGCCGCTGATCCGTTGCCTGATAGACCGCGCCCATGCCACCACGCGCCAGCAGGCGGACGATGCGGTACCGTTGTTGCAGTAGTGTATTCGGGGTGAGTAGCATACTACACTCAGGGATGCTGAGGAGCGAATGACGCACCACGAGCAGGGGACAACTGTTCTCCTGAAAGCTCGCGCTGCGTCATCTATTGCTCACAATGTTACATACGTTAGAGCGAATAGGGGGCAAACAGCCGCGTAAATAACCGTTCAAAGTTGGGCAGATCATGCGAGATCTGCTCATACAACTCGACAACACGGGCCGCCTGGTCGCGTCGTCGCCAGAGCGCATGGGCAAAGCGGTCATCGTCGATAGTACCATGCTCTTTGAGAAAGGCATAGAACTGTTTGAGCGAGACACAAATCTCACGCACCTGGCGCGGGGTGCTGTTCAACACCTTGCGGGGATAGAAAAAGAACAGGCACTCATCCAGGGTCGCATAGTCGCCCTCGGCCAGCGTACGATTGTAGTAGTATGCCAGAAACTCGGCATACACCCAGAGATCCCGCGTCCGCGACCGGGCGGTACTCTCGCTCTTACCCAGGGCAATGAGATAGTCATAGAACCGGCTCATCAACTCGCTGCTGTGCGTGTACGCGCTGGGGATGGGGATATCCAGATCATCGTCGTCCCACTCATCATCCCAACTGCTATCCCAGTGTTCCGGCTCATCATTCCAGAGCGAGTCCAGGCTGCTCTCGCCAAAAAGCGGATCATCAGGCGTAGGGTCATTCAAACCGGACAGATCATCCAACCCGGGCAGTTCACCCGACTGACTATTGGCCGGCGAGAGATCCATCTTCACAAAGAGGGACGGCTCGCGCACCAGCAGATCATTGAGATGTGCCGCAATAATAACTTCCGCCTGTTCCGGGGTCGCATCCTGCAGGCGCTCCAGCGCGTCGGGCGGCAGCGCCAGCATCAACCGCTGACTGGCTTCAAACAGATCCGGATTATCCTGGATAAACTCGTCCATTTCAAGATCATCCAGGTTATGCAACAGTTCATCGTCCCAATCATCATCCCAGCCGTTATCGTCGTCCCAGTCGTTATCATCCAGCGCATCCAGTTCAGCGCTATAATCATCCGACAGATCAAGCGGGCCGGGATAAAAGCGGTGAGCCCGCCCGCCATGCATATCAAACAGCGGTTGACCACTGGAGGCGCGCTGCGTCTGGCCGCTCCAGAGCCCCGACTCAACATCCTGCTGCCGGCTGCGGCGCAGTTCGTTCTGCAACCGGTCAATTTCCGCCGCCAGTTGGATCTCGCGCGACTGCTGATATTCGGCCAGGGTCTCCTCGATATCTGCATCCTGGGACGAGAGGTCAAACCCACTGCGATAGAGCGTCGGCCCATTCTGCCGCTCAGTCAGGAAGACATCATTGACCAGTTGCAAGCGACCATCACGCGCGATAAGCTGCTGCCAGGGATGTCCGGGATAGCCGGTACGCCATGAAGCGCGCGCAAAGACCGGCAGGATGAGTTCATCACACGGCGTCAGGGGCAACCGTGAACGCTGCACCCGCTCCACAACCGCCTCAACCAGGGCGGCATCCTGCGCGGCAACATCGGACGTACGGAAGTCAGTGGCCGACTCATGCACCAGTTGCAGGGTAAGCGGATCGGTTGCCAGGATCGTAACAACAATACTATCACCAGGTATAAACAACGTCTGTGTATACCAGGAACCCAGCGCGAAGCCATGCGTCAGGCCGTTGCTCTGCCGGAGACCATACGCATCGGTATGCGCGTCAGCCGTCGTCAATGGGGTCCCGGTGGCATCTTGCAAGTGTGGCGTTGCATCCCGCAGCCCTACAAATGGTTGCAGCCGCACCAGCGGCAACACACCGGCTTCCAACTCCCACATCGTCGGGATATAGCGGAAGCGCAGCCCCTGGAGAACGACATGCATCGGCACCACTTCACTCCGGTCAAGCCGCAGCCAGCCCAGGGCCGGCCCATCCCACCGGAGGCGTTCCCGGATCGTGGCATAGGGATTTTTGGCCTTACTGGGGCGCTGCTCAAGCACGCGGTCTAACAACTGGCGCTCCTCGATCGGGCCATCGAACTGGGTTGAGAGTGCTTGCAGAATGTCAGCAATCGTCGGCTCGTTAGGAGGCATAGTACTCTTGCTCCATCTCTAAGTTCCATTTATCGGCGGCACAGATACGTTGTGCTGCATCATTCGGTCCCCACCCGGCGAAGAGATCGGGATGGATCAGGCTTGCCAGCAGTTCCAGACTATCGACAATGCGCGGACCAGGGCGGCTACAATAGGCATTTCCATCAATTGCGTAGACCCGATTTGCCCGTACTGCCGGGAGTGCCGTCCAGCCGGAACGCGTTGGCAGAATGGCCTCGGCTTCGGCAACGGTTCGCGGCAGATCAAAGCCACAGGCGCTTACGATAATCACTTCGGGCGCAAATGCGATCACATCATTCCAGGTAATGCGCCGGGCGCGTTGCCCGGCCTGCCCCAACCCGGGCTGTCCCCCCGCCAGTTGAACCAGTTCGGGCAGCCAGTGACCGGGGCCAAACGGCGGGTCAAGCCATTCCAGGCAGGCCACGCGTGGTCGATAGGGAGCCTGGGCGCTGCGGCTACGTACATGGTCAACGCGCGCACGCAGTGTATCGAGCAGTCGCGCCGCCTCGGTCGTATGCCCGGTCGCCGTGCCAACGGCTCCAATCGTTGCAAAAATACCTTCCAGCGTTTCGGGCTCAAGCGAGAGGATATGCGGACTACCACCCAGATCCCGTACAGCGCGTTGCACAGTGGGAAAGGAGACGGCACACACATCGCACAGTGCCTGTGTCAGGATAAGATCGGGCTGGAGTTGGGCCAGGAGTTCCGTATCAAGTTGGTAAATCGAGAGTTCGTCACGGAGTTGACTGCTCACAACCTCGTCAATCTCAGCCGAGGAAGTCTGCGTATGGTCGAGCGCACTGCGCGTTACGACCGGCGTACCATGCACCGGTGCCGGATAATCACACTCGTGCGTGACACCAACAACCTGGTCTCCGAGACCCAGGGCATAGGCGATTTCAGTTGAACTCGGCAATAGTGAAACAATCCGCATGCTGTTTCTCCTCAAGCAGCCCGATCGTGCATCGCCTGCAACGGTTACAGGGTAGCATTGCGCCGGGACTGTGTCAAGGGAGTCAGATGTCCGGTATTGGGCAGCAAGCTGGGATCTGAACAACTGAAATCCACTATCTGACTACACTTCCTGGATCTTGAGAAAGTTGGTTGGTCCACGCCGATAGGTCGGGTGGCCGCCGGTAATAACAATGGTATCACCCGGTTGCACATGGCCCCGTTCGACCAGTTCACCGCGCACCGTCGCGTCAAGGTCATCCAGGCGTTCGACAAACTCAGTGCGCATCGGCGTTACCCCCCAGAGCAAACTGAGTCGTCGGTAGACCTGCTCGGACGGTGTAAATGCCAGGATCGGCACATTGGGACGGAAATGGGCCACGATCCGCGCACTCGTACCGGACTGTGTGAAAACGACAATCGCTTTGACCGGAATAGTATCAACGATTGCTCCGGCTGCGGCACCGATGGCCCAGGGTGTCGAGCGAATATCGGGGAGCGACCAGCGTGGGACGGCCCCCTGATCGCCCCGGCGGCCGCTGGCCTCAACCGTTTCGGCAATCAGTTTCATCATCTTGACCGCATCAATCGGGTAGTCGCCGGTGGCGGTCTCACCACTTAACATCACCGCGTCAGAACCGTCAATAATAGCATTCGCAACGTCGCTGGCTTCGGCGCGGGTCGGGCGCGGGTTGCGGATCATCGACTCAAGCATCTGGGTTGCCGTAATGACTGGGATACCACTGCGATTGGCGGCCTCGATAATCTGCTTCTGCACAATCGGCACTTCCGAGGGCTGCATCTCCACCCCCAGATCCCCGCGTGCCACCATCAGGCAATCCGCTATCTCCAGAATATCCGGCAGCGCATTGACGGCTTCCGGTCGTTCGATTTTGGCAATAACCGGGACATCTTTACCAGCGCGCGCAATATGCTCTTTTACCTGGTGTATATCCGCAGCACTGCGCACAAACGAGAGCGCCACATAGTCAACATTCTGCTCCAGCCCAAAGTAGAGATCTTCGACATCCTTCTCGGTGAGCGCGGGGGCGCTAACGCTTACTTCCGGTAAGTTAATACCCTGATGCTCCCGCAACGCGCCACCGTGGGTTATTTCCGTGGTGACGTCCGTATCCGTTTTTTTGATAACACGGAGTTCAATCAGGCCATCAGAGAGCAGGATACGATCATGGGCCTCGACATCATGCGGCAACAGTTCATAGGTGGTGCTGACCCGCTGTGCATCACCGACGATCTCCTCCGTAGTGATACAAAACGTCTGCCCGGCAGTAAGTTTGACCGCTTTGCCGTCAGCCAGCGCGCCGGTGCGTATTTTGGGTCCCTGGAGATCTTGCAGTACTCCAACAGATTGACCAAGCTGCCTTGCCGCATCACGCACCAGCGCGATGCGCTCGGCGTGCTCGGCATGCGTGCCATGCGAGAAGTTCATCCGCGCAACGTTCATCCCGGCGCTGACCATTTCAGTAATGGAGTGGGGAGTAGAGGTCGCCGGGCCGAGTGTCGCAACTATTTTTGTACGGCGCATTATCCCTTCCTAATTTCCCACAGTTACCTGATCGCGGATATTTGCAACCAGTGATGCTCCAATACCCGTCACCGCTTGTAGCTCATCAACCGATGTAAAAGGCCCGTTAGTTGTGCGATAGGCGATAATGCGTTGCGCCAGCGCTTGACCAATACCAGATAAATCTTCAAGTTCTGCCTGACTCGCGGTATTGATATTGATCAGCCCGCCGGTCGGTTGAGCTGCCGTACCACCCGAGACGTCTTCCGGCATGGCTGTGCCGGATTGCTCGCCGACGCGTGGAACGTGGATATGTTGCGCGTCCTGAACCGGCGCTGCCAGGTTAATCCGCTCACTGTCGGCCTCCGGGGTAAACCCACCCGCGGCCACAACCAGATCTTTGACGCGTGCATCGGCGGGCAGCGTATACACATCCGGCTGCGCAACGGCACCCGAAATATAGACCACGACGCGCTCAGGTGCGGATGGTACGACCGTTGTCGGCAGAATTGCCGGCGCGTTATTCTCCGGCGATACGAAAAACTTATCTTGCGAACTACCCGGCTCCAGCAGCGCAAGCTCCGGCTCGGATGTATCTCCGGTTGCGCGATGCGCCAGATAGGGCCAGAATAACACCAGTGCGATACCAACCATTGCCAACGCCACCAGGATCATCGGACGTCGCCCCCAGCTCACCAATCCCTGCATTGCCATCCTCCTCCGATGCAATGGGTTTGTAGCTACGCTGGTACTATTATGGGCCGAGCGTATAAACGTGGGCAATGCCAATACAGTCCCGTCTTGGGTTAGTACTTTCTGATTATACCATGTGCCGGGATATCGTCCAGGGTTTTAACCGGAGGTACGGTCCCTCAGCGACGCGTGTGTTACCTGCAGAACCATAAGCGCAATATCGTCATGCTGCGGCATATCGCCAACCCAATCGGTAACGGCAGCGATAATGCATTCAACCACCTGCTGCGGTGTAATATTCGGGTCGGTACAGGTGCGTACAACATCTTCCAGTCGCTCAAAGCCGAACAGTTCACGGTGATGATTGTGGGCCTCGATTACGCCATCAGTATAAAAGACGATCAGGTCGCCGGGGTCGATGGCGATGCGCAGGGTTTCGTAGATTGGCGAGGCCATCACGCCCAGGGGCAGATGACTGCCGGGGCCTTCCAGCATAGCCACCTGGCCGCCGCGCAGGAGCAGGGGCGCCGGTTGCGCCGCGTTAACCAGATCAAACGTCCGGTTGGCGGCATTAAAGGCGGCATAGGAGCTTGCCACAAAACTACCCCGGGGAATGTCGCCTACCAGCACCCGGTTGGCCGTTTGTAAAACCATGGCCGGATCAGTGGGGGTCGCCTGCGCGGCCGAACTCAGGGCTGTGCGCGCCATTGCCATCAGCAGTGCCGCCGGAAGACTCTTGCCCGACACATCGCCGACAATAATGCCCAGGTGGCCCTGCGAATCCGGTGGGGTGTCGGCGGCAATAAACTCATAAAAATCGCCGGTGGTCTCCCGGGCGGGGCGATAGAAGGCGGCTGCCAGCAGTCCGTCGATCTGAGGCACAACGCTGGGAAAGAGATGCCGTTGGATCTCTTCCGCCAGGGCCATCTCACGCTCGATCCGTTGCACCGATTCTTCGTAGAGGCGGGCATGCGCAAGGGTGACGGCAACCTGGCTGGCGAGTGCGGCCATCAGGGCCGCATCCTCTTCCTGGTAGAAGCCGGTCTGACGTTTTATCAACGCCAGCAGGCCAATCGGCTGGTCTTTGACGATCAGGGGTGTCCCCATCCAGGATGCGGGTGCCTGCAGATGCGCGGTCGTCTGCCAGCGCGGGTCACGACTGGTGTCATTCACAATAATTGGTGTGCGACTGGTGATTACGGCGTGATTCAGCGGGTATTCTTCCAGGGAACGGCGGGAACGGCGCGGTTGGGCGACGCCCGCCATGGCGGCCGTCTCCAGCAGGGTGTGGCTGTCATCAAGCAGCATAATGGTTGCGGCATCATATTCGCACAGACGCTCGATCTGAGCCAGAATGGTGGTCAGTACCTCCTGCTCGTTGAGCGATACACCGCTGAGCCGGGCGACTTCCATCACCGTGTGGAGTTGCGCGGTGCGTGCCGTGACGCGCTGTTCCAATTCTTCACTCCAGCGCTGCTGCTGCGCCTGGGCTTCTCCCAGCGCGCTGATCATATGATTGAATGACGCGGCGAGCAACCCGATCTCGTTGGCGCGTGCGATCTGCGACATCTCGATGTTGCGCAGGGCATGCAGGTCACCACTCACGGCAATGTCGGCGGTCGCATGACTAAGCTGTTCGACCGGGTACATCACCCGGCGCACCACGCTCAACAGCAGCAGCGCCAGACTGACCGCGCTCAAGACCGTCACCAGCGTAGCGATAAGGCCAATCGTGCGGAGCGGAGCCAGAGCCGTGCTGCGCTGCTGCTCGACAATCACGCCCCACCCGGACAGCACGCCCCGCACGGGGGAGTAGGCTGCCAGATAGGTTATGTCATCCTGGGTAAATGTCGTGGTATTGGCATAGCCCGCAAAGACCGGCGCAATCGCCTGCTGGTTCAGTTGCTGCCCAACGCGCCGGCGGTCAGGATGCGCCAGAATAATCCCGCGTGAGTCAACAATACTGACGCTGCCGTTGTCGATGCGCAGGCTGTCTACCCGCGTCCAGAAGGAGCGCAGATCGATCTGGGCCACCAGCGCGCTGCTTGTATCGGCGCCTCCCAGCGGAATGGTCATCGTCACATAGGGCGAGTTGGTGATTGGCCGGAAGGCCACGGGTGAAACCGTAATGGTTCCGGTTGCCAGCGCTTCCGTAACCGCCGGACCCAGTTCACTATCAACCGGCGGATCAAAGAAAGTGGCACCCTGATCGATGATCTGTTCCAGAGTACCCGAAATGACCAGCGTTTGCGCTCCTTCGTCATTGAGCAAGCGCATATCGCCGTAGGTGTAGGGCGACTGCAGGCGCAGCGCGATCAACGCCTCGGCCTGGGCTTCCGGGGTCTGTGCGGCGAGCAGTTCACGCTCCTGCAGGCGCAAGGTATCGAGGACATTTTGAAAGAAGTTTGTAATGTCCTGGCCGACCTGCGTAGCCAGTTGGCGATTGCGCGTCTCGATCTGGCTGACGACCGCGCGCTGTCCCAGGCGAAAGGCGACAAATCCCAGGGCGGCCAGGAACAACAATGTCACCAGGATGGCGGGAACGATAATCTGGCGGCTGAGACGCACTCGCCACCAGGAATAGATGGAGCGCACGATCCGTGTCATTCGGGATTATACTCCTGAACCGGGATATTCCCGGTTGCGAGATCCTGGCGGATGCCTTCCAAGGCTTCCCGGACCTCGGGTGATACCAGTTGACTGTCAAGCGGAGCTAACCCGACGCCCCCCGACCTGAGGTCGAGCGTACGCAAGCCCGGTTCCAGTGTTCCGGCGTGCAGTTCCGCCAGCAGCGTGAAGACGGCCGTATCCATATTCTTGGTGCGACTGGTGATAACCACATCCGGCGCGATCCAGCGCTGATCGGACCCGGTGGTAATAACGAGCCGCTGCTGCTGCTGCGCGGCCTCAATTGCGCCCAGCGCCGTACGTCCGGCCGGTGTGTAAACCACCTCGGCCTGCCGCGCAAACATACCGCTGGTCAACTCCGCTCCCAGTTCCGGTTTATTAAACCCACTAAAATCATCTTTACCACCGGCATACTCTACCAGGATCTGCGCATCGGGATTAACATACCGCACGCCCTGCTTCCAGCCATGCTCAATGCGGCGAATGATCGTGATATCCGCGCCGCCCAGAAAGCCGACAACACCATCGGGACTCAGGAGCGCGGTCAGGGCTCCGGCCAGAAAATCCCCCTCCAACTCGCGGAAGGTAACAGACGTGACATTGCGCTGATCAACCTGGGCATCGACAATGGCGAACTGCCGGCGTGGGTATGCTGCGGCCACCTGTTCCAGAAACTGCGCATTCTCGTATCCCACCGCAATAACCAGATCATGCCGCTCCTGCGCCAGATCGCGCAGATTGGCGGCCTGGTTCTCCGCGCCCTTCCACTCCACGACGCGAAAGCGGATCCCATGCTCGTTTTGCGCGCGCTGCAAGCCGGCGTAGGCCCCATCGTTAAAGGCGCGGTCGCCCAACCCGCCGGTGGCAAGGGCCAGTCCGACGCTCAACACCGGCTCCGGCTCGGCGCGCACAATCCGGCCGGCCATCGCGCCAACCCAGACAACCGCCAGCAGACCCAAAAAGGTTGCCAGAAATCCAAAACTTCCTAAACGTCGCATTATCGCTGCTCCGATTGATAAAACTGTTGATAGCGGTACATTGTACCAAATTCTTCCGTGTCAGCATTGTGTAATCTGGATTTTTCGCTTAGATATGGTAGAATTGACCGAGTTTGTAATTTTTTGTGTTTTGTATGATGGTGTCGGTTTGTACGGCGTTCATTCTGTACATCCTATGGAGTGACTATGGATAAAAGCCTGTACCATGTTGTCAGGCCAACAATCTTCTCCGCACCAGGGCACGCGCTGCGACATCACAATCACTGGTTCGTCCATCTTGGGTTACTGCTTTGTGACCAGGCGTTTATTCTCCTTGGTTTTGCGCTGGCCTATTGGATGCGGTATGTTGCTGACTGGCCGACCGCAATTGAACCGATTGTCACCGAAGTTGCTATCCAGAATTTTGTCGCGTTTCGCGCATTTCTTCCAACCACCTTGCTTTTGATGCTGGTGCTGCTCGTACTGTTTGAAACCAAAGGACTCTACCGGCTGCCACGCGGCTCCGGTCTGCTCGACTATGCCGGGATTATCTTGAGCAGCACGCTGACCGGAATTGCGCTGCTGATTGTTGTCGTGTTTCTCTACAATCCCTTCTACTACTCGCGCCTGATCTTTGCCTTTGCCGGAGTCAATATTATCCTCTTCCTCTCGTTCTGGCGCATCCTGCTGCTGGGCTTCCGGCGCTGGTGTTGGGCACAGGGTATCGGCCAGGAGCGGGTGCTGGTGATCGGCGGCAACGGGCTGGGCTATCAGGTAATGAATGGTATCGCCGCGCAGCCGCACTTAGGCTACCGGCTGGTCGGCTATCTGGCGGATCAGTTCACTACCGGCACGGCGAAGCCCGGCACGATCTATCGCCACCTGGGAGGGATCAGTAATCTGGAGCAGGCAGTCAAGGCCAACGGCGTGCATCAAGTGATCCTGGCGTTGCCCTTCTGGGAGCATCGGCGGCTGCCCCAGATTGTGCAGATCTGCCGGGACATGGGTGTCGCCTATCGGGTTGCGCCGGATCTGTATGAGTTGAGTTTTGACCGGGTGGATGTGCAGCAGATCAGCGGTGTACCGTTGATCGGGCTGAAAGAAGTCTCGCTACGGGGATGGAATCTGGCGCTCAAGCGTACCGTCGATGTAGGACTGGTGCTGCTGACCGCGCCGATTACGCTTCCGCTAACGCTGTTGCTGGTCTTGCTGATTCGGCTGGACTCGCCGGGCGCGGCGCTGTTTCGGCAGGTGCGGGTCGGCAAGGATGGACTACCCTTTGCCTGCTACAAGTTTCGCACCATGGTGCGGGATGCCGAGCAGCGCAAGGCCGAACTTACGCAGTTGAACGAGGCCGATGGGCCGCTCTTTAAGATCCGACATGATCCGCGTGTCACCCGCGTCGGGCGGTTCCTGCGGCAGAGCAGCCTGGATGAACTGCCGCAACTCTGGAATGTGCTGCGGGGCGAGATGAGCCTGGTTGGTCCCCGGCCCGCCCTCCCCGATGAGGTTGCCTGCTACGAACCCTGGCATCACCGACGCCTGGAGGTGACACCCGGACTGACCGGGTTGTGGCAGGTGTTGGGTCGCAGTAATACCACTTTTGATGAGATGGTCCGGTTGGATATTTACTATGCCGAGAACTGGTCTGTGGGCATGGATTTACGGATCATATTAATGACGGTACCGGCGGTGCTGATGAGCAGAGGGGCATATTAGCGTGGAGGTGAATAACTTGCCATCTCTTCTCTGTAGTACATCATCAAACGTTCACGAAGGCTGGGTAGAATTGAGCGGAAACCGATCTGTGAAACATTTTTTATCTGCATTCTCTCCGGGTCGGAGTACCTAACATAGGAGACAACGACTATGCGTGTATTGATTACCGGGGGCGCAGGCTTCCTCGGTTCGCATCTGAGTGATCGGCTGCTGGCGGAAGGGCATACGGTGATTGCCATGGATAACTTGATTACCGGCAACACCGATAATATTGCGCATCTGGCCGGGCATGAACGTTTTACCTTTATCAAGCATGACGTGACCAACTACATTTTTATTGATGGGCCGCTTGATGCGATTCTGCATTTTGCCTCGCCCGCATCGCCGATTGACTATCTTGAACTGCCGATTCAAACACTCAAGGTCGGGGCTCTGGGTACGCACAAGGCACTGGGATTGGCAAAGGATAAGGGAGCGCGGTTTCTGCTGGCCTCAACGTCCGAGGTGTATGGCGATCCGCAGGTGCATCCGCAGCCCGAAACCTATTACGGTCATGTCAACCCGATCGGGCCGCGGGGTGTCTACGATGAAGCCAAGCGCTTCGCGGAGGCGATGGCAATGGCATACCATACGTATCACGGTGTGGAAACCCGAATTGTGCGCATTTTCAATACCTACGGCCCACGCATGCGCCTCCGCGATGGGCGTGTGGTGCCGAATTTTATTGCTCAGGCGCTCAAGGGCGAGCCGCTGACCGTGTATGGCGACGGTTCGCAGACCCGGTCATTTCAGTATGTCAGCGATCTTGTGGAAGGTGTTTACCGTCTGTTGCTCTCTAATGAGGTTGAGCCGGTGAATATCGGGAATCCGGGTGAGTTTACAATCAAAGGCTTTGCTGAGATTGTGAATCGCCTGACCGATAATCGCGCCGGGATTGCCTACAAAGATCTCCGTACCCGCGATGATCCCCAGGTACGGCAGCCGGATATCAGCAAGGCGCGGCGTGTGCTGGACTGGTCTCCCCAGGTGACGCTGGAGGCGGGACTGGAGAAGACGCTGCCCTGGTTCCAGGAGCAGTTGCAGCGACGAGGAGAATTGTGATTGGACAACGGCGGTTTCCGGTCTTTGACCCGCGCATAGGCGCGTTTCTGTTGCTGGTCGTATTGCTGACCTTCTTACCGCTCCGTTTTGCGGCACTGCTGGTCGGCGGCGGGTTGGTCGTCACGTTAACGTTGATAAACCCGGTATGGGCTCTCTATGCCACGGTGTTATCGGTGCCGGTCCAGGAACTGATCCACCTGCCTGGTGGTCTGAGTGTTACCCAGGCCACTTTTTTGTTGGCAAGCGGAACCTGGGGGCTACACCTCCTGGCCTATCCGGAACGACGGGTCCGGTTTGGACGCCTGACAGTCGGGTTGGCGCTGCTGCTCTGGACGCTGTTGCTGGCAACAGTGGTCACGCCTTACAGCCAGACGGAAGGTTTGAAAGAGACGCTGCGCTGGTTTACGGTAGCGCTGATCTATCTGCTAGCATTCAATACGCTAACGCCGGCGCGCACGGAAACTGCGGATTGGCAGCGGCATGCCCGGATCCTGGTTCTCTGTTTGTTGTTCGCACCTACAGCAAACGCCCTACTGGGATTAGGGCAGTTTCTGATGGGAAGTGGTCCCGCCAGTTTTGCCATCGCCGAGAGCGCCTTCGCCCGCGCGTATGGCACCATCGGGCAGCCTAACTCCTTCGCCGGATATATTAACATGGCCTGGCCGCTGGCGGTAGCGCTGGCGCTGGGTGCCTGGAAAGAGATCCGGATCAGGCGACACGCGTTGCCCATGGAATTACTGCTCTGGGCCGGGGGGACAACCTTTGCCGCCGGGGTGTTGATCGCGGCGCTGGGCAGCAGTTTTTCGCGCGGCGGATGGGTAGGAGCCATGGGTGGTGGCGCGGTGCTGGTTGTAGCCCTCATCGCCGTCCAGAGCCGGCAGATGCGGCGGTATGCCTGGCGCTGGGCCGTGCTTGCCGGGGCTAGCGGGGGGCTGGTCGTTATTCTGATCGGCAGCAGCGGACTGCTTCCGGCAGCAGCCACACAGCGGGTTGCGAGTATTGCACGCAACCTGCGCCTGTTCGATGTACGTACGGTCGATATAACCGGCGAGAATTTTGCGGTTGTTGAGCGGATGGCCCACCTTCAGGCCGCGTGGGATATGTTGACCACGCATCCGCTGACCGGGGTGGGACCGGGCAACTTCTCGCCGGCATACGAGGGACGAAGCGCACCGCAGGCCGAGCCGTTTGGCATTCATCCCTGGTACACCTCGCGGGGGCACGCGCATAACTACTACCTGCATATGGCGGCAGAAGCCGGAGTGCTGGGGTTGCTGGCCTACCTGCTGCTCCTGGGATTGCTGATACTCCAGAGCTACCGCACCCTGCGGCGGGCGGCGGGATGGTTCTGGCAGAGCGTGGCCGTGGGCGGCTGTGGGATCGTTGCAGCAGTTGCAACGCACAATGTGTTTGAAAACTTGCATGTTTTGAATATGGGTGTCCAGCTTGGGGCACTCTGGGGATTATTGGCCGCAATTGAGAAAAATGCATATGCCCAGTGATGAGTAGCTCAGTTCGATCAAGTACATGGGGGAGACACTATGACATATCTTGTTACAGGCGGGGCAGGCTTTATCGGCAGTCACCTGGTAGATACATTGCTGGCACGAGGTGAACAGGTCGTCTGTATTGATAACTTTAATACCTACTATCCCCCCTATCGTAAACGGCGCAATATTGCATGGGCCACCGAGCAACCGGGGTATACCCTGGTTGAGGCCGATATCCGTGATGCGGCGGCAATGGAACAGGTCTTCGCCACCTATCGTCCACAGCGGGTTGCGCATCTGGCAGCCATGGCGGGGCCGCGTCCCTCAATTGCCCAGCCGGCGCTGTACGAGGCGGTCAATGTTGCCGGCACCGTTACGCTGCTGGAACTGACCCACCGCTACAATGTACAGGGGATTGTCTTTGCTTCAACGTCGTCGGTGTACGGGCGGACAACCAAACTGCCGTTTGTCGAGACCGATTCAACCGACTGGCCGCTCTCACCCTATGCTGCTACTAAGAAGGCGGGTGAGGTGCTGGCCTATACCTTCCATCAGCTCTACGGAATACCAACCAGCGTTGTGCGTTTCTTCACGGTCTATGGACCACGGGGGCGTCCGGATATGACACCGTTCCTCTTTGTTGATAGAATGGTACGGGGCGAGCCGTTTATTCTGTTTAATGGCGGAGAGGAACTGTATCGTGACTATACCTATGTAGATGATATTGTTGCGGGCGTGGTTGCGGCGCTGGATGCGGGGCTCCCCTATGAGATTTTTAATCTGGGGAACTCCCAACCCGTGCTGATGCAACACTTTGTGGAACTGCTGGGACAGGTCACGGGCTACGCGCCGCTGATTGAAACGCGGCCCTTGCCGGCGACTGACCCACCCATCACCTATGCTGATACCGGCAAGGCACAGCAACTCCTCGGCTACGCACCACAGACCCGCGTCGAAGATGGACTAGCACGTTTCTGGGAATGGTACCGGGTTGATGTATTGAACATGGCGTAATATCGTGGGGAACGTACCGCGCCGTGGTAAGAAATGGTGTTGTATCGGCAATGCCCGACAATGCTATGGAGGATTGCAGTGTGATAGCAAAAGACACCTCTGAGAAGATCGCAGAATATGATGACACTCCTACGGATGCGGCAGCGCTCGAGCAGGACCAGGTTGCGCACGAGGGTTTTTCCCTGGGGAAGAAGTTGCGCAGTCCCCGGACGCTGGTTTCCTTTGCCATTGCCTTTGCTATTATTATCTTTGCCTTCCGCGGTCTGAATATTAATTTGCAGGAGATCTGGCTGCATATACGCAGAGCTAACCTCTGGTTACTCGTTGCCGGGTTGGGCATATTCTACCTGACCTTCCCGTTGCGTGCTTTCCGCTGGCGAGTCTTGCTGGATAATGCCGATGTGCCGGTGCGCGAGGGCCGCAAAAGCTGGGCTTCAATGCCTGCCCTGGTTGAGTACATGTATCTCTCCTGGTTTGCCAACTGCATTGTGCCCGCAAAACTCGGCGATGCCTATCGCGGCTACCTGCTCAAGCATAACGGGCACGTCTCATTTTCATCGACAATGGGGACCATTTTTGCCGAGCGCCTGCTGGATATGCTGGGACTGTTTACGCTGCTGGTCGTTTCCGGGTGGCTGACCTTTGGCACACATCTGCCCGACGGCACCGGTATTGTCTTTGGTTTTGGCGCATTGCTGGTTGTGGTCATTCTAACGGGATTGGCATCCATGCGCTGGCTCAGTCCCTTCATTCGGCGCTTTATGCCGCAGAAACTACACCGCTTCTACGGCGATTTTGAGCATGCCGCGTTGCGCTCCTTCCGTCCCGGCATTATGCCGCAACTGATTAGCCTGACTGCCGGTGTGTGGCTGCTGGAAGGGTTTCGCCTCTTCTTTGTAATCCTGGCCCTCGGCCCGGAGGGGTTGAATCTGGGGCTGTCCGCGATTGTCTTTGTCGCGCTGGCCTCCTCCCTGCTGACCGCCATGCCGCTGACACCGGCCGGCCTGGGCGTAGTCGAGGGGACCATTACCGCCGTGCTGACGCTGTTCCATGTGCCGGCGAGTCTGGGTGGCGCGGTGACAATTCTCGACCGGGTGATCAACTTCTGGAGCATCGTGGTGTTTGGGTTTATCCTCTACCTGGTGAGCAAACGTAAATAACACGAGTTACACGGTCGTTGATCCGACAGGAGATTCCGCCTGCGGCAGCATGGTACATGTTGCCGCAGGCGAATCGGGCTTCCACTTGGGCACATGTCCAGTTTGCGTACCCACCGCGTAAGTCTTGTAAATAAAATGAGAACATTACCATTCCATTACCAGATCATCACCCACATCCGGCGCTGATTTTGCTATACTGGTGCTCGTGAGATGGCGTGACGATCACGGGTAACTCCTCTGGACCAGGAACGTCCAACAGCAGCGCTCTCAGGCAATAACCTGAGAGCGCTGCTGGGTTGGGGCGCGGACATACCCACCACCACCACGCATCTCAACTTGACACCATCCGCCGATGCCGATACCATTGCAACACACTATCTTAATCTGACACAAAGTACGCAGTCACGAACCCGGAAGGACATGTCGCCGTCGGCAGGGCGGAAGATTTCATTCTTTTTTACAAAACGTTGCACAAAGTGTAAACATTTTGTAAAAAAGATTAAAAAGTACCATGCTACCGCAGGCGAATCCGGCTTCCATCCGGTAACTATCCGGTTTCAATGGCAACCGCGTAATGCGTGAATCTGAAAATTCCCGGCAACTCATGATCATTGGCGTTGACTATACGGCCGCTATCTGGCAGGGTGCAGGTATTGGCCGCTACACGCGCGAACTGCTGCGCGCCGCGATTCCGCCGGCGAACGAGTTTCGCTATCTGCTCTTCTATGCGGCCGGTGGTCTCGCGCCAACCAATGCCTATGCCGCCGAACTGCGGCAACTCTGTGCCGATTATCCCCATATACGCGCCGTGCCGATTGCGCTTTCCCCACGGCTGTTGACTATTCTCTGGCAGCGGTTGCGGCTGCCCCTGCCGGTCGAATGCTTCATCGGCAAAATCGATCTGGTGCATGCGCCGGACTTTGTGCTGCCACCCACGCGTGCCCGCACGATTCTGACGGTGCATGATCTGACGTTTGTGCTGCAGCCGGACTGCTTTGAGCCCGCGTTGCGGCGCTACCTGACGAGTGCCGTCCCGCGTAGCCTGCGCCGCGCCAGTCTGATCCTGGCCGACTCGCAGGCTACGCAGGTTGATCTGACGCAGCAGATGGGTGTCGCTGCGGAACGGATTGCCGTGGTTTATCCGGGGGTTAGCCCGCGCTTTCGTCCATTGCCGGCAGCGGAGGTTGAGCATGTGCGGCAGCGCTTGGGTTTGCCCCCGGCGTTTCTGCTGTTTGTCGGTACCCTCGAACCCCGCAAAAACCTGGTCCGCCTGGTAGAAGCGCTGCCACACCTGACATCCTCTATTCCGCTGGTCATTGCGGGACGAAAAGGATGGCTCTATGAGGATATTTTTCATACGGTGGAACGGCTGGGGCTGCACGATCGAGTTATCTTTGTGGATTTTGTGGAAGATGCCGATCTGCCGGCATTGTATAATGGAGCGCAGGCATTTGTCTATCCATCGTTGTACGAGGGGTTCGGCTTACCCGCCCTGGAAGCATTGGCGTGCGGCACAGCGGTTGTCACCACACCAGTTGCCAGCCTGCCGGAAGTTGTGGGCGCAGCGGCGATCCTGGTTGATCCGCTGGACAGCGCGGCGATTGCCGCCGGTATCGAGCAGGCGCTGGCACGCGCGGCGGAACTACGCGCGCCGGGCATGGCCCAGGCCGCCCGCTTCACCTGGGAAGAGTCGGCCCAGGCACTGCTCACCTGCTACCGGCAGATGTTGAGAAAATAGTCCGGATATAAATGACCGGGAGTCCCGGCTTTAGCCGGTTGGATACCTGCCGGGACAGCAGCATACTGCCGGAAAAGTCTGATCCGGCTGAAGCCGGAACTCCGGTCCAGATGAATGTTGAGAAAATAGTCCGGATATAAATGACCTGGAGTCCCGGCTTTAGCCGGTTGGATACCTGCCGGGACAGCAGCATACTGCCGGAAAAGCCTGATCCGGCTGAAGCCGGGACTCCGGTCCAGTGGATGTCTGGATTAAAAATTCAAATTTCATAAGGCGGCACGACCGAATGCAAACTGTCAAGTGCATTTAAACGATGCCAAAAGATAGCCGAGGGTATGATGCACAAGCACACATCAATCTGCGTGGTGGGCAGCCTCAACATAGATCTGGTGATGCGCACGCCTCACCTGCCGGCTCCCGGTGAGACAGTCAGCGGCGGCCCATTTGCCACGCATCCCGGCGGGAAGGGCGCGAACCAGGCAGTTGCGGCGGCCCGGCTCGGCGCGGCGGTGGCAATGGTCGGGCGGGTTGGCGGCGACGCATTCGGAACCCGACTGCGCACCGAACTGGAGGAAGCGGGCATCGATATCCGCCAGGTTGTCACCCTGCCGGACATGGCTTCCGGCGTTGCGCTGATCGCAGTTGAGGCAAGCGGCCAGAACAGCATCATTATTGCACCCGGTGCCAATGGTGCGCTGACCCTCGCCGATGTTGAGGCGGCCGGCCCAATCATCACGGCGGCGCAGGTGTTGCTACTGCAACTGGAAATACCGCTACCGGCAGTGCAGCGCGCCGCAGAACTGGCCCATGCCGCGGGAACGCTGGTGCTGCTCAACCCGGCTCCCGCACAACCGCTGCCTGCTGAACTGCCGGCGCAGGTAGACTATCTCATTCCAAACGAACAGGAGGCCGCGCTGCTGCTGGGAGAAGCTGTTGCTACTGATACTGACGCCACAGTCGTCGCGCAACGCCTGTGTACCCAGACCGGCGTTGGTAGTGTGGTCATCACGCTGGGGGCGCAGGGAGCGGTGCTGGCCCAGGCGCAGACCGAACCGCAGTTTGTGCCGGCCCATTCGGTCGAGGTCGCCGATACCACGGCTGCCGGTGATGCGTTTGTCGGCGCATTTGCCGTGGCGCTGGCCGAGGGGCGCACACCGGCAGAGGCATTGCGTTGGGGCAATGCGGCCGGAGCATTGGCAGTGACCGCTGCCGGCGCGCAACCTTCGCTCCCCACCCGCAGCGCCATTGAAGCACTGCTCTAGTTGACCGAGCGGACATGCACCGTCTGATCCGGGCCGCTACGTATCCGGAAGCGCCGTATTTCACCCGGTCGCGCGCCGAGCAACGCGCTCCCCAGCGGGCTGTTTTCGGCAATCAGCTTCTGGGTGGGATTGGCATCGCTGGAGTGAACAATCGTGTAGGTTTCGGCCATTTCCTCCGGCTCATCATCAAACACAATCTCGACCCGCGAGCCGCGCTGTACGATCTTCCCGCTCCCATTCGCATGACCATTGCCATTGGGCTTTGACCGCCCGGCAGCAGGTCGGTGCTGAACATCCCCACGTTCAGCCGGTGACTCCGCCGTGGTTGACGGTGCGGCACGGCTGTAGACCGCATCCGGCTGCGGTGCCTGAGGCGTGCGTGGTTGTTCCGGCGCAGATGGGGATTTGCTCTCCGGGATTGACGGCTCCGTGGATGCTGCGGCGGGTCGGTTCGATGCTGCAGGTGCTTCCGACGACTCACGCGATGGTGTTGCCTGAGATACCGCCGCTTCTGCTGTTTGTGGTTCCTGACGCGCGGGCGCAGGCGTTTCACCGGCCGGGGCCGCCGCCGGTTCATCTGCCGATTCATCTGCCGCCGCCGCCGGTTGCGGAGATTCGGCGGTCACGGCCGCAGTTGCGGTGGCCCCGGCAGTTATGCCGGTACGCAGCGTATGCAACACCCGCTCATGCGCCAGCAGCAGGGCCGACAACGTTCCCAACCGGGCCTGCGCCTGTTGCAATTGTACCGACAGATCGGCAACCTCGTTCTGCAACTCCGCAATCTGCGTACGCCCTTCCGCTGTCAGCGACTCGAGCGTAGCCAGTTGTTCCTGGACCATAGCCGTCACCGGATCGCTGGCGGCTTCTGGTGTGGTATCAGCCTGCTGCCCACTGGCATGATGCGATTGCACTGACGAGCGAAGTGTGGTCATCTATCTCCCTTTCCTCATCTACAGGACTTACGCATTGATTCAGCAAACCGGGCGTTGCACCCGGCGAACGGCAAAATCGCCTGCGGCAGTATGGTACTCCGTTTATTCTTTTTTCAAAAAAATTCACGTTGTGAATTTTTTTGAAAAAAGATCGGGTTTCTTCCACCCCGCCGGAGGCTGAAATACCTTTCAGGTCAGAGACCGCGTAACTCGTGTCACCAGATCTGAACCCTATCAGTGTATTGTAACATGAGAACGAGAACAGCCCGGTAGCGTTCGTGTGATATATCCAAACAAGCCGCCGGGCGCGCAGCACGCGGGAAAGAAGAAACAGCCAATGTGCGCTGACGTAGAGAGCAAACAGGCAGCCGGCGCACAACGAATAACCACACTATCGCCAAAGATATGCATGCCGGGCGCTGTTCGCTATTCCTTTGTTCCATATTCTCAATATATCTACCCTCATTTTTGAAATCATCTATTCCCATACCCATTTCGATCATATGTCAAAACCGTGCTATAATCTGTAGTAATTATGCAATCCCTTGTGTTCGCTATTCCGAACAAAATAGCGAAAGAGATGTCCTATCGAAAAAATGCCCCAGTGTCTCCTTGCGTACGGCAACCCTGCAGATACACCACTGCTACGCACACCTCAATCCGGCAGAGTGCAACCAGCGCAATCCAGCATGCCGGGGAGAAGATGTATCTTTCTCAAGAACCTGCACATATCAATGAAATCGCTTGATTGGATATAGATTATGTTAGGAAACACACTGGTTTACATCCGGGACCTCCTCTGGCTCTAACGGCATACCCTCTGTTCCATAGGCATTACTTGTTTACTTGCACAACTGAGGAGGAAGAGCGCATGATGCAACATTCCTGTGTGGTTGCTTTTGCCGGTCATATGATTGATCAACAGAGCCGTCCCTGCCCGCGCTTCCCACCAACTGCAGAACCGGCCGTCCGCAGCCACATCCGTCGGATGATAGCCGACCTCGCGCCCCACGCAACGATCGCCTCGGCGGCATGCGGTGGCGATATTATCTTCGCCGAAGAAGCTTTACGCTATGGCGCACCGCTCTATGTGATCCTGCCCTTCGCCGACAAAGCCGATTTTCTGCAGCACTCGGTGGCGTATGCCGGGTCGGCGTGGGCCGAACGCTTTCACCGGGTGTGTGATCAGGCCACCCTCTCCCCCTATTTTGTCAAGCCCGGTTGCTATCAGGATGATAAAGATTTTGAAGATAACCAGCGGGCCCTGCTCTTTTTTGCGCTGGGCATTGCCGTTGCTCGCAAGCTGCGCCTCGTCTGTCTTATTCTCTGTGATGAGTTGCAACTGGGCGATCAGGTCGGTGGCACCCGCAGTTTTCTCGAAATGTGTCGCAATCTCGATATTCCCTACAACATTATTGACATTGCCGCGCTGCGGTAGCGCCGGCATGCGGATCGGAGTGGATACGGTCTATGGGCACGCCGACAACAGCAATTCAAGCCTATTTTAGCCATAGCTATCGCGCTGAAGACCGGAATGTCAACCTGTTCTTCTGGCGGCTCTTTAGCGAGCAGGGCTTTTTCTTCACGGTGGACCCCAAGTCGAGCCGGACGTTTGTACCGCACCTGGAGCGGATGATTCAGTTGAGCGACTGCTTTATCGCCGTCGTCACGCGCCGGTTGGAGCTGGTCACGTCCATCGGCCGGGTGATGCTGCCCCAACCACAGGTGGTCTGGAACCACTCGCCCTACATTCAGTTTGAGAACCGGCTGGTTTTCCGATCGGGCAAGCCGCGCCTGATCTTTGTGGAGAGCGGTCTGGATGCCAACCTGTTTGGTTCACCCGAAGAGGTTTATGTCTTTGACCGCGATATCCTGGATAAGCGCGAGCCGCTCTACCAGTTGCGCGTGCAGGAGTTTGCCGCCACGGTGCAGGATTACAAAAAGTATACCGACCGACTGCTGCCACCCTCGCGCAAGGCGGGCATTCTGATCGATACGGCGCGAGCCGGCAGTGCCTATGCGCCCGAGGTTGTCGATCTGATTAAAGATGCGTTGCGGGCGGGCGGCTACATGGCAACGCTGATCTCCCCGCATGTAACCGATGATCAGCAGTTTATTCGGGAACTGGCCGATCTGGAACTGGTGGTATCCGAGATCCGGCGGCCCTTTGTGACAACAACCGCGCTGGCCTTTGCGCATGCCCGGTTTATCCCCAATATTCGCCTCTGCCGCCTGAAACCGGGTGAGAGTCGCACCGATATTCAGTTACCCGATTTTCTCAATGGCTATACCGTTGGCGACATTGATCCGCTTAGCGCCTGGCATACGCTGGATGAACTGGCACTGGAGATTGTGCAGCATGTGCAAAAATTCCAGCAGACGCGCACGCTGCTCGACTCCTTCGATGCCGGGCGGCGCTACTTTTTGAGTGCCGGCCGCCGCCGCGCCAAGGTGTTTGTCAGCAATGCACATACCCTGAATGATCTGGCAATCGGGCTGATCAAGGGCTTCCAGACAGTCAACGTGCAGTTCTTTCACTATCAGGCCACCCTGAGTATCGGCTCGGCCTGGCAGCATGAACTCAACCGTGAACTGAGTGAGTGTGAGGTGTTTATTGCGCTGATCAGCGAGGAGTATCATACCAGCAAATGGTGCCAGTATGAGCTTGAGAATGCGTTCGAGCGCTGGAAAAACAAGCAGGTGGTGATTTTACCCTACCTGGTCACCCAGGCCCGCCTGCCCGAATTGATTCGGGATCATATTCAGTGCGCATTTATGTACTCCATGCAGCCGGATGAAATTGTACGCACAATTGTCGATACTGTTGATAAATATCTCACCGAAATTGAACAGACGCCCGCTGTCATCCGTGATCGCGTCGGCGCATTTGAGCATGCACTCGACCGCACCGCTATTCAGTCGGCCTCCCTCAACGTTGTCGAAGTGGTGGACGAGGCCGTCACCACACTGTCACAGGCGCTGGATATCGCGCCGGAGCGTCAGTCCGCGCCCGAACTGCTCAACGGCATGTGCCGGCTGGATGTGCGGTTGCAGCGAATCCTGGGCGATCTGCCGAACTTCCCGGAAGTGGTGCCCTTCTTCTTCTTCCGCGCCTCCCAGTTGGAGCAGCACGATATCGATGCGCTCAAGCGGTTGCTGGCGGGGCAACCCACCCGTGTGGCGCTGATCGTGGCACCCATTGAGGCCGATACCCTCCCGCGCACGCGCCAGGCGCTCGATAGCGCAATTCGCCAGGTGCATGCCTGTGACGCTGTTGTGCTGAGTCATGGCGACCTCAAAACTATTGTCCGCGATCCGTCGCCCAACGCCGCATTCCGCCGCGCGCTGCTGGCCCAGGTTAACATCCTGAACTATGCGCCCTTCGTGGTCACCGGCGCAACGCCCGACCATATCTTCTTTGGGCGTGAGGCCGAGTTGCGCACCGTCTGTGAGCATGCGCAGGTGGCCTCCTTCGCCGTCATCGGTGGGCGGCGGGTGGGCAAAACCTCGCTGCTGGGGCGGCTGCACCGCGTGCGCCTGTCGGCAGTGGGCTTTCGCACGCTCTACCACGACTGTGCGACGACGCCGACCTACGCCACCTTTTTGCAGACGCCGATCCGCGACTGGCGGCCGGATGCCCCCCTCAACGCCGAGCTAACCTTTGGCGATCTGGTGCAGAATCAGCAGCAGCGGCAGCATCTGCCGCTGGAGCGCCCGCTGGTGCTGCTGCTGGACGAGGTTGACAAGCTGATTCCCGACGACCGGAGCAACAACTGGCAACTCTTCAATGCCCTGCGTGCGCTGGCAAACTCCGGGCGCATCCATGTGGTACTGGGTGGTGAACGGGTGCTGCGCGATGCGCTCCGCGATGCCTCCAGTCCCCTTTTCAACTTTGCCAACGAGATGCTGATTGGTCGGCTGGACTTGCGCGCCGCCGAGGAGTTGATCACCCAGCCGATCCGCCAGTTGGAGATTGAACTGCTGGATCTGCCCGGCATTGTGCGCCGCATCTACGATTTTACCTCCGGGCATCCCAATATCATCCAGCGGCTCTGCCGCCGCCTGATCGAGCCGATCAATACCGCGGCCATCCGCCAGATCTCGCTGGAGGGCGTGAACAGCGTACTCGAAGACCCGGACTTTATCCGGCGTGATTTTCTGGAGACCTACTTCTCGCGGGCATCGGCGCTGGAACATCTCTGCGCGCTGGTGATGGCGGCGGATAGCGACCGGCGCACCCTCTCCACGGTGCATGCAGCGCTGCTGGAGCGCGGCATCGATGCCCGGCTCAACCAGGTCGACTCGGCATTGGAACGGCTGGTCGATCTGCGCAATATCCTGCTGCGCACCGCCGGCGGCTATGACTTTGCCGTCAGCGCTTTCCCGCTGATTATCGCCCGGAGTCGTCGGCTGCACGACTGGATCAACCTGCGGCGCGAGGTGTTTGCGCATGCGGGCGATATCGCCCCGGAAACCGCCCCGCCTGAATTGCAAGGGAGACTATGGTGACGACATCTAACGTTTACTTTTACACCAGCGGCGCGCTGCCCAGAGATTACCCCGGCTACATCTCCCGCCCGGCCGACTATGCTGCCTGGCGCGCGCTGCAGCAGGGCAAGTTGATCTACACCATCGCGCCCCGGCAGGTGGGCAAAACCTCGCTGCTCAAGCGGCTGGCGGCCCGGTTAAGCGACCAGGGCTGGTGCTGCTGCCAGGTTGATCTGGCGACCTTCGGCAACCTGGAGCGCGCGCACTGGTTCCAGCGCATTGGCGAGCGGATTGCGCAGGCATGCCACGCAACGGCGGCGATTGCCGACCTGGATGGCCTGGTCGATCAGCAGGCGTTCCGCACCTTTCTGCTGGACACCATCGGACTGCGCAATCCGGCAGCCCCGGCGCGGCTGGCCCTCTTCTTTGACGAGGTCGAAGGGCTGCGCGGGATGGAGTTCTCGGACGACTTTTTAATGACACTGCGCGATCTCTACCAACACCGCGAAGACTATCCGGGACACCTGCTGATCAGCTTTGCCGGGGCGGTCGATCCGCAGGCGCTGATCAAAGACCAGAGCATCTCGCCCTTCAATATCGCCGAAGAGATCACGCTCAACGACTTTACCGCCGCCGAGACGCAGCAGTTGACCGGGTACCTGGAGCAGATGAACCTGCCGGTGGAGGCGGCGGTCCACGCGCAGCTCTATGCCTGGACCGGCGGGCACCCCTACCTGACGCAACGCCTGTGCGAGATTATCACAACCTGGGCCGATACCCGCGCGATCTCCCGGATCACGCCGGAAGTGGTTGACCGGGCCGTGCAGACCGGGCTGCTGGCTCCCCGCAGCCGTGACAAAAATATCAAGCATGTTGAGAGCAAGCTCTACGAACTGTTGAGTGAGTCGCCCCGGCCACTCGATGCGCCGGCGCAAAAGCTCTGGCAGCGGCTGCGGCTGGGTGAGCCGGTCTACTCGACCGAGCCGGGATTCTATGCGCTCTACCTGACGGGCGCAGTCGCCGAGGCGTCCGATGGACAGATTCAACTGCGTAACCGGATCTACCGCGTGGCGCTGGGGTTAGATGAAGTTGACGGTAGGGGGACAGAACCCGGCGGCGCTCTGCCCATATCCACACCTGTGTTAAACCCAGGCCGGGCCTGGGCGCTGCTGGTGGGCATCAACTGCTACGACGATGCCTTTATCGCTGATCTGCAGGTCTGTGTGGACGATGTCACCGCAGTGCAGCAGGCGCTGGCGGAGAGCTACCAGGTGGCCCGGCTGCTGACCGATGCCACCCCGGCCACGCCACCGACGCGGGCCAACATCCTGAGTAGCCTGGCAAATATTGCCCAGGCCGCCGCTGAAGAAGATGTGCTGCTCTTCTACTTCAGTGGGCATGGCCTGGCCGAGGGCGGCGAAAGCTACCTGCTGCCGTGTGACGCCCGCCTGTCGGCGCTCCGACATACGGCGGTGGCAATGCAGGATCTGCGCGACCTGCTGGAACAGTCCCCGGCCCGCGCCCGGGTTGTCATTATCGACGCCTGCCACTCCGGGGCGGCTATCGGGAAAGCGCCCCCAACCATGACGCCCGAGTTTATCCAGCGGGTTTTTGCGGAGGCGGAAGGGATGGCGGTGCTGGCCTCCTGCAAGCAGGGACAGCGCTCCTGGGAGTGGCCCGACCAGGGACGTAGCGTGTTTACCTACTACCTGCTGGAAGCCCTGCGCGGCCAGGCCGACCATGATCGTAAGGGCTTTGTCACCGTCAGTGATGCCGGCCGCTATGTTGCCGACCGGGTCAAGCACTGGTCGGTTGAACATAGCGTCCTGCAGACACCGACGTTGCAGTACACCGTGGCGGGCGATATCGTGCTCTGCCGGGTTGCGCAGTTTGAACATTAAATCCGGATATCACTGGATGGGAGTCCTGGCTTATGCAGTTTGAATTTTTCATCCAGATATCGCCGCTCAGGAGTCCCGGCTTCAGCCGGATCAGGCGTTCCCGGCAGTAGGCCGCTGCCCTGGCAGGTATTCCACCGGCTCAAGCCGGGACTCCCGGTTATTCATATCCGGACTATTTTTCAAACGTCATCAGTCGAACCAGGTGTTTCCGGGAATAGGCCGCAGCCCTGGCAAGCATTCCACCGGCTCAAGCCGGGACTCCCGGTTATTTATTCTTTTTTACAAAAATTTTCACTTTGTAAAAATTTTGTGAAAAAGATCGGGTGTCTTCCGCCCTGCCGGAGGCGATATCCGCCGCCAAACGCGGGATCGCCTGATACCTATCAGCAGTGGCGGTTTCGCGGGTTTTGCTCATTTCGTGTTGTTCGTGGTCCAAACGTCCATCGCGTAACTCCTGTAAGAAAGAAAGGACTGGCATCACTTGTAGAGAGTGTTACAATACAAGCAAATAGAGAACCACAGCATATGCATCCACGGCTGCCTATCGGTGGTCAGGCAGTGTCTGGAGCGATAGAAATATGGCTGCTTCGGTCGGGCACATATGCTGATGCAGAACCGGAACAGTGTAAGGCAGGGCAGGCGCATGAGAGGAACCCAACAATCACTTGCTCGTCGAGTAACACTGCTCTACGTGCTCCTGGGGGGAGCCTGGATCATCTTTTCGGATCAACTGCTGGCCTTTCTGGTGCGCCATCCGCCGCAGATGGCGACATTACAAACCGTGAAAGGCTGGATCTTTGTGGCGATCAGCGCAACCCTGCTGTACAGCCTGCTGCGTTACGAAGTGCGCAAACGGCAGGGCGTTGCAGCAGAACTGTACCGGGTCAACCGGGCGTTGCGCACACTGAGTGAGTGTAACCAGATTCTGATACGGACAACGGAAGAGCCGGAACTGCTCCAGCGCATCTGCCAGGGCATCGTCACCGTCGGCGGTTATCGGATGGCCTGGGTGGGCTACCCCGAGCATGATCCGGCGCGGCGCATCCGCCCGATGGCTCAAGCCGGAGTTGCGGCGGGCTATCTCGAAACTGCGCCGATCTCCTGGGCCGATACCGAACATGGGCGGGAACCAGCCGGCCAGGCCATTCGCACCGGCCAACCCTGCGTGAGCCGTGACATTCTGAGCGATCCATCCTTTGGGCCATGGCGGGCTGCGGCTGCACAGCGTGGGTATGCCGCCGCGATTGCGCTGCCCTTGATCAGCGCCGGGCAGACCCTGGGTGTGCTCAATATTTATGCGGATGAACCGGGAGCCTTTGACGGCGAAGCGGTCCGCCTGATGACCGAGTTGGCAAACGACCTGGCCTTTGGCGTGAGCAACCTGCGGCTACGCAGCGCCCACCAGCAGGCGGAAGCGCAGGTTCACTTTCAGAAGAGCCTGCTCGAGTGCCAGAGCGAGGCTGCCCCGGACGGTATCCTGGTGGTTTCTCCTGATCGGAAGTGGCTCTCCGTCAACAAACGCTTTCTCGAGATGTGGCATATTCCCGCCGACGTGACGACAACGCAGTCGAGCGAGTTAGCCATCCAGTCGGTGATTGACCAACTGGTTGATCCCCAGGAGTTTCTTGACAAAGTACACTACCTCTACACCTATACCGATGATACCAGTTATGATGAAATCAGGCTGAAGAATGGGCGGACGTTTGACCGCTACAGCGCACCTGTTAGCAGCGAGGACGGCATCCATTACGGGCGTGTCTGGTACTACCGGGATATTACCGTGCGCAAGCAGGCCGAAACGGCACTGCAACAGTCGCACGAGCAGATCAGCAATATCCTGGAGAGCATTACCGATGCCTTCTTCGCGCTTGACCATACCTGGAACTTTATTTATGTCAACCGCGAGGCCGAACAACTCCTGCGCCGACCACGGGACGAATTGCTGGGACAGAATATCTGGGCAGTGTTTCCCGAAGCGATTAGTTCAACCTTTTACACCATGTACCATCAGGTGCGTGAACAGCAGGGGCCGCTCGTTTTCGAGGAGTTCTATCCACCTTTAGAAACCTGGTTTGAGGTGCATGCCTACCCTTCGCCGGACGGTATCGCGGTCTACTTCCGCGATACGACGGCCCGGAAACGCGCCGCCAATCACCAGGCAACCCGGTTTGCCGTAACCCGTATCCTGGCCGAGGCCGAGACCCGCTCGGCAGCCATTCCGCAACTGCTCCAGGCCATCTGCGAAGGCATGGATTGGGAACTGGGGCAGATGTGGCAGGTAGACGCCGCCACCAATCATCTCACCTGGGAGGGGAACTGGTACCGGCCAACCTTTGACGCGCAGGAGTTTATCCAGTCCAGCCGGACAACCAGCTTCGCGCGGGGGCAGGGGCTGGTCGGGCGTGTCTGGGCCGGCGGCGAACCTGCCTGGATCGCCGATGTTGCCACCGACGGCTCCTTCCAACGAAAGGACATAGCCATTGCGTATGGCCTGCATGCCACCTTTGCTTTCCCGATCTTTAACGGACGCGAAGTTACGGGTGTGATAACCTTCTTCAGCTGGGAAGTCCGCCGGCCGGACCCGGATATTCTCACGCTTATGACCGATATTGGCAGCCAGATCGGCCAGTTCGTCGCCCGCAAGCAGGCCGAAGAAGCATTGACCTGGGAAGCGGAAGTTAACGCGGCAATGGCGACCCTATCTCACCAGTTGATTGCGCTGGTTGCGCCGGAGAAGATCGCCACGCTGGTGCTGGAGCAGGCCAAACGGCTGACCGGCAGTACATTTGGCTACGTCGGCTATATTGATCAGCAGACCGGCTTCCTGGTGTGCCCGACGATGACCCGGGATATCTGGGAAGTATGTCAGGTGATGAATAAGGGCATCGTCTTTGAGCAATTTGGTGGGCTCTGGGGGTGGGTACTCAATCACCGGCAACCACTGCTGACCAATGAGCCGGCCACAGACCCACGTTCGACCGGAACACCCGGCGGACATGTGCCGATTGAGCGCTTCCTGTCGGTGCCCGCCATGATGGGACCAACTCTGCTGGGTCAGATTGCCCTGGCGAATGCACCCCGCGACTACACCGACCGGGATCTGGCCGTAATCCAGCGCATGGCCTCAATTTATGCCATGGCAATTCAGCGGAAACGGGATGAGGATGCCATTCGACAGTATGCCGGGCGGCTCCAGCATATTCACGCGATTGACCGGGCGATTCTCTCAGCCCACTCCCCGGCGGACATTGCGCAGGCAACCCTGAGCCACCTCTACAAACTGGTACCATACCAGCATGCATGTGTGGCCCTCTTCGATAGTGAAACCGATACCGCCCGGATTCTGGCAAACTATGCCTATGACACATTCCAGCCCGCAATGCAGGAGAGTATCCCGTTGCGTGCCTTCCGCTCACTGGTGGCCATCTGGGAAGGACAGACCTATGTCAAAACTACGGTCGAGAGCGATGATTGGCAGCCGCCCTGTTGCCAGGTTGCGCTGTCAAAGCGTTTGCACTCGTTTCTTACCGTGCCGTTGATTGTTCAGCAGAATACCATCGGTGCGCTGACGCTGGGGGCAACTACATCCGATGCATTTAGCGCCGAGAGTATCGAACTTGTGCAGGAAGTCGTCAACCAGTTAGCAATTGCCATTCAGCAAGCACGGCTGTTTGAGCAGGTCCATGATGGTCGGGAACGGCTGCAAACCCTCTCGCGGCGACTGGTCGAGATCCAGGAGATCGAGCGCCGGCATATTGCCCGCGAATTGCACGACGAGATCGGCCAGACGCTCACCGGGTTGCATCTCTTGCTGGAGATGAATAGCCGCGTGGTCGGCACACAGTCGCAGAACCTGCAGAATGCGCAGTTGCTCGTCAATGAACTGATGCGGCGCGTACGGGAGATTTCGCTCGATCTACGCCCCGCGATGCTGGATGACCTGGGTTTGCTGCCCACCCTGCGCTGGCACTTCAACCGCTACACCACGCAGACCGGTATTGAGGTACTATTTAAGCATCATGGCGTTGAACGGCGCTTCGTCTCGGATATTGAGACCGCCATCTACCGACTGGTGCAGGAGGCGCTGACGAATATCGCGCGCCATGCCCAGGTGGATATTCTGACGGTGCGGCTCTGGGCCGATGAGGAAGTGCTGGAAGTGCAGATCGAGGATACCGGCATCGGGTTTGACCAGGATAGGATTCTTGCCGGCAAAACGTCCAGCGGGCTGACCGGCATGCGCGAACGTGTGGAACTGCTTGGCGGTACATTTGCAATCAGATCACAACCAGGGCAGGGCACATGTCTGGCCGTCATAATGCCCCTGGAACATGCGGTTGTCGCAGTGTAAGTTAAACCGTGACATGGCCGGTTACACTGCGACAACCGGTGTCCATTTGTACATTCACCCAATTGCTGTAGTCGCCGAGAGAGGATAAGGATGACGACCATCCTGCTGGCAGATGATCATCATGTGGTACGCCTGGGATTACGGGCGCTACTGGATGCCGAACCGGACTTTGATGTCATTGGCGAAGCGACCGATGGACTGGAAACCAGTCGCATGGTGGAAACGCTCAAGCCGGAGGTATTAATTGTTGACCTGATGATGCCCGGCCTCAACGGGTTGGAAGTTACCCGTCAGGTCAGCCGGCGTGTTCACCAGACCCGGATTATCATTCTATCGATGCATGCAAACGAAGCCTATGTGTTGGAAGCGCTGCGCAACGGTGCTTCCGCCTATGTGCTCAAGGACTCGCGTGCCGATGATCTGGTCTACGCGGTGCGCGAAGTGACGGAGGGACGGCGCTACTTGAGCCCACCGCTATCGGAGCGTGCTATCAACAGCTACATTCGGCAGGCCAACGAGTCCACCCTCGATCCCTACGAGACCCTGACGAACCGCGAGCGCGAGGTCTTAAACCTGGCGGCCCAGGGCTATAACGCCACCGAGATCGCGCAGAAGCTCTCGATCAGCGGGCGCACCGCCGAAACGCACCGCGCCAACCTGATGCGCAAACTGGATCTGCATACGCAGACCGATCTGATCCGCTATGCGCTCCGGCGCGGCATTATCGCCCTCGAAGATTAGGGAGAGCTAACACGCGTTACGCGGTGAGCTTTCAAGCCGGGCGTTTCATCCGATGGAAGCCCGATTCGCCTGCGGCAGCATGGTACATTTTTTATCTTTTCCCAGACATTTGCACTTTGTGCAAATGTCTGGGAAAAGATAGGTTTCTTCCGTCCTACCGGAGGCACTATCCACTGTCAAACTCAGGATCGCGTAACGCATATCAGCACTGGTCGTTTCGCGGCTTTCGCTCATTTCGCGGCGTTCATGGTCCAAACCCTCGCCGCGTAACGCGTGTAACTGAGAACCACGAGCTGAGAACAATCGTTTCTATGTTACAATAAAGTACGCTGATGCGAACAGTCGTACGAGTGAAGAGGATATGCCGATGAGTAGTGCCGTTGATACATCTCTACAGCAGGAGCGGAACATCCGCTACCCGGAAAGCGATGGGCAGCCGATGGCTGAAAACACCCGCCAATTTCGCTGGATTGTGATGATTAAAGAGAACCTGGAAACCCTCTTCCAGGATCAGGCCGATGTGTTTGTCGCGGGCGACCTGCTCTGGTACCCGGTCAAAGGCCACCCGAAGATCTGCCGCGCCCCGGATGCAATGGTGGTCTTTGGGCGACCCAAGGGCGACCGGGGCTCGTATCAGCAGTGGGAGGAAAACGGCATCGTGCCGCAGGTCGTCTTCGAGGTCCGTTCCCCGACTAACGGCTTCAGAGAGATGCTGGATAAGCTCGAATTTTACGATACCTACGGCGTCGAAGAGTATTACACCTACGACCCGGACCCGCAGCGCAACGACCTGACCGGCTTTCGGCGACAGGATGATCGGTTGCGCCCGATTGAAGCGATCAATGGCTGGGTCAGCCCACGCCTGGGCATTCGCTTCGATACCAGCGGCAGCGAGTTGCGCATCTTCCGCCCGGACAACGCGCCCTTCCGCAGCCACCAGGAGCTTGAGCAAATAGCTGCCCGGAGCGAAAAACGGGCGACCCAGGCCGAGCAGCGCGCGGCGCAACTCGCAGCCCGACTGCGCGAACTGGGCATCGATCCTGATGCGTCAGCGGAGGGAGAGTAAATACGAGAACAAAGCAACTGAGAACAGAGAACAAATACGTCATCTAATGACACTACGCCAGTTGCAGTTAGTTCTCTGTTACTTTGTTCTCTGTTCTTCACTATAGATTACATCGTAGAGCGGAAAGAGGGCTGTCTCTTCTGATACAAAACGGTTGGCAGGACTTGCGCCAGGGCAACAGCGTGACCCAACAGTGCCATAGGAACCACAAATGCCGGCAGCCAGATAAACGGAACCTGACTAACCAGGGTGTTGGGTGGCTGCATGGTCGGATCGTAGAAGATTCCTGGAAACGATTGAAAGGCAACCCGGATTGTGTTGAGCAGAATCAGCAGGGCAATACCATTCCAGGCCAGCGCGAGCAGTCGGGTCCAGGCATATTGCCGGGCCACCAGGACGGCAATAATCGGCGCAGTGACACCCACCAGCAGATCAATATTCTGTCCCTCGAACGACATGGCCCGTGGTATCAAGCCCTGGTGATAGAGATTCCAGAGAACATATTCAATTCCCACCCGAAATACCTGGTAGCCGATAAGCCATGACATCGGTGTCACCGCCAGGTAAGTGCGTAGCGCCGGCACGGCAATGCAGCAGAAGATTGCTATCCAGGGTGGCAGCAGGGCCAGGGCAAATGGTGGCGGGAACCGTGTCAGGAAGGTGTCAAAAAACCCGTTGGCCGCCAGGACACCCAACACGCCCAGCCATCCCCCCAGCAGCAGCACTATCCCACCGGCACGCCGCCGACCAGTTGCATGCGACAGCCCCAGCACCCGCCCATTGCGCCACACCACGCCCGCCATACCCGCAACCAGGGCCCCGACAATCAAGACAAACAGCAGCACTGTCCCTGTATTTGCCATCAATCCGCCTCCAATCGCTCGGTTCTGCTATCCTCTGCTGGAGCATAGCACAAAGCATTATGGAGCATGTATCGAAAATTGCGCCGTTCGTTGCTGCCGACGGTAAGCCTGGGGCGACATCTGAACATGGCGTTTGAACAACAGGCTAAAGGAAGGCAGGCTGCTGAACCCGACCTCCTGGCAGATAGCGCTGATCGGCAGATCAGTTGAACGTAGCAGACCCTGGGCCTGCTCCAGGCGGAGGTGCGTCAGGTACTGGTGCGGTGTCTCATGAAATACCTGTCGGAACAACCGTAGAAAATGGTGCTGCGACAGGGCGGCAGCCTCGGCAATCTGGTGGAGCCGAATGGGTTGGGTTGCATGCGCATGCATAAAATCGCGCGCGATATGGAGACGGCGATAGATTTCGTGACGGGTAGCGGGGCGCGTCGCCGGGAGGCGCGCAATCTGCGCCAGTACTTGCTGATGAACAAACAACAGACCCTCGATAATTATGTCAAGCTGTTCATCAAGCCGGGCCGGATCAAGCGTACGCGCCTGAATATCCCGACGTAGCGCAAAAAGCAATGGCGCAAGTGTGGCATCGTAATGATAGCGTTGCTCAAAAAATGAGAGTTGCGCAGTATGGTTGTCGGCTGGTTGCTCCAGCAACGCATGACTCGCCGTTGTCAGACTGTGGGCGATATCCGCGAACCGTTCCGGGCGGATGTAGAGCTGCAGAGCTTCCACCGGAGCAAGCTGCTCAACCGTGAAGGTGCGCGGTGTACCATCATTCAGCACCAGATAACTGCTGTCATCTATAGCTAGCTGCCGCTGTCCCACGGTGTAGGTAGTTGTGCCCCCAAAGGAGCAGAGGAGCGAAAGCGGAGCGTGATGGGCCGGATAATCGGCCGGCACATCCGCTGTGTGAAAGACCGCCGTCGGCCACCCGATGTCCGGACATGGCAAATCCGGATTGAAGCCTGGAAGCCGATGCTGTGGAAAAGCTCTAAAGAGAAGAGCTTCTTTGGCTGTGATCGATCCTGGCATTGCTTGTATTCTACTTCCTTCGCTGAAACAGCAGACTGGGGGCAGCGATACCCACCGCAATCGCCCCCAGGATCAGCGCGGTTTTGCTGGCATTAAATGCCGCATCAACCAGTTCGATCGTGTTGGCATTGGGACCGCCGGCAGTAAACTGGAGCAGATTGATCATCGTGCCAAAGGCAAAACTCCCCGGCACCATCGGAATAACGCCCGTCACCGTGAAGATCGGTACCGGCGAGCGCAGATAGCGCGCCAGCAGCGTCCCCAGAAACCCGACCGTTGTCGCGCCAACCAGGGTCGCGCCCTCAATGGTAAACCCGGTTGTCTCCATCAGCAGTGTGCGGACCATATGCCCGGCCGCCCCACAGAGCGCACAACCCGGCAGCAGGCGCGGCGGCACATTAAAGAGCACCGCAAAGCCCAGCGAGGCCAGCCCCGACCAGAAGGCATCCTGGAGTAGCAGCCAGAGCAGTTCAACGAGACTCATAACGCCCCCACCCCGACCACCCACATCGCCAGCAGCAGACCGAGCGCAATACTGAGTGAAATAAGCAACCCGGTCATGCCGCGTGCCACGCCCGCCACCATATGCCCCTTGATCAGATCCTCGATGGCGTTGATCAAGGGCACGCCGGGAACCAGCAGCAACACCGAGGCCACCAGTGGAATGCGAGTTATCTCCGGATCGTAGTGTAGTTGCAGCAACACCGCGCTGCTTGCCGACAGCCCACCCACAAACGCAGTCAGCGTGACAACCATCAAGAGGTTGAAGTGACGGCGGGTCAACTCCTGGCGGACGAACATGGCTATGGCGGCTGACCCGAACGTCACACCGAAGATCGGCCATGTACCTCCAAAGAGGCGGCTAAACGCGGCACAGGCCAGCCCGACCATCAGCACTACCACCCAGCGGTTGTAGCGCGGCTTGATAGCGCTAATTCGCCGCAGTTCCGTCCGCACCTGCGCCCGACTCAATTCCCCCCGGCTGACCTGACGGCTCAGGGTGTTAATCGCATCCACGATGGTCATATTCACGCCCAGCACGGGGACACGCCGCAACTTGGTGCGAAACTCCCCGCCGCTGATGGTTGTGGCGACGACTGCATTCGGCGATACCAGAATATCCATCCAGTCGCAGCCCATGCCGGTCCCCAGACGATGAACCGTCTCCTCAACCCGGTCGCTCTCCGCGCCATGCTGGAGCAGTAACTGCCCGGCCCAGAGCGCCAGGACAATCGCTTCGCGTAGTTCGTCACGCGCCAGGGGCGGTTTCGGCTGCGCCTGGTGAAACTCCTCAATCAAGTGTACTTCGTGAACTGGTTGTACCGTATTCTGTGGCATAGCTCTCGCCGTCTTCAATCTGAAACAAACAAACACGCGCTGCCCGGAAGTGCGGAACTTGCGGGCAGCGGGATGCTACTTCATATTATATACACGAGTTACGCGGTGCGCGTTCAAACCGGACAGTTACCCCGATGAAACCCCGTTTCGCCTGCGGCAGCGTGGTACGTTTTTTTTAATTTCACAAAACATTTGCACATAGTGCAAATGTTTTGTGAAATAAAGCTGGTTTCTTCCGCCCTGCCGGAGGCGAAACGGCTTTTCACAGGCTCATATGCCTGAATTGAAAGTTCACCGCGTACGTCGTGTTATACACACGTCTTAGAGCCTGTCTGAAAAGGGGTGGTCATGGGGCGACGGCCCCGGCGCGGGAGTCCCGGCTTCAGCCGGTTCCGGCCACACCCCGGCTGAAGCCGGGACTCCTGGGGCGCTGTCCGGTGTCGTAGGGCACCCAGCATGCCATGGGACCGACGCGAATCATCTTTTCAAACAGTCTCTTACACGGTGAGTGTGCAAACCAGACGTTTGATCACAGGAACGGTCGCTTCCTCCCTATCAGGGGCGATCTCCCTTTCCAGGGAGGGAAGAAACTATGCTAGCGTATGGCTATGCCGGTTTGCGGCAGACAAAGAAGTAGTAGGGGCCATCTTCGTCGGGGGGGGCTTCATAGATGCGGCGTAGCAGCGGCTCCCACAGCAGATTGGGCGTGAGCGGCGGACAGAGCAGCCAGCGCCCGGTGAGCCGTCGCGTCACCAGGGCAGGCGCGCCGTAGTAGTGACTCAGATCGAACAGCTTGAGCGCCGCCGCGCTAAAGTAGGGCCGGTAGGTGACAACCTCCATCCCGGCGGCGTTAAAGCGCTCGGTCCATGCTGCGGCGCTAAGGGTGTTAAAGTGGTAGGAGATTTTGTTAAACCAGCGCCCATACCGGCTACCGTCCAGCCCAACCGCGTTGAGCAGGGTTGTGCCGAGCAGATCCTGGGGAAAGCGGTTGCCCACCACCGAGGCAACAAACTGCCCCCCCGGGCGCAGCACACGCGTCACCTCGCGCAGGGTTTCATCAAGGGGGATAACATGCTCCAGCACGCAGTTGCTGATAGCGCCGGCAAAGTGGGCGTCGGGGAAGGGCAGCGCTGCGCCGTTTGACACACTCAAACCGGCATAGACGCCGCGTCGGGCCGCTTCAGCGGTATCGCTGGGAATGGGATCAATTCCAAAGATCTGCTTGCCCGGAAATGCAATCTCGACAAATGTCCCATCGCCGGAGCCAATATCGACAATCGGCTCCGGCAGATCCGGGGCAATCTCGGCAAACAGGCGGGCTTCCACCGCGCGCAGCATCGCCCGATGGATCGGCAGGGTCAACAGATGGGGTCGCAGAAAATCTTGCATAGTTTCGTTGTGAGTTATCAGAACTGTTCCTATTTGGGTGTATCTGTGGGTACGGGTGGTTCTTTGCCGGCTTTTTGCCGGCGAGCGTGCTCTAATTCTTCCGCAAACAGTGCCTCATACTCGGTGGCGGTGCGTTCGGTACTGAACCGCGCGGCAATCTCGGCCCGTGGACGGATAAAGTCAGCAGGATTGTCCAGGATCCGCACAAGCGCCGCACCCAGGGCCGCGCTATCGCCAATCGGCGTCACCAGCCCCATCCCGGTTTGCAGCACCGGCTGCCGCACCCCCGGCAGTTCGCTGGCAACTGAAGGTGTACCACAGAGCATCGCCTCAACCTGCACCAGCCCAAACGACTCGGTTGAGTTCAGGCTCGGCACGACAATGATATCACAGTTGGGAAAGAAACTCGCCATATCGCGTGCGCTCAACGTTCCCAGAAATGTCCAGTTGTCCCGGTAGCGCTCAAAGAGCGGAGCCAGGCGGCGCGCATAGGCTTCCTCACCCATCACATTTTCGTACTGACCGGCGTAGAGCACCCGTGCATCGGGATAGCGCTCCAGGACGTGGGGCAGCGCATTGAGCAGCACCTCGACACCCTTCTCCGACGCCAGCCGGGCCGCCATACCAATCACCGGCCCCTGGATATTCCAGCGGCGGCGAAACGCGGCAACCTCTTCTTCCGGGACGTCGGGCAC
>JGI12109J20283_10077955_pt1 | contig 46960 bp, 39 predicted proteins | sample ElkSlonscriptome_12_FD_20283 | JGI IMG/M metagenome (IMG submission 20283)
TTCAATAGTTCGATCATCAGTGCAACAGACGACATTCGCATCACCATAGCAACCACCACCACCGACATGCGCTTCGACCTTGACACCACCAGTCTCACCTTCACGGGCTCTGCAGGCAGCAAGGTTGATACCGCCGTCTCGTATGAAGATGATGGCGCAACGCTCGTCATTCCGGTCGAAACCGACTTCTCTGCGAGCGACACGCTCTACATCGACGGTATCAAGGTCGGTTCCTTCAACACCCTCTCCACCACCACCTCGCAGCTCGCACTCCATGTCGATGGCGACACGACAGGCACCCCGGAGACGTACGACACCGCAAGCATTCGCATCACCGGCGGTCTCTTGTTCTCTGACCACAGTGGCGGACAGGTGGAGGATCAGTTTGGCATCTTGAATGAGGATACTGACGTGCCACTCTTTGGGTTCCGTCTCACTCCTGTCGGTGAGCATGCTACCATGACCGCACTTGCGATCGACCTGCAGAGCGTGACACGGCTCTCCGACAGCAACCTTGCTGACCTGCGTCTATACCACGACCACGATGGTGACCGCACCCTCTCCGCAGGAGACGAGCAGGTAGGGGGTACGGGAGTCCTTGAAACGACCGATGGGGGCAGGGCAGGCACGCTGACGTTTAGCGACCTCCGTGCTACGACAACGCGCGACTACCTCCTCATTGCAGACGTGCCAAACGTCTACGCGGTGAACCATCTCTGGATTGACCTCACGGTTGACGGTGTCACCGCACTCGGCGATGATTCTCTGATGTCACCGGTCGTAGACGGCGGCGTCTCCGATGTGTACCACAAGAAAGGTCGTGCGGTGATACTGGGCGGCAATAGGGGAGGCCTTGGGCGCACACTCGATGGAAGCCCGGTTGCCGGGCGCACTATCCTGCCCGGGGGGAGTCCGGGTGGTGGGTTGCCGCCGACACAAGAGATCGGCGATAGCGGAGAGTCGTTGCCGGACGAGCCGGAGTACTCGCAGCCGACACTTGCAGGAACACTGTACGATGAGTGGTACAGTGGCGCACACGCGCTCCTCTCTGATGGAGCGTACGCCACCACGAGTGCAGAAGGTGCACGGCAAACATACAGCTCGTTCTCATTTGCGGTACCGAGCACAAATGCGGTTACCGGCATCATTGTGCACCTGGAAGCGAGCGCAGATACGGCAACCGGCACGCTCGATGTGGCACTTTCTTGGGATGCGGGAACGAGCTGGACTGACGCAAAGACAACGAATACACTCTCGACCGCAGATGCCGTCTATGTGCTCGGTGCGGAGAGCGATCTGTGGGGCAATGCGTGGACGCCGGTACAGCTTGCAGATGGCACCTTCCTCTTACGTGTCACCGCACATCCCGACAGCAATGAGCTGCGACTTGATGCACTGCAGGTGCGTCCGGTGCATCAGAGCGAAGGTGGTAGCTCGGGCGGTGGCGGCAGGACGTAAGCACCTCTGCTTGCACTCAGGCGTGCTGGGCACATATGCCGATGCGTGGCCATGCTGTCCGCATTCCTCGAATATGATGCTATCTCAGTTTCTGAGAGCGGTGCACTGTCCTGTGCGACGAACCGTTTTGTATCGATGGAACCTCAGATCCATTATTTCTTTCATCATATTATTCTTTGCAAGACATTGAACGAATCTCCTGCGTGCCACATACGGCGCATGGTGCGAAGAGTGCTGCGTGTGAGATTAGTGAGCGCAGCGAGGTTGCGGTGTACCGAGGTAGTACGCAGTCATCAAAAGTCATCCTTGTGTGCATGACCCGGTCGATACTGTAGGACGCTTTTTATCTTTCTTCCACATCCACTACAGAAATGCGCGTGTAGCTCGTGACTATCTTTGCCACACCCATCACATACGGCGTAGAGTTTTCGGGGCACAAACACACTTTTTACCAAGCGAAAGAAGAGTGTGACTCCGAAAATCATTATCACGATCGAGAGTATCTTGCCGGTGGTATCTACAACCACGATGTCGCCAAAGCCGGTCGTCGTCACCGCTGCGATAGTGAAGTACAATGCATCGATGTACGACGTGACATCGTCATTGATCGGACCTTGTTGCAGATACACTGCGGTTGATGTGATAACTAAAAAGACAAGGATATTCACCAGTGCGGTAACGACCTCAATGTTACGATGCATAAAATCGTTGTGATGGTCGAATCGCTTGCCGAGCAATTTGTATGCGCGAAAGATTTGTAGCGCTCGAAGCACACGCAAGAACGCGAGATTTGGTGTCACAATGGTGAGCAGGAGTGAACCGATCACGACGATGTCGAGCATGTTGACCATACGAAACGCAAATTGCAGTTTGTGGCGACTGATCCAGAACCGCAGCAGGTACTCCAGTGCAAAGAGTACGCCAAACGCGAACTCTACGTAGGTCATGAATATTCCAACATTGATAAACAGCCCGATGATCGATTCGAGAATAATGAACACGTTGGCGGCAAGCAACAGGTCGCTTACGACAGTTGGCCTCGAGATGCGACCATAGAATAGACGTCGGAGGTAATGCTTCTTGCTGTGGCTCTGGAGCTTGCTCATATGATGGTACACAGTAAAACGCATGGAGGTGCTCTATGCAATATATCGTGTTCAGTACCGCGTGCCGTTGTGCGCGGTTTTGTTCGTGTGCCGAGCACATGCACTATATGCGCATATTGCTGTCATGTCGTATCTAGGCACACATATGCGCCAAACGAGGGCGTCTGTGGTGTTTGTACGTGCACAGCCTTGTGAGTCAAAGCGCCGCGCATGCGTGTGTTTTGTGTGACCTTCAGACATGGAGTGACACAGACATGGAGCGACTTGTGCAATGGTTGCGTGGCGTATATGCTTTGGGAGGGTATCGTCTATTCGAGGGCTCTGACATGATCGATCTTACATCCTCACCGAATGCGCTGCGGTATTGGGACAACATGACGATTGATGAGCGGGCAGCGTACATGCAGACACATGCTGACCAAGGCGACGCAATTCGTACGAACCTGCTCAACTGCTTACTAGCACAGCAGCAGCTTACGCAAGAGAAGCAAAGAATCTATCGGACAACGCAGTGGCGTATTGACGTAGAACGAGCGAAGCATACGAACCCGCTTGGTGCATGTGTTGCAGTCTATGAGATCATGGTGCGGGAAGTGTATGGAGAATCCGGTACACTTATGGAGTTGTCACGCCGTTTGACTGAGTTGCATGCATCCGTACTGAAAATGGCACAGTCCCAGGCTGAGTTGCGAAAGCTGCTTGTGCGGCCTGTTGAACCGGAGGGCGGGGCGCCGTCTTTAAAAAACCACATCTCGCCGGTTTCACCAGTGCGCACTACATGAATCATTCAAGGGTTGACCCGTGTCTGGCACATTGCTAGGTGCATGAGCGATCTGGTTTGTGTAGCAGCGATATTGAATAGAGGCAAACGAAGTACAGCGATAATGAATAAGCCCGGCAGATGCCGGGCTTTGTGTGGTCGCGTGTAAACAACGTTAGTGTAGCGTACAACTAGAGAACCAATCTGTCAGGCTGAGTGTCGATTGTCGCCGTCGTCCGATTCCTCAGCATCCTCGAGTAAGTGCATTGTTTCGCTGAACGATTTGAGCGCGAACTCAGACAGAATAATTGTGAGTTTGAGATTGGGCTCGCTATGCTTATCGCCGGGAACGTACCTCGTTTCGGACAACACGACTGTCGCGTCATGTAATGCGCATGCAGCACAGACTGCGGGAAAGTCGCTTTTATTGACAAAGAGTGTTACGCGATGCATTGTGCCTCCGTACCGGCTGGGGGTTGTGCCGCTAGCATATGTACTATGCCTCTGACAAAATGTCAATATCTTGTGTTGTCATGACTATCCGTGGCTCTGCGGTCAGTTACGTGTATCCGGTGAGTCATGCTGAGGTGGAGCCATCTCATGTGTTTGATGGTCTCCGGTGGCGCGGTGTGTTTGGTGTCGGTGCACAGTGAATACGATGCCGGCACCAACGACGCACAGTACAATAGCGAGCAGAACCTCAGCGTCAATCTGTGTTGGAAGTACATTGTGCTCGATCACAACAGTGTGAGCACCACGATCGAGCGTGTCTGCGGTGACGGCTTCTTTCCACGGCCATATCTTACGAAGGGAGCCGAGCATGAGTCCGGCAAGAAATGCGAGCATGATGTCGTGGTACTTCATGAGTAGCCACGAGAGGAGGTGTGAGAACATGGCAAGTCCGAGCACACACCCGGTCGCAAGGATCAGTATTAGGTCGATTCGGAATGCGGTGACTGCAGAGAGTATGTGCTCATACTGACCCAGGATGACCAACATGAACGAACCTGATATGCCGGGCAGTATCATTGCCGATATGGCAATGATACCGCTCAGGAACACCATCCACCACGTCTGTGGCGTTTCTACGGGTAACATGCCTACAATCACATACCCGAACGTGATACCGAGTAGAAAGCCGATTGCGTTTGGGAATGTGCGTAGAGTCGTTCGACTGAGCACGACGTACGTTGAGGCGAGTATGAGTCCGAAAAAGAACGACCATATGTATATGGGGTGTTCTGCGAGTGCCCACGACAGCACCTGTGCGAGCGCAAAAAGAGCGGTGAGGATACCCAGCCCGAGCGGCACGAGGAACGAGAAGGGTACGAGTGACCATGCAGCGCGTACGTCTCCTTGAAGAAATGCCTTGGGTGCATCGCCGGTCACGACCTTGATGCTCGCAAGGAGCTTCTCGTATATACCGCAGATCAGTGCAACAGTACCGCCCGAGACACCGGGGACGAGGTCTGCGCTTCCCATGAAGAACCCCGTGCCAAACAGGCGTGCGAGTGTACCGAATGATTGCTGAACCCGGCGGATCATGTGAAGCATCATACCATGGAGCGAGTCGGGTGGTGGTAGTGACTCAGTTGCCGGTCTCATGCCACCACGTCCGCCTGTGCTTGTCTCTGCCTATATATGTGCTTCGACCTCGCGCACCGTGTCGGGAGTGATGGTGTGTTGTGTCTGAGCGGAAAGGTCGCTCGGATCTCCTGCGATGAGACCATCGACGTTTGAGTGGGATTGCCTAGGTGTTACTTGCCGGTGCTCGAATCTCGTACTGTGCCGGTAGTGGCGCAGTATGGTTTCGTATGCTGGGGTTGAGTGTCGCGAGTATGGAGAGGGGTAGGCTGAGTTGTGTTGCGATTGAAGAAAGTGATGTGCTGTGGGGAATAGTGAGTGTATCTCCCGGGTGTATGATCTCTCGCATGCCGATGTTGTTTGCAGCGAGAATCGTGCGGGGGTTCATCCCATATTTTTGTGCTATGTGCCAGGGCGTTTCATTTGGTGCGACTGTATGCTGTGTCGGTGCTGACGTGCGTCGTGTAGAAAAATTGAGTGGTCTTGCGCCAGGCTCCGGTAGTTGTGCGTTTGCACGAAGGATGCCGTAATGCTTTGCTGGGTAATTGATGTTTTGTTGAAACCCGGCGAGTTTTCGCATGCCTGCTCTGGGTGTGTGGTGCTTTGTCGATGGTGTCAATCTGAGACGTTCGCCCGCAACAAGGTCAGTGGGGGTGCGCAAATCGTTCCATTCCATGAGCGTTTCTTGCTTAATGCCGACTCGTTCACTGATGTGTGAAAGCGTGTCTCCTCGGGCGATTGGGATGGTGTGTTCAAGATCGATGCAAATGGCATACTCATCAATAATTGCATTCATACGTTGTTCCATATACGAAAGGAAACCTGCGTAACTCGGCTTTTCAGTACGGTCTAGTTCTCGCATGTAACGCCACACAAATCCTCCGTTGTATGCTGAGATGGCAAGATCCCAGTCTTCATTCATTCGTTCGAAATTGTCTCTGAGTAGTTTTGCTGCAGCGTGTCCGGACAGAATCGGGTCGTGCCGTTCGTCGATACCGTCACGCACCATGAGACCGATATCCTCATCGAGCGCCATGCCCTTCATGAACTGATACGGGCCTGCAGCGCCCGTATTTTTATTGAGTGCATCAATCGTAAAGTGTGACTCAGCAAAGGCAAGTAGCGCATGATCAGTCGGTACGGCTTCAGAGGTGAAGCGATCTAAGATGTATTCGCTCCAGGGCGCGAAGCGCTCGCGTGCCTTGAGTAGATTGTCGTGTTCGATACCCTCCGGTGTATACAGTTCGTACCAGCTCTGCGTAAGCTGTGTCATCGTTTCCGGGGTGAGAGTGAGCTTGTTTTGCTCCGCGATCTGCTCAATGAGCGTGCGCCCAACCACAGCCTGATCTTGCTCCAGTGTGTCGACCGCTGTAGTTTCTGCCACATGGTTTGTCTCCGGCTTTGGATCCTCAATCCGAAATGCTGCATGTCCCTCATGCTCCGCTGCGTGTGCGTCCGGCGTGAGTAGCTGGAAGATGTCTCGAGCTCCTAGGCCTAACGACACTGCCGAGAGACCTGCTGCTCCTGTTCGCGCAATGAAATCCCGGCGCGATAGGTGTGTTTGCTGTTCCCCAGGGTTATTTGACGGTGCTTCATTGTGTGGGCGTTCATGCATTGTCGCTATGATAGCATGTGTGTATGGCACCCGCATACGGGGGAGGGGCATGTGGTGCAAAACGAACAGAGTCCTGCATGTGGACTACCGAAGACCTGGTCGGGGAATGCTACCTCTCCACTCGAATGCGCATGGCAGATCACTTCGTTTTGCTCCTCGCTGTGACGGTGAAGGGAATGTGTGAAGAGCACAGTGCCTGCCATACGCCACAGGTACGTGTGTGGATATGGTGTGGTATAGCCCCGGCATTTTGTGCCGGGGCTCTGTGTTAGTGGTTGCGTCGACGCTCTTTTTTGAGCGCACGACGCAGTCTTCTGTTCTCTCGGTGTAGCTCGCGTTTTGTGAGTACACCGGGACGACGGTACGGGTAGATTGGGATTCGTGTGTTGATCGGTTCGAGCTGTTGTACGTATGTTGCTCCTGTGAGGGGTGTTACTGAGCGGAGAATGTACCGCCCGGTTAGATCTCGGTATACGTACTGTCCGTTCTGTATTCCCAGTAGCTCACCGGGGTAGAGGAGGTAAGTGCGCACCTGGTGCGTCGGTCGCACCTCGCCTACAGAGACACGTATGCACGCAGTTTGAGTGAGTGCCAAAGTGAGTGTCAACATGATAATGCCGATGGTAGTAAGCACCCTTTTGTCCATCTTCGTCACCTCTTCTCATGAGTCTTGTAGTGTATGAGTGTCTGAGTATATTATACTACATCTATAATACCATGTCCATAGCACCAATCGTAAGTGTTCACGTGTGCGGATGCGTGCCGTTCAGACAGGGTGTATTCCTGTGGTTGTGCATGGGTAGCGGTTGTTGCACGTGCGAAGCGGTGGACTTGGTAGCAGGTGTGTGATTGTGTAGAAGTACTTGTGGCGAATTATGCTGTTGGGTATATGCTATATGTACAGCATTATGAGTTTTTGGAGCTTACTACTGCAGGACAGTACTGAATTGGAAGACAAACCCGGCGATGCTCCCGTTGCTGCTGAGGCGCATACTCAGGCGGGCACCAAGACGGTAAAGCAGGTGCGGGAGGAAGTGGAGGAAGTGGAGGAAGTGCCGGCACCAGACGTAGCTCAAAAAATTCCGGCGAGTGATACTGCTGTCCCACGCGGGCTCGATACCGTGTCTCCCGAGTGCGGAGGTGATGTACCGACTGGCGCTGGGGTGGTAGATGAGACCGGTGTGGGTGAAGAAGTGAATTTGTGTCCTGCAGGTGATGTGGTACTGAGCACAGCACCAGCACCTCCTGACCCGGTCGAGTCGGCTCGGCGGCGTGTCGTTTCGCTTGTGGATGTGCGTCCGCAGAGGCAGGTCGAGCCGATGAGGAGGGAACCGCAGGAGGAGCCGGAGCTCCCTCGCAGTATGCCGGTGATCGATGTGGAGCGTGTAGCCGGTCTTCATGGTGTGTCGCTTGTGCGCGGAAAGGATGTTGATCTTCGTATTCCGAAAGTGCTACCACCGGGGGTTGTGGCGCGCGTCGACCCGGAAATAGGGGCGGGTATTCATGGGCTCGCACGGGCACGTAGCACTATGGTAGACCTGTGGGACGAAGGAATGCGTGCACGTGCAACAACACGCGTGGTTGTGTCGCCCGATGCGCGCCGTGGGCAACGCAAGCCGCACGACACAGTTGATCTGCGGAAGAACACATCAAGCTGATGGTCGCGTATCGGTGCTCGCCTTGTGTGCCACGCAGTTTTTTCCTGAGTACACAAAAGCAACACCGGCCAGACCGGCCGGTGTGATGTGTCAGCGTGTAGCCGACGTTGTGGGAAGCTGGTATCGTCGCGCAAAGGTACCGCGTCTCGGAAGCGGGTCCTGCAAAAGCATGGTGCCCATGGGCGGTTTACATGCGTTCGAGGTGCCGCAAGCGGCAGCGCTTTGTTGGGCGAAGTGCAGACCACCTGCGAGACTGAACCGAGCGATCAAGGCACCACTCTCTAGGGCGGGTGTGGGTGCGTGCGCACTTTGTGCATCTGTAGTGTCCCACCAGGCCAGGTACCGGTCGAATAGCGCGCGTAGTACATGTACGACTTCTGTACCGTACCCGTACTCAATTACTGTGCCGTCATGTGGCACCACAATTACATGTCGAACCGGACGTTGTGGTAGTCCGAATGTATCGCGTATGCGGCTGCAGGCAAAATCAATGAACAGCGTTGCCTTAAAATCATCACCCGTACCTCGATTCGCTGTGGTGCTGGGTATGTATACATCAAGGTGTTCATATGTCAGGTGGGTATGTGCAACAACCAATCGAGGTGCGTGGCATAATGGCAGTAGGGTGTAATAATCGACCCAACTACTGTTCGCACTTGTGAAGGTGGTGATGTTGATACCCGTGTGCAGGTTGTCGGTGTACGCGTAGACCAGTTCGGTGTCGGTGCTTGCGGTCATAATGTCTGCAAACGGTGTTTGTGCGTGCACAAGAGGCACGGTGCAGAGTAAAAGAACAGCGACGATGATGTTCATATTTGCTGCCTCTGTTGCAGAGCTAGTGTCTGCGTACGATGTAACCATGTCTGGTATGGAAGTGCAAGAGATGGAGACATGCGCTTGCTTGGGGTGTATTTGACTGTTGTGCGTCTGTGCATGTGGCGGCGCTTTAGTTGCGGTGGGTGCGCGTGATGGCTGGGATTGTTGTGTCAAACCGAAATAGAAATGTCAGTGGATTCCTGAATAGAAATGTCACTTGACTGATAATGCGGCGTCGAGTTTTCTGCTCGGCGTCGTTCGCTCTTTGACCGCTCGGTACCTGCGCCACGGATGATCGGCAGCCGGTCTCTTCGGCTCCTTCACGTGTGCGAGGAGCTTCGGTGAGCGTGCTGTCTCCTGCACTTTCTTCGGTCGTTCGGGCAGCTCTTCCATGGGTAGGTATGCACCGCGCAGGTACACCGAGACGCCCCCGTCCTCACGCTCCTCGACCTCGACCTTGTCCTTGCGGCATACGAGCCGGAGTGAGGTCTTCTGCAGTTGGAAGTAACGACCTTTGTACCGTACCGTGAAGTCATTGCTCACGGTACGCTGTGTCCGTATCGAGAAGATGCGTTCTCGCGTGCTCGTATCCGCTTCGGTCAAGATGCGGTGTGCGTCACCGTCTTTACGTGGTACGACCGCGAACTTCGCGTTGAACGCGGGGATGAACACATCACGGACGTACCGGTTCGCCTCCTCCATACTTGAGATGCCACGCAAGCGCAACTCCTTCACGAGCCGATCCTGAAGCGTCGAGAACAATCGTTCGATCCTCCCCTTGGCTTCCGGGGAGTACGCATAGATGAGCTCGATACCAAGCTCGTCACATGCGCGTCCGAACTGACTCCGTGCTTCCGGGTCGTCGAGCAAGGTCTTGGTGTTCACCTTGTACGTGGAGTGACGATCGAGGTAGATGCTCTGCGGTTTTCCGTGCGTGTCGAGGTACGTGCTCCAGAAGTCGAACGAGGGGAACACTCCTTCCCAGTCAGCGAACCGGAGTCCGGTGATACGTCCGGTCGCATCGTCGATCGATGCGAGGAGGCAACACTTCGGTGCACGATCTTCGAACCACGCGTGCTGGCAACCATCGAACTGTTCGAGCTCACCGAAGCGTGAGCGTCGTTCTCGCCACTGTCGGTGCTCTCCGTTGCGTCTTCGGCGTTTGGGTTTCCAGAGCTCCCACTCGGTCATGTACGTGCGGAGTGTCTCCGGGTGTACCGTGATGTCGTGCTTCTCAGCAAGCTTCTCCGATGCGAACGTGGGACCGAAGTCAGGGTACGTCGTGCGCACGACCTTCTCGATCTTCGCCTTCTGTCGTGGGTCGAGTGCTCGATTGCTCGTGGGACCGGTGTTGCCGTGGATGAGTGCTTCGATGCCGTCCGCTTTCACTTTTGCGACAAGTCGGTACACCTGTCGCTCGCTGAGCTTGCACTGTGCACATGCTTCGCTGAGCGAGAGCTCGTTGGTGCGAAACCGTTGTATGATGTCATGTTGTTCCATGGTACGTGCTGGTATGATGGTGGGGTCGGGTGCTGTGGTTGGCATACGGTGTTGGTTATGGGAGTAACCTCTTCAGTATGCCGCCACTTGGCCCCGACTGACATTTCTACTTTGGATGTACTGACATTATCATCTTGGAGTGACACCTATAGCGTGCCTCTCGTGCACTGAGTAATTCTCTGGTACTATGTGTGAGGGTACTATAGAGAGGAGATATCCAATGAGATCCCGAATACCGTACATTGCGGTGGTCATGGTTTCGTTACTCGTGACCGGTTGTTTTGAATCGATTCCTGCGGGGCCGGATAATGCAACGATGTACTTACACAGGGCAGCGGCAAGCAGTAGCAGTAAAGCAGCTATCACAAACCAGAAAAAGGAGCGCTGCCACAAGTATGCACAACGTGCAGCAGGTAATGCGCGCAACAATCGTCTTGCGAGTAATGCACTCACTGCGGGCATCGGCGCTCTGGCAGGTGGAGTGCTCGCAAATAATGTGCGTTACTACGGTTGGCGTGGGAATACTGCCGTTGGAATAGTGTCTGGTCTTGGTGCTGGTGCTCTGTATGGAGCTGCTAACAGCAACAATGCCACAGGAGATGCGTATACGCGAGCACTTAACGCATGCTTGGGCGGGTTTATCCCAGAGAGGGAGCTGTATTGATGATGAGAGGAGTCTCACAAGACGGTGCATATTGCACCGTCTTCTCTCTTGTCTCAAACACCGGGTTATACGTTGCAGTCACATTCAATGTGCCATACCGACAGGGACAATGGTTGCTTCTTGCTAGTATACTAACACTGGTTCGGTAACGAAAAACCATGCCGGAGGGATACGGGCATGGTCACAGTGGTTGTGATTATGGTTGTGTGTACTCAGGGACAACGGTAATCCATTGCCCGTTTTCAAGTGCGACAGTCATAAGTCCGCGCGGTTTATCTGCATATTGATTGTAGCCAACCGCTACATTGCTTCTGATTTGTGCACCACGACCAACGATGGTACGTGACAGTCTAGCTCGGGTTCCGATCCTCACGTCACAGTGCACAATGCTCGAATGTACCTGCGCGCCTTGTTCGACGTGAACAGATCGTCCGATATGTGACCACGAAAGACAGGTGTTTGTGATGATTGCTCCCCCTGCAATCGTCGAGTAGTGTATCTGAGTATCGTTACCAACTATTCTTGCCTCAGGGAGTCCGTCTGCGGACGTGGGAACTGGCCAATCGACATTGTACAGATTGAGTGGTGGAACGCTTCCGAGTCCCTCTATGTGGCTCGCGTGGTAGGCATTAATCGTACCGACGTCACGCTAGTACCGTACTTTGTACGCGAGAGTTGCAACAAGTAGAAGCACGCAGTACAGGGTAATCGTGCTACACATTAGTCTTCTCCACGTACCTAGTTTCTTACGGTATAGAATCACGTAGATTGCGTGTACGCAGGTATACTAGCTGTGTGTGTAGTCAATACGCATTGCTCGACGCGTGCGTGCAAGAACCTCAGCTGTTTTTTCGCGTGCACGTTGTGTGCCTTGCATAGCGATCTCGAGCGCATCTTTCTCACTGTAGGTGGCGCGTCGTTCGCGCATGGGGGTGAGTACAGACTCGAGTACATCAATGAGACGTCGCTTTATTTTGACGTCTCCGAGCCCCCCTCTGCGATACTGCTCCTTGAGCGCGGCGACTTCTTCGGTGTGTGGGTCGAACGCGTCGAGGTAGGTAAACACCGTGTTGCCCTCTACGGTGCCCGGGTCGTCCACGTGGATATGGTTGGGGTCGGTGTACATATCCATCACCTTTGTGCGCACCGTCTCGGTGTCGTCGGAAAGATTGATGACGTTACCGACGCTCTTGCTCATTTTTTCAGCACCATCTGTACCCGGGAGACGACGGATAGTGGAGAGCTTCGCTTTTGGTTCGACGAGTGTCTCACCGTAGAGCGCGTTGAAGCGACGGACAATCTCTCGCGTTTGCTCGATCATGGGGAGCTGGTCTTCGCCAACCGGTACGGTGGTCGCGTCAAAGATGGCGATGTCCGCAGCCTGACTTACGGGGTAGGTGAGGAAGCCGGCGGGAAGACTCTTTTCGAAGCCGCGCTGTTGTATCTCTGCTTTGACTGTTGGGTTTCCGTGTAGGTGCGAGACGGTGACGAGGTTGAGAAAGTACTGGAAGAGTTCGGGGAGCTCCGGTACCATGGATTGGATAACGAATGTAGTTTTGTTCGGATCAAGACCTGCAGCAAGGTAGTCGAGTGCGACTTGCGTAACATTCGCCCGTACCTTTGCCGGGTTGTTGAAGTTGTCGGTCAGCGCCTGCACATCCGCGATGAGTATATACATAGGCACACCCGTCTCTTGCAATTGGAGGCGTGTTTGGAGGGAGCCGGCAAAGTGACCGACGTGCAGTGGGCCTGTGGGTCGATCACCGGTGAGAACAATCTCTTGGCGTGGTGTGTTCTCCGCACCTTGTATGTGTGGTGTTGTGTGTATGTCTTGCATGGTGGCTTCACTATACCGCATCTGCGGTCTGCGTCCACTTTGCTTACTATCGCTTGCACCTCTTCGCTCGCTACGTATCAGAAAGAGGTGTGCAACTACTCTTATGTAGTGTGATTGGGTGTGAATATGGAGTAGGGGCGCGTATGGGTGCGTGCAGACCAGTGTGTGTGGACAAGCACAGGTCGAGGTGTATACTAGGAACTATGAAGAAATACTACGCAGCAACTTGGTGGTGGAGTCGCGCTTCGAGAAGCGGGCTGTGTGCTGTGTAGTCTCCACGAAACATCTCTACGCACAAGATACATCCCGCTTCTTGAAGCGGGTGTTCTTTTGTGGTTCTTTTCAATCCGGGGGTACAATGATGAGTACACAGTACGCGGTTCTGTTCGATATGTGCGGTACTGGTGGTACGCATGAAGCCGCTGCAACGGTGCGCAGTGCAGATGGTGAAGATTTGTTCGTGCAGCATTTGTGCGAGAGTCTCGGATGTATGGACGTCCCAACGATTTCACACACCGTTGCCATTGCATGCACGGTGAAGTGTGGCGAGCGGTGTATTTCACGCTTCATGATGCGTGTGCGTACGCGCGACTCTGCTGCAGAGATCGCATATCGAGCCACCATTCGCGCGGGTATGCTGTGTTCGTCGCGTTCGCACATTGAATCGAGTGATTCGAAGACGCCGACCGGGTGGGGAGCAGGGTGGTCGCAGCCGATGTTCCCGAGAAGAAGCATGTAGATGCAAAACGGGGCCGACATGATGTCGGCCCCTTTTCGTGGTTTCTCGAGAGTAGCGCGCGTGTTACGTCTGATGTGGGTACTTTTCGGGTACTACCGTGATCCACTGTCCGTTGGGTAGGTCTGTGGTGTGGAGTCCATTCGCTTCGTCCTCGTGTCGATCGTAGCCGATGCGCATGCCGGCAGGAATTGTCACCTTGCTGCAGACGATTGTGCGCATGAGTTGTGCGCCTCGCTCAACCCTTGCGTTGCAGTGTAGGATGCACGAGTCTAGACTGGCATCTTCCATGATGCGAACCGATCTGCCAAGATGTGACCACCTGACGGTTGCGTGGGTAATGATCGCTCCTCCGGCGAGGGCGGTGTAGTGCACCTTTGTTGTGGGGTCTTCACCGACGGATCGTCCCTCCGCTAAACCATCAGCATATGTGGGTATCGGCCATGCTTCGTTGTAGAGGTTGAGCGGTGGCACATCACCAAGCATTTCCATATGTGCTGCGTGGTACGCACTGATCGTACCAATGTCTCGCCAATAGGAGACATCTTGTCCCGGTACTATGTTTTGTTCGAAAGGGTATGCGTAGACCGGTACGTCCGTGTCGAGCAGTGCAGGGATGATGTCGTGACCAAAATCGTGCTTCGAGGAAGGGTTTCGCGCGTCTGTGTCTAGTGCCTGTTTCAGCAGCTCAACGTTGCCGATATAGTTGCCCATGGACGCGTAACATCGACCCGGCTTGCCGGGAATCTCCGGTACCTCGTTGATAGGTGGTTTTTCCACAAAGCCGACAACACGATTGTCTGCATCGACCCGAAGGACACCCAGGTCGCCCGCTGCATTCTTGCAAGAGGTCTCAACCACACAAATCGTGAACTGGCTTCTTTTGGCGCGGTGGTACTTAACCACTTGGCCTATATGCATGACGTATACGTGATCGCCCGCCAGTATTGCCGCCTCAGTGATGTTGGGTCTATCCGTCACCTGCTCCCAGTTTTGCAACACGGCATCTGCAGTACCGACGAACGCAAACTCCCGTTCGCTTTTCATCTTGGGTGTAACTGGTTGGATGGTGCCACCGACGCCGGTGCGGGGAGTCCAGAGCTTATAGACGTGGTCGACGACGGAGATCGCAGCGTACTGTGTAAGCACGAAGACTGTACGAATGTTGCTGTTCAAAAGATTTGCTAGCACGATGTCGAGCATTTTGCGCTTGCCAAAAGCCACTGCCGGTTTTGCGATGTGGTTGGTGAGTGGGGCGAGTCGGCTGCCTTTGCCGCCTGCCATTACGAACGCTAGTACGTTATCAGTCATTGTGCTTCCCTCGTGTGGTGTATAGTCCGCGAACGACAGTACCACACTCTCACATGTATGTACATAGCATCACGATAAAGATTACAATACGAACTTGTGCCTAATATCATGTATACTTGTGCTGGGATTCCCAAGTCCGCGACGTGCGTATCTGTCAGATATGATGAACGTACGCACTACGGGGCCGACATTATGTCGGCCCCTGTTGTTTGTGTTAGGGAACCTTTCGGCTTACCGCCCAGTAGTGGATGGCGGCAACAAGGCTGGCGCTCGCTGCTCCGCTTGCAGCGAGCGAGGTGATGGTGGCTATGGTCTCACTGTGATAGGTGCTAAGGTACATTGCATTCAGTGTTACGCCGAACATGGCAATGTGCACCAACTGTCGAATCTGCCCGACACCGTGGCTATTGAGTTGCAGACCACGCATCGCAATCAGTGTGCTGTGGACGATACTGTACAACTCCGCAATCACGACAACCAGAATGCCCGGAAGTACCCAGGCAGTCAGGCTTCCGTGCGTGAATAGACATACTCCCATTGCGATGAGTGCCATGCGGTCGCGAAATGTGTCGAGGAATGCACCGATGTCGCTATGGCAGCCCCAACGCTTGGCTGCAAGCCCGTCGAGTCCATCACTCACAAACTGGGCTAACAGAAACACTATGGGGATAAGCACGACCTCCACGTCACACAAGGCCATCAGGACGATGGCGAGCATGCCTAAGATACCTAGTCCGGTGATAGCATTTGCCTCGGTATACCATGAGCTGTACACCGACACCTCGTGCGTCTCGTAGGTGATACCATGCGACACAGACTTTGTGCGTACCCGCGATGCTTTGCGCATGTCTGTGCCTAAGCCACGCCAGTACACCCAGAACTGCATGAGTATATAGAGCGTGAGTAGTACCCATGCGTGCAGGGGGGTTGTTGCAAGCTCATGCCAGTCGAAGAAGGTCATTTTGGCACTCCCGTAGTACAAGACCTTCGTGCATTATGAATTTAATTTGCACACATGTCAATAAAACACACTACCTTGGGAGCTTGTCCAAGCCCGATACACTGTTGTGACGAGCGCGCAACAACACCGACGTTAGGACTACGTCGGTGTTGTGTGTATCTCGCAGTGGTGTCAATCGCTTACTTGCCCACCCAAGAGAAGAGGCCGCTCACGCTCTCCTTGATAGAGTGCCATAGCCCGGCTGCTTCTTCAGCAGTTTCGCTCACAGCAGCGACTTGCGTGATATCTGATTCCTGTGCTGTGTCTTCCTCATCTTCATCGCGGAAGAGCGGAGCTGGTGCTGCCTGTGCAAGCATGACTGCATCGTCACTATCCTCCTCCTTTACGGCAGGTGCCGCACCGATGAGCTCGTATGGCTCTTCAGGAGTCTGCGGGTACTGCGGATCCCATTCTTGGTTCTTGTACGACTCTATCTCCGCTCGTTGTGATTCTGAGAGCGGGAAGTCACGCATGCACCAGAGTTCGTTGATCTTCTTCTGTGTGGTGTAGTAGACGTAACCGGTACTTTCGTTCACGCCCCAAGGGGTGAGGATGTCTGCTGCGTACTTGTCCTGGAACACATGTACCGCATTGTAGGTCGCGAGGTCATACTCACCGGTAATGCGGACACCCGTTTCATCCTGTTCGTTTCGGAGGAAGTGCTGCAGTTTGCTCACATCCATTGGGTCATTGTTTGTACCGCGTCTGATGTACGTGGTGAGGAGTGGTTTGCAGCTTTCCATTTCGCGCAGCGCATCTTCGGTGCGTATGCCGACTACTTCAATGCTTGCACTCGCACTCGGTGCGGGTATTGGTGCACCTTCGGTGGTTGAGGCAAGTGTGCCGGTCACGCGTGCGACGTTGTAGTACGTGCCCGGTGCGGTCGACGCATTGAAGAATGAGGTGTACGTGATGATGACCTGCTCACCTTCATATATCTCCTCAAGTCCCCAACGCTCTTCGTATACAGCCCTCCCTTTAGCGTCGTAGAGTGTATCGACCAAGAGGGCGTAGTTCACCTGAGGACCGTTATTCTCGATGGTCACCGTGTACTCGATACTGCTACTCGCGGTTATCTGCTGTACGCTTGCTTCTTTGGTGATCTGGATGTCGGCGACTGGTGCTGCTGCAGTTGTAGCTTCTTCCTGTTCATCTGCTGCACTGCTGAGGTTCATGATACCGCCTGCACCTGTGAAGCTGCTCGTTACCACCGAAATCATGTCCGTGTTGTTGGTGGTGTCGCTGTCGGGAGCATCGGTCTCCACGATGAAGTCGGTATCAACACTCTGACCGGGGTTGGTGCCGGACATACATGCGGGCAGGGTGAAGGTACGGCTCGCACCCGCGCCTACACGCCCAAGGTGGTAGGCCATGCGACCGTCTAGTGTCTTTTGCATACCCTCTATGCGTTGGAGGTGGGGGTCATATCGTCCAATGATGCGCACATCGTCTGCCGCACCATCTCCAAAGTTGTTGACGGTGAGCTCGTACTCGAAGCAGTCGTGGCTGCGTATCGGGCCTTGTGTAATCGCGCGCGATCCGATCCAGAGGTCGGTTTCACCGAACGAGATGTCACCGTTCCAGTCGCCCATGATGTTGAACATGGCGAGGACCCAGTTGCGACCGAGGACATTTGTGTTCACAATATTCATGACGTTCGCTCCCGCCTCCGCGTTACCGGTCGAGATGTTCGCTTCTTCACCCGCTTCGGCCATGTTGTCGCCGGTGAGAGCAAAAACATTGAACGTGGTATTCACATTCGCGTTGTTCGTGTTGGTGTTAACGAGGTTGAGCGGTTGTGCGTCTTGCGCAATCGCTTCGCGGTCAAGGGTGCCGTCGAGGTAGATCTCCACGCCCGCAGGTGTTTGTCGCCAGTTCATGCCGTCGGGGAGACCGAATACGCGGCCGCTCCAGTCATCGCTTACGCGAAAGAGCAGACTGATCGAGTCGCCGAAGACGTTGGTATTGACTCGGTTCAGGATGTTGGTTGAAGTATCTGTGTTGCCGGTGTCGATATGGGCACTGGGTGCGGTCGCGGTGTTGTCGCCACTCTCTGCAGTGATGGTACCGGTCGTCGTTACGTTCGCGCTATTATCATTCTCCATGGTGACCTGGCTGCCCGCAGAGATATCGGAGCCCTGTGAAAGAAGTTCGTAGAACCAGTCAGCGCCGGGGAATATGATGTCTGCGTCGCCACCACCAAAGCCGTTCACCGTAAGGAGGAGGTAGTTCGCGTTCGTGATGTTGGTGTTCACGACGTTCATGACGTTCGCGCCTGCGTACGCATCTCCTGTGTTGATGTCGACCGTGCCGTCTCCGGCCGTGCCGCTGTTTGCTGCCGTACTTGCACCTGCTGTGACGTTCGTGTTGAGGTTCGCATTGTTGGTGTTGTCGACCGTGAGTTGAGTATCGGGGTCGGTACAGGTTTCGGTTTCAAGATCGCAGCCGCTCCGCGTGTCGGCGTGGCGGTCTTCTGCAAGGATGCCGAAGAGCTCTCGGAGGTCGAGTGCCACATTGCCCATGAGGACGTTCAAGAACTCGAAGAGTCCGTGCGCATTGAAGGTGTTGGTGTTCACGACGTTGAGGACGTTTGTGGTCGAGATCGCATTGCCGGTATCGATCGATACGTGGTCACGCGCTTCAGCGGCGTTGTCACCGGACGCTGCGTCGCTAGTAGCGTCAGTGGCGAGCGTGGTGTCGTTGTCGTTTGCCACCTCGGTGGCGTCGGCACCCGTCACGGTCGTGTCGTTGGTCGCCTTGTGCTGCTCAAGGTCGGTGCTCGCACTTGCGTCACCGGTATCAATTTCCGCCGTGTCCTCACCGGACTTGTCGGTGCCGCCTGTTGTGTCGGTCGTCTCGACAGCATCCTCACCATCCTCGGTCGACTGCTCGGTGCTCTCGGTAGCGCTACTACTGCCTGATGCGCTCGCCTCAGTGTCATCGGTTGCTGTGTCGTTATGTGCCGATTCGTTGCTGTGCGCAGAAGCGCTCTCGGTTTCGGTGTCAGAGGCACCTTCATCTGCAGCAGGATCGGTGTCATCTTGCGTTCCGTCTGCCCCATCTGTATCAAGTGTTGTGGTGCTCTCTGACGCGTTGGTCGTGTCGCCATGCTCCGTGATGGCTTCGGTCGCGTTCGTTTGCGTACTACCGTCGTCACCTTCGCTACTTTCGGACTCCGTTGTTGATTCAGCTGATGCGGTTGATTCCGTGCCGTCTGAAGCATCGGTCTCTGTCGTTTCTGTCGTTTGTTGAGACTCAGTGGCTTCTTCGGCGCGCAGCGTTGCGGCGCCGAACGCAAGTGTCATAGTTACAATGCCGAGTGTGAGCACAGCAAAAACTGCGGAGAGACGCAGTGGTGTGTTAAAAGAAAAAAGTGGTGAAGACATGGCGTATGGTGTACATGAGCGAACCCAAGGCACGTGCTGCAGGGGAGTCATCATCAATGTTTCTCCCTTCTGCTACATGCATGAGCGTATCGACCATGCGGGTTAGGTTGGTAAGTGTTGTGGACGAGGCCACGGTGGTGGTAGCGATAGCTGTGTGCCATACCGCGGCTGACGGTGTTACGGATGTGTGTGACGTCGACGTCGAATCGCTCAGCGCTTTATGTTCTGAACGTACTGTCGATACTGAATCGGCGCTTGATGAGGCGGTCGAGTTGACCTTGATCGATGCCCGCACGCCATTTGTGTCGACAGTTTCTGTGCGTTCAATCACGATTGGCTCACCCGAGCTCTCCTCGTGTATATCGAGCACCGTCTCGCCGTTAATGACGGACTGTATTGTGACTGAAGCACTCGACGACTGCTTGGAAGCTGTATTGTTGTTCCCGGTAACTATCGTATTGCCTCCGGAGCTGCTGGTAACAGACACGCTGTTCGTGACCGTCGCATGTACGATCGTCGTGCTGCAGAGTACGCAAATCGCAAGCAGCATGGCACGTAATGCTGTTGTAATGAACATGTGTTCGGACGACAATTACTGCTAATTGGACCCTCCGTAAGACCTCTTCTGTAGACGTAGTGTGTACGGGGAGGGGCGTGTTGACGCTCCATGCGTAGTATCACTCACGCTCAAAAGGTCTTAAGGGAGGGGGTGAGCCGTGTGCTCACCATCCCTTTCCCAGCACGGCTCGCTATGAGCCATTGCTATTGCACCAGAGCTTAGCGCTGGATGCGGATCACGTTGTGGCGTGAGGTCTCGACGATGGTCACGATCGAGTCTGAACGACCCGTGATGATCATGCTGTCGGTAAGCGCGTCGGAGCCATCACCAGCGTGGCCGGTTGCGCTCTCAGACTCGCTGCCGGTGAATGCGTCGCCCGCGGTCTCAGCTTCTGCCTCGACCTCGACCTCGCTGTCCTCACCGTCCTCAGCCTCACCCTCTACGTCGGTGACGCTTGAGTGGTTGTGCGTGCTTGCAGCTGCAGAAGAGCTGACGCCCTCGCTGTTGCCGCTGTCACCGCCCTCGCTTTCTGCTGCTGCAGCGATGAGGTTGTCACCACTGTTTGCGTCAGAAGCAACGAGGTTCGCGGTGCGGTGCATGTTGACGTTTGCAACGTTCACGACGGTCGTGACCGGTGCGTAGGTCTTCTCGTGCACCTCCCAGGACTCGCCAGCCTCGACATCAAGGTCGGTGCTACCGGTCTCTGAGCCCTCTTCGAGGTCGTACGATGACTCGTAGTCCTTCTCGTACTCACCCTCTTCTTCGCCGTTGCTCTCGTACTCGCTCTCTTCCTCGCTCTCCTTCCACTCCTCTACGTCCTTGTACCAGTTGTCGTACTCGGAGCTGTAGGTGAGATCCATGTAGCGGTTGGAAGTCTCGTGGTACTCGTTAACACGGTCACACTCGCAGTCATCGCTTACGTCGATGTCTACTGTGTTCTCATCCGTGCTACCGACGATCGCAACATCGCTCGTTGCGTCACCGGTCGAGATTGTGCTCACTGTTGCTGCGGTGCCGGCATTGCCACCGTCACCGGTGTAGCTCTTTGCCTTGGAGTAAGCCTCCGAATCACCATCTACCTCAGCCTCAGCTTCTACCTCAACCTCGCTGTCTTTGTCGCCGTCTTCGCTTTCGCCCTCGACGTCTGCGACGATTGCGCTGTTAGCGGTGCGTGCCTCTGCGCGCGAACGTACGTTCGTGCTGTCGCCACTGTCACCACCTTCGCTCTTCGATGTTGCCATGATCGCATTGCCTCCTGAGTTTGAGCTCGAGGTGACTGCGTTCATGGTTTCGCCGGAGTTCATGTTGAAGACGCTGACGTCGGTGTATACCTCACCGTCATGTGCGCCCTCAAATGCTGCTGCCGGCATAGCGAACATACCCAGGGTGAGTGCAGGGAGCATTGCTACCGCTGCAGTCTTCCCGAGAACTGTATGTGCTGTAACCATAGTGTTATTTGATTAGCTTCTCTAATAAGTTTAGTGTGCTCCTGTCACACTACGTGCGTCCCTTAAGGCATACGGACGCAATGTGCCAGGGGTTGCATGTTGTTGAACCCACATGCGGGTATCGACCGGGGTCGTGAACACTAAGTTCACGCGAGACGCGGTTTCCCTCTGTGCCTCGTGTGAACTCTGTGCGGGAGTGCCTGTGAAGCGCACCACCGACCGTTGGCGTTCGGTCATTTGAACCAGCTTGGTTTCGAACCATTCGGTGGAGGTGTGGACTTGACTAGACCGCTCCGCGTCGTATGTAGTTGTAAAGCATCAGGTACCTTTGCGAAGGTAAGGTAATGGGTAAAGAGCAAAAAACGCCAAAGCGCGTTACACGCTTTTGGCGGCTAGAATCCAAGAGTGAAGTGTGTGGTTGTGCTGTATCGCCCGCGACATGAATGATGGTCGCTGGTTTCCCCGTAGATTCAAGTGTATGCGTTGTGGGTAATAAGTCAATGAGGAATGTGGTTGTACGTGTGTTGCGGTATACTCTAAGGGTATTGTAAAGAGGGATGGGCGCACATAGCGTGCACCTGAACGGAGGAAGGGCCAGAGGGACGAGCAACCCCAAAGGGGAAACCAGCTTACGTGAAGCTGTCGGGTTGCTCGTCTCTCTGGCCCTCTGTGGTAGAACAGTGGCACGTCTGTGCCGTGCATGCAGTGCGTTATACACCGCTTAGTGCTGTTGTGGCAAATTGTATGTCGTGGCGTGCTGTAGTCTTGGCGACCACATCCGGTCATATGAGACTCGCGTGTGGTCAGCGTGTGCGCAGTTCGACGGCGCACCACTTCGCGCTGTGCTCTCGTCATATTCGGCGTTCAGCCGGTATGAGCTGATTGGCGCTGGAACGTACGCGTTTTAGACTACGTGCAAGTCTGGGGTTACTTGTGTGAGGTGTCTGGGGAATTCGCTTGTCTGTCGTGTGTCGCGACCACTGTGTCGTTGCGTATAACCTCAGGGTGTGGTTCGTTGATCATTTTCTCGGTTTCAGCACGAAGGTCATGATACTTGGCCTGCAGGTTTTCGGTCTCCTCCTCTTTTTCATCCCACTCATCCTCGCTCACAATACCTTCACGGGCAGGCTCTTTGGCAGGCGATTCGCCCACTGATGCATCGAGTACTTCCGCAGCGTGCGCAAGCGCATCGTCTTGCGGGTCGGGTGCGTCGTTAACCTGTTGCTTCTTTTTGTTGAGGCCGAACATAGGGGGGTGGTTAGTGCAATGGTTTGAGTATACCACGCGCCACGCACTGTAAGCACCTATCTGGAGCGTTCCAGTGTGACCCATGCAAAGCGAAGTCCGTCCGCGACATGATCCTCTCGCGCGACTTCGATGAAGGGAAGGTGTGTGTACTCAGGGAAGAATGCGTCGCCAGGTGTGTCGTCATCGACCAGGGTGAGATATAGGCGATCCGCACGGTCGATCGTCTGTGCGTACACCGAGCCACCTCCGAAAACGAATACCTCTTCGCCGTCGAGCGAGCGCGCTGTGTCGAGCGCTTCGTCTATCGAGTAACAGACGGTGATACCCTCGCATGACCACTGTGGGTCGTTCGTGACCACGATGTTGGTGCGGCCGGGCAGGGGGCGTCCGATCGATTCGAACGTTTTGCTCCCCATCAGGAGCGGGTGACCCATAGTGAGCTGCTTCACACGCGGGAGATCACCCGGTATGCGCCAGAGGAGGTCGTTGTCTTTGCCGATCGCGCGCGTGCGCGCGCCGAGTGCCGCGATGATGTTGATGCGAGGTGTGTTCATGAAATCTGTTGTCAAGCAGTAATGACTGTGAGCGCTTTCGCCTCAAGCCCCGGTATGTGTAGGAGCTCGACGTGGCGGCGATTGTCTTTGTCTATAGCACGGAGGTCGCGTTTCCCAGTGCACTCATTGTACTTCTCAGAGCACGCCTCCTTTCGCACTGCGAACACGACGGTATCGATGTAGGCCCAGAAGCATGCAGAAAAGCACATGAGACACGGTTCGTACGAGGTATACAGCGTTGCGCCGGTGAGGTTGCGCTTCTGTACCGTTTGCGAGGCGTTCCGTATCGCGTCGATCTCGGCGTGGCTCGTTGCATCCCACCGTTGCTTGCCGTCACTCACTCCCTCGCCGATAATGGTGTCGTTCAGGACGACGAGGGCACCGACGGGGTAGCCGCCTTGTTCGGCAGACTCCCTCGACAGCGCTATTGTTCGTGTGAGGTATGTGTGGGCGTGTTCCATCGCGTCAGTGTAGCATATGGTGTAATGCAGCTTGTTACTTTACGGTCGCAGCGGTATACTGTGGTGCAATGCACACCTACGAGATCGAGATCAAGAGCCTACTGGGTTCGCCGGAATCAGCTGAAGCGTTGCGAGTGCGTATGCGAGAACTTGATCCAAGCTGCGCTCTTCGCGCTACGAACAAACAGCGCAACCACTACTTTACTGGTGGGGAGCTTTCGCGATTGTATGAGAGTGTTGCTGTACTCTTTGATACATATGCGCAATCGCGACTTCAGCGCATTGTTGAAGAAGGGCACGATGTTTCGGTGCGCACTCGTCAGAAAGATAACAATGTCCTCTTGGTGGTGAAGGCAAGTTTGGATGATACGACAAGTGAGAATGGTATTACGAGAATTGAGTTCGAGGAGCCGGTGCCAAATCTTTCTCTCGATGAGCTTGATCAAAAGGTGCTTGATGCGGGATATACCTACCAGGCAAAGTGGTCTCGCGAGCGAGAAGAGTATCGCCTGCGTGATGTCGATGTGACTATTGACCGCAACGCAGGATATGGTTATCTGGCCGAGTTTGAGATCCAGATTGACGATCCTGAACATGCGACACAAGCACAAGAGACACTTCGTACTCTTATGAAAGAACTTGCTGTTGAAGAGCTTTCGCAAGATCGACTACAGCGCATGTTCGAGCACTACAACGCACACTGGCGAGACTACTACGGCACTGAGAAGATCTTCAATATCGACTAGCTGTGCTTCTGACGATCATGTTTTTATCTGACAAAGACATAAAAGATGCACTATCGTCGGGAGCAATCACGATTGAGCCGTTTTCAGAAGGGCAGCTTTCGGTTGTGAGCTATGACGTGACCTTGGACAATGAGTTCGAGGTCATAGACCGACACAGTACGCAAGCAATTGATCCGGCCAAAGAAGTGTACCCGCACACACGGACGCTGCGAATTGATGATGGTGAAGCGTTCACATTGCATCCGGGTGAGAACGTGCTTGGAAAGCAGAGAGAGTTCATTGGGGTGAATGAGGAGCATCTTATCCTGCTCTCGGGAAAGTCAAGCCTTGCACGTGCCGGGTTAGTCGTGCACAACACTGCGATGCTCTTCAACCCCGGGCATTATTTTCATCCGACCTTCGAGCTCGTCAATACGAACAATGTACCGATCATTCTTCGGCCCGGCATGCAGATCGCGCAGCTCTTGTTTGCTGTGCTGAAAACGCCCGCTGCCCGTTCATATAAAGAAGTTGGGCGCTATGATATGGTAAATTCAAAACACTTTACGCCTCCACGCACTGTTATTGACTAGCTGAACGATATGCACACTCGACATCCTGAACACCAGTACCTAGAGCTTTGCCGGGACGTTTTGGAGCAGGGCTATGACAAAGAGCTGTTCTTTAATGATGTCATCCTTGAACAGTATCGCAAACGCGGCGAACAACCTCCCTGTATCCGCTCAGTATTTGGTAGGCAGATACGGTTTGCTGTTGGCGATGAGTTCCCCCTCCTGACAACGAAGCGCACGTTCTGGCGTGGTATTGTTGTGGAGTTGCTGTGGTTTCTGAGTGGGAGTTCCAACATTCGACCTCTCCTTGATGAGGATATCCATATCTGGGATGAGTGGGCGTGGAAACACTACCACATGTGGGCACAGGAGCATGCGCCGGAAGAAGATCTCAACCAGGATGCGTTTGTGGAGAAGCTACGTACGTTGCCTGCTGACGATCCATTTGTGGAGCGCTGGGGTGATCTTATTACAATCTACGGTCGCATGTGGCGTCGATGGCCTGCGAAGGACGGCAGGGAGATCGATCAGCTGCGGTGGATTATCGACGGGCTGAGCACTAAGCCCGATCGAAAATCCTATGTGGTGAGTGCGTGGAATCCTGACTTTATCTATGCCATGGCCTCCGAGGGGCAACGTTCACAGGTGCCGCCATTTTGCCATACAATGTTTCAATTTCAAGTGGCAGGCGGCAAGCTCAATCTTGGGTTGTATCAGCGTTCAGCAGACTTGTTCCTGGGGGTACCGTTCAATATTGCGAGCTACGCGCTGTTGTTGCGCATGGTGTCACATGTCGTGGGGATTCCCGCGGGCGAGCTCGTGCACACGTTCGGTGACGTACACGTTTACTCGAATCACTTTGATCAGGTTCGTGAACAAATCACACGTGAGCCGTATCCGTTTCCGAACGTTAGACTGTCTGAGCGCGTACAGGACATTGATGCGTTCACGCGTAACGACATACAACTCGAAGGTTATAAGGCCCATCCAGCACTCAAGGCAGAGATCGCCACGATTGGTGGTTTCTGAGACACCTACGCCGAGTGCGGCGACCGGGGGGTTTGGGAGCGCGGGGAAGTAGGATGGCGAATCAAACAACACTGGTTGGGCTAGCCGGTTCGTATTGGTCTAACTTCAATCGCTCGCAATACCCATTAACGGTTCGCGGAGAGCTTACCCGGTAGTGGCGTAACGACACCTAGGTGACGGTTTTCTATGTGGCCTGGCATAGGTAGCGATCTACGTGTGGCGCATGAGTGGTGTGTTCGCCGAGATAGCTGCATACCGAGTGGTGAGAGCGTTTCGTGCACTTGGTGTGCCTCGTGGGTGGACATCGTGGTATGTATAATCAGGTGCGCTTTGCTACCGCATGTTGCGGGTATCGAGCAGTTTCAGGTGGTGGTTGGTGCGTGCAATACTTGTCCTAATGGCCACGATTTCTTTTTGCGAGTCTTGCAGGAACAATCCCGGAACAATCATTGGTGTGCAGTTCGGGGTAGTGACCGTGGTGGGACGAAGATACCCCCGCGCAGGCGGGGGTGTGAATGTGCGTACACACGTGTTATACCATCCCCGGCCAACCGTCCGGCAGTGGTTATGCACTGGATTGCTTCTTCGCCCGAACAGGCGGGCGGACCGCTCGCAATGACAACCATTGCACCGAATGGTTAACTACATTCGGTATTAACCGTCCCCGTGCAGATTGATGGTCATACGTACACGTGTGCCGATCTCTATAAGCTTCGCAAGCGACTCCCAGTCTGCACGGAGCATGCGGATGCAGCCACGCGAGACTCGTGCACGGTTGCGTACATGGTGTTCGTCGTAGGTCGCATGAATGCGAATGGTGTCTTTGATGCAGGCGTGATCCCATGTGATCGCAAGGCGTCTTCCCGCAAGTGCATTACCCGGATCAGTGGGTCCGTATGCTTCTTTGAGTCGGTACTTGGATGCCCTTCGGGTGCGGTCTGTAGGTCTCCAGACTGCATGGTGTTCGATCGTGCGTACTAAGCCACCAACATCGTGCGAAAAAAGGCACTTCGGTGTGTATCGAGGTGCAGCAATCGGCCACGTGTGGGTAATAGTACCATTTTCGACAAGGTACAATGCTGGCGAATTGCTATGAATATCTAGGTCGACAATGATCTCTTGTGCGGCACATGCGAGCGTGCTCCACCAGGTAAGCGTGAGTCCAAGTGCTAGAACGCGTATCATCGCATCCTCCTCGTGGTTCTCAAACGGTGTGGGCGGTAACGACACGCACGTGCGTGTCCTCTGTGTATGAAAGCAGTACCAGGTGCGTTTTGCAAGGGTTGGTGTTGCAGCTGCACAACGGTGACCGGTGTAGTATGCTGTTGGTATGAACTACGAGGCGGCTCAAAAGCAGGACAAGGCGGTGTACACCGCGCTCATGGGCGAGGAGGCACGTGAAGCCGAGGGGCTTGAGCTTATTCCGAGTGAGAATTACGTATCGCGGGCGGTGTTGGAGGTATTGGGGAGTGTCATGACCAACAAGTACGCCGAGGGGTACCCGGGCCGTCGCTATTACGGCGGACAAGAGTTTACTGATGCTGTTGAACGGTTGGCGATTGAGCGGGCGTGCAGGCTGTTTGACTGCAAGTACGCAAACGTGCAGCCGCTTTCCGGTGCACCGGCAAACATTGCGGTCTATTTCGCGCTCTTGGAGCCGGGCGATACGGTGCTGGGTATGGATCTCTCCCATGGCGGGCATCTCACGCACGGGCATCCGGTGACTGCGATGACAAAGGTGTTCAACTTCGTGCGCTACAAAATGAAAGACCCGGAGACCGGCGAGATAGACTACGATGAAATGCGCAAGGTGGCGCATCGGGAAAGGCCGAAGATCATTCTTGCGGGCTTTAGCGCCTACAGTAGGGAACTCGACTACGAGCAGTTCGTTTCGATTGGACGCGAGGTTGGTGCGTACGTGATGGCAGATGTTGCGCACATTGCGGGGCTTATTGCAGGAAAGGCAGCGAAGAATCCGTTCGATGTGGGGTTTGACCTGATGACGACGACGACGCACAAGACGCTGCGTGGTCCGCGCGGCGGTATGGTATTGGTGCGCGAGAATGAAGAGATCATAAAGAAAGTGAACAAAGCGGTTTTCCCAGGGCTCCAGGGTGGTCCACATATGAACAATATCGCGGCAAAGGCGGTCGCGTTTGGGGAAGCGCTTGATCCGTCGTTTGCTGCGTATACAGAACAGGTGCTACGCAACGCCAAAGCAATGGAAGAGGTCTTCCACGAGCGTGGTATCCGTATGCTCGGTGGTGGCACGAGCAATCACCTTATTCTTGCAGATGTGTTTGGTTCACTTGGGGTTTCGGGCAAGGAGGCAGAGGCAGTGCTTGATGAGGTCAGGATAACGGTGAACAAAAACGTGATCGCGGATGATCCACGTTCGCCGCTTGATCCGTCGGGTATCCGCTTCGGTACGCCAGCACTTACGACGCGTCGTTTCGCGGAATCAGAGTGCGCTCACGTGGCGAGGCGTATGTATGATGCCCTCAGTGCGCGGAATAGTTCAGTCAAACTCAAACAGATCCATGGTGAAGTGCGTGAGATGGCACTGGCGCACCCGGTGCCGGAGGTGTTTGTATAAGGAAGGCATACGTGTCGGGTTGCATATTTGCTACGGTTGGTTACGCTGTGAGCAGGTTTCACTCATACCTCTTGGGAGGTTGTCGATGTGTATGATCAGGCGCGTTGGAAGGTTGAGTTGTCTAGTGTGCTGTGTGCTATGTATTGCAAGCGCTGGTGCAACAAGTGTGCATGCACAAGGTGTTGGATACACGTTGGAGGAGTGTCTTGCACTGTATCAGCATGAAGGTGCGGCAACGTTGCCGAAGGAATGTGATGCTGTGCTGGATTCGGCGCTGGAAATTTTCGGTCACGAGGATCCTACCTGTCGACCATATCGTCCGGTGCCGTACTGTGAACGACGTTTACTGAACGGCTTGAAAAGTGCGTGCGTGCGTACGCTTGTGCCAAGCGGTGTTGAGGCGAGCTTACTATGAGGATAGGGGCGGCACGACGTGCGTGTCGCTCTTTCTGTGTATAACGAGTGAGAACTGCGACCATGACTGCGGTATATTGTCTATAACATGGTTGATAGTATTCTGATAAGTATATGACCTTTCTCGCATTTGTAGCAGCTGTTACGCTTGCAATCGTTGCTTTGGTGCAGGCACGGGGTTTGCGCTCACGCATAGAAGACATCGAGCGCCGCCTACGCGCCCAGATAGTAACCGAAACTACGCAAAAGGAGTGTGCCGAACTGTCCCCGGAATCACCGCACACTGAGGTGGTACCGGGAAGGCGCCCTAATTCATTTATGGATGCGGAATACGTCCGACCGCGAACATTTATTGACGAAACAGGAGTCAGCAGCATTTCTCATGAGGATCCATTGGTACGCTTATGGTTGTGGTGCAAGGAAGACTGGCTCATGAAACTTGGTGGGCTCTTGGTTGTGCTCGGTATGGGATGGTTCGTAAGCTACGCAATCGCGGAGGGGTGGATTGGCCCGTACGGCAGGATTATGCTCGGGTGTACCGTCGGAGCCGGTGTACTCGGTCTTGGCTACTATCGGCTCCAGAAAGTAGCTATACAGGGTAGCACGCTTATGGTAGTCGGTGCGGCAATCGTACTTCTCACGCTGTTTGCAGCTCGTGAGTTATACGACATGTTCACACCGCTCTCTGTACTGATTGTTATGTTCGGCACGACCTGTCTACTGGGAGCGGCGAGCATTCGGTACGTGCGACGTGAGCTCGCTTACGCCAATGTTGCGCTCGCAGCTATCGTACCGCTTTTTTCCGGCTGGCCTGATCCGACTGTCTTCGAGGTCATGTTGTACCTGTTGGTGCTCTCGGCCGGAACCGTGTGGGTCGCAGTGCTCACGTCGTGGCGCGAACTCACATTGGCCTCGCTTGCGGTTGTGTGGTTGTACAGCGTGAACGTCTTGCAGGGGTATCGATTTCGAGATGAACTTGACCTTGGTATGTTATTTGCCTTTATATTGGTGTCGCTGTTCTTTACGGCGTCGACTGTTGGCATGCGAATGGCCAGTCGGCTCTCGATTGTCGATGTGCTACTAGGACTTGGTTCCGGCGTGTTTCTGTTAATGTGGATCATAAACGGTGCATCGGATGAGTGGCAGAGCATGCTTTGTGCCGTGTGGATGGTTGTGTTCGCGGTCGGGGCATTTCTTGCTACCAGGCTGGGTGCACCAGTGGGGTACTTCTACACCTATGCAGGCGTGGGCGTTGTCCTACTTGGAGTAGCAACAGCACTTGAGCTCGAAGGGCCCGCGCTTGCTGTTGCGGCGATCGTTGAAGCAGCGCTCGTGCTGTGGTTTGGGTATCGGATCACAGGCACTGCCCGAAATATCCCGGTCTTATGTATTCCCTCGGTCATTCCGGTGCTGCTATCGTTCAGTAGTATGGCCGCTCGTGCGTGGCAAGACGATATCTTTCATGAGGACGCGTTCGTGCTCGTCATGATGGTGTTGACTACCGCTGGTGTCGGTGCGCTCTTCCGGGAACGTGTGCGCCATGTTCGCAAGGAGGATCAGGGCGTGATGTATGCGACTGCGACTGTCCTTTTCTCGGTCAGCGCCATATATACTGCCATTTTGATCTGGCTCGGTGCAGGGGCATTGTTCGGACCCGATAGTGGCGTGATGGTTGCGCTCATCGTGTACACGTTTGTTGCCGCACTACTATTCATAGTGAGTCATGACTCGGGCGTGCGGTGGCAGCGTGTAGGTGCCATCGCGCTTACCGCGTTTGTGGTGGGTAGGCTGCTCCTCGTCGATGTCTGGGACATGGATCTTGGTCCGCGTGTGGTTACGTTCCTGGTAACTGGCGTGGTGCTCATGTTCGTTGCCTGGCTTGAGCGCCGCTCGTTGCTACGCAAGTCTACATCAACCGAGGATGCTACTTTCTAACAGTTTTAGGTATGATCGTATTTCGTTTCTTATCAGTATCACTACTCTCCGGGTTCATCGTCGCTCTGATCCTACCAATGGGTGGCGTCGCACATGGCCAAAGTACACGCGCACCGGCATGGTCGCAGCCTGCGGTCGCGGATGTGTCGTCGTTTCCGTACTATACAGTATTGCCGCAGGTTACTGTGTCGGTGCCTACCGTTGTTGAGGTTCCGGTTGCGCCATTGCCCCGTGATGTGAGTACTCGCATGGTGGTTACCGATTCGATGGACATCGCGCATGATGTCGCGTACCAGACAGAGCGCTTTAGTACGAGTACGCCGATACGTACTGCGCATGCGGATGTCCTGATTGCGCCATACCAATCGGGTACAACGCCCTGGTCTGAAATACCTGAGAGCGGGGCAATGCCGCTGTTTGATAATCGCACAGACACAACGACCACGTTCGAGTATACGCCGGGAGCAAAGAACCAGGCGACCATCGAAGTACAGTACGCGCAGGACATAACAACCGACATGCTCGTCGTACATCGCGCAGCACACGTCGCCTCACCCGCTACGGTGCGCATACAGGCACGAACGGGGTCTTCTGAGGCCATGCGTGACCTGGTTGCGAAAAGACAGTACATAGGCGACACGATTCGCTTTCCACAGGCGACCGCTCGCCATTTCGTAATCACATTTACCTATACGCAGCCGCTTCGTCTTGCCGAACTGTCGTTTGTTGAGCAAGTAGCGCTCCAAGAAGTACGAACAGTTCGATACCTTGCACAGCCGAACGAGGTCTATACGCTCTATGCGGGAAGCGAGCAGCTTATCCCAGGCATGCGCTCGACCGCAAGCAGTCTGCGTGCGACACCGGACACTGAAGTGCTCAGGGTAGAAAATCAGGTAGTGTTGCGGAAAAATAGTCGTTATGTTCCTGCGGATCAAGACGGTGATGGCGTGCCGGACGTGCTCGACAATTGTCCCACCGTGGCAAATACAGATCAGCAAGATCGAAGTGGTAACGGTCGGGGTGATGCATGTGATGATCTCGATCGCGACGGCGTGATCACATTGCGTGATAACTGCCCGAATGCGCCGAATCGTGACCAACGTGACACCGACGGTGATGGTATTGGCGATGCGTGTGATACGGAAGAAGATCGCTTCACCGAGGCGAACCCTTGGGTTCCTTGGGCGGGTATGGGTATTGCTGGGATCGTTATCGCGGGATTGCTTGTGTTGGTGGTGCGAAACGGGCACGGGGTACCGCCTGAGGGCGCGCGGCGTCGTGAGGAGGGGGAAGCTCATGAAAGTGGCGCGGAGTAATGCACCCATGTGTTGAAAAACAGTTGGGTTCGTGAAATACGAACAGGATCGGCGGCACAGAACGCCGCTTTCGGTGCCTTGCTGTGTGTTGTGAAGGGTTTTTTGGTGCGCATGCCGCTTTGAGGCAGTGTCCTTTTGTGGGACTGGTCTGCTCACTGGTATACTGCGACATATGAACATGCGGGATAGTACTTTGCTGCGTATGCTTCGGCACCATATTTCGTCAATCGCATTTGCGACGGGCTTTGTTTGGGACACGCTCACCTTGAAGCGGATTGATCTTGTGTACGAGAACTTTGTATTCATCTCGTACCTGCTAATCGCATTCACTGCAATTATACTCGTGCATGCGGTAGAAGCAGGTCGTATTACGACCGGGTTCCTCGTGAAGTATCGTGCGTGGTTGCCGGCGTTCATACAGTTTCCACTTGGTGGTCTGTTCTCGGGTTTTGTGATCTTTTACACGAAGAGCGCCTCGTGGCTCACGAGCTGGCCGTTTCTCCTCCTCTTGCTACTCATGTTCGTCGGCAACGAGTTCTTTCGACGACGGTACGAGCGGCTGGTGTTCCAGGTGACTGTTTTTTTCTTTGCGCTCACGTCGTACCTCATTTTAGTGACGCCCGTGGTGCTCGGCAGAGTCTCCGCATCAGTGTTTGTACTCTCAACCGTGCTTGCGGCTTTCGTGATGGCGTTACTCTTGCAGGTAGTAATGCGCCTCTTCCCGCAGCTGTATGCGAGGAGTGTAAAGGGAATATGGTTGTCGATTGGGAGTGTGTTTTTCGCGTTTCACTTGTTCTATTTTGCCAACATTATTCCTCCTGTACCGCTCACATTGAAGGAGATCGGCGTCTATCATAGTGTTGTCCGTGCGGGTGACGAGTATCGGGTCGCATACGAGGCGCCCAAGTGGTACGAGTTTTTCAGAACGACACATGGAACATACCACCGTAAGCAGAACGAAGCTGCGTACTGTTTTTCGGCGATTGCGGCGCCAACGGATCTTACTGCAGACGTGCACCATTCGTGGCAGCGGCACACCTCGAGCGGGTGGGTGCGCGAGGAGCGGATACCCTATCGTATCAGTGGTGGGCGTGCATCGGGGTATCGCGGGTATTCAATAAAGAGCGCACTCTCCCCGGGGAAGTGGCGGTGTGTGGTGGAGCTCGACGATGGCACGGGCCGGGGTCGCGGACAGGTCATCGGTCAGGCAACCTTTGTGGTTGAGGAGAGCGAAGAACCGCTCGTCTTGGTGCATGATACGCGATAATGGTACGCGAGTGCGCTGTGGGCAGACACGGTCGAGGGGGTTCAAATACGTAACAAGGTATGTTGTCCTGCCGGTTTGTATTGATTAATCGATACAAAACAAAGCAGTGCAAAGAAGTATGGTGAGAGTTTCGCAACAAAAAATGGATGAGAAGCTGCGAGCACAGCTCTTGGAGCGGTTGTTGACGACTGTGTCGGGCCCCCGCAATGGCTCTGGCGCATCTGTGTTTTGCGAGCTTTTGTCTGAAGAGGAGCGCCTTGCGTACGCAAAGCGGCTTGCGATCGTCGTAATGCGCTCGCGTGGCGTGCGGTGTCGGGTGATTGCTCAGGCGCTCTGCGTGAGTTTGAGTACGGTGTCGTACCACAGTGCGCGTCTGCGTGCGGGTGCCTACGCGAGTATTGAGCGACGCAGCAAGACGAAGCGGGCGCAGGTCCAGATCACGCAATTTGTCGAAGACATGTTGGAGATCGCCCTCATGCCGTACTGCGGCGAGGGGCGCAAGAAGGTGTGGCAAAAGTACGCCGGCCGTCGCTCGTAGGTTCCATGCAGGTGATGTTCGAAAACATCGCTTTGTATCGATTAATTGATACAAAGCGATGTTGTGTGTACGTGTATTCATGAAGTGAAAGACTCTACAATCAGCCCGAATAACCTCATCCGGTTGTATCGATTAATCGATACAACCGGAGGGAAGTGTTGCTACAATGCTAGCCAGGTGGCACCCCTCAACATATTTGTGTCCAATCGCCTGTTGTTACAAGTTGGTTTGTATCGATTAATCGATACAAGTTAGCTACTGTACGGTGTAGATAGTGAATGGGTGATGTTGGGAAACAGGTACCACTAAGGACTATGTAAGCTGGTACATAAGAGCGTGCGGTGTGTAGTGTTTGATCAAGTAACTGTATCGCTCGCTCAACCTGTATCGATTAATCGATACAGGTTGAGATGGTGGTGTTGCGGGGTTGTTTGGTATAGAGTAGGCGTATGATACGCAATGAGGTGCAACAATTGGTGCAGGGTGCGCTCGACAGACTGCGGCTTTCGGGAGATTTTACGGTGGAGCATCCGAGTGATCTTGCGCACGGTGACTTCGCCAGCAATGTCGCCTTGGTGGTCGCGAGGGATGCAGGGAAGAACCCGCGCGAGCTAGCGAACACTATCGTCGAGGCTTTCGAAAAGCCCGAGTGGCTTGAGCGAGTGGAAGTGGCGGGGCCTGGGTTTATTAACTTTTATCTCTCTCGCACATATTTCCTCCAGTCGGTGCGGGAGGCGTGTACAGCGGGGCAGCAGTGGGGCGCGCACGCCCTGCTTGCGGGAGAGAAAGTGCTTGTCGAGCACACGCAACCCAATCCCTTTAAGCCGTTCCATATAGGACACCTGATGAGCAGTACGATTGGCGAGAGCATTGCGCGGCTTTATGAATACTCCGGAGCAGAAGTGCGACGAGCGAACTATCAGGGCGATGTGGGGCGGCATGTGGCGATGTGTTTGTGGGGGTTAAAGCATCTCGGGGGCAATCCGTCGTCGGTTGAGGATCTCGGGAACGCGTACGTTGCCGGGAATCGAGCGTACGAGGAGGACTCGACTGCAAAAACTGAGATAGTCGAGCTCAACAAACAGGTGTATGCACGAACGCCGGAGATCATGGAAGCGTACACGACCGGGCGTACGGTGTCGCTCGAGCACTTCGAGGAGCTCTATCGCATGCTCGGCACGAAGTTCGACTACTACTTCTTTGAGTCGGAAACCGAAAAGCCAGGTCGGGCGCTCGTGAAGGAGGGGCTTGCTGATGGAGTATTTGAAGAGAGTAATGGGGCGGTCGTGTTCAAAGGTGAACAGTACGGACTGCATACCCGTGTATTCTTGAATAGCGCCGGCCTGCCGACCTACGACGCCAAGGAGCTCGGGCTTGCACAGCTCAAAGCAGAGAAATGGGATTTTGATCTGTCGATTACGACGACCGCCGTTGAACAGGATGAATATTTTAAGGTGAACTGGAAAGCGTTGTCTTTGTTGTGTCCTGAGATCGCAGAACGTCTGCAGCATGTGTCGCACGGGATGATGACGCTTACGAGCGGCAAGATGAGCTCGCGCAAGGGCAATGTGGTGACCGGTGAGGAAATGCTCGAGAACGTGCTCGCACTGTCGCGGGAGAAGGTTGCGGAGCGCGAGCTTCCGGAGGAGGAGAAGGAGGGTATTGCACGCGCGGTCGCGGTCGCTGCAATCAAGTACTCGGTGCTGAAGCAACGGGCGGGGAAGAACATTACGTTCGACCCCGAGGCAGCACTCTCGTTTGAGGGTGACTCCGGGCCGTACCTACAGTACGCACACACGCGCGCAGTGTCGGTGCTTCTAAAGGCAAAAGCGGCAGGTCTTGCGCCGGCGACCGAACTTGCGCCACATTCGGCGACGCCGCTTGAGAAGCTGCTCTACCGTTTCCCGGAGGTTGTTTTGCGTGCACGGGAAGAGTGCGAGCCGCACTATGTGACGACCTACCTCGTTGAGCTCGCTTCGGTCTGGAACTCCTGGTATGCAGCAGAGAAGATCATCGACGACTCACCGACCGCACCGTATAAGCTCGCGGTCGTCGACGTGCTGCGGCGGACGATGGAGCATGGGTTGTACCTGTTGGGGATTGCGGCGCCGCGGCGGATGTAGTACTACGACAAGGACAAGCAGTTCCGTATCAGCGTGCCCCGAGCTGTCGCGCTATGACGTGCCGTGCTTGGTACGGTTAGCTGGAGATGGTGCGCGGGGTGTTGTAGTAGACGGTTGGGGATAGGTGCGCCTCTCGGCTGTAGAGCAGGGGGTAGGTTTTGCATGTTGCATGTTCCGCGGTAGTCTACGGGTTGGATTTCACTTACTGGAGGCGTCGCTGTGTCCTGCGTGTTGTTAGCCGATCTCAGCATACTTGCTGCGCTGTGGTTCGTGTGTACCGGAGTCATTGTGGCCGCGTGTGCGGCCGTGCCGTGGGTGCGCGTTACCTGGGGTAGGATGTGCATAGTCACATGTTGTGTGGGTGTTGTCGTTCTGTTTGGTGCTTCGTGGTACCTTGAGCGCCCGTTGTTCAAGCAGGACTACTACCGCACAACCAGTGAGTGGTGCCGTGTACTATGATACAAAACAACCCCGCCCAAGTGGCGGGGTTTATGTGTGATGGCATCGTTACATGTCGCCGAGCTGGCCGTCTTTGATCGCGCCGCGGAGTTTGCGACACCCCCCGTGGTAGAGACGTTGTGCCTTATCGTACGTCAACTTGCGGTGCTTGGCGATTTCGGTGATGGTCATATCGTATGCAACGTGCTCAACAAGTACGGTCCGCTCGAGAGCCGAGAGCCGATGTTTGCCGTGTGGCGCTGCAACCATTTGCGCAAAACCACGTTCTTGTGCAAGCACATCATCCGGACGCGGTACCGTGTGTGTCGTGAGCAGATCGAGGTGTGTAGTTGTAGAGTTGTCGCTTAGTGGTGTGTTGAGTGAAAAAGGTTCACCATGTCGTAGCACAAGGAGCTCATCAACAGTCATACGCAAGGTTCCTGCACTTCGTTCAAGCTTTGCGTACAGGAGGTCGGCACATGTGAAGCACAGGATTGTTCGTAGGATGCTCGCTGAACCGTGAGGGGCTGTTTGCATGATGCATGCTTCGAGCGTGTCTAATGCCCGACCATATGCAGCTTCGTCCGCGCCGAGTTTTCCGATACCTGGTGTGTGTGCGCGTGCAAGTTCACGCACCAGGTCTATATGCAGTAGTGCGATCATGCCGAGAATCGTGTTTCGTTGCTCCGGACATGAAGTATCGTACATTTGACGTAGGAGAATCTGGCTGTAGATATCGCGCATTACACTAGTTCCTCGAGTGGATAATCTAACGCAATGGTACCTGGGTTTTGTTGTATGCACAATAACGCCAGCTTTTTATTTTGACCCAAAAAGTGCTAGGATGCTTATAATGAAAAGTACACAACATGAAGCTGTAAAGAGCGAGACCGCAGCGCGCGAGGAGGAGGTGCTTGCGTTTTGGAAGGAGCACGGGACGTTCGAGAAGTCGCTCAACAAAGAAGCACCTAATGGCGAGTTCGTTTTTTACGACGGGCCGCCGTTTGCAACGGGGCTCCCGCACTGGGGGAGCTTACTCTCATCGATATCAAAAGATGTGGTCGGTCGGTACAAGACCATGCGCGGCTACCGTGTACCGCGCCGGTGGGGATGGGACTGCCACGGGCTCCCCATCGAGAACATGATAGAAAAGGAGCTCGACCTCAAGAGCAAGAAGGACATCGAGGCGCTCGGCATTGATGTGTTCAACGAAAAAGCCCGGGCCGGGGTGCTGAAGTACGCGGACGACTGGAAAACGTACGTTGATCGCGTCGGGCGTTGGGTTGATTTTGACAATTCGTACAAGACGATGGACAACAGCTACATCGAGAGCGTCTGGTGGGTGCTCTCGAAGATTAACGCGGACGGTCGTTTGTATGAGGGCAGGAAGGTCCTCATGTACTGCCCGCGGTGTGAGACGCCGCTCAGTAAAGCGGAGATCGCGATGGATAACAGCTACAAGGATGTGACCGACACCGCGGTGTATGTGAAGTTTCGAGTAGCGAGTAGCGAGTCACGAGTAGCGAGTGACGGACCAGTCTATGTGCTTGCGTGGACAACTACACCGTGGACACTACCGGCGAACGTGGCGCTCGCGGTTGGTGAGCAGCTTACGTACGTGCGCGTGCGGCATGGTGACGATATGCTCATATTGGCAAAGGAACGGTTGAGCGTGCTTGGTGATGAGGTAGAGGTGCTTGAGGAGATGCCTGGCGCTGACCTTGTCGGGATCAGCTACGAACCGCTCTATGAGGTCGAGCGCGTGCAAGTAGCCGGAAGCAAACGGTTGCACACCATACAAGCAGCAGGGTTTGTCACGACAGAGGAGGGAACCGGTGTGGTACACATCGCACCCATGTACGGTGAGGACGACTATCAGTTAGGGAAAGAGCACGAGCTTCCCATGGTGCCGCTTCTTGATGTGACGGGCACGTATAACAATGATGCACCGGAGCTGGTGCGAGGCATGTACTTCAAGAAAGGTGGTAAGGCGGTCGTAGCTGATCTTGAGGAACGGGGGCTACTGCTCGCATCGCACGACCATACGCACTCATATCCACACTGCTATCGGTGCGGTGCTGCGCTCATTTACAACGCCCTCACGAGTTGGTTCATCGATATTCAGGCAGTAAAGGATGAGCTTCTTGCAGGAAACGAAAAGATATCGTGGCATCCGGAACATTTGAAATATGGACGTTTTAAGAACATCGTGGAGACCGCGCCTGACTGGACGATATCGCGCAATCGCTTTTGGGCGAGTCCGCTCCCCATTTGGCACAACAGAGAGACGGGCGAGTATACCGTGATCGGTTCGCTCGCAGAGCTGCGAGAACGTACCAAGAAAAGCGGCAATACGTACCTCGTGATGCGTCATGGCCAGGCAGAGAGCAATGTAAAGCAGGTTATCAGTTCGCTGCCTGACGACGAGAACCACCTTACTGATGCCGGGAAAGAGCAGGTACGGGCAGCTGCTCTAGCGCTCAAGGAACGAGGTATCACGAAGATCATCGCGAGTCCGTTCGTGCGTACGCGCGAAACCGCAGCGCTTGTTGCGAGTGCACTCGGGTTGCCTGCGGAGGACATCGTGCACGAACCGCGTATCGGCGAGTGGCAGCTTGGTGATCTGCACGGCAAGCCGGTAGCTGATCTCAAGAAGACCTGTGCGACCTATGATGATCGCTTCCGTACAGGCTGCGGTACCGGTGAGACACTGCTTGATTTCAAGCGTCGCGTCGGCGAGGCGCTCTATGATATCGAGCGAACGTATGCTGATGAGACCATACTCATCGTGGGTCATGAGTATACCGCGTGGCTCCTCCAATGTGTCGCGCGTGGTGCAAATACCGAAGAGAGTATTGTGATTAGGGGCGAGGAAGACGATTACATCGCAAACGCAGAAGTACGGGAGCTCGACTTTGTCCCATTGCCGCACAACAAGGAGTATGAGCTCGACCTTCACCGACCGTACATCGACGAGCTAGAGCTCGTCGCGGAGGATGGCGCGCACTTGGTGCGTATTCCCGAGGTTGTGGATTGCTGGGTCGAGAGTGGCGCGATGCCGTACGCAAGCGAGCACTACCCGATGGAACACAAGGAGGTCATGGAGCGGCGGTTCCCGGGTGACTTCATTGCAGAGTACATTGCGCAGACCCGTACGTGGTTCTACTACATGCATGCGCTTGGGGTACTCCTCTTCGGTGGCTCAAGCTTTACGAACGTGGTGACGACGGGCAATGTGCTTGCGGCAGATGGCGCGAAGATGAGCAAGTCGAAAAAGAACTACACCGATCCGCTTGCAGATATGGATCGTTATGGGGCAGATGCTGCGCGTTACTATCTCTTGGGTTCGGTGGTGATGAGTGCCGAGGATATGTCGTTCAAGGAAGAGGAGCTTCGGGAGGCCCACAACCGGTATGTGAATATGCTCTGGAACTCGTACAAGTTCTTTGAGCTTCATCGCGATGCCTGCGAAGCCGGGATGCAACGACCTCAGTCAACATATGTCCTTGATAGGTGGATGCTTGCACGACTGAACCAAGCGGTGCGTGAGGTGACCGAACAGATGGACGCGTATGATACTGTCCGCACAGCTCGTGCCCTGCGCGAGCTTGTGACCGATCTGTCGACGTGGTACGTGCGACGTTCGCGTGACCGTTTCAAGAGCGACGACGATGAAGATCGATACGCAGCGCATGCAACCTTACAGCACGTGCTTGTGACCGTGGCAAAGCTTACTGCACCACTTACCCCGTTCATTGCGGAAAGCATATATCGAGGGGTGCGTGGTGAAAACGAGAGTGTACATCTCTCGGATTGGCCGGCAGTCGCGCCTGATGTGGATGATGAGGGGCTTTTGAATGATATGACTGAGGTGCGATGTGTGGCATCGCTTGCGCTTGAGGCGCGTCAGCGTGCCAAGGTTAAGGTGCGTCAACCACTTGCCAAGCTCACTCTCAAGGAGGAAACCCTGGTAGGTAAGGATGAGCTTCTTGCTATCCTTGCGGACGAGATCAATGTGAAGCAGGTGGTGTTCGGTAGTGGGTTTGACGGCTCTGTACATTTAGACACCAACCTTACCGATGACCTTCGACAGGAAGGTGCCATGCGCGATCTTGTGCGCGCAGTGCAGCAAGAACGCAAGCGGCGCGGGTGTGTGCCTGAAGAGATTGTTACGCTTGAGGTTGAGACTGATGAGGTTGGTCGTGGCATCGTTGAGTCAGGGCGGGAAGAGCTCACTCGTGTTGCCGGTGTTGGTGCGATCGTGTTTGGAACTGTGACAGATGGTTTTGGCGTGCGTGCGGGCGATATGGTGCACTACGTATGCAAGGTGGTACAGCAAAGCTGAAGTATCGCCCGATGCTCGATCACAGAGTATGTACGCGCTTCACACAACAGAGGGGTATGTGCTCGCCTCATACCCCGAGCGGGAAGCGGGTCGTGTGTACAAGCTTCTGACTCGTGATCTCGGGTTCGTATATGCACGTGCGCAGGGGGTTCGGGAGCTCAAGAGTCGCAACCGATTTGCGCTACAGACGCATACACGAACGAACGTGACGCTGGTGCGTGGGCGTGAGTTATGGCGGGTCACCGGAGCCTATGATCGAACATCTATCATGTCTGCGTCTGTGCGGCGTGTGCTACAGCTTCTCGGCGGTGTGCTTGGAAGGGATGAACCGCTTAGGTTGGTGTACGAACATGTGCGAAACATGGAGCGTTGGTCTACCACGTCCGACTGTGTATTGAGCGAGTTACAGCAAGAGGCGGTGACATTGATACGGATTTTTCATGTGCTTGGCTATGTACCCATACAGGGTGAACCTGTCGTGCAGCGCGTCCTTTTCAGGAATGCAGTTGAGTCTGCAGCGTTGTCAGCAGACGAGGAGCGTCAGCTCGTAGCAGCAGTGAATAGTGCATTGTCGCATGTGCCTGACGCCTGAAGTTGTCGCTGTCGTGTCGAGGTGAGGTTGGTGGCATGGGCGTAGGCAGTGGGGATTTGCGTGCGTGTGTGCCGGGGTTGCGTGGTATACTCAACGCATGGCACGTACTAAGGAAAAAATCGAAGTACTGGAAGCAGAATTGTACAAACGAGGGCACGGTCCCGCACCTAAGCCACGACATACGCTTGAGCCTACAGAAGAAGCCGATGTCGCCTCAGCCTGGGATGGAGAGCAAGACGAAACTGTTGCTGCAATTTTGGGCGATAGCTCATCTGTGCAGGGCACAGCTTCAGAGGGAGCGGCGGTGAGGTACACAGACCCTTCGACAGAGGATGTATCGGAGGGTGAGCCAGTAAGTCCTGCATCAATGGGGCGTGCACGACCAAAGCGTAGTTACGTAGGACTGGCAATCAAAGGCATTTTGGGCGTGTCCATACTCTTCTTTTTTGGTGCGGCCGGTTATGTTGCGTGGAGCTTGTTTGCCGGTGATGGTGCTGTGACGTGTGGCAAGATTGGTTTTGATTTTCAGGCACCTGCCTCGGTTGGGAGTGGAGAAGACCTCCTGCTTGATGTGGGGGTCACAAACAACAATCCGGTAGCGCTCACGAATGCACAGCTGACATTTAAGTATCCGGATGGTACGCGAAGTGCAGAGGACTCTTCCATACTCATGCCGTCGCAGCGTGAGAGTATCGGGGTTATTGATCCTGGTGAGACCGTGACGGTATCATCCCGTGCTACGTTGTACGGAAAAGAACAGAGTGTTGCTCTCATCGGAGCAACGTTGGAGTACGGTCTTGTCGGTTCAAACGCAAAATTTACATGTGAGGCAGAGCAAGACATACGCATCACTACAGCACCAGTTTCGCTTTCTGTTGAAGGGCTTGAGGAGATAGCTTCTGGACAGCAGCTGGAACTCAGAGTGCGCGTACGTTCAAACTCGAGCCGGGTGGTGTCTGATCAGCGTCTCGTAGCCGAATATCCATTTGGCTTTGAGTTCGTGAGTGCCGAGCCTGAGCCGACAGTTGGTAACAATGTCTGGGACGTGGGGGATGTGGCGCCCGGTACGGAGCAGGTGTATGTCATACGTGGCATTGTGCAAGCACAGACTGTTGAGGCACGTACGGCAAGGTTCTCGCTTGGTGAAGCGTCGACAGACGACACAAAACTTGCACATGTGTTGCAGTTTGCTGAGCATGCACTTGTCATCGAACGGCCATTTATGTCCTTGGAGCTAACTCTCGAAGGTAGTGCTGATACAACGGTCTCTGTTCCTGTTGGTGCACAAGTTCATGGCTCGCTCCACTGGAAGAACACACAACAAGAACCGCTTTACAATGTGTCAATCGAGTCTGTTTTGCCAACCGAGTTTCTTCAACGAGATTCGGTCAGTGTACGGAATGGCTACTTCCGTTCCGTCGATAACACAATGCTCTGGACACCGCAAACATACTCGGGGTTTGCGGAGGTGCCCCCGGGTGCAACAGGTCAGCTCAATTTTTCCTTCACAACCGACCCGTTTACGTACGAATCGGGTGCGGCGGATGCAACGGTAGATCTCTCATTCGATGTGTCCGCGCGACGGGTAGCTGATGTTCGCGCGGTGCAGCAGGAACTTGTTGGTCAGTCACCACGCGTCGTCCGCTTTATTACTGACCTCACATTTGAGCCTTCCTTGGTTTACAGTATTGGACCATTTTTGAACACTGGCCCGCATCCTCCACGTGTTGATACACCCACCACGTATACAGTGGTCTGGGACGTGGAGAGCTCTATCAACGACATGAAAAATGTGCGCGTGCAGGGTGTGCTTCCAATCTATGTCGAGTGGCTCGACGAGGTTGATCCCGTGGGTGCAGATCTTTCGTACAATGAGACAACACGCGTGGTTACCTGGAACGTCGGCGAGCTTCCGGCCGGTGGAGATGGAGTTGCAGCGTTTCAGGTACGCTTCGTGCCGAGTGTGACGCACCGAAGGAATACTGTAAGTATTGTGCGTGAACTGAGTGCGCGAGGTGTTGACGTAGTGACTGGTCGTGTGATAGAACGAGGTTCACGGAGCTTGACCACCGGGCTCACAAAAGACCCGCGCCTTTCGAATGTGTCTGGTAATGTGACAAACTAATCAATGTACGTATGAAGAACACCGTCACCATGGACACCCTCGTGTCCTTCGCAAAACGTCGTGGGTTCGTATACTCCGGCAGTGAGATTTATGGCGGTGTGCCGGGGCTCTATGACTACGGCCCGTACGGGGTGGAGCTTGCAAACAATATAAAAGCCGCTTGGTGGCGTGCGATGGTGCAGATGGAGGATAACATTGTCGGCCTCGACAGCGCGATTTTTACGCACCCGAAGGTGTGGGAGGCGAGTGGGCACGTCGGTGGCTTTGCCGACCCGCTGGTGGAGTGCAAGGAGTGTCAGACGCGTTCACGCGCCGACCACCTCATCGAGGATGCGGGTGGCTTTGCTGATGAGAAAATGAGTGTTGCGGAGATCAATGAGGTATTTGATGGTTTGCGGGAAAAGATGACGTGTCCGAAGTGTGGGCAGAAGAATTTTACCGCGGTGCGACAGTTCAACCTGCTCGTGCAGAGCAACCTCGGGAACTTTAGTGAGGACTGGAGCAAGGAGCCAACGTACCTGCGCGGTGAGACGTGCCAGGGCATTTACTTGGATTTCAAGAACGTGGTCGACACGACACGCGTGAAGGTGCCGTTCGGGATTGCGCAGATCGGCAAGGCATTTCGCAATGAGATCTCGCCGCGTCAGTACATCTTCCGGAAGCGCGAGTTTGAGCAGATGGAGATGCAGCTGTTCACACATCCGAGTGAGGATATGGAGGTATACGAGGCATGGCGCGAGAAGCGTATGCAGTACTATCTTGATCTCGGTTTCAAGAAGGAGAACCTCCAGTGGCATGAGCACGAGAATCTGGTCTTTTATGCGAAGGCGGCATGGGACATTGAGTACCGCTACCCGTTTGGCTTCAAGGAGCTCGAGGGTGTTCATGCGCGGAGCGACTACGACCTTTCCCAGCACACGAAGTTCTCGGGCGTCGATCTCTCGTACCGCGACCCCGTGACCAATGAGACATACATCCCGCACGTGGTGGAGACCTCGGTCGGGCTCGACCGGACATTCCTCGCGGTGTTGACCGAATTTTATGATGAGGATGAGTTGAATGGCGAGCAGCGCATTGTGCTGCGGCTGCCGTACCGTTTGGCTCCGGTGAAGGTCGCGGTCTTTCCGCTGCTTCGGAACAAGCCGGAGCTCGTCGCGAAAGCACGAGAAGTATATGACAGCCTGAAGGGCGACATGCGGGTGGAGTTCGACGACAACGGCAACATCGGCAAGCGCTATCGTAGGCAGGACGAGATCGGCACGCCGTACTGTGTGACGATCGACTTCGACACGCTCGAGGACGACAGCGTGACCGTCCGCAGCAGGGACAGTGGGGAGCAGGAGCGGGTGACGGTGGGGGAGCTCCATGCTAGGGTTGCACGTCCGTAGTTCTACTGACTGCGCGGCACATGTACGGAATGAGCCCCTCCGAGGAGGGGCTCTGACGCAGTGCGTCCGGTTCGTCATCCGGCAATGCGCACGGTCGCTTTGCGGGCAATCGCCCAGACCCAGTCATTGAGCCGGTCAGAGTTGACTGGTGCAAACCATCGATTCACGAGCTCAAATGTGTCGGTCTGCTGGAAGCGCGTAGATGTGCTGTTGAGCATCCGTGCAACCGAGTAGCTCACCACGGTAGCGATAGCACCGGTACACAGCGCCACAAGCCAGCGGAAGGTGAGATCGGTGATGATCTCCGGCCAGTACCACAGCCCGGATGCGGTCGTAACGACGGTGATGACAGCCAAGCTCACCCATGCATCGTACGTGATCACTGCCTTGAGTACCTCCTGTGCGCCCTTAGTGACTGCCTGGGTTAGTACCCATGCGATACCGATCGCGAGCATAAGTGGTACCACGATGAGGAGTACCGGGGGTGTGACCATCCAGACTGCGAGTGTGTATCGCACGATGCGAATGACGGACTGCTGGGCGAGCATCCCGAGACCAAGATGGTTTGCACTCTGGATTAGGCGGAACGTGCGCTTGTGTGTGATTGGCCACAACTCCTCGCCAATCAAAAGCCAGAGCGGCATCTGTACCATAATGATGTAGGCAAGGAAGCCAAAGTACATGTTCTGGTAGGTGGCATCAATCTGCTGCGCTGGACCCTCCAAGCCGTAGTATCCTTTGGGGCCTTGCAAGATGGTCTCAGGGCCGATCCAGTCCGCGAGCACCAGACAGATGATCAACGTAACGACACTGTACACGATCAGGACGGGTACCAGTGTGCGGACGATGTTAGCTCGGGTGTACGGGCCGCGTTGTTGTGCCGGGAGCTTGTAGCCCTTGATGTGTGCCACGAGCCGACGGATGAGCACGGTGCTAACGTGGATCACCGCATGGCCCTGCGACACAACTCGTGTCTTCAGAGACGTGGCAGTGGTGCGGACAGTACGCCCGACCGCAATGCTGACACATATGATGCTATCCCACGCCTCGTGGAAGCGCTGCCACCATGAGTAGACGACCCAGTAGCACTGGGCTACGCCAAGGATCGCTCCGGCAAACGCCCCACGCACGAATGCGTCCGGGAACATGCCGAGTGCTCCGCCCAGGAGGGCAAGCGGTGCAATCAGCCACGGATGGCCAAGTGAGCCGGCGAGCACGATGCCGCAGGCTGCCCCAGTAAAGCCGCCAAGAGTGTGGCGCCAGAGTTCCATCGACTGTTTCATCGCAGTACCTGTATGTTTGTTAGGGGACATTCCCAAAAGCATTCTACTATAGAGTTGCTATATATCAATAGCACACGCTGAATTCTACCCTGAACCGCAACGCTCACCGAATACCTCCGCGGGAGGCGACGTGTGCTCGGACAGTGTTTCGTTTTGGCGTCCAACATACTGCTCCTATGTTCATCCTCACACCGGACGGATGCAAGGCTGACTTGGGTGAACGATCAAGGACTAACGATTTGTCCCCTCATGCTCTTTCTATTCCCTCATTCTGATTTCTGCGGTACTATTGGGTGCACATGAACGAACAGCAACAGGGACCAATGCAGATTACGATAACGCCGGGGACGATCGTGACGACCGTGCTCATATTGCTCGGTTTTTGGTTGCTGTTTTACCTTGGTAACGTAGTCTTGACCGTGGTCGCTGCCATCATCATTGCAAGCGGTATTGAGCCTGCGACTGCGCGGCTGGTACGTATTGGTCTCCCGCGCATCCTTGCGGTCGTATCGATCTACCTGTTTGCGCTACTAGTGCTGCTTCTTCTGGTGTCGGTGTTTATGCCACCTTTGG
>JGI12109J20283_10106285_pt1 | contig 46930 bp, 37 predicted proteins | sample ElkSlonscriptome_12_FD_20283 | JGI IMG/M metagenome (IMG submission 20283)
AGCACATCCATTGTATCAACTTGTTGAGATTCAGGCCTTTTTTATGTCTGATTTATGGGACAGCAGTGTCGCGAGGTATAAGATCTCTATGGCAGCGCCAGGCTTCTTCCTCGAGGTTTGGAGTATCTTGCACAAGCAGTTTGGACTCAAAGTTCACAATATCCACCAGGAAACCGACGTGTGGCGGCGAACCCTTTCCAATAATGGCTATCATTGCTGTCTCACATCTCTACAACGGAGACAGTTGCGTTGGCGAAGGGCAAGGGATGCTCTGATCAATGCAAACAAGCCTCTGCAGGAGTTTGTAAGCCCTCGCAGCGGCGCGAGCTACCTGCGAGGCGGACCGCTCAGCGCCGCTTTTCAGCGCTAGAAAAAGGGCGTGAAACTATGGGACAGCAATGAATGGCGATATTCAAGTGAGGGAGCTGATTCATTACCGAGCTTTTACTTAATCAACCGAATAGGCTAGTTTTAGGCCAAACATTACAAGTCGATCTGCAGAGTTCGCTATGAAATCGACAAAGAGATAAGAACAAGCGCTCATGGCCGGATTGCTTTCAAAAGAACGTATCACTGCACCTGCCGATTACAATCGCTGGCGAGTGCCCCTGGCCTCGATTGCCATTCATCTGTGTATCGGCTCCGTCTACGCCTGGAGTATCTATAATCCCCCGCTCACCCGAATCCATGGCGTCGTCACCAGTGCCGGGGATGACTGGAGTCTAAGCCAGGTAGTGTGGGTGTTCACCGTGGCCATCGTGTTTCTGGGGCTGGCCGCCGCTTTCGCGGGCAAATGGCTGGAAAATGTGGGCCCGCGCAAAGTCGGCGTGGTTGCCGCCTGCTGCTGGGGTGGTGGCTATGTCATGGGCGCATTCGGCATCCTCACTCATCAATTATGGTTGCTCTACCTCGGTTATGGAGTAATCGGGGGCTGCGGTCTCGGTCTGGGTTATGTTTCACCGGTCAGTACCCTTATTCGCTGGTTTCCCGACCGACGCGGCATGGCAGCCGGAATGGCAATTATGGGATTCGGTGGTGGCGCAATGATCGGAACACCGATGAAAGAATTCTTCATACGGCTTTTCTACAGGGCACCTGAGTACTTGGGAACGGTTGCAGAACTGGACCTGGTCACCGAGGCGGGACGGCGCTTTGTCGAGATCGGCGACACGCTCCGGGAGGTCGTTGTTGTCGGTACCGCCGAAGTGAGAAATATGACTGTTCCTGGTCCCGAAGGGGTCTATCTAGTCGATACCGGTGGAACGGGTGTTGCAGAGACCTTTCTGGTGATTGGTATTGTCTATCTGGTCGTCATGCTAATTGCGGCATTCTCTTATCGGGTTCCGGCGACGGACTGGAAACCCGATGGTTGGGAGGAACCGGACGCGGAAGCGCAAACTGCGCTGATTTCCCGTCGAAACGTCGATATTGACCAGGCCTTGAAAACGCCTCAGTTTTATCAGTTGTGGATTGTTCTATGTTTCAACGTGACTGCCGGTATCGGCGTACTGGGTGTTGCGCGCACCATGATCTCGGAAATTTTCGGCTCTAGCCTGCCTGACATCGTGGATACTACGTTTGCGGCCACCTACGTGGTGATGATCAGTGCCTTCAACATGGTAGGCCGGTTTATTTGGGCCAGCGCGTCGGACTATATCGGCAGGCGCAATACTTATTGGATATTCTTCGTGCTGGGAATTTTACTGTACTTATCCATACCCGTTTCCGCACAGCAGGTGAGTGTCAACCCCTCGGTGCTATGGCTGGTCTATTTTTACGCCGCTACCATGGTCATCTTCACAATGTATGGGGGCGGCTTCGCCACTATCCCCGCTTACCTGGCAGATATATTCGGCACCCGGTACGTCGGCGGCATTCACGGTCGCCTGTTGACCGCATGGAGTACGGCCGGTGTGTTGGGGCCGTTGGCGATTACCTCCCTCAGGCAGAATTCGGTCAACAACGCCATCGATGAACTGGTATCGCGGATTAATCCCACTGCATTCGAAGCGCAGTTTGGTGCCCCCATGACGCAGTTGGAACAGTTGGTGGCCCAAAACTCGGTGACTATTTCACGCCTGATGGAAATTGCCCCACCTGGCACCACTGATCCTACCAGCAGTCTATACAACTCGACCATGATCCTGATGGCAGTGTTGCTGGGCATTGCCCTGGTGAGCAACGCCTTGATTCGCCCGGTTCATGCCCGGCACCATATGGAGGAAGATTGATTGTCCCGGTACCCTGCGCAGATTTGGTAAACGCTAGCGTTTTGTCGTGAAAAATGAACCGATCGTTATCCTGGCTGGTGGTGATTCGCGCCGGGCTGGCATAGACAAGGCTGTTATGATGACAACTTGTGGGTTGAATGCGCTTGACTACCAGGTTCAGCAGGCTCAGTCGCTGTCCAGCGAAACTTGGGTTAGTGGACCGAAGCGACCGACCCAATATCCAGTAAAGTGGCTCAAAGATAAAACAGGCAGCGGCCCACTGGCGGGTATCCTGGCCGCGTTAGTTGCTCTCGAAAGTGGCTACATCACTGTCTTGCCTATTGACACGCCGCTGGTTTCGCCCGGAGTCTTGCTAAAGCTGCGGCAGTCTTTGTCTGCGAACATAATAGCCTTCGAAGACCAACCCCTGGTGGGCCGTTGGTATAAATCTGAGCAATTCTTTTTGGAACAGGCTTTGGTCCTGGGTAAATTCGATGTTGTTCCTTACATCGAATCGCGTCCCCATCGATGGTTGGGAGACAGCAATCTGGAGAATCTCAATACGCAGCAGGAGTGGCAGGAGTTTTGGCAGAGTCAACCGAGTTAAACAACGTCATTGAGGACATCATCAATCGCTTCAAGGACTTTCAGGGTCCCTTGCTACCTGTCTTGCACGGGATTCAAACCAAGCTTGGTTATGTGCCTGTCGAAAGTATTCCTCTAATTGCCCGTGAATTGCGCCAGACGGTGGCTGATGTCGAGGGTGTCGTCAGCTTCTATCCTCATTTTCGGCGCACACCGCCGCCACCATTTCGACTGGAAATTTGTCGGGCGGAAGCATGCCAGGCAGTGGGAGCCAGAGAATTGGAACGTCATGCCAAAATTGTGCTAGGAGTAGATTACCATGAGATCAGCGCAGATGGACGCATCAGTCTGGATCCAGTTTACTGCCTCGGAAATTGCGCCTGTGGACCCAATATTATGGTGAATGAAAGGCTAATCGGCAGAGTCTCAGCTTCCCGCTTCGATGAGATCATCGCCAGCCTGCCACGGGAAGTGTAGTGAGAGTTTACGTGCCCAATGACAGCACTGCCATCAGCCTCGGCGCTGAGGAAGTGGTGGCCCGGCTGCGCGAAATGGATTCGGCGATCGAAATCCAACGCAATGGTTCCCGCGGTTTATGTTGGCTTGAGCCCCTGATCGAGGTGGAAACGCCGCGCGGGCGAATCGCCTACGGCCCGGTTAATGCTCATTCCCTGTCACCGGCAATGTTGGCAGGAGAGGACCATGCATTGTGCCTGGGCGATATCGAACACTATCCGTATCTCGCCCGGCAGCAACGCATGACATTCGCCCGCATCGGCAAGATCGATCCAGGCAGCCTTGCCGACTACCAGAACATGGAGGGAATGGCCGCTCTGCACCAGGCAGTGAATAGCGAGCCTCTGACAATTGTCGAACAGGTAAAGGCTAGCGGTCTGCGCGGCCGCGGTGGTGCCGCGTTCCCCACTGGCCGCAAATGGCAGACCGTGCTGGATACGCCGGCGGAACAAAAATACATTGTCTGTAATGCCGATGAAGGGGACAGTGGAACCTTTGCGGATCGACTTATCATGGAATGTGATCCGTTCTCCCTGATCGAAGGCATGGTCATCGCTGGAATTGCGGTCGGTGCCGACCGGGGCTATATCTATGTCAGGCGTGAGTACCCGCTGGCCGTGTCGCGATTGCAGGCAGCGATTGAGCAATGTCACGCAGCCGGGCTCCTAGGCAAAGGCATTCTGGCGAGTGACTATGATTTTGAGCTGCAAGTACGTATTGGCGCCGATGCCTACATCTGTGGTGAGGAAACCAGCCTGCTGGAAAGCCTGGAAGGAAAACGTGGCCTGGTTCGCAGCAAGCCCCCTCTACCGGCCATTCAAGGGCTGTTTGACCGGCCCACCGTGGTTAATAATGTATTGTCACTGGCCACGGTCCCTTACATACTGACCAAAGGCGCCGTGAGCTATGCCGATTTTGGCATGGGACAGAGCCGCGGTACGCTGACGGTACAACTTTCCGGTAACATCGCCAGGGGTGGGCTGGTGGAACTGGCATTCGGCGCGACGCTACGCGAACTGCTGTTTGAATTTGGCGGTGGCAGCCGCAGCCAACGCCGGCTTAGAGCGGTGCAGGTCGGGGGGCCATTGGGGGCTTACCTACCGGAATCGATGTGGGATCTGCCCCTTGACTATGAAACCTTCGCTGCTGCCGGTGCCATGCTCGGCCACGGCGGCGTGGTGGCCTTCGATGATACCGTTGATATGGCTGAGCAGGCCCAGTTCAGTATGGAATTCTGCGCCTGGGAGTCCTGTGGGAAGTGCACACCATGCCGGATTGGCAGTGTTCGAGGCGCCGAGTTATTGGCCAGTTTAAGGCAGGGTAACGAGGTAGAACAAAAGCTTGAGCTACTGGCAGATCTGTGTGAAACAATGGAGCAGGGTTCACTCTGCGCCATGGGAGGCTTGACCCCTTATCCTGTTCGCAGTGCGCTCCGTTATTTCTCAGAAGACTTTCGGCCGGAACAGCCAGTCGAGGAGGAAGTGGAATGATCGAGTTCTTTAATCCGGACACCGATTACGGCACTCCCGCCAGCGAGGCGGAACGTCAGGTATCGGTCAAAATAGATGGGCGCAGTGTGACAGTGCCTGAGGGAACCAGCATCCTGCGCGCTGCTGCCATGCTGGGGATTTCTATTCCGAAGCTTTGTGCCAGCGATTCACTGGAGGCTTTCGGCAGCTGTCGTCTGTGTGTGGTGCAGATCACAGGACGAAGCGATATGCCCGCTGGTTGCACTACACCGGTGACCGAAGGAATGGAGGTCACTACCCAGAGCGCGCCCCTGGCAAAGCTGCGCCGCAATGTGATGGAACTCTATATCAGCGATCACCCCCTGAATTGCTTAACCTGTACCGCCAATGGTGACTGTGAATTGCAGGATATGGCGGGCGCAGTGGGACTGCGAACTGTTCGCTACGGCTTTGACGGGGCCAATCACCTGGAAGCTGAGAAAGATCAGAGTAATCCTTATTTCAGCTTCGATCCCGGAAAATGCATCGTCTGTAGCCGCTGCGTACGTGCCTGCGCGGAAATTCAGGGTACCTTCGCTCTGACTATCGAAGGGCGTGGCTTTGACTCAGTGGTCAGCACTGGCGGGTCGTCATTCATGGAAAGCGAATGTGTGTCCTGTGGCGCTTGTGTTGAGGCCTGTCCGACGGCCACGCTTATCGAGAAGTCGGTCATCGAACTGGGACAACCAGAGCACAGTGTGGTGACCACCTGCGCCTATTGTGGTGTTGGCTGCAGTTTCAAGGCGGAGATGAAAGGAGAGCAACTGGTTCGTATGGTGCCGTACAAAGGCGGGGCTGCCAATCACGGGCATTCCTGCGTCAAGGGTCGTTTTGCATTCGGTTACGCCACCCACCCCGACCGCATCAGACATCCAATGATACGTGAACGCAGCAGTGATCCGTGGATTGAAGTCAGCTGGGACAAGGCCTTTCACTTCGCCGCAGACAAACTACGTAATATTCAAAAAAAGCACGGTAAAAACAGCGTCGGCGGCATTACCAGTTCCCGTTGCACCAACGAAGAAACCTATCTGGTACAAAAGATGGTGAGAACTGCGTTTGGTAACAACAACACTGATACCTGCGCCCGGGTGTGTCACAGCCCCACCGGATATGGATTGAAAACCACCCTCGGGGAGTCAGCCGGTACCCAAACCTTCGATTCCGTTAAAAAGACAGACGTGATAGTGGTGATCGGCGCCAATCCTACTGAAGCTCACCCGGTGTTCGGCTCGGCACTGCGGCGCCGGCTGCGCGAGGGTGCCAGTCTGATCGTGGTCGATCCCAGGCGCATCGAATTAATGGACACACCTCATGCCGGGCAGGCTCTGCACCTGCAGCTACGACCCGGTACTAATGTCGCCATCATCAATGCACTGGCCCATGTGGTGGCAAAGGAGCAGCTGACAGACGAGGGATTTGTGGCATCACGTTGCGACAGCGAATCCTATGAGCGCTGGCGTGAATTCATCCTGGAGCCACAGAACAGTCCCGAGGCAGTAAGTGCGGTGACCGGCGTCCCGGCCGATCTCATCTATCAGGCGGCGCGAACAGTCGGCCAAGCGGGCAATAGCGCCATATACTATGGCCTCGGGGTTACCGAGCATAGCCAGGGATCCACCATGGTCATGGGAATCGCAAACCTGGCCCTGGTCACCGGCAACATTGGCCGAGAAGGTGTTGGCGTGAATCCGCTTCGCGGTCAGAACAATGTTCAGGGATCTTGCGATATGGGCAGCTTTCCGCACGAACTGCCTGGCTACCAGCCTGTCGGAGACAGCGTCGCTCGAGCGCGTTTTGAAGCAAAATGGGGCGTAAGTATCGATAACGAAGCCGGAATGCGTATTCCAAATATGCTAGACGCCGCAATCGTCGGAGAATTCAAGGGGCTTTATGTACAGGGAGAGGATATAGCCCAGTCAGATCCCGATACCCAGCACGTTGAGAACGCACTGAGCTCATTGGAATGCCTCATCGTGCAGGACATCTTTCTCAATGAAACAGCAAAGTTTGCTCATGTTTTACTGCCCGGTTCCAGTTTCCTGGAGAAGGACGGCACTTTTACTAACGCAGAACGACGCATAAATCGTGTGCGAAAGGTAATGACTCCACTGGCGGGGTTGGCGGACTGGCAGGCAACGATGGGGTTATCCGCAGCAATGGGCTATCCGATGGACTATACCCATCCTTCAGAAATCATGGACGAGATCGCCGAACTTACTCCCACTTTCACTGGTGTTAACTATGACAAGCTGGACCGACTCGGCAGTATTCAATGGCCCTGCAACGAAGCCAATCCTGAAGGCACTCCCATCATGCATTGCCAGGACTTTCCTATTGGCAAGGCACAGTTTGCGGTCACCGAATATATTGCCTCTGATGAGCGCACTAACCGGCGCTACCCCCTCTTGCTTACCACCGGACGCATCCTTAGCCAGTACAATGTCGGAGCTCAGACACGGCGCACACCAAACCAACAATGGCATGATGAGGACGTGCTTGAGATCCACCCCTCTGATGCTGAGTTGCGTGGCATTCAAAGCGGGGATTGGATAGGCATACGTAGCCGAGCTGGAGAAACTGTATTACGCGCGCGCGTGCAGGAGAGAGTAATGCCCGGCGTCGTCTACACTACTTTCCATCATCCGTTCAGTGGTGCCAATGTGATTACCACCGATGCCAGCGATTGGGCCACCAACTGTCCCGAGTACAAAGTAACCGCAGTTCAGGTTGAGCCAGTGACCCAGCCCTCTCAGTGGCAACGGGCTTTCAGGGACAACGATAAAATTCAGCATCAGTTGTTGGCTGAACCGATTATCGGTTCAGACAGTGACTCGTGATCGTGCAGGCACAAGTCAGGCGTTTCACCGATGAGGTGGTTGATAGTCGCAAAGACGATGTGCTGGAAGAGGCACCAGTGGCGCTGGTTTACAACGGCATTAGTCACGTCGTCATGATGGCAACTCCCGTTGACCTGAAAGACTTTGCCTATGGTTTTAGCCTGTCGGAAGGCATCGTCGATGACGTCTCGGGCATCTTTGCTGTTGAAACTGCCCCGGCAGCCTGTGGAGTCGAAGTCAATATTGAAATCTCTCAACGCTATATGTCCAGGCTGCGGGAGCGACGCCGGCAGATGGCAGGTAGCAGCGGTTGTGGTCTATGTGGAGTTGAAGCCCTTGAACAGTTGGTAACGCCGATAAATAAGGTAATACCACTGCACTTGGAAAAAAGTGCAGTGCAGGCGAGCCTGGCGCAGCTTCCGGAGTTTCAGCCCCTCAGGAGCAGAACCGGCGCCAGTCATGTGGCAGCGTTTTGTTCGACCAGTGGCGATATCCGCTTCGCATTTGAGGACGTGGGTAGGCACAATGCACTGGACAAGATGCTTGGCCACTGGGCGCGCTCGCCTGACCCCGGATTCGCCCTGGTGAGTAGCCGTGCAAGCTATGAGATGGTGTATAAGGTGTGTCGACTGGGATTTGGTGCCTTGATTGCCGTCTCGGCACCCACTTCGATGGCGGTTGATCTGGCGCACCAAGCTGGTCTCAACCTGATTGGATTTGCCCGGCCAGGCCGGTACCAGCAATATCTTTCCTTGTGCTGAGCAGCAGTGATCGAATTGACCGACAAGCTCGTCCGAATGGCCAACCAGATTGCCGCCAATAATCGGCGTTGGGGCAGTGATGAGGAAAACATCAGGCGTATCCGGACGCATCTATGGAAATTCTGGACGCCAGGGATGCGTGAACGGCTGGCGGAAAGTAATGATGATAGAATAGACCCACTGGTCAAAAAAGCAATAACATTGGAAAGCCCGCAAAGCTAGGGATGCTCTGAATAATGCAGACATCCCTGAACCTTTGGACCACCAACAATAACAGTAACAAGACTGGTGACATCATGAGCAAACCTGTCAGCATCGCCGGGTGGCTAGCCACGCTCCCCGGAATTCTTATCGTTTTCTGCCTCACTCTGTCTCAGGCTGCAATCGCTCAATGTAATCCCGATGGCAACATCGAATTCATCTGCGGTCCCATCAGCCCGGAAGACCTTGTACCACTGCCCGAGTCCAGCTGGGTGCTGGTGGCCAGCTGGGAAGATGACGGCTATCTCTCTGCAGCGCACGCAGGAAGCCGCGACACCGTGCGCCTGTTTCCAGGACCCGGTTCCCGTTCCCGCCAGGACAACACCCGTTTCGGCCAGTGTCCGAGTCCGGTTCAGGGCGGGTTTCGCCCGCACGGTATGACCCTGCGTGAATCTCCTGCTGGGGCTGACAGACTCTATGTGGTCCGACATGGGGCCAGAGAGGCCATTGAGATCTTCGAGGTCGACAGGGTCGATAATCAGCCCCGCCTGACGTGGATCGGCTGCGTCATCGCACCCGATTCTGTGAACATGAACTCTGTGGTCGCCCTGCCAGGCTCCGGTTTTGGGGTCACCAGCCCGGCGACAGGTGACCTATGGGAATGGGTGCCGGAAAACGGCTGGTCAAGAGTAGCGGGCAGCGAAAACATCGGCCCCAATGGTCTCGAGATCAGCAGCGACGGCGATTGGTATTACGTGGCCGCCTACAGCGACCAATCGATTCTGCGTCTGTCCAGGGGCCAGACACCCATCGTCAAGGAATCGCTAGCCACGGTCGGATTTAATATCGACAACATTCACTGGTCAGCCAACGGAGAAATCCTGGCAGCAGGGCACCGGGCAGTATCAGGCAACCGTATCGGTGAGTGCATCAGGCGAATCAGTTGCGAGGGCATCACGTCCCATGTCGCTATAGTGAATATCGAGACTGGCGAATGGGATGAAATCTTTAACTATCCGAGTAACGACAATCTGCGCGTTGGTACTACTGCCATCGAAGTCGATAACGAAATCTGGATCGGCAGTGTCGCCGGCAGCACCCGCATTGCCGTCATTGAGGCCCCGCGTTGAAAGGCGGGTTGCTCCAGCGATCACCGCCAAGCACCTGGGTAAGAACGCGTCCTGGCCGCTACGGAAACCAGAGATGATTCAGGTCTTTCCTAAAACTATAGCGCCACCTGCCGGACTATTTCAGAATGTTTAACTTGTTGACGCAATAATATAACTCATTGGATGTCGGCAGGAGCCTGCTTTCTCGTTCAGTTTAATCTCGCAGATATCGCAGCGCACGCATTCCTTGAAGTCGATTTTCTCGCGCCGGATAGCACCCGTCGGGCAGGCACGTTCGCAGACGATACAAACTGTGCATTGGGGCACGCGCTTGATTCGTAGCGGGCTGACCAGAGATACCACACCGAGCGCGGCACCGAGCGGGCAAGCGTAGCGGCAATAAAAGCGCGGCACCATGACACAGGCCGCGAGGATCGCAATCAGAATCAGTCCCAGGACCAATCCCCCGTCCAGAAAGAAAAGCGTACCGAAAGGTTCAAAATACTGAAATATCGCAACTTCACTGGCCACCAGCGCGACTCCGACAATCAGCGCCAGGATAAGGTATTTAAGATACAGAGCCAGATCATGAATACGCTGTGGTACCTCGCGCCTGAACTTCTTCGGCGTGAAGTGAGTGATAAAATCCTGCACAGCACCGAATGGGCACAGGGAGGAGCAGAATATCCGCCCCCAGAGCAGGGTAGTGACCACAGTAAAAATCACGAACAGCAACAGCGGCAGATTACTAAAAAGGAAATCCGTGCCCTGATTGAGAGTGTTCAGAATGTGGGAGATGGAAATGAAACTGCCGTCGATGAACCCCAGATAGGCGGTTGTGGCGGCCAGGACGACCCAGCGCAACCTTGCACTCTTGCGCAGAAAGGCGGTCATGGCCATAACCAGAATGCTAACGAGTGCCGTGACTTTTCCCCAGGGCGTGACTCCCCACGGAGGATCTTCCAGGACTCGATTGATCCAGCGCTTCTCAGCGCTCAGGATAGCCTCAATTTCTTCCGCACTGAGCACGTCCTCCCCCCGAGCCAAGCGCAGCCCCAGCCCTTGCGGCTGAAAACCAATGGTGAGCCGGTCCTCAGTACCCAGGTGCCGATAGCCCAGAGTAATTGGGCGTGTAATATCGACGCTGTCCGGCAGCACCATAGCGCCCACAGACACTGCGTGGCCCGCGATCATTCCAGACTCGGCGTTTCCAAGTGGCACAAAATTGTCATCGGCAAATCTTCGAAACCAGGTGAGAACCCTGGGGTCTTCTTGATCGAACTGCAGCTGGTCGTAGCGAAACTCGTTGGCAGCGCTGCCGCCAACCGCCACCAACACCATCTCGTCACCGCCCAGATAGGCGCTGGCTTCACGCTCTGCGCGCGCATAGTCATCACTGCCGATCCAAAATTTTCCCAGACCGGAGTGGCCTATGTAGGTGAATGAAAATAGTAAGTCTCTAGCATCGGGTAGTGACACCTGAAGCTGCTGAACCATGCCGTTTTGCAGCATGTCTTCCCAGCTATACTGCCCCATAGCCTCAGCTATGCGTTCGTCGCGCGCTTCCTGCACCGGGTCGCCGGGGTCGTAGTCGAGATAGGCTTCGGCAACCCGGCGGGCGGCATTCCGAGCGCCCCTGGCAATGGCAAAGACGCTGACGGTGGCTCCGGCAATGCCGTCGATGTCTCTGCTGATCTGGAAGTCATCGCGAATAGACTTGCCACGAAACTGACTCAGGAATTCACTGCGAGCCAGGAAATCTCCCATGGTGCGGCGATAGGTTTCATTGTAATCAAGTATCTTGAGACCGGTCAGATTGTAGTCGCTGTCTACCCCAAACAGCATGTCGATCGGATAGCTGTAGCCGGGCTCTTCCGGAGGCACGTCCGCACTAAGAAAGGCATAACCGACCAGTTCCTGTTCCCGGCTTAGCGGATTCGTGCGATAGCCGGGCCAGACTGGCGGCTCGCCCTGTTGCGCGCCGAATTCCTCAGCCGGTGGCAGGACTTCGAACAGCCATTGAGACTGGACTTCCGTCGAGAAAGGAGTGGGCGGTGCTTCCCAGGACTGGGCCTCCAGGGGCTGGGCGAATACCGAAATGAGGTTTACCAGGGTTATTGCCAGGAGCAGCAACACAGCCTGGCGTGTCATTAAGGCTGCTCTGAATAATGCGGACAAGTCTCTGCGAGGCTTCCGGTCGGCTCGCCTGGCCGCGATGCCATTCCTAGACGGGCAGTCGGAACACCGGCTTAATGGCGCCTTGTCAGCTGAGCCGGCTGCAAGCCAGAGGCAGGTCTTCATTATTCAGAGCATCCTCAACTGGGTTCTAATAATTACAGGCTCTGGAATCACCCTATTGTACTGCCATCGAGCCAGCATAGGAATCGACGCTTAGAGGCTACTTTGGAGTTAAAAATTTTAAAGGATGCTTTGCCGCCGCTTAGCACAATACGAGAGCGGCTTGAATGTTCAGGAATCGAACCCCGACCGGGGTCGCAGGACTGGTCCAGTTCGCCGGCGAGAAGTGAACTTCGGCATAAGGCAGAGACACCGAACGGCGGGGCTGGCGCTGAGATCTTGCCGCTGTGGACAGCGCTCAACTTAATCGCTCTGACTCCGTCGAGCACTAGCAGCCAATTGAGGCCAACCTGGTCTAAGCTGGGCAGGACAATGAACAGAATAGCAAGACGACGCATCGGGCCTCAAGGCGAGCCTCTTGCAAAGGCCGCCTCCAATACCGGAGCGGCTGTGTACCAGGGACTTCGCAGCTGGTCAGACCGTTGCCTGCCAGGATCAACGGCTAGCCTTCTGTCTCTGCCTAAATTATTCTTGGTCGAAACTAATCAACCAATAAACTAACGAGGCCAGCCATGGATAAACGATCATTCATTAGAAATCTGGGGGTGATGGGCGCAGGACTGTCAGCTGGATTTACCCGATTGCGTGAAGCCGTGGCCGCTGTTGAACACATCCCGGCTTCTGATCTCGCTGCCGAGGAAGCGTTCTGGCTCAAAGTCCGCGGTGACTACGACATAAAGCCCGATTACATTAATCTGGAGAACGGCTACTACTGCTTTCTACCGCGGCAGACGCTTGAAAATCTCATAGACCACATGCGCACCGTGAACTACGAAGGTTCTTACTACATGCGTACCGTGCAGTTCGAAAACAAGAATCGAGTGGCGAACGCTGTAGCAGCAATCGTCGGTTGCAGTAGCGATGAATTGGCGATAACGCGCAATACGACCGAATCTCTGGATTTGATAATCGGTGGTCTGGACTGGCAGCCCGGTGACGAGGCGGTAATGGCGGAGCAGGATTACGGTGCCATGCTCAACCATTTCAAAATGGTGGAGCGTCGCTACGGCACCGTCAATCGGCTGGTTTCAGTGCCCAACCACCCGCGCAGTGACGAGGAACTTGTTGATCTTTACGCAGCGGCTATCACTGATAGGACCCGTCTACTGATGATTTCCCACATGATCAACATTACCGGCCAGGTGCTGCCGGTTCGAAAGATAGTAGACATGGCACACGCCAGGGGAGTTGAGGTGATGGTCGACGGCGCTCATGCCTACTCACATGTGCCGTTCCAGATGAGTGATCTGGACTGCGACTATTATGGCACCAGCCTGCATAAATGGCTGAGCGCCCCATTGGGCTCGGGCATGTTGTATGTGAAAAAAGAAAAGATCGACAGCGTCTGGCCCTTACTGGCAGAGCGTGATCTCGGACCCAATGACATGCGCCGACTGAATCACATCGGAACGCATCCGGTACATACCGATCTCGCTATTCTCAATGCAATCGAATACCAGAATACTTTAGGCCTGGAACGCAAAGCGGCCCGGCTGCAGTATCTGCAGCAGTACTGGACCAGCAGGGTCAGAGAGATGCCTGGGGTAATTGTCAACACGCCGGTGGAACTGCACCGTCATGGCGGCATTGGTAATGTGGGTATCGATGGCTTAGGGCCGTCAGAGCTTGCGGACAGGCTGATGAATGAACATGGAATCTACACCGCGGCGATCAACCGCCCTGGCGTTCAAGGTGTGCGAGTTACCCCGAATGTGTACACCACTACTGACGAGCTGGACGTGTTAGTGGCTGCTGTTGAAGATCTCAGCACTAAGACTGTCGTTTTGTAAAATGGGATCGGAATAAATTGCCTGTGGGCATTCAGCTAGCGAAAGCAACGTGTTCCGAATCGAAGCAAGCGAGGGCCACTGGATACAGGGCCAGGTCAACACGTGACCTGACCCTGTCTGATTCTAGCGCCGGTTTACACTCACTGAGTGCACTTACTTCTAGTCGGAGCCGCTTCGCTGCTGCACCGCGCGGGCATTGCGGTCCGCCAGCATGCGTTCGAAGTCTTCCTGTCCCAGATAGGTTATGTCCACCCAATTGTGAGACATTTCGTCTACAGTGCGATCACCCCAACCAACCCACTGATTTGGATCCGGATTATTGGGGTTGCCGGCGGTGTTGTCGTGCCAGGCTCGGGTAACCAGCATGGTGCCCGCAGGAACCAGGGGTGCAGCGTCTCCATCAAATACGTAGTTGATTTGCCAGTTCCACTGGAAGTTATCTACGAAGGCTAAAACTTCGCGGTTGCCGTCGGGGTAAATCGCTTCCATTGACATGGCCTTACCGCGCATATGCATGTGGGGCTGAAAATTTTCGATCCGAGCCGGTGCTGTGACCACGAAGGTCCCCTGGGTGACGGCGATCTCGTTAGGTGGAATGTCGAGGCTGTGAGGACCCTGGGCATCCAGCATACTCAAGATCGTACGGTGCTCCGGTTGCTCGTCGTGATACCACACACCAATCTCCACCTGAGCGTTGGGTACACGCTCACCCATGGCATGCAGATGAACTTCCCACATTATACGGGAGCCAGGCAACATCAGCTTGCCGGAGTCGGGCCGGAAGATCTGACCGGCCTTTCCGACCGCCCATTCCATAAAAAGACTGGGACCAAAAGGCACGTCAACATCAGTGGGTAGACCTTTGCGTTCGGTGTCATTCTGAAGTAGGAAAGCCAGAGCATGATGCACAACCCGCCGGCTCTGATCGTCCACAGGTCGAATCTCAATAGCCTTGACCCATTTCTCTTCGGTTAGGCCGGTTTCCACGGCAGGTCGAAACCACTTGTCCTGGGTGACTGCGGCCAGGTCGTAGGGCTCGGACTTGAGAGTCAGATCGGGGGGTGATCCCATCTGGCTTTCCAGTCGCCACACTAGAGCATCATTAAATTCTCTTTGCTCTGGCGCCTTGCTCAGATCACCTTGCGGTGCACCCTGGTCAACCCAGTCGATAATGGTTTGTCGCTGTTCCTGAGTCAGGCCACGATCGTCGACAAATTCTTGAATGCCTACCTGGGGATTAAGATGCCAGGGCGGCATCACCCGGTTTTCCACCCGGTACTTGATCACCGGCGCAAATGGTCTGACCTGTTCATAGGTAAGCAGAGACATTGGTGCAATGGAGTCGGGCCGATGGCACTCCTGGCACTTCTCCTGAAAGATCGGCATGACATCTTCAGCCCAAGTTAGCTCACCCTGTGCAGTGGCCAATATTGGCACCAGAGTAGTTGCTGCGGCAAGCAGTGCTAGCCAGAGTGATTTGCGTAGCGTGTTCATTTTCAGTAACTCCCTCGGTAGCTTTCAGGCTGCCGAATTGTAAACATGAATGCAATTATCGAACGTTGACCTTCAAGAAACCGTTGCTCCAGCAACACTGAGAATGGCCGGACATTTCCGGACCAGTGAATTCGGTGATCCGAGCCCGCAGGATATAGTCACCCGGAGCGGTGAAAGTTGCCTCAGTCGTGGCAACTCCACCGTCGACGGGAACAGTCTTATCTTGTTCACTAAATTCAACAGACCCCGGCCCCTGGTGCTTGAACCAATGCACTCGCAGGGGTGGCTTTCTCCCCCCGCCAGTCTGGCTGACGAAACTGGCCATCAGGCCAGTGGCTTTGCCATCGTCCCGGGCATAGGTGTTTACTGTGAGTGCTCGACCAACCCGAGCCTCCACCGGACCTTCGGTGCTCCCGGCAGGACCATGACCCCACGCGGCGTCTTCCGAAAAACGCACCTCGGGCGGGAAATTTCCACCGGCATCTCCGGCAATGGCATCAATCACGAAGTCCAGATTTCGGTTAGCCGGTATAAGGAAAGTCTTACCCTGGTTTTCCAGATGCCAGGCAACTTCACCGTCATAGTCTGCCGGCACCTTGACCACGAAAACTCCCCAGTGCCGCTCCACAGCAAAATGAGTTGGCTGGCCTTGATTCGGGTTGCCGTCAGGCGCTCCGATAACGCGATTGGCAGGTCCGACCGGGATATCCAATTCTTCTTCCGTATTACGGTTGTAGTAACCAAAGGAAAAAGCGATCTGGCCATCATCGTCTTCATACCAGCCTTCATAGGCGGGAGTGACAGTTTGTCCAGACTTGATCCCAAGGTCCTTGCCCAGAGGCAGCAACTCTATGGGTAGCGGCGTGCCCTGAGCGACCACAACTGACGTTGCAGCCATGCCACTGCAGAGCAATAACAGCCGGATTAGCGGGTTAACTACTGTTTGCATTTAATCTCCTCGAATTGCACTGGTTTTACATCAGACGACGTAAAAATAGTAACCGGGTCAGGATTGGATGGTCGTCCTTAAATCGCCAAGAATAATAACGCGACGCACTCAAGCGGGTGCTGCTTTGCTGGCGCTACGTAATGGGGAGCTGTTGCCACGGCTTTCACCACAGCGGCACAGCGGAGCTACCGCGTCGCAAAACTGTTTCTGAAGGTAACATAATCAGTGATCTGCATCCAATTCGTAAACGCCAGCTTAGAAGTTATTATCCGGCTCTCAAAAACCTGACAACCGGTCCGCCGCAATTACGACGTCGCGGAATTAATGATATTGCGAGGCGCCTGGATTAACAGCATAGCTTAAAAAGGATGCTCTGAATGCTGTGGACGGGTCTGTGAGCACCTGAGGCAAGGCGCGTCCCGCAGGGAATAACGGCCTCTTGCACCATTGGCTGCATCGCAGCAGCAGGGGGTTCCAGTCGTCACGCCCGGCGCAAAGCCACCTTTTCAGTCGCGCCGACTTTAAGGCAGCAGCATGTCTTCATTGTTCAGGGCACCGTTAATTTGCAACACCAGCTGGCAAACGATAGTCCAGAGGCGGCTCCCTGTCTCCCAGCAGCGGCTCGTACTCCCAGTCCGCAGGCAGACGACGGGCATGTTCTGCCTTGGCTGAATTTATCAGCTGCGGCTGTGTGAGCAGATCGACTGCCGTCATGGCCAAGGTTTTTGCGGCCACTATCATGCCCTTGTTGCCAATCGAAGTGCCGCCGGCCGCAACCGCCTGCCAGGAATGAGACGATGTGCCAGGAACCCAGGTCGCTGCGCGCATACCTCCGGTAGCGACGGCCCAACTCACATCGGCAACGTCGGTAGAACCACCGCCACCGCTCTCATCGATGACCAGGGGTTGAATAGAATTCGCGTCTTCCACCGGCGGCGCATCTGCCGGCAGGGAACTGCGCAAAGTCCGGGCGAATTCCAGTTCCGATTCGGTGTAACTGACGCCACCGACTCGCTCCAGGTTTTTATGAATCGTCTCCTGCAGCGACACATTGGGAAGCACATTATAGATGCCGTGTATTACCTCATAGTTCACCTGGGTTTCAGTGCCAAGCGCTGCACCGCGCGCTGCCTGCACGACGCGCTCGAATAACGCCTCAACCTCGGCCGGGTCCGGATGCCGAACGTAGTAATACACTTCCGAGTAGTCGGGCACGACATTGGGCGCCGCTCCGCCCGCCGTAATGACGTAATGAATTCGCGATTCCTCAGGCACATGCTCACGCATCAGATTGACCATATGATTCATTGCTTCAACACCATCCAGCGCTGAGCGCCCCCTGCTGGGGGCTGCTGCCGCATGTGCTGACAATCCCGTGAATCTGAACTTTGCCGACTTGTTGGCCAGGGAACTGCGGGCATCGGCAGAGTTGGAGGCACCGGGGTGCCAATGCAATACTACGTCCAGATCATCGAACAGACCGTCCCGCACCATGTAGACTTTCCCGGCTCCTCCTTCCTCCGCAGGGGTGCCGTAGAGCCGGATCTCGCCGGCTTGCCCCGACTCCTGCATCCACTGCTTGGTGGCAATAGCTGCCGCAACCGAGCCGGCTCCGAACAGGTGATGGCCGCAGGCGTGCCCCGCTGCCTTGTGATCGATTGGGGCACGCCGGGGATTGCGGTCCTGGGTTATCCCGGGCAGGGCATCGTACTCAGCCAATATACCGATCCTGGGCCCTTCCCCGTTGCGCCAGCTCGCAACGAAGGCCGTGGGTATACCCGCGACGCCGGCGCTGATTTCGAATCCCGCCTCCGCTAGCTGGCGCTGCAGCAACGCTGAACTCTCATTCTCCAAATAACCGACTTCCGCCAGATCCCAGATTGACTGGGCGACAGCGCCGTAGTGTGCGGCCCTGGACTCAATTAATTCTGCTACCCGGTCCTTGGCGTCCTGGGCAAGCACAGCACTCCCGGCAATCACCAACAAAACGGAACCTGAAACTTCTACGAATAAGCGAATGATCCGGCCTTGCACGACAAACTCCTTATTAGGGCATCACTTTGCCATCAATTAGACAGCCTAAAGAGACCACCAGGAAGAGTCAATTTGAATCAGTTGCCTTGCGGTTGGAGTAGAGTACGCGCTATCTCTGTTTCCATGATCTCTCTCAATACAATCATGCCCAAAGAGGCATAGTGTGGCCGCAGAAGAAAAGACATCTGACGTTTACCTATAACCCATCTCGGGAGAAACCAACGTGTATAATAAATTATCAACCTCAGCACTAGCGCTTTTAGTAGCACTGTTCTCCCTGGCTGCCTCAGCCCAGGGCGAGAACCCGTTCATCGGAACCTGGGATATCGACATGGATCGATCCAACTTTGGCAGCGCCCCGGCGCCAGCCACTATGGCGCGCACCTACTACGATCACAATGACGGTACCTATTCCTACATCGTGGTTACCACAGACCAAAACGGTGTGATTAATGCGTCATCTGCCCACTATTCCTACAGTGGTGAGTCACACCCGATAGCAAACTTTAACCAGGACATTCAGGCAACTATTTCGTATCACCGGATTAATGATACAACTGTGGAATACACGATCAGCGTCAATGGCGAGGTAACACAAATTGGCGCCAAGTTTATCTCCCCGAACTATCAGACACTGACAATCGCGATTCAAACGCCGAATTCCGAACAGGAAGACCAGATACTGATATTCAATCGCCGCAGCAGCTGACACTCAGGGATGCACTAAAGAAATCAATCGATCGGACCCTGCCCTATTGTCCTTATGAGGCAATCCAGTAAGGAATAGTTTCCTCCGTGACAGGCTGAATATTCGATAGCTTGTTCACCTTGCCCACGGCGACGGCTGCTTTTCTACTGAGACCAGGACGCTCTAGAATCTGCCAGTGCAAAGTTGCGCGGGATGCCTGCCGACTGTTCCCGGAACCGAGATTCATAGCTTCGACAGATCTGGTATATTCCCTATACTACCAATTCGCATCGATTCGCTGAACAAAGATGGCGGTTAGAACTTACTCCAAATCATGACCGTAAAGCGTGGGCATGCTCTGAATAATGCAGACAAGTTTCTGCTAGGCTTGCAGTCGTCACGCCGGCGCACTGGCGTCTGGTCAGGCGCACCGAGCGAAAGTCAGAGGCATGTCTGCATTTTTCAAGGCATCCTTGGAAGAGCAACTTTAGGATAAGCATGATTGACATACCCAGCGGCTCGTCTGCGGTTGCTATGGCTCTGCAATTCCGCCTGCAGCAGACTGAGCGCATGCTGAAGCAGCAACGGAACCAGCTGCTTAACAATTCCCTCAATCAGTTGTTACAGCATGCGCTCTCCACCGTGCCTTATTACCGGGAACAACTGGATCTTACCGCGGCGGATCACAACATTGCCTGGGATAAATTTCCCATTCTGACGCGTGAGAACATTCAGCAGAACACAGACCGGCTACGCAGCGAGGCGCCACCCAAGCATCATGGCAAAGCCTATGAGTTTCGCAGCTCCGGCTCCACCGGGCGGCCGATTAAAACCTTCTCATCTGACTATGCGCATATTTTCTGGCAGGCCCTGACGGTACGTGAACAGCGCTGGGCGGGATATGATTTTTCCGGGAAATTAGCCACCATCAAGTATCACGACCCGGAGAAATTTCGCTACCCCGGGGCTCACCAGACATCATGGGGCGGGGCTTACAATATCCTCGGCTACGAAGGCAGGCTGCTTGGTCTTAACAGTTGTGAGCCCATCGACGGGCAGTACCAATGGCTTTGTGAGAACCAGCCTGATTACCTGGTGACCTATCCGAGTAATTTGCAGGAACTCGCCCGCATTCATGAGGAAAAGCGCCAGCCGTTGCACTTGAAAGGTATTTCAACCCTGGGCGAAAACCTGTCACCCGAAACCCGCACTATGGTCAGCAGTACACTCGGCTGCAAAATCAGTGATATCTACAGTTCTCAGGAAGTCGGCTACATGGCTCTTCAGTGTCCCAGGCACGACCATTACCACGTACAGTCAGAAAGCTGCATCATCGAAATACTGAATGATGACGACAAGCCCTGCCGTTCGGGTGAAATGGGTCGCGTTGTCGTGACGTCACTGCAGAATTACATAATGCCTCTGCTTCGTTATCAGATTGGGGACTATGCAATTCCGGGGCGAGGCTGTGATTGTGGAATCCAACTCCCGGTTATTGAGCGCATTGTCGGGCGCACCCGCAACCTGGTGACCTACCCCGACGGACGCAAGTCCTGGCCGTCCTATAATCCAATGGCACTGATGGACCTGGTTCCGGATGCTCGCTTCCAACTGGAGCAGACCTCCCGGCAGGAAATAACCGTTCACATTCAGACCGGCGTAGACCTTACGCCAGCTATTCAGCAAGATATGGCAAGCATAATTCAGTCAGCGATGGGATATGCATTTACCCTCTCCTTTGCCGCCACCGACAACATTCCCAGAGCACCTTCCGGCAAATTTGAAGAATTTGTATCAAGGCTCTGATATGTTCAAGAACGCTAGCATTTACAAAGATATTTTTAATCAACGTGCAGATTCCTATCATGACGCCATGATGGGTTGGCCGAACGCGCGTACAGCGGAATTTGAAGCATTACTTGCGGGATTAGCTATCAGGCCCGGGACCAGAATGATCGATATTCCTGCCGGCGGTGGCTACCTCTCGCGCTATCTTCCTCAGGGAACCGACCTCACTCATCTCGAAACCAGTGAACTGTTTCTCGAGCTCGGTCACTCCGGCAGCCAATACCCACTAAAGCTTTGCGAGTTGGACGAACTGCCCATTGCCGACGGCTCGATTGATATTGCGGTCAGTCTGGCGGGCCTGCACCACACAGAGGACAAGACGCCCCTGTTCGAAGAAATCTACCGCGGCCTCGTCCGCGACGGAATTTTTGTAATCGCCGATGCTGGAGCAGGCTCCGCGACCGCAAATTTCCTGGATGGATGGATCGGAATACACAACAGCATGGGGCACAGGGGCTGGTATCTTGATCAGGAGACAGATGCCACAATGAGAGACATCGGCTTCCTTGACGTCTCTCATGAAACGCGACATTACCATTGGGTATTCGCCAACCCGAAGGAGGCAGCGAAATACTGCAAACTGATGTTCGGGATAGACCAGGCGAGCGTCGAAGAGATCGAAACGGCGCTGGAGCAGTATCTGGGGTTTGAACAGCTTGATGGCGAAAAGACAGGGCTGTGCTGGCAGCTCGACTTCATTACCGCCAGAAAGCCCTGAGACCGAGCCCAACAGAACTTCACAGCAGGGCAGACGAGAATGAGCGCCTGCCTTTAAGCCAGTGAGACAGGTTTCCCAGTGCCGCGAGTTGATTGCCGGTGAGTGATCCCGAAACAAAAACAGAACGCAAACACGACCAAAGTGGCACAAATCCGGACGACAACAAGCCGCCAGGCCCGGTGGACGCGGCGTTTCCGGGATGGCCTGGCCATGGCGGGGCCAGCTCTCTCGCACGAGAATCACTATTTGATGGCGGATCAAGGCGCATTTGAATCGACTCTTTGTCGTAGTAGGCAGGCAGCGCCTGTGTTACGGTCACTTGAAAAGATATTCCACAATTTAGAAGTTTCTTCACTGTCGAACCCGGAGGCCACAATGGTCCAATGCCCGCGCTTCCTCTCTTTACCGATGGCACCCCGTCTCCTTCTGGTTGTCTTGGTTAACATGCCGACTGTGTTGCTTGCTGCCGAGCACAACATGGCGAGCGCCGCAGGCAAGTTCCTCGATTCACTGTCAGCCACGGATAGGGAACTTGCACGGTTTGCAATAAATGCCGACGAGCGCTTGAACTGGCATTTTGTCCCCGTAGAAATGTTCCCCCGCAAAGGCCTGCCACTTAGGGCCATGAACCCCGAGCAGCAAGAAAGCGCTCGCGCACTTCTGCAAACAGGGCTGAGCCAGCGTGGCTATCTGACCGCCACTGCCATCATGGAATTGGAAAAAGTCTTGAACGAACTGGAAACCAATAGCCGATTTAACCGCGATCATGAAAACTATCGAGTCTCTGTTTTCGGTGAACCCGATGCAGCGGCTACCTGGGCCTGGCGTTTCGAAGGACATCATCTGTCTCTGCACTTTCAGATAATCGATGGTGCAATCTCGGTCAGTACCCCCAGTTTCTTCGGCTCCAATCCTGCCCACGTCACCCGAGGTGCGCAGACAGAATCCCAACGTGGCCAGCGAGTTCTGGGAGATCGCGAAGATGCCGGCCGCGCCCTGGTCGCCTCGCTGGACAAAGAACAACTTGATTTAGCGCTTCTTGATGGTGCCGTACCACGGGACATCATCACTGGTGCGGACTATCCAATCGACCCTCTGGCGTCCATCGGAATACCAGCAGATCGGCTCAGTCAGTCACAGTTGATGCTGTTGCGACAATTAATCACTGTTTACAGCTCGGCCATGACCGAGTCGGTTTCGGCGCTACGCTGGGAGAAGATCGACCAGGATGGTCTCGACTCTGTCCGCTTCGTCTGGGCAGGCTCATTGGAAACTGGTGAGCCGCACTACTATCGTATTCAGGGTCCATCGTTCCTGATTGAATATGACAATGTGCAGAATGGAGCAAATCATGTGCACTCGGTTTGGCGCGATTTCGAGGGTGATTTTGGCGAGGACCTATTGCGCGAGCATTATCTGGAGCACTCCCATTGACTGCAAAAAAGCAGGCAGTCGGCAGGATCGGCTCGCATTGGTTTCGAGGCGCGTCGATTAAATCACCCCGGCTAGCTGCAGTAACCACTACACTCAAGTTTACCAAATCATTAGAATACCAGGAGTGCTGTGAATAATGCAGACAAGCCTCTACGTTGAGTTTACTGATCGCTGCCTGAAAAACTGCTTTTGATTACCCGATTCTTCACTCTGAACCTCACCCTGCTATGTCTGTTGTGTCCCGGGCTAGCACGCGCCCAACTCGACGAACTATTTCGATCCATTCGCGACACTGACCTGAATAATTTTGCTGTAGGCGCAGCCGTCAGCAGCAGGGAAACGGGGTATATCGACTCCGATGGCCGCAAGACTCTTTTTCCCTACCTGAGTTCTCTGACTAATCCGGCTTTTACCGATCGGATGGTGTTCGCCACCGAAGGGGAGTTGGGCGTTAGAACAGTTACCGAAACCGATTGGACTATAGGTCTGATGGGGCGCCTTGAAACTCGATCACTGGAGGCCGATGCTGACCAGCCAACGCTTCAGGAACGTAAATCGACGCTGGAACTGGGCTCAGCGATAGCCTATCGCGCCTGGCCGGTTCACCTCGGAATTAGAAGCTACTTCGATGTTATGGGCAGACACAAGAGTAACCGCAGCAAAGTGGAAATCTCGTATCCAGTAGAGCTCAACCGCGGCTTTATAATCCCTGCAATTGAATTTGCCCGCAACACCCGCCAGTACAACGATTACTACTACGGGGTAACTCCCAGCGAGAGCACGAACACGCTCCCGGCATACAACCCTGAAGCAAGCTGGAGCCCCGGCGTCAAAATCAAGATGGGATATCGAATCAGCACTCGCTGGTCTTTACGCGGCCGTATCGGACTTGAATTTTTGGACGATGAAATCGCCGGCAGCCCACTGATGGAAGATGATAAGCTCTGGAGCCTGTCCATTGGCGCTGACTACAACGCTGATATTTTTCAGCCTCGTAGCCTTGAACTGGCTGATGATGCCAGACCAAAGTCGGAAATCCGAATCGGTCTGTTCAGTAATCGAATGGATTCCAAAGTACAACGAAACGACGATGACGGAAACTTTGGCAGCATCGCCGATCTGGAATCCGTTCTGGGCATCTCGGAGCAAAAAACCGTATCACAGTTTGACGCTCTTCTTCGATTTGGCAATTATCATCGCCTCGAAATCGGCTATCTGGAAGTCGATCGCAGCGGCCAGGCAATTATCGAAGAAGACTTAAAGTTCGGAGATACAACTTTTCCTGCGGGTACCAATTTGGCCAGCAGCAGCGAGCGGGATATTTTGAAGTTGAGTTACGGCTATTCGCTCATCCTTAATGCACAAGCCGAGTTTGGCGTTTCAGCAGGCTTGCACCGCAGCAACAACAAGACGCAATTTGCCGATCAAGACAACACGCTGAAAGCCAGTGATGAAATCGCCCCGCTTTTGCCCGTAGTCGGAATATACGCTTCAGTCGCGCTCGGTGAGAGGGTCAACCTGCTTGTCGATGGGGACCTGTTTCGTTTGGATTTCAACAACTACGTGGGCAGTCAGACTGCTGTCAATCTCGAGCTGCAATACGACCTGAACGTATTCGGATTCGGCCTCGGCTATGCCTATCATCGCTCTAAGCTGGAGGCTAAAAAGGACTCGCTCTCGGGAAGGCTCAATTTCCGCCACAGTGGACCATTCGTTTTCGCCGCGTATCGATTCTGACAGTGGGTCCAGACTAGGCATGTCTGCATTAATCAGAGCATCTAAAGGAATCGGCTGCCCCACCCCTTGCTGTCCCACACATTCCTGAACACAGCGTCCGCTGCAGCCTGAGATCAGACGCGTGCGAGTTCAGCGACATTTTCGAGCATTCGCATTCAACCCGATTGGCGGCATAACCGCTGCTGCGTAGTGTGTGGAGATAAAACCGCCGTGTCGGGGAATTAAGACTTGGTACTCTGTATAAGCTGACACCGCCTTAGATTATCAGGAAGTTGTGCTTTCGGTTTCGACCGAATTCTTGCTTTGGCACTGAGTGATATGCCAGGGATTAGCCCCCTCCTCAGACCGCTCCCAGCTTTCGAAACGCAGAAAAAGCGGCGCGATCAACGCCCCGGCCATACTCCCCCCGGTTGCCAGGATGACATCGGTGATATCCACGTAGCGATCCACGACAACAAGCTGCAGAGTCTCCACACACAGCGCGTAACTGCCGCCAATAAAAGCGGCTGCGGCTACAGTCGGAAGCGGGAATTGACCCGGAGTAAAACGCCAACTGCGCAACCAAAGACCGACCAATCCACCCAGTGGCGCGAAAAGCAGAAACTCTCGCACAATATCCACTGCAGCACCGATATTGCGCACTGAAAAATGCAGCCTGAAAGGAATCAGGTTTGTATCTTCGAGCAACTTGGCGCGCAGTGCCCGCAGACTGAGCTCGAACTCATAGGGTGACAAGTCTATCACCAGTATTAATAAACTATACAGCAGTCCGGCAGATACCAGCAGATAGCGCCAGTCCCTGACTGCCAGTCGATAGTCGATATTGGCCGCCTGTTTGTTGAATCGTAAAACTAGCCAGGCGGCAAAAAGACCGACCAGGAATCCCATTACCGGAATGAACGTGTCAGAACGATTTGACTGCACGAATAGGTTGCAAATCTCGATCAGCACGGTGAATACCAGACAGTGAAACGCCGGTATCAGCAGGCTTGGGCGAGCACGCAGAACTTGAACAACACCGCTCATAACACCCAGCGGCAGAATCAGCAGTAGTTTCAGTGTCAGGTACTGAAGCTGGGGATCGTCGGTCCTAAAGTGATAGAACGGATCTATGATCAACCTGGGCATCTGCCCGGGCACAGCGTGCAGCTTGGAGTAAACCTCGGTCATAGAAACCGAGATATCCAGCGGCAGCAGGCTGGTTAGCAAGGCAATCGCGACGTAGGCAAACCGCAGCCCACCCACAGTATTCAGGCGCTCTCCGGCCTGTCCCACCGGCAGGCCTAACAGTGTCGCCGGAGCGACTTTATAGCGGACCAGGATAATACGTGCGATCAGGAATCCGGCCAGATAACCCGCACTGTTGCTCAACACATCGGTGGCATCTGAGAATCGCCCGATGAATGCCTGGCAGACTTCGACGCTGATACTCAGCAACAAGCCCCACAGCAAGTGTTTCCGGTATGCTGTCAAGCGACCGCTGGCTCCCAGGTAGAGAGCAACCAGAAAGCCGAGCGGCATGTACAACAGCAGATTGGTGGAGATATCCCTAAGATTGTTCCAGCGCAGTCGAAACTCGCCGGCAAGGAAGAACAGCTCTTCGAAACCGGCTTGAGCCAGCCTGCCAGCCGCGGATCCATTGACCTGATAAAAACTGGCCAATGCAATGAACAGCAGATAGCCGATTAGCAGCAGGCCAAACAACCTAGTCACGAGTCTTGATTGATTAGTCTGCATGCAGTGGATTCAGTCTCTGCCCCATTTGCCGCCGATCGCGGCCATGCCGTTTCGAAGCGCGAAAACTGGAAGTCTTTCACAGTGAATTGGCCAAGTAAATCGCAAGCCCCGGCTTTCGCTATCGGGCAGAAGCCTTATTGATCAGCTGTGCGGGTTTCCTGATGCGGGAAAACCAATTTTGTGACTCCAAAAGTCCGGCATGATGAAAAGTGGATCAGACCTGTTGATATCCGGCTGCAGTTGTATTTGACTGGCGAAACTTCCCGCTGCCTCTTTACACAACCTAGCTTTGTCGCCATATTGCTGCGTTCACTACTCTGATGTCTCCAACTTCGTTGTTGCACGGCTGCGACGCTGGCACCATGTCCGGACCTGATTCTCAATGAGTGCATCCTTTACGCTCGAGGCTTCCTCGGATCGTTCCTCGCGCCTGATCCTGCATGGCGACTGGACTCTGGCCAACTATGAGCAGCTGGCAGGTGCCAAGACAACCTTGAACACAACCGTCGAGGGCCTGGATGCCAGCCATCTCAGCGCCATGGATACGGCCGGGGCGACTGTACTGGTCAACTTACTGGGTGCTGAAAGTCTTGAAAACCTGATTTCCGAGTCGACCGGCCTGTCGCAAGAACGCAAGGCCTTGCTGCAAGCTGTGGCCTCAGCCGTGGCAACGCAGAAAAAATCCGTCGACGCTGCCGGCTGGCGTCTGGGCGACGGACTCGCGAATCTGGGTGCCGCAGTGACTGACGGGTTGAGTCAATTGCTGCGGTTTTTTGGTTTCCTGGGTCTGACGCTGAGCACGGCGGCCGCTTTGCTGCCTAGACCCGATCGCTGGCGATTCACCGCACTGATCGCCCAGATGCATCAAACAGGATTGAATGCGGTTCCCATAGTCATGCTGCTGAATTTCCTGGTTGGGTCAGTGGTGGCGTTTCTTGGCGCCACGGTGCTGAGTAGTTTCGGCGCCACCGTCTATACTGTGGATCTGGTCGCCTATGCCTTCATGCGCGAGCTGGGGGTACTCTTGACGGCAATCCTATTGGCCGGCCGGACAGCCAGCGCGTTCACCGCACAGATCGGCTCAATGAAGATTAACGAGGAGCTGGATGCTCTCAAAGTTCAGCGGCTTGACACCCTGGAGCTTTTGGTCTTGCCGCGGCTGCTGGCACTGCTGATTGTCCTGCCCCTGTTGACCTGGCTGGCCATGATGGCCGGAATGGCTGGTGGGGCGGCTGTCGCGGTGTACAGCCTGGACATCTCCTTTGCGCAATTTGTCACTATCGTGCAGGAGATTCCCTTGCGCCACACCCTATTGGGGCTCAGTAAGGCGCCTTTCTTCGCACTTGTTATCGCCTTGATCGGCTGTCTCGAAGGTTTGAAAGTTGGCGGCAGTGCGCAGTCCGTCGGCGAACACACCACAACAAGCGTGGTGCAGTCCATTTTCGCAGTGATCCTGCTGGACGCCATCGCTGCACTGTATTTCATGGAGATGGGCTGGTGAGCTCTACTGCGATCCCTCAGACCGTCATTCAGGTTCGGGGCCTGACCAACCGCTTCGGCGACAACGTGGTCCACGACAATTTGGACCTGGATGTCTACAGCGGCGAAATTCTTGGCGTCGTGGGCGGCTCGGGCAGTGGTAAATCGGTCCTGCTTCGGTCCATAACTGGGCTCAACACACCGACGAGGGGGGAAATCACCATCACCGGCAAGCAGGCCGGGACCGCCGGCAATATCGGCGTCCTGTTTCAAAAAGGTGCACTTTTTTCCTCCCTGACCGTGTTGGAAAACACCGCGCTTCCGCTCATTGAACTAGCGGGCCTGAGTCGCCAACAGGCCAATGACATCGCACGGATTAAACTGGCTCTGACTGGTCTGCCGGAACAGGCGGGTGCTCTCTACCCTTCCGACCTGTCTGGCGGCATGATCAAACGTGCAGCACTGGCACGGTCACTGGCCTTGGAGCCCGACGTTCTGTTCCTCGACGAGCCGACCGCCGGCCTCGATCCCATTGGAGCTGCTGCTTTTGACCGACTGCTCGTGACTTTACGCGACGCCTTTGCGCTTACAGTATTCCTGATTACCCACGACCTTGATACGCTGTACGCGGCCTGCGACCGCATAGCCGTGATTGCGCAGAAGAAAGTCCTGGTAGTCGATACCCTGGAAAAGGTTGCCAGTACGCCGGACGACTGGATCCAGGAATACTTTCATGGTCCCCGCGGCCGAGCCGCGAGCGCCAGCAACCTACAAACCTAAAGGATGCTGTGAACAATGCAGGAAGGTCTCTGGCTTTTTCTGCATTGTTCACAGCATCCTTAACAACGAGAACCCTGTCTTGGAAACACGAGCGCATTACATTCTGGTCGGACTCTTCACCGTCGCTACCGGGGCGGCCGCCCTGATTTTCTCCCTATGGATGACCGGCGCCGGCGCCGAACGCGAGGTCAACTATTACGAAGTTCTGTTCCGAGAAGCGGTATCCGGTCTCTCGGTTGGCAGTCCGGTGCAGTACAGTGGCATTCGCGTGGGCGAAGTCCTCGAGCTCAGGCTGGATCCCAACGATCCGCGCCTGGTGCGTGCCCGCATTCAGGTAACAGCTTCAGCGCCGGTGAAAGTGGACACGATCGCTCGCCTGAGGCTGCTGAATGTTACCGGCGCTTCGGCTATCGAACTCAGCGAAGGGCTTCCGGAAAGTCCGGCGTTGACCGCTGCATCGGGAATTCCGGAGATCGAAGCCACGCCCTCATCGCTCACCCAGCTGCGAGTGACCAGCGAGGAGTTGCTGGTCAGTGCGTCGACCCTGCTTGATCGTGCCAACCAGCTTTTTTCCGATGCCAACGCCCAGCGGGTTTCCCGGGTTCTGGACAACGTGGAACTGGTGACAGCTGCCCTGGCGGATCAGCAAGAGGTCCTGAAAGATGGGCTGGAGGGTATCGCCCAGAGCAGCAATTCTCTCAACGACCTGCTGACTCATGTTGATCAGCAACTGACTAGTTACGATGAGCCAATTCTTGAAGGGCTCATGTCAACCATTTCAGAGCTGGAGAACGACAGTCGACAGCTGGGCAATCTGCTGGCTGACAGCACACCAGCCATTGAAGCCGGCATGCAGGGATTCGCCGAACTGGGGCCTGCGATGCGGGAGCTGCGCAACATACTGTTAAATATCGATACCTTGACCCGCAGGTTCTCCGAAAATCCGACGAGCTTCGTTTTCGGCGGCGACGCACTGAAGGAGTTTCAGCCTTGATCAAATTGACCACACTGCTGTCTGTCTTGCTGCTCTGCTCCTGCCGACTGCTGCCGGAACAAGCGCTGGTGGACCTCTACCAGTTACCGCCGCCCGCGATAAACCCCTCCACGTCACCAACCCAACTCGAGGCGCTACGCATCGCGCGGCCGCTAACCAACGAAGCACTGGGTGGCAATCGATTGCTGATCGTGACCGAAAACAACCGGCTGCAGGCGTTCGCTCAAACACGTCTGGCGTCACCGGCGCCGTTAGTGTGGCGCGACTGGTTGCTCGACGCATTCTGGCGCGATGGCAGGGTTGCCGCGCTCAGCGCGGCCAGCGAGGGACTGCGTTCGGAACTGGAACTGGGCGGCATGCTCCGAAGCTTCCATATCGATGCCTCGGGGGCTAGACCGGAAGCCGTCATACTGTTCGACGCGACGCTGATGCGCACGACAGATCGTAGCGTCATCGCCAGCAGGCGCTTTGAGAGCCGCTATCCTGCGGATGCATTGACGGCGGCGGACGCCATCGGCGCTCTGGGGAGCGCCGCCAGCCAATTAGCCAGGGAACTGGTCGATTGGACCGTCAGCCTGAGTAGTAGCTGATTTCGACCGGCGTTATCACTCTTGACCAGTAGTCGCCCTCGACGATCAGTGCTCGCCCAAACTGATTTAGGGATGCCTGCATTAATCAGAGCATCATTGAAGAAAGGATCCAGAAATCCGCGCTGGAAATATCTGGCAGCCGTGCAGTACCTCGCCGCCCATCACTAACGCCCGGCTTATTGAAATTCCGCATCCACTTCCTGGCGGCGAGCACCGCGCAGGATTGCGTCGAGAGAGTAGTTGCCCTCGTGACAGGCGAATTCGTAGATCTTCTCTTCCGGCGCATTACGCAGCATCATGCGCTCGCCGGTGACGGGCTGGGTCAGAGCCTCCGGATCGGTGACTGTAAATGAGTACAGAATCTGATCATCCGCCACCAGAGTGTAGCGTTCTTCTATTTCCATCTGCCCGGACACAGGGAAGCCGCGTGAGGAGGACTGCTCGGGTCGGAAATTTAGCGTCTGCACTACCAGGGTATCGTTTTCCCAACGGCCCACGGAGTCGCCCATCCACCGGGGAATATCGTGCTCAAAATGCTCAGCGTCCAGGCGAATGATGCGAGCATCGTGCACCATCTCGGTCATTATCATGACGTAATCCCTAATCTGCACAATCTGTAGATTGGGATTCATCATGATTGGCGTCAAATTGGGAACCGCGCCGCCAAACATGACGCAGCGTCCGGACAGGGGCTGACCCTCGGGGCCATCGGTATTGCCAAGCCCGGCGGCCCGAATCTGAGCATGATAATCCTGAAAGTCTTCACGCCGGGGAATACGCCCATCCGGTGGATCGACAATCACCGAGGTGCGGTACTCCCCCGAGACTGGCACCAGTTCCGGCCTTTGCAGATGGGCCAGAAAAGTATCATCTGCCTCCTGGCGGATTACCGCACCGGCCTCGGGGGCGTCGCGATTCGGGTCCAGTGGCGCATCCTGCATCTGATTGCGGCGGCTCAGGCGCTGCTCGATGGCGGCTGCCTCGGCCGGAGTATAGGAACGCTGGTTACCAAGGTTCATGGGTCGCTGCAGCGGCGTACGGGAACCGAACAACCAGGTGCCCTGCATATCAGGGTGGCCGAACTCGGTGCGGGGCGGCCGCCAGTCGGACGCTGTATTCGGGGCAAACTCGGCCCAGGACCTTCTGCCCTCCTGGGCCGATACTGCACCTGCGCTCAGAGTAACCAATACTGCCAGTGCCAGTCGTTTCACAATCAATCTGTTCATGGTGTTCTACCCGCCTGCCGCTTCTGGTGATTTATACTTTCAACTATAACCCTCGCAGCCAGCACCCGGGAGAGGACAAATTGTCGCAGTCTCTGCAAAATTTCGGGGACACTCATAGTTTAATAGCTTAACGAAACAAAGCCGACAGTTATCAGCGCCCCTACTTCCCTTACATCGGAGCTAACTCTTTGTCACTCGATGACACGACTGCAACCAGCCCAAAATTCGATTCGAATCAGCAGGTATTTGCGGAGCTGGTTGTCGCTATTAATTGTTAGGTGGCACGTAATCATTCTACTTTTCTATCAATTCCACCCAGATTCTCTGCTTGTCGTGATACAGGCTGTTGTCGATACAATCAGCTTTCTTGAATGCTATCGACTTCTTGAGAGTGCCGAATTTTCATTTCAAAATTAATAGCTACCCGGCACATTGGGATTATCCCAGCCGTCGTTAGCAGGACCCTGCAGGTGCATGCGGGAATCCGGGCTCAGGGGATTGCCTTCGAAGTTTGTAAACGCGGCATTCCCGTACAGCTTTCCCGCACGGTAGGCAGCATTACGAACCTTAATCTGCAGATCATGATACTCCTGACTGTCCTGAGCGAAGCCGGAGAAATTGGAGAGGTCGGCGTTGCCGATCATGACCACGTCAACACCCGGTACGGTCGCGATCTCCAGAGCGTTGTTTACCCCCTCGACGGTTTCGATCATTACGATCACCAGCATGTTATCGCTCATGGCTTCAAGAAAATTTTCCCCTTGTTGAATCTCGGGACCCCAGATATTGAACAGTTGACCTCCACCCAGGCTGCGACGGGCCAGGGGAGGAAAGCGCGTATAGCGGGCTGCTTCGCGTGACTCGATGGCGTCATCCACGGTCGGCACGACGATCCCAAGCATCCCCATGTCCATGGCCTTCTGCACCGCACCCTCGCTGGCATCCGGGAGCCTCAGTATGGGCGTGGCGCCAACATTCGGGCAGGCGGCGAGCATGGTAGCGACATCGTCATAGCTCATTAGGCTGTGCTGCATCTCGAACCAGGTGTAGTCGTAATGAGGGGCTTCTTCGCAGTAGCGTTCGATATCCAATGTTGTGATGTAGTGGCTGAAGATCTGCTCGCCCGCCAGGAGACTGGACTTGGCCGTATTGAATAGCTCGCGATCCGGTTCCACCATGAAATCGCGCATGGCCCAACCCCAGGGACGCCCGGATACGACAGTTTCTGCCTGAACCGCTCCAGTTCCCCAGCCGGAAACGTCGACAGTATCCTGGGCCTGCGTTGTAGAGCTCAGAGTGGTTACAGCAAGAGCTGCCATGACGAGAGAAGATTTATTGGAAAATTTCATGTGTTGACTCCTTATTATTGGAAACGTCTTATTATTGTCTATGTCTGAGATGCTCTGAATAATGCAGACAACCCCCAGCGGGAGTCTTCATTTTGCAGAGCATCCTTTATCGATAGTGCCGACGAGAAGACCCGATTTAGGGAACTGATAACTTAATCACTTAACAAAATGAAGTCTAAGGATATCAGTCCCCATTTCCAGGGACCTGGACGCGCAATGATCACCACACAACAATTCTACAGCGACATGAGTCACCAAAGACTTACTGTTCGATGCAGCTCTCTCCAGGTACCAAAATAACAGTAAACTGTACAGCAGTCCGTTCCACACGAGCACTGATATTCCCGCCACCCACTCGAGCCTGCGAGGCATCCCCAATGGGCGAACCAGGGGTTCAAGGTAGTATTGAATCCAGCCTCCACTGAAACCCTGCTGCCCTGCCCGCCGACGCAGGCCTTGCTCGAGTGGCGTCAGAGGACAGGTCCAGTCAGCCAGATTCACGACCGAACTCCACATTACGAACGGTACATGCAGTATCGCCAGCAGGGGCTGGAAGAGCACCAAACCTGCGCCCAGCACGGCAAACAAGACGAGCAAAAAATGCATCAGCAGCACCAGGTCCGCCAGCACTGCCGACAGCCGCAGAGCGCCAGGTGAATTATTCGAGGGGCCGGTGCTCACCGCTCGGTCCCGGGGTGATATGCACAAGCTGCGTCGGTTCAAGAACATCCACCTGATGCCACTCGCCCTTGTGCACGACACAGCCCTGTCCCGGGCCGAGATCCAGCGCTTCACCCGGAGCGGAATCACCGGTCACACGGACTCTGCCACTTATGACATAAAGGATCTCGTCGCCGTCAGGATGCATCTCGCCATTATGGGGCGCGTTGTGCTCCATGGTGACGATGCCCATAGTCATGCCGTCCATGCGCTCGGGAGGTCCGGGCTGGCGCTGTCGGGCGCGAATGCTGAGATCGCGGTGAATGTCCAGCGAGAACTGGCTGAAGTCGATGGCTTCAATCTGATTCATGCCCCTGCCCCTGCCCCTTAAAGTTAAAAACCCGCAGTCCGGGATAGCGCTAGCATCCTTTGCGCACTAGTGCTGTAAATTAGCTCTGTCGGTATTTCTCGAGCTTGATAACAATAGCTCTTTTTTTTGCGAGGGAAAACCTAGAGATGCTCTGCACTATTGCATCTGAACAATGCTGATATGCCTCTGGCGTTATTGAATGCACGTGATTGGCCGTACTGTCATGCGCCCATACGCCGACTGCATTAGTTACTCGGTTATCAGTTCGAAGCAGGCCTCGCCACCGCCTCCGAAGCCGCCAAGCCCGATGACGTGAAGCTACACAGCAAGATGGCGAGCACGCCACGATTCTCTGTCATGCTGCGAAACAATGACGGTGGGACTGTATAATGGAAATGTGCACGCGATAATCCAATAGAGAGCAATCAAGTATGCTCTGATTCATGAAGACATGCCTCTGGCTTTCTGGCGGCGCCCCTGACGAGACGCTATTCCGCTGGCGTGCCGACCGCCCGTCAAGGAATGGCAGCGCGTGCCGACTGGAAGCCCCTGCTGCGGCATTGCATCAGGGCTCACAGGCTCCCGCTGAGGCGTGTCCGCGTAATTCAGAGCAACTCTAAAAGCCCCGCAAGCTGCGAGTCTTTGGCTGCAGGAACGAAATAGCCTTACAATTCAGCGGCGGAAAGGGCCTAATGATATTAGGCTCTGCGTGGCGCGCTCAAATCGAACTGCGCGGTATCTCACCGGATGAAATCCGTCGAAAGGATTACAGCACTGAAATGTTTGGATTCAATCAATTAAATCAAATCGCAATCAATAGGGCCTGATAATGAAACAGTTCTTTTTGGGACTAGGCCTGGTCGCAGTACTGACTGGAGGCGTCGGTGGCTGTGCCACCAATCCTGAAACCATGACCGAAGACTCCCTGTTGAGTGCTCGAATCACCGGTAGCGTTACTTATCGCGAGCGCATCGCGTTACCACCCGGTGCCGAACTGTATCTAGCATTGCTTGATGTTTCACGCCAGGATATCGCTGCCACGGTGGTCGCCGATAAGACTTTTGTCCCGGAGCGCGGTGTGCCGATTCCATTCGAGCTTGAGTACGATCCAGCAGATATCGACCCGCGCCTGTCGTACGTGATGCGTGCAACCATCAGGCGAGGTGACAATGTCCTGTTTATGACCGATTCCAGCTACGGCGTGCTGACACGGGGCTTCGATGAAAGCGTTGAACTGGTGCTGGTGCGCAGCGGCGGCACTGAACCCATTGCCGATGCCGAACTCACCAATACGCGCTGGATGCTGCGCACCCTGGATAATGAGGAGGTGCGCACACAGTCCGGCCAGCGTGCATTATTCCTGCAGTTCGAGCAGGAGTCAGGGAACAACTCAGTTTTTGGTTATTCGGGCTGCAATACCTTTTCAGGCGGCTACCTCGCAGACGGCGCGCGTCTTAGTTTCGACGGATTAGCTTCGACCAGGCGAGCGTGCCGCGATGGGCAGCTCGAAGACCGATTCCTCAGCGCATTGCAACAAACGCAATCTTACCTGATTCAAGGAAACTGGCTGATTTTGTTCGCAACCGCAAGCGAGATTGCGACCTTCGAAGCCTGGTATGAATGACTTTCTCTTTTAACCTACTCCGCCATTCAGACAGCCGCTTCAGCAAAGATGGATTTGATCTGCGTATCGGTTCACTTCGAAACTTGTCGTGTGCCCATTGGTTAGAAGCCGTCAGAGGTAATAGCTCTTTCTGATCGCTAGTTTAGGGGCAGCTTGCAAAGGCAGCGAGCCCACCGGCGCTGAGCCTCCAAGATTTCGACAACGGCGGCTCGCCCTATGGCGGATATAGTGAATGTTTCGAGGGGGTTGGGACCTCGGAACCGCCAGACCAAATAAAAGCTGATGTCGCCCGCATGGTGTTCTATAAGGCCGTGCGCTACGATGGCAACGACAAGTAGGGGTACCCCAGATTTGAGGCTCGTGGACATGGCCTGTACTGAGCGGTCTGACAATTTCGGACAGAACATCTAGCTATGCACATTAATCACTTGGCATAACCAGGACAAAGTTCTCCTGAAGAGAGAATTCGTAACAACACCGTGTACAGCTGGCAAGGCAACCGGAATTCCTTCATCGACCATCCTGAATTCACGCTCTCAGGGTGAGATTGCCATAAACGGTAATAGGACTATAGAAATCGAGGCAGCAGACCTGCAGGAGCTTCGAGACAGAGTCGATGTTCTGGTCACCGAACTAGAAGCTTTCAGGGCTCGACTGGACCAACTAGTTCACTAGTGGCGTGACTCTGGCCATTACAACTGGCCATCGCACTCGTCCACCGCTTCACATAATAGACCGATGGGTGGCAGGTAATGAGTCATCCGAACTGGACTAAATGCGTTTTTTTATTCCTGTTTCTATGGAGAACTAGAATGCCTGACACTAATCTTTCCGGCAGTGCTTTTCTCACTGATTCAGCGGCGTTCAACATAACCGATCTGTTGGGGTCAGGTCCAAAAGACCTGTCGATGGTGATTGATCTCCTGGAATTTGCACAGGCCGCGATGCTCTCGGAGCAAATCTACGTCACTCCGGGTGCACTGGAGTTCAGTGACTTTCTCCGCGGTCTCGACTTCGTCACCACAATCAAGCTTGCCGAAAACAACACCGGCGCGGATTCCAGCTCTGCGCCCGAGCCGGCAGCCGAAAGCATTTTAATCGACCTCGACGATCAGGAACATCTCATTGCCAACGATCCTCTGGGCGACCTGTTGTTGGCCATAGTCTACAGCCTTAAATTAAGGCAGGCGCCTGTCGTCAACCTGCTCTGCAACCCAACCGACACCAGTTCGGGGGAAGACACGCGAAGGCTGAAATCGCTTCGCTACCTGATGATCCTGGCTCAGTTTTCCCGAAACATCCTGCCATTCGAAGACGAGGACTCTAAAAAATCCTTGTCCGATGTCCTGGTGCCAGCGCTGCATGATTACCGGGAGTATTCAGTGTCCTTGTACCGTCTGAGCCAACACTGGGGAATGGAGACGCTGAGTTCCGTACTCGAACAACCGCTGCTTGCTTTAACCACATTGGATTTTCCGCTGCGCAATGTTCCGGGCGGTGCCCTCATGGCAGAGATTGGCGAACGACTAAACACCGCCATCACAACGGCGCCAGGAAGAAAGGAATTCTTTGAACAATGGCGCATTCCACCCCTCGGCATTATTTCTTTGCAGGACATGGACGATCCCGACAAGATTCAAGACGCGTTGATCCGCGGTCGAGACAGATTCAGCAAATTGCGGCAGTCGATCGCCCACAATAATTCCCAGCGCCAGGCGCTGCTGCAAGCTGCCGACTTCCGTTCCTTGGACGGCGAGAAGGCGCTTCGCGATCTCGCTGCTATGGACAGAGAACGGGCCCAGATACTGGAAGTATTTGATCAGCGCATCCAACAGAAGCACACCTCCTTCGCCCGGACGGAAACGGTATTTAATTTTCTAGATTACACTCTGGAACTGATCGGCGGCCTCGATTTTGGGATAATTGGTTTTATCTCAGCAAAGCTTGGCTTGAAGCAGCGGGCCCTACTTCAGCGCATACCCGGCCTGCTGCGAGCGCAGAGCGATATTTCTCGGGGCAATGACCTGCTGGCTCTTGAGTGGATCTCACGCATTATTCCCGACGCCAGGCAAGTGAGATCGCAGAACCTGATGCTGGATCTGGCCTTCGGACATGCACAAAGCTACAGTGCAACGAACCCCGGATCAGAGCCGGAAGAATTCAACACGATGGATCTAGGTGACAGCCAACTCAGCGACCGAATATTTTGGATGACACTGTTGCGACTAGACGAATTTAACGAGGCTTTTCTTAACGGCTCCCTGCTCACGGAATAAACCTGGATAAGGATGCTCTGATTAATGCACACCTATACCTCGACGCCGGCAATCTGAGCAATTGTCCCGAATTTAACCATGTCAAAACCAACAGCACCAAGAGTAACCAAAACAACAATTGCCACAACCAGTAATCTTGCTCTTTCGCAAACGTGATAAATGTCGACAGGGCCAGAACACGGGATAGGGAGTGGAAGCGACTTCCACATCATTGCCACCCGGCGAAGCGATAAGACTTACCGGATAAATCCGGTCCAGCTTTTCGTCATGAGTGTTGTAGCTGGGCTCGTACTGCACGTACTACAGGACTAGCAGGCTAGCCGGCAGTCAGCGTCAGCACTAAAGGTATTGATTGCGGAAAAGGCTTTCTGTTTCCACGGTAGCCGGAAGCTGGTGGTGAATCAGGATGCGGTGGCGCCAGTCATTATCTACCGGTAAGCGGAGACTTTAGGAGTTTCTACCCTTTGCGCTTTCGACGCTAACATTTTGAATTAAAAAATTGAGGGCTCCCGAAGCGTGGGGAACAAACAGGAGCCCTCACAAGGCAATTCAGTATTTGTTATTGAGAAAAACCATATCACTACCGGGTGCATTTGAGTGGCAGGTCACACAGCCGGTAGGACTACCAACCAATGGAGTAGAGCCATCCGGAGCTACGTCATAACTGGCATCGGGCAAATATTTGGCGAAAAACCAGTCCCGATTATCTGAATCGTAGCCCTGCCTCTTGAACATTACAGTGGTGGCAACCAGACTCCCTGCCGGATTATTCGACACTTCTTCCAGGCTCACGTCAGGACCATAATTGTGTTTGACCAGCACCGGCCCCGTTTGCCCGTTTACTGTGATTCGACTTTCCAGGGTGACCAGCTTGTCACCATGCGGCGGATTCCCTTCGTAAGGCCAGGCCATGATTTTATCCTCGCCGACGAGCTTTGCTGTCTCGAGTACGCGCCAGAGGTTGGTACCGTAATCCTGCTCGGCAACTGACCCAAAGGGCATCGTTTGGGCACATGCCACGAAAGAAGTAAATGTTACTAAACAGGCAGGTAATAAGAATAATTTTTTCATGAAGAGCTCCAGTGTAGTCAGACAAGTGAGTAAAATGCCCAAGCTTATTCAACTCGCCAAGGCAACGAGTGAGAAAATTCCTTAAAATACATACTGGTGCGTACTGATTCCAGGATGCTCGCAGTAAATGGTGTTCAGTTGGATTCCTTATTTTCCTATAAAGTCACTGTTGTAGACCTCTGTTTATCTAAAAACCTTTCATCCCATCAGGGCAAAAAATAATCCTCTGAATCGCCCCGGGAAAATCGGAGGAAAAGTTCTCAGACTTTTTCCTCTCCCTGATGCAGGGCATCGAAGAGTTCATCAAGAAAGCTGTTGTAAAATTGTTCGCCATTGGCCATTTCTGCCCAGGTATTCTGAAGTGCTGTCACCACCGTATTGGTTTCGCCGGGATTAACACGCACCGCTATGAATCTAGTCTGATCGGATACCCGCAAAACCATGGGTTTAAAGGGTGAGTGCAGCGACATGAAATGGAAGTCACTCACCACACCGATAATTGGCCCCACTACCAGGCCGTCGCCGAAAGGTCCTGCTAGGCTGGCCTGAAGACTTCGGACTCCTGATCCCCCAGGTATTCTTGACTGACCAGGGTTTCGGAAAAAAACGACGCAACCTTGTAGCGCTCTCTACTTCTGGATACTCATTACGGAGACTAGCGGCCATGGGATAGGTAGTGGAAGCGACTTCCACATCATTGCCACCCGGCGAAGCGATAAGACTTACCGGATAAATCCGGTACAGCTTTTCGTCATGCGTGTTGTAGCTGAGCTCGTACTGAACGAACTACAGGACGAGCAGGCTAGCGTCAGCCCTTAAGGTATTGATTGCAAAGACGGCTTTCTGTTTCCACAGTAGCCGGAAGCTGGTGGTGAAGTAGTTGCAGCAACATAGGTCGCACCAGAAGAGGTTTGCAATCTTTTTCTGCTTATATGGTGGTTTTGATGTCGGCCCCGCGCAAAGGTTAACCGGGCTGGGTTGAGGACAACCCAAACTAGACAAGCTTCAGCTTGACTCTTGACAACGCTAGAAAAACAAACTGACAACGACCAGGTCAGGCAAAATTAGCGGTTCTGGCTTCTGGTCATCAAGGGTCGGGCAGTTGATCCAGAGTGTCATTAAACAAACCCAAATAATTTTCGAACCCCCGATTGGCGCCGGCGATTGCCTGTTCCAGCAACAGACGGGCAGCAGCCGGGTCGCCATTATTGGCTTCCAGTCTCGCTCCTACGTACAGATCAAATGAACCAGGATCAGGGTCACGGACATAGTGCCAGGTCGCCAGCAATTGTGCTGGTGCAAATTCATCCAGCATGCTGCTTTGGAACGAAGTATCTGCATAGTCAGGATCAAATACGTTTCTGAGCAGATTCTTTGCATAGTCTCGACGACGAACACGTTCCGGATCCTGAAGCGTCAATTGTTGATAACGGCGCATGAACTCAAGCTGGTAGAAGGTGTCGTAGCTTTTGTCCTCCAGGCTTTGAAATAGCAGATAGTTCAAAAAATCCTGTTGTTCGCCGCTGGCTAGAGCAGTGTCAAAATGTGCTAGCGGCATTGCAGCGCTTTGGGCATTGCTATTACCGCCTTCACTCCAACTCATCAAGCTGTAACCGCGCATGGCATTGGCATAGGGATTGTCGGGATCAAGCTGCAGGGCATCCTGGTAGAACTTGTCAACAACCAGTCCGGGCTCGCCAGTCAGAAACAATAGAAAATTTGCCCAGCCGATATGCGCAAGCACATCAGCACGCAGTGATATATCTTCCTGTACGGCACCTATGAACAGCGGCGGCTGCAGTTGTTCCACCAGATCGGCATTGCTGTCGGCATTGTAGGGTGGAATCGTGCGAAGCCAGCGCATGGCGAGTCGGATACGTTGATAACGGACAGACGGGGAGCCCGGTGCCAGTCCGAGCGCTTCGTCCAACAGTGACCAGGCATGGGAATAGTTGCCTGATGTTTCCTGCAAATCGGCGGCTTGCACCAGGTCAGCTACAGTCTGGCGTTCGTCGCGCCATTCACTGATCAACTCATTGATACTGAACGATGCCAAAAGCAGAGATATGACAGCCGTAATTCCACCTACCCATTTGAGAATAATCCCGATAGTCTGCCACCTGGCAGGCTGCTGCGGACTGCCGCAATAACGGCATCGGCGAGCGCCTGCCTGAATAAATTCCTGGCAGGCAATACATTTTTTTTTATCAGTATCCATTTAGTGCCGTTTGACTGGATTGGAAAAAGACTATTTGACTGTGTCTGCACCCACTAGAGTCTACTCTCGTAATGATGCCCGGGAGAGATTGGCTGGAATGGTTCCGATTATTGACTGATATTCCCGGGACTTCAGCGTCTGGGCGAATTTGTCTTTGGAGTATAAGAACTATTAACGCCCTATCCAATCCTGAATTCAAGTGAATTCCTTCAATTGTTGGCATCTGGCCAGAGTCTTTAGAGATTAAAAACTTGCCGAAACCTCGCCATTTCACTCGACCAAACCGCAATCAAACCAGACTGGCATTCTCAATTCGACCTCCTTCATTAGCAGAACCAACCACCCTGCCGCCTTCCCTGGTAGCCTCTCTTTTTCCTCCGCTTCACCTTTCATACCTGATCGCCAGTTTCATTTTGCTTCCTTGGAGCTGCAGGGCTATCTGTCGCTCTACTCAAGAGCTCAAAGCTATACCCGGATACGGTCTAAACTTCTTAATACGCATGATTGATTCCAGATACCAAAACTATATGAATGCGTAGCAAGCTGCGACATCTGAGGGCATGGTCTGACAGCAAGCTGCTGATTTAATCTGGCCCTCGTTCAGGCCTGATAATCGTGCCTGGATGACTGCGCCAAAAAACGCTTGCTGCTAGTGGAACTAAGTCAACTTGAGCTCGTTAGATGCTGCGAACGAATGTCTTAAAGAGGAATCTTCTATGCTCAGTTGGGCTTTACTACTTTTCGTGATCGCGATCATAGCCGCCATCTTTGGATTCGGCGGTATAGCGGGAGCCGCATCAGGAATCGCGCAAATTCTGTTCTTTATTTTTATAGTTCTGTTTATCATCGCTTTGATCTCACAAGCAATTCGAGGCAGGCCGCCAAGAAGCTGAACTCGGTCATCGCAATAGCAATCCGGCATTGCTGTCGCACAATTAAGGACCTTTTTTGCAGTGCTTAACGGCGGCTTCGAACGGTCCGCCCGGCAGTTCGCTTGTACCGCTGCGGACCACGCCCCTCCGAGGGACTTTCACTGTGAAAAGTGCCCTGAACAGCGGTCATGTTTCGCCGTTCAGCGTAGGTACCTGATTGCATCGACACAAGCTAACTGCCGACCTCCTCCCGTTTGGTGCAAGGACCATAGTTAACTCACAGTTAACTCATAGTTAGCCCATAATTAACTGCCGCATTCCAGGCCATGCAAACCTGGGCAACATACCTACCATCGGGAAAATCACTGAGAATGCAGTGATCACTGCTGCCAATAGGTAATTGCCGGCGTTCATCAGATTCTAGATTCCGCCCAGAATGGAAGAGGTATCAGGCTCTACAAGTAAGCGGTCCACTGTCGCAACCGACACAAGCAAGGCGCCTGCGAGCATGGTCAGTCCGCCCAGGCTAACCGCTACACTGTAATTCAGCGATACGGGCTAGGGATTGCCCGCAGGATCAGTCATTGTCATACGCCTGCTGGCACTGGGAGCTTACAAGCCTGGGCGCTATCATCGATTAAGCATTGCCGCTCGCTATTGGCCTATTATCAGGCCTTCCAGCCTCCAGCACCTACCCATTCCGCTCAGCACCTGTCAGCTGCCAGTCATGTCCTTCGGTTTTCGCGCGGCCGTTGGCCTTTTCCTGAAGCTGGTTAGTGAGGCTCGGGTTGGCTGGGACATATTGGCCCTGGCGGTGAGAGTTACGAAATTCAATTGCGCAAGTAAGGCTTTTCGCATTGCATTGCGCTGTGACAATGGCATATTCCGGAGATATCTGACTGTCGGAAAGCGCGCCCACGGCTCGCCTGTCACGAAACTGAACAATGTCCAGCTTCGAAGATAGTTCTTCTCATAAGCGAGGTTGGCGGCAAGAGGACTAATTAAGACCTCTCGGAACTCATCACATCCATTATTCGTAGGCTATTAGCCTGGATGTAGATTTCGCCGTATTCTTTTACTTTCTGAAACCGGGAGCGACTGGGGTAGCTATGAGCATACTTGGACTGATAATCATTCTTCTAATCGGCGCAGCTGCGGGTTGGCTGGCCGGTACCGTCTATAAGGGCCGAGGGTTCGGCATGCTGGGTAATATAGCTGTCGGCATAGCCGGAGCTGTACTGGGCGGTGTTGTTTTCGAGCTGCTTGGCATCATCGCCGGCGGCCTCATTGGAACGTTCATTATGGCGACAGTAGGGGCTATCCTGTTGCTCTATATCGTATCACTCGTGAAGCAATCCTGAGACTAGGGGTAATTGCCAACAATAGAGATGGTAAGATTCTCCGTCGTCAGCTGGTACGAAACCATTCTCAGACTAGAGTTGTTCTGGGATTGGGCTTTGTCACTGGTAAGAACCGCCACATCAAGAGCAAGCCCATAGATCTCTGTGCCTACATGATCACTGCCGTTGCGACCTGCGCTATCGGAAATACGGGACAGGAATTCTGCTCAGGCTATGCAAGTGCAGACGATTTAGTTTGATTGAATCTGGCACACGCATGGCTTCAGGTAATATCAATGACAATAGGCAGGTGATCGGAAGCAATCCGGCTTTTTGACGTCTTAAATACGCTGGCTTGAGCAATCCTCTCATTGGGATGAACCCAAATTCGATCAAGGGCAAACACCGGCCACCTTGCAGGGAATGTTGCTTTCGCATGTCCAATTTGAAAAAAAGACTTCAACCAGCGCAGGGGTCTACCCCAGGTAAACCATTCATTCAGGTCCCCCATAAGGATTGTGTTCGAATAACCTCTCGATGTTATTAGATTAAGCAAGCGCTTAACCTGCCGTCGTCTTTCAACCGGACTGAGCCCAAGGTGCGTCGCAAGCACCTGCCATTCCTGACCACAAAATTTGATTATGACCTCGATCACTCCACGAGGTTCTCGCCTCGGGTGGGAAATATCATAAAGGTTCACCTCCGCTGTTTCGCAGCGTATCAACATCGCGTTGCCATAATGCTCTCCACTTTCACGCTGGAGTGTCGGCCCAAAGACCAAACGATAACAATTGGCTTCGGCAAAATCTCCCAGAATCAATTTTCCTTCTATGTCACTCGAAGAAACTTCCTGTAAAGCGACAATATCTGCGCTGATTTCCTTCACAACACTTAGCGCGTCAAGCGGCTCATGGTTTCCATTCGGCGTTACGAAACCATGCACATTGTAGCTGGCCAACCTGAGTGAAGACTGCATAGATCAGATTCGGCTAATTGCGTTCTTTAAACTTTAATAGCCAGTGTCGCGTCGCGATGGTGACGACTCCCAACACCGCAAGGAGCAATCCAACAAGTAGCAGGTGATAGGCACTGGGTTCTGACGCGGCTCGAATCACTCCGTCAGTGAGTATAGCTAGTGCGATTGTTCCGGGAACCAAGCCGATGATCGAGCCGAGAGTAAAATTCCGCAGATTGATATGCGAGGCACCGGCCACCATGTTGATAATCACGAAAGGCGCCACGGGAATCAGTCGCACAATCGCTACTGTCATAACGCCCTTTTTCGCTAGCTGCCTGCTGACCTGGTTGAGCTTCTTCCCGGCAATTTTACGGATAAACTCCTGACCAAGAGATTGACCCGCGACATAACCCAACACTGCTGCTGATACGGAACCAAGCAAGCCATATACAGCTCCCTCTATACTGCCAAACACCAGCATGGTTGCCACGATGAGCAGAGTGATGGGAACCGCTATCAAGCCACCTATTGCTACTATCGCGACGGCAACAGCTGGCCCGTAAAGCGTCGAATTCAACCCTTCTATATCACTGACCAGCTTACCTACCTCAATCCACTCTGATAAAGGTGTCCAACGCCAGAGCACGAACAGCGCCAGTAAAGCGAGCAATACGATCCCGCCTAGCATAAATCTGCCCGCCGCCGTTTTCCGGGCCTCGTCCGGGAAAAGTATCTCACTCAAACGTTCCGCGTTCACCGGCGCTTCAGGATCAACCAGAGCTTTATCGGGTACGTTTCTTTTAGCCTGATCGGAAACCTGAGGATTAAGAGCGACCAACGACCGTTCTCCTCCCTGTAGCTCTTCAATCACTTTGATCAGGTCAGCGTGATTTTGCCATTGAGTTTCCAGTTCGCTGTAATTCACAGCAAGGTGTTCTGCAAGGAGCCGGTTGAGAAACGCACGGGCACGCCCCTGGTTCTCCTTCTTCTCCTTCGAATCGGTAACCAGCGTCAAATCACACTCGGTATCCAGACCCATGGAGCGATTGTTAAGATTAGCCGAGCCGATGCGAACTACATTGTCGTCGATAATCATTACTTTGGAATGTACGTTTAAAGCGTTATCTTCATCGGCTTGGGGTATCCGCGGGTAAAAGACACGAAGCCGATCATGCTTATCCGCTTCACGTAATGTATCAATCATGCGACTACGAAGCACATCCATGGTGTACTGAGAAAGCCAACCGTTGGTGTTATACGGGGTAACAACAACTATGCTCGGCCCCGAACTCTTAAGTAACGAGTTCTTAAGTGCATTACCTACCTTGTCGGCTGTCAGATACTGATTTTCGATATAGATGTAATCTTCAGAAGCATCAATCATATCCAGAAATAACCGTTCAACATGACGTCGTTCAGCTTGGTTGGTGGTCTCAGGCTGGGTAAGGCTTATACCCACCTTGCAATTCGTGAAATCAGGCTCAATATGATCCAGCCATAGCTTCCATGGCGACGGCCGCGCTAGTTTCTGGCCGGTGGCCTGGTTCCAGCGTGAGCGCACAAGATCTCCAAGTGCTTTGGCACAGCTCGAATTAACCATGATCTGCACGTCGTGATAGGGCCGGGGAACATCCCCTTCCTCCTCGTCACAGCGACGACTATCGTCAACGGAGTGCGCAGGAGTGTCCCAGCGGCCAAAGGTCAGATCAAGCCCCCCTGAAAACGCCAGGCTATCGTCTATTACTACGACTTTCTGATGATGGCTAGCGCTAAGAATATCGGTAGGCTGCATTTGAAAATGTATTCGAGTATGCGTGTTATTCTCGAACTTATAAGCAGTCATCCACTCGCGATCAGGCGTTAATAAAGGTGAGTAGTCCCAGGTTAGAAGATAGATTTCAAGTTTCGAATTGCGCTCGACCAGTGCATTGAAAAATTCGCGCAATTCCTCAGGCAGGCTATCCTGACTATTCTCCCGCACTAATTTAAACCGGCTGTTGATATCCCAGCCGAGGATATAAATCGTATCCTTTGCTGCCAGCATAGCTTTACGCAAAGCAGAGAAGTAAGCCTCGCCATCAACCAGGCAAGACGCTTTGTCCACGTTCGTTTCACGCCAGCAATTTTCGCCTTCGGAAAACAAGGCCATATTCGCAGCAGACCTCACTGGATTGGAAAGTTTAAACTCACTAGATCGACTATAGAGGGGTACAGCCTTAGATTACCCGACATTTTGCAGCAGCGGTATTGAGTCTGAAATGTTGCAATCTGGCTGGATCTCCTCGCGTCACTTTTCACAGATCCACCATGGGAACGCAGGCTCTCAAAAAGCGATTCCATCCAGCCCATCAAGTCTGCGGACCACGTATTCCCCCTGATTTCTGGGGAGAATGCTAGCTCGCCTGCTTCCGAAATTCAATCCCACTAGGTTTACGGTTCGTCAAAGCGCGACGTCACCATAAGCTGTCGCGAATAATTCGAGATAAGCCTTTCCGATGCATTCGAAGCACCCTTTCAAATTGACTTATTTACGCTACTGATTCGAGCCATATAAACAGCTTTATCACTGTCAGTCGTAGAATCCAATGAACTCTGCGCTTTGCAAA
>JGI12109J20283_11116965_pt1 | contig 46730 bp, 46 predicted proteins | sample ElkSlonscriptome_12_FD_20283 | JGI IMG/M metagenome (IMG submission 20283)
GGGACTCCTGAGCGGCGATGATCGGGATTGAAAATTCAGCGTTCAGTAGCCGGTGGATGCCTGCCGGGGCAGCGGTATCCTGCTGGGAACGCCTGATCCGGCTGAAGCCGGGACTCCTGAGCGGCGATGATCGGGATTGAAAATTCGGCGTTCAGCAGCCGGTGGATGGACGTTGACCGGCTGAAGCCGGGACTCCTGAGCGGCGATGATCGGGATTGAAAATTCAGCGTTCAGTAGCCGGTGGATGCCTGCCGGGGCAGCGGTATCCTGCTGGGAACGCCTGATCCGGCTGAAGCCGGGACTCCTGAGTTGTTTCGCATGAACCATTGAATCTACTCCTCCGTTACATTCGCTCTACTTCAAGAGAGGGAAAGAGAGCTGATGGTCTGGTTTAAAGCATTTCTTATCACCAGTATCCTGTTTCTATTCCTGGCCGGCTGTAACACAACCAGTACGCCCGATCCTGAAGCAATAGTTATTCCGACCGCGACGCCGACGACCGTTCCCCCCACGCCGGACAAGCCAACCTATACGGTCAGGCAGGGGGCTATGATCGATGAACTGGAACTGAGTGGGCGTGTCACTGCTGCACGCAATCAGGATGTCTTCTTCAAGCAGGATGGGTTTCTGGAGCAGGTAGTGGTGCAGCGGGGTGATATCGTTGCGGAGGGGCAACTGCTGGCGCAGATTGATCCCGGCTCGCTGCCTCAAGAACTGAGTGATGCCCAGTCGGAACTTGGAGATATCCAGGCAATGATCAGCCATAGCGCGCAGGAACGGCAACTGGAACTGCGCAATGCTCAACTTGCTCTGGAAGACGCCCAGGGAGAACTGGCCGCTGTGCAGCAACCGGCCGGCGAGACCGAGATTAGTGCTGCGCGGTTGGCGATTGAGCAGGCCGAGATCAACCTGGAGGACGTACGCCGGAGTGTCTCTACTGCCAAGACATCGGCGCAACTGGCGCTGGATCAGGCTGCTAACGCGGTGCGCAATCGTCAGGATGAGTATAGCGATATCTATCACGACACCTCGTACCAGACCCAGGAAGATAAAGAGCAAGATCTGGAGCGTGCCCGGCGCGCGATCCAGGATGCCGAGGCCAATATGGCGCAGGCCGATCGGGCCTTTGAAGCGGCGCGCGAGGCTGAAGTCACCTCCATCCGCAAAGCTGAGCAGGATCTGGCGGCGGCTGAGTTAAAACTGGAGCAACTGCTGGCCCCACCGGACCCGCTGGAAGTTGCCGCAGCGCAGCGGGCCGTTCAGCAAGCCCGCGTGCGACTGGAAGAGGTCAGCCTGTCCGGCCAAGATCCGATGCAGGCGCAGCGCGCTAACCAGATCCGGCGCAGAATTGGCAAGATCCAGCAGCAGTTGGAGGAGTACCGGCTCTATGCACCCTTTGGGGGCGAGGTGGCCGAGGTGATTGCCCGCGCCGGAGATCAGGTGCCGGCCTACTCGCCGGTTGTGAATATTATGGATCCCTCCGATCTGGCGGTGGCGGTGAGTGATTTTCTGAGTAGTGACCTGGATAAGATTACGATTGGTCAGGAGGTTACGCTGACCTTTGACCGCTACCCGGATCAACCCGTTCCGGGTCGGGTAACGCGCCTGCCCGCCGCCCAACTGGGGAGCGGCAGCGATGATGCAACGGTGCAGCGTGATCCGAACCTCTGGATTGACTTTGACCAGGGCGATCTGGAACTGGACATTGGCGATCTGGCGGATGTCCATATGATCTTTGCCGAGCGTTCCGATGCGCTCTGGTTGCCGTCCCAGGCGGTGCGCTCGTTTGATGATGACTACTTTGTGGTGGTCCGTGACGGTGACGAGGAGCGCCGGGTTGATGTGCGGGTCGGTATTATCAACGACGGCAAGATGGAGATTATCTCGGGGCTCGCCGAGGGTGATCTGGTCGTCGGACCATAAGCGTTGGCAGGTTAGCAGGTTAGCAGGTTAGCAGGTTGGAACGTTGGCGTGTAGGAGGTATGGTGATGCATTCACCATTTCCGGGCATGGATCCCTATCTGGAACATCCTGATCTCTGGCCCGAAGTGCATCACCGCCTGATAACCGCTATCGCCGATGCGCTGGCTCCGCAGGTGCGCCCCAAGTATCGGGTGGCGATTGAGAAACGCACCTATCTGCTTGATGCTGAAGATGTTGTCTGGGTGGGCGTGCCGGATGTGACTGTCGGTGTCGGCAAAGCCGCGCCTGAGGTGTTGCCGCACACCCCGTCTTCGCCGCAGCATCAACCGCTCACGGTAACGGTGCCCATGCCGGAGGAAGTGCGTGAAAGCTTCCTGGAGATCAGGGAGATAGCTACCGGCGAGGTTGTTACAGTACTGGAGTTGCTCTCCCCCGGCAATAAATGTACGGGTGAAGGTCGGCGGGTCTATGAACTCAAGCGCCGCCATGTGTTGAGCAGTCTGACACATCTGGTTGAGGTTGATCTTCTGAGAGCGGGAGCAGCCTTGCCACTTACAGGTGATACGGTGCAGGCAGATTATCGTATTCTGGTGAGCCGTAGCGACGAACGTCCCCGGGCGCAGTTGTATGCATTCCAGTTGCCCGATGCGATTCCGGTATTTCCGCTGCCCCTGCCGGCAGGCGCTGCCCAACCCCAGGTGGATATCCAGAGGTTGCTTGGTGAAGTGTATGAGCGTGCCGGATTCGATCTGGTGCTGGATTATGGGCGTGAGCCGGTGCCGGCTTTACATCCGGAGAACTATGCCTGGGCTGATGCACTGCTACGTGAAAAGGGATTGCGTGCGTAGTACTGTTGATAGGTTAGCACGTTGACAGGTTGACACGTTAGCACGTTGATACGCTTTGATGTGACAAGCAATCTGTGTGAGCAACTGATGTCTTCTGAACAGAGCGGACCAGGAAGCGATACAAACCAAAAGCTGGGGCCCTTGCCGCCCGAAGAGTGGCCGGATGTCGAGCACCTGGTGACTGAGGACGACACGCCGGTAGATATCTTCTCCAGCAAGCAGCAGCGGTTGCTGGTTGAGCCGCTCTATACCTCCTGGGATGGTCCCGGAAATGGTCGCCGATTTCTGGCAATGTCGAATATCGGCCTGTTCTATGGCGTAAATCAGCCACCGCTCGTGCCGGATGTGATGCTCAGCCTGGATGTGTGTACGCCGTCTGATCCCTGGCCGAAAATAAATCGGGCGTACTTCCTCTGGATGTATGCCAAACCGCCCGATGTGGTGATCGAGATTGTTGCTGAGCAGGCCGATGGAGAAGATAGCTGGAAGTTGGCAACCTATGCGCAGATTGGCTTGCCCTACTACGTTATCTTTGACCCGGAGCAACTTCTCAGTGACCAAATTTTGCGCGTGTACGGTCTGCATCTAGGCGAGTATCTCCCCGAACCGGCCCACTGGTTGCCCCGGGTGCAATTGGGCCTGGCGCTCTGGTCAGGTAGGTATGAGCAGATACAATTCTCCTGGCTACGCTGGTGTCACCAGGATGGTACGGTTGTTTCCACTGGGGCCGAACTGGTCGAGCAGGTGCGTAGGCGGAGAGAGCAGGCAGAGCTTGACTATGAACAGACCAGGCAGCGCACTGCGCGTGCGCAGGCTGAGCGGCAAGCTGCCGAGGAACACAGGGAACGCCTCGCTGCCCGCCTGCGCGAGTTGGGAATCGATCCGGAGGAATGTTAGAACGTTATAACGTTTGAACGTTCAAACGCAAAAACCAATGTGCGGAATTGCCGGTATTATCCTGAATCCTAATCGATCTCTACCCGATATGCAGCACCGCCTCCAGGCAATGTGCGATGCGATGGCTCATCGTGGCCCCGATGACTCCGGGTTGTATCTATCGCCCGATGAGCGCGTAGGATTGGTAAACTGCCGTCTCGCCATCCGCGATCTCTCGCCCTCCGGCCATATGCCGATGGAATCAGCCGATGGGAGCACCTGGATTACCTACAATGGCGAGGTCTATAACGCTGATGCACTGCGCAGCACGTTGACCGACCAGGGCTACCGCTTTCGCTCAACCAGCGATACCGAGGTTATTCTGTATGGCTATCAGGCCTGGGGCGCGGCGGTTCTCGATCATTTGCGAGGCATGTTTGCCTTTGCGATTCTCAACGTTGAAACGTTTCAAAGAGCGAATGTTTTTCTGGCGCGGGACCGTCTGGGGATCAAGCCGCTCTACTATGCGCAGACCGCTGAGGGGGTGGTCTTTGCCTCTGAGTTGAAAGCGCTGGTTGCTTCCGGTCTGATCAGCCACGAACTCGATCCCGCCGCACTGGTGGCCTATCTGCTGCTTGGTGCGGTGCCCGGTCCGCTGACGATCTACCGGGGCGTGCGTACGCTGGAGCCGGGGTGTAGTATCAGTCTGACACTGGATGAACAACCACTCAACCCGATTGTCCGGCGCTACTGGTATCTGCCGGTTGATACGCAGGAGCATGCCAATCCTGCCGAGGCGGTGGAAGAGGTTCGCACATTGCTAGAAGAAGCTGTACGGATACGCCTGGTCAGCGATGTGCCGCTGGGGGCGTTTCTGAGCGGTGGTCTGGACTCCAGCACGGTCGTTGCCCTGATGCGTGCGGTATCCAACCGTTCCAATCCCATTCGCACCTGCTCCATGGTCTTTGAGGAAGCCGAATATAGCGAGGCCGCCTATGCCGAGGCGGTGGCGGAAGCCACCGGGACCGAACACTACGCCCGGGTGATTACGGCGCAGGATGTGCAGGATAATCTGGACGCCATTCTCCAGGCGATGGATCAGCCGACCATTGATGGAGTCAATAGCTACTTTGTTTCGCAGACGGCGCGGGAGGCCGGGTTGACGGTGGCACTCTCCGGGTTGGGAGGCGATGAACTCTTTGGGGGCTATCCCAACACGTTTGAGACGCTGCCACGCCTGCTGCAGATGCTCCAGCGCGTCCAGAGTATACCTTCCGCTGCGCCGGCCGTGCGTCTGGCGCTGGGAATGCCGGGCATGCATAAGCGCTGGAGTAAAGTGTCCGCTGCCCTGAATCGTCCGGCATCGCCCGCCAGCGCTTACCTTGCCTGTCGCGGCCTCTTCTCCCCCGGCGAAGTGCAGTCACTCGTTACTGCCGATGCCTGGCAGGAAGCCGTGCAGCGGTTCGATGCCATTGAACAGATTGCTTCAAGCGCACCGACGGGTCAATGTGCCAACGGTTCACTATTCAACTGGGTCAGTCGGGCCGAGTTGCGGAACTATACGCTGCACCAGTTGCTGCGTGACACCGATGTGATGAGTATGGCTCACTCACTGGAGGTGCGGGTGCCGCTGCTGGATCATCGCCTGGTTGAGGCCGTATTACGACTGCCGCCTGCGATGAAGCAGGCCAATGGACATGGCCCCAAACCGCTCCTAACCCGGGCCGTTGCCGATCTGTTGCCGCCGCTCGTGCGTGACCGGCGGGACAAGCGTGGTTTTACCTTCCCGTTCGATGTCTGGTTGCGGGGGCCGCTGCGCCGCAACGGGCATGCGCCGTCCGCGGCACTCCAGGGATTACTACGGACTGAGCGGGTCGCGCAGGTGTCACGGCTATTCGAGGCCGGTAAAATTCACTGGTCCCGCCCATGGGCACTGAATGTATTAGAGCACTGGGCTTTAGGCGTTCAAACGTTGTAACGTTGTAACGTTTGAACGTGCCAACGTGCAACGTGTCAACGTGCAACGTGTCAACGAAAGAAACATGAGCATTACCGAAACCAGTCCTGATCAACAGTTGACTCCCGGCGAGGCCGCCGGCACACCCTTAGTCCACACGCGCATTGAGCCATCCAGGGGTTGGGTGTCGCTGAAGTTGCGGGAACTCTGGGAGTACCGCGAACTGCTCTACTTCCTGACCTGGCGCGATATCAAGGTGCGCTACAAGCAGACGGTACTGGGGGCGGCCTGGGCAATTATTCAGCCCTTCTTTACCATGGTGGTCTTTAGTCTCTTCTTTGGTCGTCTGGCGGGGGTGCCCTCCGATGATGTGCCCTACCCGATCTTTAGCTATGCCGCGCTGGTGCCATGGACTTTCTTTGCCAATGCGCTGGGGCAGGCCTCCAACAGCCTGGTGGGAAGCGCCAATATGATCAAGAAGGTCTACTTTCCCCGGTTGGTGGTGCCGATTGCCTCGACCCTGTCGGGGGTGGTGGACTTCTTCCTGGCGTTTGTGGTGCTGCTGGGGATGATGCTCTTCTTTGGGATTATGCCCACGGTCAATGTGGTCTGGTTGCCCTTCTTTCTGCTGCTAGCGCTGGTGACATCGCTCGGTGTGGGGTTGTGGCTTTCGGCGATGAATGTGCAGTTCCGTGATGTGCGCTATATTATTCCGTTCCTGACCCAGTTCTGGCTGTTTGCCACGCCTATCGCCTATCCCAGCAGCCTGATCGAAAACCCGGTCCTGCGGGCGATCTATGGGCTGAACCCGATGGTCGGTGTGGTTGAGGGCTTCCGCTGGGCCTTGCTGGGCGTCGAAACCCGCCCCGGTCCGATGGTGTTTGTCTCGGCCCTGGCTGCGTTCGGACTGCTGATCAGCGGTATGTTCTACTTCCGCCGGATGGAGAAGACCTTTGCGGATGTGGTGTGAGCGTTGGCACAGTTGCAGGTTGCAGGTTCGTAAGGTTGCAGGTTTGCAGGTTCACAGGTTAGAACGTTGCAGGTTCCGGGGGGATGTTCTGCGATCTCGATTATTTTCAGGACGAGGATCGATTGCCGGCAACTGGTACATGCCATTCAGGAGTCCCGGCTTTAGCCGGTGGATGTCTGCCGAGGCAGCGGCATAGTGACGAGAACGCCTGATCCGGCGGAAGAACGTTGAGCAATTAGTCCGAATATAACATTCGGGAGTCCCGGCTTTAGCCGGTGGATGCCTGCCGGGGTAGCGGCATACTGCCGAGAACGCCTGATCCGGCTGAAGAACGTTGAGCAAATAGTCCGAATATAACATTCGGGAGTCCCGGCTTTAGCCGGTGGATGCCTGCCGGGGTAGCGGCATACTGCCGAGAACGCCTGATCCGGCTGAAGCCGGGACTCCTGATCATCGCAATGTTAGGTTAGATACCCTGTGTTGCGCTTATGATGATGATTTTGTATCGGATGACGGGATAAGATTTATGAGACCTCGTAATGCCCGGTTGACCGCCTCTGAGTCAGAGAAATAGGCCTGGACATCGGGGTCAAGGGCGATAACGCCGGGCGGCAATGTGAAATCGCGCTCCTCTGTCGTCCCATCCGGCTTATGTACAACAACGGTGTAACTCTGGCGATAGGCATGATAATGCTTGCCACGCACACCTTTTGAGAAATCATACTCTGGAAGCATGGTATCATCATCGTGTGTATTCGTTGTGTTATTGTTCATACTGTCTCCTTTCGCGAGAGGTTGCTACACGGGCGCTTATAATCCGTATATGCTCACTGCGTTCTGTATAAACCACGACAAGAATACGGTCACTGGTAGAACGTCCGATGTCAATGTAGCGATCTTCATCGGTTGAGTGTGCGTCATCGTAAATGGTCAGAGACAAAGGATCTCCAAAAATGGTTGACGCCTCGTCAAAGCTGACGCCGTGTTTTGCCAGATTTCGTTTCGACTTGTCTTCGTTCCACTCAAATCGAAAGCTCATATGATCTTCCCTCGGCATGTAGTGATAATAATACCATACCATATCACTGTAGTGCCGGCAATTTTGCAAAGTAACACGATTTACGCAATCACTCCTCCGAAAGGAAAATCCACCTCCGACAGGACGGTACCGGACATCCTTTTTGGAAAAAAGTACCACGCTGCCGCAGGCGAAACCGGCGTTTGGTCCTGACACCAGGCCGGAATGGACTGCACCGCGTAAGGCGTGTAAACTGAAATGATGAGTTCTATTCAAGATCAACCAGTAACCGAAACTGAGGAAGAACTGCCGGCGCTGTCGCCGGAGCAGTGGCCGGATATTGAGCATCTGGTGACTGAGGATGATACGCCTGTGGACAATTTCTTCTCCGCGAAGAACCAGCGCCTGCTGGTCGAGCCGCTCTACAGTTCCTGGTCAGGTCCACCGGAAACCGGCAAGTTCCTGGTCGATGCCAATGTCGGGGTGTTCTACTCAATTTATGAGCCGGCCCTGGTACCGGATGCCTTTCTCAGTCTGGATGTTGAGGCTCCCGATGCGTGGTGGGAGAAGCGCCATCGCTCCTATTTTATCTGGACGTTCGGCAAGCCACCGGACGTTGCGATTGAGATTGTGTCCAACCGTAAGGGGCGTGAGGCCGACTATAAACGCCGGATGTATGCCCGGATGCGTATCCCCTACTATGTTATTTTTGATCCGGGCGGCCATCTGGGCGATACCATACTACAAATGTTTGAATTGCGCGGCAACAAATATGCTCCGCTGGATACGGATACCGGTTGGCTGACAGATGCCGGGCTTGGGTTGCGGGTATGGCAGGGGCAGTTTGAGGGCAAGGAAGCCACCTGGTTGCGCTGGTGTGCGCAGGATGGCACCCTGATCCCGACCGGAGCCGAACGCTCAGCCCGGGCCGAGCAGCAGGCCGCCCAGGACCGCACCGCCCGTGAGCAGGCCGAACAGCGCGCCTCGGAGGCTGAACAGCGTGTGTCCCAGGCCGAGCAGCAAGCCATCGAGGAGCGCCGTCAGCGCGAACGCCTCGCCGCCCGTTTGCGCGAATTGGGGATCGACCCGGATGAACGTTAGATGGAAAGAACTAAGAACTAAGAACTAAGAACTAAGAACAGGTACATTGCTTTATGGAAATGTGCTGAGTATTCTTTGTTCTGTGTTGCTTTGTTCTTTGTTCTCTGAATTGTATGAGTTCATCGACAAGTGTAGCCGCCAGATCAGCCGATTTATGTCCTATCTCGAAGCCCAACCTAACCGCCGCCGCATCTGTGAAGCATCTGTCGAATATGACGTTGAAACGTTCTAACGTGAGAACGTTCCAACATTAGAATGTTCATAATGAGTTCTATTCCAAATCAACCAACAACCGAAACTGAGGAAGAACTGGGCCCGTTGCCGCCGGAGCTGTGGCCGGAGGTGGAGCATCTGGTGACGGAGGATGATACCCCGGTGGATAACATCTTCTCCGAGAAGCAGCAGCGCCTGCTGACCGAGAGCCTGTATACCTCCTGGTCGGGACCAGGGGAGGAGCGACCATTTCTGGTGCTGGCGAATGTGGGGCTCTTCTTTGCGGTGGGCCGGCCACCGCTGGTACCGGATGTGCTGCTCAGTCTGGATGTGCGGGTACCGGCCAATGTCTGGCCCAAGGCAAACCGCTCCTATTTCGTCTGGATGTATGGCAAACCGCCTGATGTCGTCATTGAGGTGGTTTCCAATCGCCAGGGCGGTGAGGATAGTAACAAACTGGCGACCTATGCCTGGATCGGTATTCCCTACTATGTCATCTTTGACCCGGAACAGCAGTTGAGTGAGCAGGTGCTGCGGGTGTATGCCCTGCACGTAGGGGAGTATCACCTCCAGTCCGATGCCTGGTTTGGGAAAGCACAGTTGGGCCTGACGCTCTGGCAGGGTATGTATGAGGAGTTGGAAGCCACCTGGCTGCGCTGGTGTGCGCAGGATGGCACCCTGATCCCAACCGGAGCCGAACGCTCAGCCCGGGCCGAACAGCATGCCGCCGAGCAGCGTACCGCCCGCGAACAGGCTGAACAGCAGGCCGCTGCGGATCGTTCTGCCCGTGAGCAGGCCGAACAGCGCGCCTCGGAGGCTGAACAGCGCGTGTCCCAGGCCGAGCAGCAGGCCACCGAGGAGCGCCGTCAGCGCGAGCGCCTCGCCACCCGGTTGCGCGAACTGGGGATCGACCCGGATGAACGTTAGTACGTTAAAACGTTGCACGTTAGCAGGTTGAAACGTTCTAACGTTCCAACGTTCTAACGTGTGAACCTGCAACGCTCAGAAAAAGGTAGTGTCATGCCGGATGCAGCTTCCAAAACATATCTGATAACTGGTGGGGCCGGGTTTATCGGCTCGCATCTGGCAGAGGTGCTGCTGGCGGCGGGGCATCAGGTACTGGTTATTGATGATCTCTCGACGGGGAGTTTTGCCAATATTGCCCATCTGGTCCATGCTCCCGGCTTTCACTTTGCGCGGACGGACATTACCGATGAGGTTGTGCTGGATCGTCTGGCATCCCAGGCCGATGTTATTGTCCATCTGGCGGCTGCGGTCGGGGTGCAACTGATTGTTGAGCATCCGGTGCATACGATCCGGACAAATGTGATCAGTGCCGAGACGGTATTACGAGCCGCCCTGCGCTACGGCTGCCGCACGCTGGTCGCCAGTACCTCGGAGGTCTACGGCAAGGGCTGCAAAATCCCGTTTAGCGAAGACGACGATGTGCTGCTTGGCCCGACCAGCCGCAGCCGCTGGGCCTATGCCGCCAGCAAGATGGTCGATGAGTTCCTGGGTCTGGCCTACCAGCGCGAGTATGATCTGGATGTGACGATTCTACGCCTGTTCAACACAGTCGGGCCGCGCCAGACCGGGCGCTATGGCATGGTCATTCCCCGCTTTGTGCGCCAAGCGCTACGTGGCGAGCCGCTCACGGTCTTTGGCGACGGTACTCAGTCGCGCTGTTTCTGCGATGTGCGTGATGTCGTCCAGGCAATCATCGCGCTGTCGCACCATCCCGAGGCGACCGGGACGGTGTTTAATATCGGCAACACGGAAGAGGTCTCGATCCGGGCACTGGCCGAGCGGATCAAAACTCTCACCGGGAGTAGCTCGCCCATCGAGATGATCCCATATAATGAGGCTTATCCTCCCGGCTTCGAGGATATGCAGCGGCGCGTCCCGGATATCACGCGCATCCAGGCGCTGATTGGCTGGCAGCCGCAGCGCAACCTTGACGCAATCCTGGCAGGTGTGATTGATTTCGTTGGAACGTTGGAAGGTTGACAGGTTTGCAGGTTTGCAGGTTTGCAGGTTTGCACGTTCGCAGGTTGGCACGTTCGCACGTTAGATCCGGACATCGCTCTCGGAGTCCCGGCTTCAGCCGGTGTGCGGCCGTCAACCGGCTGAAGCCGGGACTCCGGGGATTGAGCCATGCTGTGGCGATTGCCCTGCGACCACACACCATACTCGGACTATTTTTTAAACTTCATCAACGTTAGAATGTTAAAGGAGTGTTGCCGATGACGGTGATAACCTATGCCGAAGTCCTGGCAATTGCCCGGCGTCTACCACTGAGCGAACGGCTGCGCCTGGCAAGTGTGCTTGTGAGCGAAGCTGCCGGTGAAGTCACACCAGTGCAGGTACGTCAACCGTTATCACCCGAAGAAGCACTGGCTGCGCTTGATGAGGTTCGCGCACACTTTGCCGAACAGGGTGCGGTATCGCCAACTATTGCTGAAGATCTCACGACATCACGTCGTTAGGAATGACATTTGTGTATACCATTGATGCCAGTATCTATGCCCGTGATGTCGATCCGACCGATCCGGACGCGATTGTTTGCCATACACTTATCGAGCGACTACAGCAGGGAGATGTGCGAGTGATAGTACCAACACTCTTGCTTGCAGAGTTAGCGGCCTCGATAAGTCGAACTCGGCGCGACCCGATTCGTGCGCGGATCGTCGTTGATGCGCTTCAGGTACTGCCATTTATGGAGTTCGTCGTCGTTGATCGTCCTCTGGGACAGGAAGCTGCCGAGATTGCTGCCGACCGGGCAATCAAAGGTGCGGATGCAATTTATGTCGCTGTTGCTCGTCAGTCTGGTAGCACGCTGGTTACGCTTGATCGCGAACAGCGTCAACGTGCCGCTCCTATTGTTCCCGTACTAACTCCGCAAGAGGTTCTGGATGAACTGGCGGGTTAGAACGTTCCAACGTTAGAACGTTAACAATGAGTTCTATTCCAAACCAACCAACAACCGAAACCGAGGAAGAACTGGGCCCGTTGCCGCCGGAGTTGTGGCCGGAGGTGGAGCATCTGGTGACGGAGGATGATACCCCGGTGGATAATATCTTCTCCGAGAAACAGCAGCGCCTGCTCACCGAGAGTCTCTACAGTTCCTGGGCCGGGCCGGGGGAGGGACGCCCGTTTCTGGCGCTGGCGAATGTCGGGCTCTTCTATGTGGTGGGGCAACCGCCGCTGGTGCCCGATGTGCTGCTTAGCCTGGGAGTGCGCGCCCCGGCGGATCTCTGGCCCAAAGCGCATCGCTCCTATTTTGTCTGGATGTATGGCAAGCCCCCCGACGTTGTGATCGAAGTAGTCTCCAATCGTAAAGGTGGCGAAGATAGTGACAAATTGGCAACCTATGCCTGGATTAGTATTCCCTACTATGTCATCTTTGACCCGGAGCAGCAGTTGAGTGAGCAAGTGCTGCGGGTGTATGAACTACGTGGCGGCATTTATGCTCCCCTGGATGCGGGCTGGTTGCCCAATGTCGGACTGGGGCTAACCCTGTGGCCGGGCGTGTATGCAGATGCAGAAGAAACCTGGTTGCGCTGGTGTTATCAGGATGGCACGCTCATCCCGACCGGGGCCGAGCAGCGCGTTGCCCGCGAACAGGCCGAACAGCAAGCCTCCGAGGAACGCACTGCCCGTCAACAGGCTGAACAGCGTGCATCCGATGCTGAGCAACAAGCCTCTGAGGAGCGCACCGTCCGCGAACAGGCCGAGGAGCGCGCTGCTCGGCTCGCCGCCCGTCTGCGCGAACTGGGGCTCGTTCCGGAGGAACGTTAGAACGTTATAGTCGCCAGCGATAAGATCCGGGCGCTCGATGATATCTCGTTTGTGGTGGAGCATGGCGAGGTGATGGTGATCATCGGGCGCAACGGGGTTGGCAAAAGTGCCCTGCTTGAGTTTGTAGAATGTAGAAATATGAAGAAACGCCTGTGGCCATTCCTGGAATTCGAACATACCAAGATTTCCCTGCGACGCCCGATCTGGGATTATGCGAAAGTACGGTTTCTGATTGGCGATCTGTTGCGCAACAATACTGCACAGGTAAAGAAATGGCAAGTACGCACAAAGCTGATTCGCAGTCCCTATCTCAATGTTGGCTGTGGACCCTATGCGCATCCTGATTTTATCAACATTGATTATGCCTGGCATCCAGAGGTTGAGATTTGCTACGATGTTCTGAAGAGTATTCCACTGCCTGATGCGTCACTTCGGGGTATCTTTACCGAACACTGCCTGGAACATATAACCTTCGATCAGTGTCAGGCTGTTCTGCGCGATTTCTATCGGCTTTTGCAACCCGGTGGGACAGTTCGCATTATTGTCCCTGATGCGGAACTATATATCGATTTGTATCACAAGGCGCATCAAGGCGAATCAGTGGATTTCCCCTATGTTGACCAGCACCAGTGGGCTATGGGTTATACTCCGTTGATGAGCCTCAACCGTATCTTTCGTGATCATGGTCATTTATATGCCTATGATGCGCAGACGATGGCCCTGCAACTGGAGCATGCTGGATTTACCAACGTTCAGAAAACGACCTTTCGGGTTGGACATGACCCACATTTGCTCATTGATCAGGAAACGCGTGCTCCAGAGTCACTTTACATGGAGGCCTCCAAACCGCATTTATGTGCCTCGTCCTGAACCCCACTGTCAATATGAAAGACAATTTCATGGATCTAACAAGTCTCTTCCGTTTTACCAAAAACTACTTGGGGTTTGGCTTTCATTCAGGTAATACTATCGTATATTAGTGTGCAGTGCAAGGAACTACGATGAGCAAGTTGTTTAAACCTATTGCTGGAGATCAAACTCTTATTTTTCTGCACATACCTAAGGCTGCTGGAACAACTCTCAATAGTATTATTGATCGTCACTTCGGTGGTAAGTCAGGTGCAATCTTCGCTATGAATGGTTCTCGTAATCGTGAATGCGAGTTTATGTTGAAGCCAGAAGCAGAACGAATCGCTTATCGTCTTATAAGAGGACATATGGAATTTGGTATTCATCGCTATTTGCCAAAAAAATCGGCATATATTACTCTTCTGCGAAATCCTGTAAATCGAATTGTTTCCTTTTATTATTATGCTTATAGTGATAGTAGGCATTACCTTCATCAACATGCAAAGCGTATGGATCTGAAAGAGTTTGTATTAAGTGATTTATCTACTGAATTAGAGAATGGACAAACACGATTATTGGGTGGTGATATTGATTTGTATCTGCGGGACAATTCTTTGCCTTGCACGTTTGCTGATCTTGAAAGAGCGAAAAAAAACTTGTATGAACATTTTTTTCTAGTGGGGATTTCTGAGCGTTTTGATGAATTCTTGGTGTTCCTTTACCAGTTATCTGAAATTAGAAATATTTTGCATGTGAGACAAAATGTCACCATCAACAAACCTCGACAGGTCGATCCAGAAATAGCTGATCTAATTTTGGAGCGTAATCAGATGGATTGGCAACTTTACCAGTTCGTCCAGGCAATTTTTGACGATCGTGTGAAACAAGCGGATACAGAATTTTTGCGAACACTTAAATGGTTTTATATACTGAATCATTTATATTTTCTGAGTAAAGTTTACAAAATCAAAACTTTTGTGCGTCCTGCTATATCAAAGCTGAAGCAATTACAGAGAAAACTCGTGAAGTAGATATGAGATTCTTCCCGTTCGCTTATTTTGTTAAGCGTTACATGAAATTCTGTCCCCACTTGAATACGAAAAACCGGCTGATTTTGGGACTTGTTCCCCGCTATGACCTACACGATACCGGAGTGTGTAAAGCATTTCGGCAAAATGAGCCGTCATGTGGATTGACACGTCGCAAAAATGACCATTTTTGATCTGCTGGTGGGGCAATTTCATGAACCGCCTCCAGAAATAAGCGAACGGTAAGAGATTATGAGTCTTCTATGAGAAATGTTGCTATTCGCGTCGAAAACCTGAGCAAACTCTACCATATCGGTCAGGGCAAAACCGCCGCTTACGAAACCTTAGGTGAGCGCATCACCGATATGTTGACCGGGCCCTTGCGCAGCATGCGCTCCGTCCTGCAGGGCCAGTCCTCGGCGGTCGCCAGCGATAGTATCTGGGCGCTCAAGGATGTCTCCTTTGAAGTCAACCATGGCGAAGTCGTCGGCATTATCGGGCGCAACGGGGCCGGCAAGAGTACGCTGCTGAAGATCCTCTCGCAGATCACCGAACCGACCGAGGGCCATATCGATCTCTATGGACGGGTGGGCGCACTGCTGGAGGTGGGTACCGGCTTCCATCCTGAGTTGACCGGGCGCGAGAATGTTTTCCTCAATGGGGCCATCCTGGGGATGACCCGCAACGATATTCAGCGCAAGTTCGACGAGATTGTCGCTTTCTCCGGGGTGGAGAAGTTTATTGACACCCCGGTGAAGCACTACTCCAGCGGGATGCAGGTGCGCCTGGCCTTCGCCGTTGCCGCTCACCTCGAACCGGAGATTCTGGTTGTCGACGAGGTACTGGCCGTCGGCGATGCCGAGTTTCAGAGGAAATGTCTGGGAAAGATGGGAGATGTGACCAAAGAAGGTCGGACGGTGTTGTTTGTGAGTCATAATATGGCGATGATTAGAAAATTGTGCCACTACGGTATCTTGTTAGCGAATGGGCAGATCTGTATGTACGAAGATACTGATATGGTAGTGGATACATATGAGCGTGAAGTTCTTTCATTTCAAAATAATCATTTACACCTGTTGCCTATTATGAATCAAGAATATGGTGTTTCATTGACCAATGTAGGAGCTTCTATTGTTCAGCAAGCAGGCCGTGTTGATCTGCTGATTGAGGTCCAGATAGAAAACCAGAAGTATCTTGATAAATTGGGTGTTGGTGTATGGATACACACCCTTGATGGGATAACTATTTCCAGGTTGAGCCCTGGTCTTACCAACATCATTATTGAGAACTGTAGCAATGAATGTTACTGTATCCTTGAATGCCAAAGTATTAACCGTTTTCTTGCTCATGGTGAGTATTATGTCAGTATATTTTTGACGATTCCTAAGGTAGCAAATATTTTAACCGTTGAGAGTGTAGCTTCTTTTGAAATTCCACCTTTTGATCATTTTGACTCTGGTGAATATTTTCTTCTGCAAACTCATGGTTTGGTTCCACTGCCCTTCCGAGTCAAAGAAGTTTCTTGTCAGCATTAACCTCTGGCGTGCTCTGTTATTCATGTTCCTGTAATACCAATCGAAAGAAATACCACAATGAAAAATTCCATTCCCCTATCGGTTAGAAATATCATTGCTAAACCAATTCGCTCTTATATAAATGAAAGAGTTCATCGCATCCTGCGTTCCACAGATCACGTCTTTCCAATAGAAGAAACTGATCCAGATGATATATTCATCGTGGGATACCCCAAGTCAGGCCATACCTGGTTCCAAAATCTGGTTGCTGGTGTCGTGTATGGAGCGGACCCCGAGCATTTGCCCGACCGGGTAGTTCAAGATCTGATTCCGGATCTTCATCGCAAGCTCTACTATAAGCGCTATCAAAAACCAATGTTTTTTAAGTCGCACAATCTTCCCCATCCTTCCTGCAGACGTGTTATCTATATACTCCGCGATGGTCGTGATGTGATGGTGTCTTATTATCATTTTCTCCAGGCTATACACGGTAAGGAAATTGATTTTCAAGAACTAATTTGTAATAAAAATGGGTATACTCATCACAAATGGCATGAGCATGTTGAAGCCTGGATGCAAAACCCTTTTGATGCCCAGATTATTATTATAAAATATGAGGATCTGAAACGAGATCCGGTTTGTGAACTACGCCGATTCTGCGATTTTGTGGGTTTGAGTCGTGAAGATACCTGGCTTGAATTTGTTGCCCGGAAAGCTCAATTTGAAACTATGCAGCGGAAAGAACAGCGCTATGGATGGGATAATCCAAAATGGCCCGGCGACAAGTTTTTTGTTCGACGCGGTGCTGTCGGAAGCCACAAGGATGAAATGCCGCCTGATGTGTTAGATATGTTCGTGCGTGATGCTCATGGCACACTGGCAAAGTTTGGGTATTTGTAGGGGCAGTGCGCTGATGATCGAACATTACTATACCTGGCATGAGTCTATTCAGTGGTTAAAAGAACAGCCAGATCAGCAGGAGTTTATTAAGAATATTTATTGTGATACGCCCATTCTCACGGCTGCCCAGCGCTTTGCTGCAACTGAGGAGTGGCAAGCCGTTCGGTCCTTCTTTCCTCGTGCCGCTCGTGCCCTTGATATTGGTGCCGGTCAGGGTATCAGCAGTTATGCTTTAGCACGCGAAGGTTGGCAAGTTACGGCTCTGGATCCGGACGCCAGTCCGCTAGTTGGTACCCAGGCTATTCGTACACTGGCTCACGAGTCAGCGTTGCCAATCCAGATTGTGCAGAGTTATGCAGAAACATTACCATTTGCAGATTGCACCTTTGAACTGGTGTATGGTCGGCAAGTGCTTCACCATGCGCAAGACATTGCTGTATTCTGCCAGGAAGTTGCACGCGTTCTAAAACCTGGTGGCCGGTTTATCATCACCAGGGAACATGTTATCAGCAGCAGAGAGGATCTGGCGGTTTTTTTGGCTACTCATCCGCTCCATAAACTCCACGGCAGCGAAAATGCGTTTCTTCTGAAAGAGTATATTCAGTCAATCACTGCAACTGGACTGCGGATTATCAAGACACTGAAACCATTTAGCAGCGTTATTAATTATTATCCTATGTGTCATGAACAAATGGTCATGATGTACCGCACTGCTTTATGCCGCCGACTTGGTGCAACAATAGCACAGATTTTGACAGATGAACATCATATTGTCGGTACATGGATGCTCAAGGTATTAGCAGAATATTTCTCTCGACGATCAAATACGCCCGGTCGTATGTACAGTTTTATTGCTGAAAAACCTCTAATTTGCCGTGTTTTCTCTTAGCGCCTACTGCATGGATTGGCATATCCATACAAGTGATGCTTTTCGTGATCTCCTGGTCGATCCATTGGGGCCGTATATTAATATTTCGCTACGTTCCTGGAATGGCAAAGATTTCGATAAAACGAAGCAATCAATAGACGATCTGGCTACGCCAGTGATCTTTTGTCAACTCCCGCCACCGAAAGTATTGCTGCAAAATCCCGCGGCACGTATTATCTGGATTCCAATGTGGGACCATATGCAAGCCTATCCCCAATCATGGTGGGATAGCTTGCCCAAATCGTTGCGGGTGGTAGCGTTCTCTGATGCAGTAGCCAGTCGTGCAATCACCGCTGGATTGACGACATTACGGTTACGTTATTTCAAAAATCCGCAAGAGTTTGCACCAGTGAACTGGGAAAATGGTCGAATCCTGATGTATTGGAATCGGACTGGTTTATTTAGCCGAGCGTTGCTGCAACGTCTATGCTCTACACTTAACATTCAAAAGCTCTTCTTTTTACCAAAAACCGATCCACATATTGCGCAACAGGCAGCCTATCAACTCCCCACACGCATTGGTTCAACCCGCGTAGAAATACTGCCTTCGATTCTGCCGCGTGCAGAATACTTGCGCAAAATAAATGAAGCAAATGTGTACCTGGCACCCCGCCCATCTGAGGGTGTGGGCATGACCTTTCTCGAGGCAATGGTCCGAGGTTGTGCTGTATTTGCTGTTGATGCGCCTGCCATGAATGAATATATTACCCATAATGACAACGGGTATTTATTTCCTTTTCCTTACATGAATGTCCGGCAACGACTGGAACATAGTATTAGAAGACGTCTGACTCCCTTGATGAAAAGACCCCCTGCTCCTTTTGTGCATCAATTGTCACTACATCAGGATTGGCGTACACTCACAACTCTCGATCTTGTAGAAATTGGGCACAAAGCGCGCCAGCATCACGAATCCGGCTTTGTCTCATGGCAAGCACAACGAGAAGCTTATGCCAGATTCATCCTTGAATGGTGACGTATGGAGCAGTTGTAGTTACATTTATGAAAAACCCCGTTAATCAGTTTTCACCAACTTTGCCCCCTCCACCCTCTGGATGTGTTGGTTGGCCGTGGACAGAGGTTGGTCTTGAGGTGGCAAACAAGATGCCTGATACATTCTCCTGTCCACGCATTAGTATTGTGACTCCCTCATACAATCAGGAGCAATTCCTCGAAGAAACCATCCGTTCTGTGTTGTTGCAAGGTTATCCTAACTTAGAATACATAATTATTGATGGGGGAAGTACTGATACCAGTGTTGAGATTATTCGCAAATATGAACCCTGGCTTACGTATTGGGTGAGCGAACCCGATCATGGACAGGCCCACGCAATAAACAAAGGATTGAAACGGTGTACCGGAGAGTGGTTCAATTGGCTCAATAGCGATGATCTACTGATGCCTCAGTCACTGCATACACTGGCGCGCATCCAACACCTGGTTACCAATGCTGATTGGATCAGTGGAGCACGAATTGAGCTTGATGAACACGGAAAGTATATGAATGTCTATGAACCCTGGCGCATCGATCCAACTGTCGTAGGTCTTGGGAATATTACATTACCCCAGGATGCAACGTTTATAAAGCTGCAATTTCTAAAGTCGATAGGTATTCAAATTAACGAAGAATATCAAAATGTATTCGACAGGCTGTTGTATTTTCAACTGGCCCAGCATAGTAAACCTGTCCTGACTCATGCTGTTTTTTCGGCTATGCGTTGGCATGCCCAACATAAAACTGGCAATGCCGTAAGAAGAAATCAAGAAGAACTGATGGCTATTCAGCCATACTTTAAGCGATTACCATTGGTACGACGCATGCTTATGCGTGTATCACGCAGTCGTTATGCGCATATATTAAGGCCATTTTTGATGCTGGCAGTATTTTACGGCTTGATTCCTTATGCACGCGATTGGCGAGCAGTTATTTTTAGTCGTTATTCTTATAGTCTGCGGGTTTCTTCTGCTGGTCGGTGGGTCGGGATATAAACTGAACATTTACAATATCCACAGTGAATTTTACAACGTTCGCAAAATCTCAAATCAATCGCTATCTGCAACGGATAAACCTGCGTCTAGAAACCTTGACAGCAGAAAAACGTGAGCTTACTCGATTGGAAAAGTTGCGAAATCGCGGGCATTTTCAACATCCAGTATTCCCATTACTCGAGTCGTTTCGGTTATCAGATACAGCGATGATGTTTGCTGAAATTGCTCGGCACAATGCACGTTTTGACGATTTTATAGTTCCCTCACGTAATACTGTTGGATATTCATTTGCTAATGATTATTTTTCTTCGCCCGACGTCGAAGTTCTCTATACTACTATCCGCCTGTTTCAGCCAGCACACATTGTCGAAATTGGCTGCGGCAATAGCACCCGTGTTATACGACAGGCACTCATTGATGGGTCAATTAATGCCAGTGTGACGGCAATTGACCCCTATCCACGCACTGATATTGAAGAATTTGTCGACGTATTTCATCGTACTCTGCTTGAAGATCTGGTACAAACAGATGTGCAATTTTTTTATACACTGAAACCTAACGATGTGCTATTTATTGACTCGAGTCACGAGATACGTACTGGCAATGATGTGACATGCCTGTATACCCATGTACTTCCCAATTTGGTTCCAGGTGTATTAGTTCATATTCACGATATTTTCTTGCCCTATGAATATCCCAGTGAATGGCTGCTCGATCATCGCTGGCATTGGAATGAACAGTATCTGGTTCAGGCACTGCTAACCGGATCACAGATGTTTGAGGTACTATGGCCTGGCCACTTTGTGCAGCGCACCCAGCCTGATTTCGCGCGTCATTTTACACATCTTCAGGGCCGTCATTCCAAGAGTCTCTGGTTGCGTAAAGTGGTATAAACTATGCGTATTGCCATTACGGCTGATCCGGATATTCCTGTACCGCCATACCATTATGGCGGGATTGAACGGATTATCCATATGCTTGTGCAGGGCCTGGTTGATCGTTCATATCGTGTGACTCTCTTTGCCCACCGCGACTCGCAGGTTCCCTGCACCCTGATACCGTATCCGGCACCAAAGAGACGACCGGGTCTGACACAGGTGCAGAATATGTGGCATGTTTCTGCACATATTCTGCGCGGCAACTATGATCTGGTGCATAGTTTTGGACGACTAGCTTATATATTGCCACTGATGCCCTGGCCTATTCCTAAAATCATGAGTTATCAGCGGGCCATTACGCGGCGAAGCATACGCTGGAGTCAACTCCTGGGACGGAAATCATTGCATTTCAGTGGCTGTAGTCATCAACTCATTCATACCTTTGCTGACAGTAAGCAGTGGCATGTGGTGCATAATGGTGTTCCGGTGGCTAATTATACCTTTCGTGCGAATGTCGGAGCGGATGCGCCACTGGTTTTTCTTGGTCGTATTGAAGCAATAAAGGGTACGCATCTGGCAATTGAAATCGCCCGCCGTAGCAATCATCGTCTGGTTATTGCCGGCAATATACCTGCTGACCACCAGGACTATTTCGATAGTCAGGTTGTCCCGCATCTCAACTCTACTACCATTACGTATATTGGCCCGGTGAACGATCAACAGAAAAACGAACTGCTTGGCAATGCCAAGGCGTTATTGATGCCGGTACTCTGGGATGAACCATTCGGTATCGTGATGGCCGAGGCACTGGCCTGTGGCACGCCCGTCATTGGCTTCAGACGGGGCGCAGTGCCGGAGGTGGTAGAGGATGGTATTAATGGATTTGTGTGTAGTACTCTTGATGAAATGATTGAAGCGGTGATGCGCATTCATACAATTGATCGTTATGTCTGTCGAGCTATTCTAGTGGAACGGTTCAGTGATCGGGCTATTGTTAATGGGTATCAGCAACTATATCATGCCTTGTCTGACAAGCATCATTAAACAAAATGTCACTTATTAAGAAAACCTTTTCTTCTTTCAAATCCCTGTTGCCCAAGAAGGTGAAGCAGTATGCACGGGAAGTGTTGCGCATTCCCACTTTAGAGGGCAGTCTTCAAATTATGCGTCGTAATGGTTTTGCGCCAAGTACAGTAATTGATATTGGTGCCTATGCGGGTGATTGGACACGCCTGTGCAAGCGCCTGTTTCCCAATTCGTATGTTCTAATGGTTGAACCACAAAAGGCCAGGTACTTTGACTTGGAGCGCGTAGTTACTGACTATTCCGGTATTGTTCTGTCTCAATCCCTATTAGGTGCAACCGAGCAATCATCCGTTGGATTTTACGCAATGAACTCGGCCAGTTCTGTGTTGCCTGAGACTGTGAAACAACAACAACCCACCTGTTACCTATCAATGACCACATTAGATAAGCTTACTGACGCAACACCCTTTGAAAAACCTGACCTTATCAAACTCGATGTTCAAGGCTTTGAACTCGAAGTCTTGCGTGGTGGTATGCATACGCTTACCTCAACTGAGGCAGTTATCATAGAAACTAATCTTATAGCGATCTATGATGGAGCGCCACTGTTTCATGAAGTTGTATCTTTTATGGCCGAATATAGATTTTACGTATACGACATCTGTACCTTTTTTCGCCGTCCTTATGACAATGCCCTCTGGCAAGTTGACCTTATTTTTGTCAATCAGTCTTCGGAATTGCTTGCATCCAAAAGATGGGCTTGAAATCAGGTGTTGATCTGCTTGCTTACCACTGGTCAACCCTCCAGCAATCCGCGCCTGGTCAAGGAGGCTGACGCCTTAAGCGAGGCTGGTTACGCTGTTCACACCATTGGTGTATACTGGTCTGCCTGGGCTGACCGCTATGATCAGGATTTGCTGGCTCAACGTTCCTGGTCATTTCAGTACGTCGGGGGGCATCCTCGGCACAATCGTTTGCCATATATATGTACACGGCTACGTCATGGGCTCAACCGGCGTCTGTTGCGCATCGCACCAGATAATCAGTTACTGCGACACCGGGCCCTCTGGCGCGCCGGGCCCGAGCTTGAACATGCCGCAAAGTTGGTTCGGGCCGATCTGTACATTGCACATAATCTCGGTGCTTTGCCGGCGGCAGTCGCGGCAGCGCGGAAACATCGCACACATGCTGCATTCGATGCAGAAGATTTCCATTCCGGATCACGACGCTACGATCAGTCATTCACAGCAATCGACGACATAACTGTCGAAACTGAATGCCGGTTTCTACCTCAATGCAGTTATGTTACTGCGGCTTCGCCCGGTATCGGCGCGGCGTATGCGGCCAGGTATGCAATTCCCCAACCCGTGCCGATCCTGAATGTATTTCCGCTGGTACAACGTCCGCTGGCATTTCGACAATTGAGCGAAGATGGCCCGCTCACCCTCTACTGGTTTTCACAGACGATCGGTGCCAGTAGAGGATTGGAGGAGGTCATTACGGCAATGGGGAAGCTTTACGAATGCCAGATCGAATTGCACCTGCGTGGTCAGTGGTCGCCCGGTTATCGTGAGCGTCTGTTGCAGCATGCCGCTGCTGCTGGTGTCAAACTTGAGCGCATTGTTGCGCATGATCCGGCGCCGCCCGATGAAATGGTGCGCCTGGCGTCTCAATACGATGTCGGACTCGCACTTGAATACCCAGAAAGCCTTAACCGCGATCTGTGCCTGACCAATAAAATTTTCACCTACCTGCTCGCCGGTAATGCCATCGTGGCCACAACAACGCGTGGTCAACACTGGGTAATGCGCCATCTCAATGATGCCGGTTTCTGCTATCAACCGGGTAATCCGGCTGAACTTGCTGATGGGTTGCACTGCTGGTATGTTGACCGGTTATCTCTGGACGCTGCTCGCCGGCAGGCCTGGCATTGGGGAACCCGGCGCTATAACTGGGATATCGAAAAAGACCGATTTCTGGCTGTTGTGGCACAGACACTCTCCGGTGCATTTGATCGATAGGCAAAAATGATGAGTCGGACCGTGCTGATCGTGTCGCCGCATTTCCCGCCGGTCAATGCTCCCGATATGCAACGGGTGCGTATGAGTCTACCTTATTTTGAAGCAACTGGTTGGCGACCAGTAGTTCTTGCCGTCGATCCGCGAGATGTGGAAGGGGTTACCGATGATCTGCTCTTGCAGACTATCCCACCACACATACCAGTCAGACGCGTGCGCGCTTTATCAACGCGCTGGACGCGTAGAGTTGGTATTGGCAATCTTGCGTTGCGCGCCTGGCCGCTGCTCTATCTGGCCGGATGCGACCTGATCAAAAAATACCATGTTGACCTGGTCTATTTTTCAACAACCATGTTTTTGGCGTTGCCGCTAGGGCGAATCTGGAAGGCACGGTTGGGTGTGCCGTTCGTCATAGATATGCAAGATCCCTGGCTCAATGATTACTATGAAAAGACACCGCAGGCAATGCCGCCACCGAAGTATGGTCTGGCCCGTCAGTTGCATCGGCGTCTGGAACCCTGGACTATGCAAGCGGTTGCCGGATTGATCGCAGTATCTGACGATTATATTACCACCTTGCAGCATCGTTATCCCTGGTTGCAGCAGTGTATGGTACAAACCCTGCCTTTTGGTGCCGCTGAACAGGATTTTGTGCTACTACACAGCCATCCACAACCTAATCGGTTTTTTAGATCACAAAGTGGGCAAATCCATGGTGTGTATGTCGGGCGTGGCGGTAGTGATATGACCCGGGCGTTACGGATTATGTTTGTCGCCTTCGCGCGTGGGCTTGCGGAACAGCCTGCATTATTTTCCCGGATACAGTTACACTTTATCGGTACCGATTATGCACCCGCTAAACGAGCGCGCAAAACAGTTGAACCGCTGGCGAGAGAAATTGGCATTGAACAGCACGTTATCGAGCATCAAGTGCGCATTCCATACTTTGAAGCCTTGCAATTGCTGATCAACGCTGACTTTTTACTTGTGCCTGGTTCGGATGATCCGCAATACACTGCCTCAAAGATTTACCCCTATATTCTGGCCAATAAACCATTGCTGGCCGTGTTTCACGAGCAGAGCAGTGTCGTGAAGCTTATTGCGGCAACCGGCGCCGGTACCGTCGTTTCATTTTCGAGTCGTAGTTTTGATGATGCTGCGCTGTCTGATCATGTGATGTGGGCCTGGTATAATATGCTGCAACCGGTGCCCCGGTCGTCAGCAATAAATTGGGACGCCTTTCGGCCATACACGGCACAGACAATGACTGAACGCCAATGTGCATTGTTCGATAAGGTTGTGGAGGCCGCATTATAATGAACCCTATAAGCCATATGTCCCGGCAGTTAGCAACTGCTGAAACGCAGGACTTGCAGGGCATTCGTATCCTGGTGATTATGCCCTCAATACCGATCCTGGGCACTGAACGTTCCAATTTGCAAATTATGAAAATGATGCGTGAGCGCGGCGCTGATGTGCTCTTCATTACACATCAGCGTTATGGACAGCAACTGCAGCAAGAGGTGGAATGGATAGGCTGCCGCTGGGCCGTTGCTTCACTTGACGAACTCTTACGCCTGCCTAAGAGTCCCTCTGAGGTCTGGAAGCTGTTTCACGCCTGGATGAAAGCGGCACTGCAGATTGACCAGATTTACCGGTTGTATCAACCGACTCATATTCATGTAGCGAATATGGGCTACTTCATCTATGCGCTTCCGACTCTGTGGCGTGCGCGGCAAAAAGTTGTCTACTGTCTGCCTAATCCACCCGATATGACTATTGCCGGGATCAAACAACATATCTATAATGCTATCTGGCGATATCTGATTATTCCTGCATGCGATCTCTTTGTCTGCAATTCGTACTACACACTCTCCGAGTTGAAAAAACTTCTATTATGCAAAGAAAAAGCTCGGGTTATCTACTACTGTTTGCCGGAACGTCCAGGGTTGCGTACGAGTGATGCACCTGAACTTGACCATGAAAAATTTAATATTGTGTTTATCGGACAAATGCGGCCCTGGAAAGGTGTGCGTGAACTGGTTGAAGTTGCTCTGCACATGGTGCGTGAATACCCTGATGTCAATTTTTATTTCGCCGGTGACTACAATTGGAACAATGCTTTTGCACAAGGCTTGCTGAAAACTGTGACTTCCCAGGGGTTGCAGTCACGCATCCATTTTCTGGGCCGCGTTGCTAATATCTTTGACTTGTTGGCTCAAGCTGATCTACATGTGTGCCCCTCTATCTTCGAGGAACCTTTTGGCCTGGTTGTACTTGAAGCTAAAAGCCAGGGCAAACCTTCGGTAGTATTTCCGTCCGGTGGTTTGAAAGAAATCGTCACCCACCACGTCGATGGTTATATTTGCCGCGATAAGTCAGTAGCCGCGCTCTCCGAAGGTATTCACTTCTTTCTCGACAATCGAGATGTTTTGCATACGGCTGGTATCGCGGCACGCCAGTCGCTGGAACGTTTTTCCCGCGAACGCATTTCCGACGAGTGGGCGGAAGTCTTCAGGTATTCATAAACCGGGTAGATTATGTTACCAACCTTCATCGGTATTGGCGCGCCGAAAGCCGGTACGACCTGGTTGTTCCGCTGCCTGCAAGAACATCCCCAGGTTTTTGTTGCCGCCATCAAAGAGACCAATTTTTTTGTCTACCATACCATCGAGGGTCGCCTGGCCGAATATGAAGCGCACTTTGCCGGTAGTGCCGGTGCAACCGCAATCGGCGAAATTTCTACAAACTATTTCTCCTCGGACTATGCTCCGGAGCGCATCCACCAGCATGTACCTGACGTGCGATTGTTTGTGTCACTACGCAACCCGATTGACCAGATCTACTCGCACTACTGGCATCTTCGCCGCCAGAATTTTCATCGTTGGGGCCATACGCATATTCCACGTAACTTCGAAGAGGCACTTGAACGGTTTCCCGACCAGTTACTGCGGGGAAGTTGCTATGGGAGATATTTACATCGCTGGTTAAACCGTTTTGATCGGACCAGATTACTCGTGCTGTTTTATGACGATATTCGCGCACAACCGCAACAGATAGTCAGGCATTTGTATCATTTCATTGGGGTTGAACCGGATTTTATACCTTCTTCCTTACAAGAAACTGGTTCAACAGTGCGTCAGGGCGTCTCGCCCCGTAGTCCCATGGCAAGTCGGCTGTATCCAATTGTCTATGATCATATTAACCAGTATCTGTACCACCCGCTCAAAAAAGCGATTGGCTGGCATCGCGCCGATGCGCTGAAAGAGACTTTAAAGCTACGGCAATTTATGGAACGGCTCTTCTTCCGACCAGGTTATCCGCCGATGGCGTCGGCGACACGTACCTTGCTTCAGGAAAAACTGGCTCCTGACATTGCACAACTATCTGCATTAACTGGTCGTAATCTTGATCACTGGAACTGAGCCAGCTAACTATTATGACTGTGCATCTGGGTGTCTTTGTAACTCATCCTATTCAGTACTATACGCCCTGGTTTCGCTATCTAATGCATCAGATAGATATTGTGGTGTTCTATGCCCACCGCCAGGATGCTCAGGGACATTCTGTGTCTGGTTTTGGAGTGGCGTTTGAGTGGGATACACCACTGCTTGAAGGCTATCCCCACCGCTGGCTCACCAATGTCGCCCGGCATCCCAGTGTTGTCTCGTTCGCTGGCTGTGATACACCTGATGTGTACGCTCTTCTGCGTCAGAAACCATTTGACGCCTGTCTGATCTTTGGGTGGGGCCATAAAAGCTCACTTCAGGCTATCCATGCATGCTGGCGCTATGGAATTCCGGTTCTGATGCGCGGTGACTCGCAGTTAACAACCAGACGTTCACGTCTGAAAACGATTGTAAAATATCTGCCCTACCGCTGGTTTCTGCCACGACTGTCGGCGCACCTCTATGTTGGTCAGCGTAACAAAGCATATTTGCGCTACTATGGTGTCCGCGAAGAGCAACTTTTTTTTGTGCCACATTTTGTTGATAATGACTACTTTGCTACACACGTACAGGAAATAGCCAGACATGGTAAGCAACTGGCACTGCGCGATCATCTGGGAATTCCCCGTCACACCTTTGTTGTACTTTATGTTGGGAAATTCACACCTGTAAAGCGTCCACAAGATTTTGTACGGGCTGTAGTAAAGATTCGGCAATTGTCCCATACTATACCGGTTCATGCTATTCTGGTCGGCGATGGTCCACTCCGTCTGGAGTTGCAGGCTCTTGCACAGCCGGCTGCCGACCGAATACACTTTGTCGGCTTTCGCAATCAGAGCGAACTGCCACTCTTCTACCAGACTGCCGATGTCTTGATCCTGCCAGGTGATGAAACCTGGGGATTGGTAGTTAATGAGGCAATGGCTTGTGGCCGGCCAGCAATTGTCAGTGAAGCTGCCGGATGCTCACCTGATCTGATCGTGGAGGGACAGACCGGTTTTACATATCCACCTGGCAATGTTGAAGTCCTGGCTCAACGTATTCTGGATCTACAACAATTGTGTATACACCAACCAACCATCGTAGAGCAAGCCGTAGCGCAAAAAATTGCTGCTTATTCGTTCCAACGTGCGACTGCTGGGTTGGAGCAAGCATTAACGATAGTGACATAGAATGAAATATTGTTTGCTGAATTTGATAACGAAATGACATAAGTATGACAAAACCTCCGGCTCAGAATGACCGACGCAATTTGCCTCTGTTGTTGCGAACACACATCGTTCTACGCGAAGAGGGTATAGCAGGTATAGTGCGTCGTCTGTTTATCAAAGTCAGACATATGTACGCGCGATTATTTCCTGCTCAGATCGACCATCTCTATGATACGAATTTCCTGTCCAGTAGAGTGGAGAAAAACCGCTATTTGCCGGCTTTGGCTAGCTGGATTGCAAAAACTATACAACCCGATTCAGTTCTTGATGTTGGATGTGGTGATGCTGCGTTGCTGACGCTGTTGTCGCAGTATCATATTCCAGCATATGGTCTCGAGGGTAGCACAGCAGCAGTGAAAGTAGCCCCTTCTGATGTTTGTGTTTTTCAAGCTGATCTAAATCGTTCGTTCCTTCTCAACAAACAGTTTGATCTAGTTTGCTGCATTGAGGTGGCGGAACATCTGTCAAGACGTTCCGCTACTACATTAATAGCTGGCATTTCCAGCCATGCCCGCAAGATGATCATCTTCAGCGCTGCGCATCCTAACCAGGGTGGACTTGGTCATATCAACGAGCAGCCAGCCGAATATTGGCGTAAAATCTTTATGTTAAATAATTGGACAGAAGACACCGTTTTATCTGATCAAGCAAAGGGTGTCCTTAGGTCTGCTGAAGCACCATGGTATTTACCTCAAAACATTATGGTTTTTGTGAAAGTCTCGTAATCTTTGCAATTTTCAAGGATAACTGCCATTGGCACTTCGCATTCATGCCGTATGCCTGGCGCTCAATGAAGAGCCGTTTATCGAGGAATTGTTGAAGACTCTATATCCCTTCTGTTCCGGTATCAGTATTTTGTCACAATATGACCGCGATTACCATGGCAACCAGGTGATACCGGATCAAACTGTCCAAAAAGTTTTGGATTTTCCTGATCCAGACGGCAAACTCCACTTCGTGATGCGGCGCTGGCGAGATCAGGCGCCGGCCTTGAACAGCGAATTACTGGCTTTGTCCACCCGCCCTGCGCGCTATGTGCAGCAGGCGGCTCGTCCATTGCGCGAAACCCAGGCTTTTCACGAACCTCCCGACTATTTTCTGGTTGTCGATGCGGATGAAATATACGATGTTGATACTTTTGGTAATATTCTGGCATACCTCGACCAGCACAAACCACGCGGCATGCGCGTGTTAGGTTACAATTATGTACGCACCTGGAATCGTCGTGTGCCAAAGGAAACAGTTTATTTTTGCCAGTTTGGCTTTGTGCGTCCAGGTGTGCTCTTCAAACATCGCCGCTATGTTGGCTGGAACGAGTCGCGGCTGTCAAAGCTACTCCACATCTTGCGTCTACCTGATTTCTCTGCTCGGCTCTTTGGCTTTATGTATTGCCCGGAAGAAGTCGGCGTGTTTCATCATGGGTCATGGCTGGGCAGTGAAGAACGGCTCAAGTCCAAACTTACAAAAAACACCTATCCGGTCACGAAAGGTCCACCTGGCTACTGGACACCGGAGACCTATATTCAACGGATTGATGCAATTAAAACGGTGTTTGTCCCACGGGGTCAGCTACCGCGCAATATCCGCGAAGGTAATTGGCCGCAGCATTTTTTTGAAGATTAAGCAGTTTGTGTGATGTATAACCAACACATGACTTTCCTTCTGGGGATAATAGCTCTGGCGATGATGTTCTTTGTTATTGTGCGTCATCGTACCGTTTTGTTTGGGTTCACTATTTTTGGCTTCTTTACCATTGCTCGGGTAAGCCTGCTGGCATTTCTACACAATTATCTCTTTGGCCTGGATGATTACTGGATTAGTTCTCCCCATATTGAGGTGTTTACTTATACTGCATGGGGATTGATTGCATTTATGGCAGGGGTTGCAATTGCCTGGCGTCCTCTGCGAAGACTGCCGAATAGTCCAGCTTTGCCATCAGAACAAGTACTGACATCATCGCTGCGGACTCAAGCGAACCGCCACTTGAAGGAACCCCAGAACCAGAACTTTCCGCCATATCTACAAAATCAACCCTGGTTGAATCCACGTTTTGCTGTGTTATGTGTAGGATTAGGTGGTCTGGCAATTCTGCTCCAACCAGTTGCCTTTGCTATTCCAACCCTGCGTACCATCTGGACGACCTATATCGAATTGTTGGAATTTGGTATGCTGATTGCACTTTTATATAGCTTTGCCAGTAGCAACTTCAGGCCACTCTTCATTGGCATCTGTATTTTTATACCAATGGTGCTCTATCGTGCCGTATTGACCGGACATATTACAGCCGGTGGCTTTTTTCTCATTCAACTCTTGCTGCTAGGATGTTTTTGGCGCGGGTTGTCCATTCGCTCAGTAGTCATATTTGGATTTGGTATGCTTCTAGTGTCTAGTTTCTTGATCGGCTGGCTTAACTCACGTGATACCATTCGTAGCGGGAGTCTCGATGCCTTAAGCCCATTTGCCCGTGTTAATGCATTCGTCCGCGACTTTGATTACGTGAATCCTGCTTCGCTGAATCCTGCCAATATTCTCGAGGCCATCCGTAAACGGGGTGATGCCAGTGATATTCTTGCTGCTCAAGTTGTCTACCAACCAGACTTTGTCCCCTATGAGTATGGACGAACTATTATCGAAGACTTACAGATTGTGTTTATTCCGCGTTTTCTCTGGCCAGATAAACCGGCTATAGCCGGTGGCAGCGAATTCGTGACCCGGTATAGTGGATTGCACTTTGATGAGGATACCAGTGTCGGTCTCCCCTATCAGTTTGAGTTATATGCCAATGGTGGTACGCTCTGGGTTATTATTGGCCTGTTTATTATTGGATGGCTATTGGCAAGACTGGAACTGGCTCTTTTTCAAGCTAATCTCTCCCTACCAATGTTTCTCATGCTGCTTTTTATCACAGGTGCTCTGGCGAATGGTGCCCAGAATTTGGTCTTGTTGTTAATGATTATAGTTATTGGTTCAGTAAGTTACTTTGTACTCGGGAAAGTCCTGTGGAAATGGAATGGACAACTGCAAGTCTGGAATGACAATCCAGTAGCGAAAGAGTATGCACTACCCCGGACAAACTTCACACAGCCGAGGTTTGCACCGGGAAAGAAGTATATCAGGAGAATGCGTTAACACGGCAGCGGATGGGAACTGACAGGAATGATGAACAATAGCGCCAGGAGAATACTTTACCCGTTAGCAGATGGTATTTTCAGAGTGTATGGTGTTTTACGTGCGAAACATTATGATATACGGAACACCATTGTTGTTGCCAGTTCACCACGGGGCGGTTCAACCTGGTTGGCAGAAATCATCACTACACTGCCTGGATATCATATGCTCTGGGAACCTCTCCACCTTGCAAATAATCCAGAATGTACTCACTTCGGGTTTTCCTGGCAAAATTATCTGCCTCCAGGCATAGATGCACCATCACAACATTACTATATTCAGCAAATTCTTACCGGTTCCAGACTTTCTACCCGCATACTCACCCGGTTGTACTTGTCTCCTCTGCGTTTGCTTATACTTCGTGGGTATGTCGTGAAGTTTGTTAATGCAAATACGATCCTGTCATGGATGACCGATCTTTTTCCCGTACGCGCAATCTTCATGATCCGCCATCCCTGTGCGGTTGTTGCTTCACAAATGCGCCATGGTGCATGGAGTCACTTGAAAAAGCATAATTGGACAATCTCAAAGCATTTATTTAATGATTATCCGCTTTTAAAAGAGGTTTTTGAAAGAGTTCAGCGGCCAGAGGAGTTACTTGCCTTTGAGTGGGTGGTACAAAACTGGGTTCCGCTGCAAACCAGGCATCCCACCTGGATCTTGACAACGTATGAACGGCTGGCAACTCGCCGCGAAACCGAGTTAGAGCGGTTGTTTGTATATCTCGGGCAATCTGTTCCGCCAATGGCACGCTCACAACTGTATCGGGCAAGTGCGACAACTGTTGCCGATTCGCATATTAAGACTGGGAAAAATCCCTTGACGGGTTGGCAGTATGTACTGACGCCACGACAAGTGGATAATATCCTCAATGTTGTTTACGCGGTGGGAATGACCTGCTATTCAGAAGCTCTCGAACCTGACTATTATCAGTTAGGGTTAAAAGGATGCTGAAAAACATAGTTGTTCGGTGCGGAATATGAGCCAGCAAACCAATCGTTCAGATGCTAAAATGTCCGTTCTTGGTCTTTTTCCCTGGATCGACTCCAGTACCATCGGTGGCGCCGAGTTGAGTGGTAACCTGGCATGGCGGAAAATTGTGCTGGAAACGGATTATCGGGTAGATAAGGCCCGACTGTTTTGTTATGCCCCCTCGGTAAAGACTCATCATAGCACCGAATTTCCCGACGCAGTGGTGGCTACCTCCAGAGCTACTGCCGTGGCTGCCGCGCTACGCCGGTCATGGCAGCCGCAGCAAATGTTTGTCTGGCATCTCAGCTTGCTCAAGTTGTTGCCCTTCTTTCGGCCCACTTCGGCTTATGTTTGTCTGATGTTGCTCGGCATCGAGGCATGGCGGCATCATGATTTTGTGACCAGGTTGTTGTTACATCGGGTGAATCTGTTCTTGAGTATCAGCGACCACACCTGGTGCCGCTTTCTTGACAATTATCCGTATTTAGCGAGAAAGCCACATCAGACAGTCTATCTTGGCGTTGATAGTCCCGTTCGATCACCCACAGCAAAGGTAGCCCACCCCCCTGCCGCGCTCATCCTCAGCCGCCTGGCCCGCGCCGAAGACTACAAAGGCCACCGCGAGTTGATCGCTACCTGGCCCCTGCTGCTACAACGTGTGCCCGATGCTCAACTCTGGATTGCCGGTGACGGTGACTTGCGCCTCGAGTTGGAGCAACTGGTGCAAGCGCAGGGACTACAGAAGCAAATCCACTTTTTTGGTCGGGTATCTGAGGAACACAAACAGGATCTACTGGCACGCTGCCGCTGTCTGGCTATGCCCAGTCGTGGCGAAGGTTTTGGCCTGGTTTATCTGGAAGCGATGCGGCTAGGACGGCCCTGTCTGGTTAGTGACTGTGATGCGGGTCGTGAAGTTATCAACCCACCTGAAGCGGGCCTGGCAGTTGCTCCCGGCAATCGGCTAGCAATGGCTGAAGCGCTAATACGCTTGTTAACACCTGGAGAAGAGTGGGAACAGTGGTCAGAGCATGCGCGTCGACGCTACGAAAGTCAGTTTACCGCCTGGCATTTTCAAGAGCGATTGACGAAAGCATTAGAGTTGAATATCTGAATGAAGATCCTTCATGTCATTCCGTCGGTTGGTCCGCGTCGTGGTGGGCCCAGTTTTACCATGCAGGCCATGGCCAGAGCGCTGGTCGGCTGTGGTCTTGATGTGCATATCGCTACGACCAACGACGACGGACCAGACCGCCTGAATGTCTGTTTGAACCAGTCGGTGCAACAGGATGCAGTGACTTACTGGTACTTCCCCCGTCAAACGCGCTTTTATACAGCTTCCTGGCCCTTAACGGTCTGGCTGTCCCGGCATGTGCGCGATTATGATCTGGTGCATATTCATGCACTCTTCTCCTACGCCAGTCTGCCTGCGGCCTTCTTTGCTATGCGTCAGGCAATACCGTATATTGTACGACCACTTGGTACCCTCAAACGGTATGGCATGCAACAGCGCCGCCCCTGGCTTAAACGCCTTTCATTTGTGCTCATTGAACGCCATATCATCCGACATGCCGCAGTGATACATTTTTCAAGCGAACAGGAGCGGCTGGAGAGCATGAAATTTGCTATACCCCAGGCCACAGTGGTCATTCCCAACCCGGTTGAATGTAATCCGTTGGAACAGATATCAAACAGTGGACAGTTACGTGAGCACTATCCCCAACTTGACGGCAAGATCGTCATTCTCTTTCTGGGCCGCCTTGATCCCGTCAAAGGCCTGGATATCCTTCTGCCGGCTTTCGCCGCAGCCAGGCACAGGCTGCCGCAGGTGGCATTGGTGATTGCCGGCAGTGGTGATCCGGCTTTTGTTAAGGATTTGCGGGTACTAGCCGAAAAACTCGGCATTGCTATGGATATTGTGTGGACAGGGTTTCTCAATGACTCGGACAAACGGATGACCCTTGCCGGTGCTGATATGTTTGTTCTGCCCTCCTATTCGGAGAATTTTGGCAATGTGGTGGTCGAAGCAATGGCACATGGTCTGCCGGTTATCGTCTCCGATCAGGTCGGGATACAACAAGAAATTGCCAGACATCAGGCCGGTTTGGTTACACCCTGTACTCATGATGATCTGGCGTGGGCTTTGCTGCAACTTGCGGACAATTACGAAGCTCGCCAGTGGATGGGAGCGAATGGCCGACAACTGAGTTTGACCCGCTTTTCTCCGGCAGTAACGACCGCAAAACTGGTTAAACTTTATACTGAACTACTACCTTCCCATCTTCAGGAGATAACGGTGTGAAACTGGCACAATTCGCTGTATATCGTAAAATGGAAACACCTGGCCTGGCCCCGGAAATCATCGGCTGATTATGGAAACCAATATTAATCAAAAACTACCGATCTGCGCCATTATCTTGACCCATAATGAGGAATTGAATCTCCCCGCCTGTCTTGAGAGTCTGTGTGGCTGGATCGATCAGATTATTGTTGTCGATTCCGGCAGCAGTGATGCAACACTGGACATTGTTCGCCGATTTGAGGTACAGCTGATTCAGCATTCTTTTGAAACTCATGCCCGGCAGTGGTTGTGGGCACTGCAGAATGTTCCGCTCAGGCATAACTGGATTCTGGGTCTTGACGCTGATCAACGTATTACCGTTGGTCTGCGTGATGAACTGATAACACTATTCCTGAATCGCCACACCAGGCTTGACAACATTGACGGAATATATATCAAGCGGCGTCAAATATTTCGCGGTGTGTGGATTCGGCATGGTGGGTACTATCCCAAATATTTACTTAAGCTTTTTCAGCGTGATAAAGTATTCATAGATGAACAAGACCTGATGGATCATCACTTTTATGTCGCGGGCAGAACAATCAAGGTGCAGCATGATATTCTTGAAGATAATAAGAAAGAACAGAGTATTGCTTTCTGGATCGAAAAGCACAATCGCTATGCTGTTCTGCATGCGCATGAAGAGTTTAAAAGACGCAAAAAGCAACATGTCTGGCCACTCGATGCCAGTCTTCTCGGAAATCCGGATCAGTACGTCGTCTGGCTGAAACAGCAATGGGATCGTATGCCACTGTATGTACGCCCGTTTATGTATTTCTTTTTACGTTATTTTGCCCTGCTTGGCTTTCTAGACGGCAAGCAGGGATTTATCTTCCACTTTTTACAGGGTTTCTGGTATCGCTTGCTGGTTGATATTCATCTAGATGAACTCCTTGATCATTTTGCAGGACAGCAGTCGCGCAAGATCAATGAATGTTAATTTTCAGTATTGTCAGGGTAAAAGTCGGCGTTGTATGGCCGTCATTGTAGTTACTACCATCATTCTGGTTGTGCTCACCCATCAAGTGTGGTTATCTGCAATCGGTAACTTATTAGTCGTGACCGACCCTCTACAACCAGCCGACGCAATCGTCCCACTGGCTGGCGGTAAGCAACGGGTTGTCTATGCGTCCGATCTATATCATTCAGGTTATGCTACCTGGTTTGTGGTAACCGACATCTCACTTCGCACCAGATCACGCACGCTACCCCCTCGTACCCAGATTGAACACACGGCGCTTGGCAGAGGAGTCCCTGCTTCTCAGCTTCGCATGACGAATCAGCCAGCCTCCTCCACATATCAGGAGGCCTTAGCAATCCGCCAACTAACGCAGTTAGAAGGCTGGCAGTCTTTGATCGTGGTGACAAGCCCGGAACATACGCGCCGCTCTCAGATTATTTTTCAGCATGTCTTTCGTGAGAGCGGAGTTAACATAAGTATTCAGCCAGCATTTAATAGGGATAGACTCCCCCCCCGCTGGTGGAAGATGGCTGACCGGCGCCAGTTTGTGTTCAACGAATATGTTAAACTTATGGTGTTTGTCCTCGGCTATCATGTTGAATAAATCAGCCGATTGTGATATGATTGGAAGCGCAAAGGTACAGTTCTGGATCAAGGTTTGTTACAGGAGAAACTATTTTGAATAAGCAACCCGCAATGAACGTTAACGTTGATAAAGAACAGCATTCAGTTCATGATCAGACACGGAAGCCTGATAAAAAATATACCCCGCCGGAGATAACAGCGCATGGAACAATTCAGACAATTACGAACGCGTCTACGCTGATTAACCCAACTGATGCAGATTTTGGTTTCGTGTCGTAAGGCATATGATGTTCAAGCTATCCAGCATGGCTGTGTTCTTGCTATGAGTGCCATTGCCGGCATCCTATCCCTCAACGAAGAATCTGTCACGGCTTCGATGCTGGCTAATATGACAGCGGCTCTTCTTCATCGTGGAATTGATGGGCATGGACAGTGGCAGGAGCGATCTATTGGATTCGTTCATTGTATGTTGCATACCACACCGGAGTCGAAGGACGAATGCCTGCCTCTCGATGATGGAGATATGATCATTACGGCTGATGCACGCATTGATAATCGTGATGATTTGCAGAAACAGTTCAGGTTTGACACTTCGCATAGTGATAGCAGGCTTGTGCTGGAGGCGTACCGTCGCTGGGGAGTTGCTTGTGTTGATTACCTGATAGGTGATTTTGCCTTTGCCATCTGGGATAGAGCAAAGCAGCAACTCTTTGCTGCTCGTGATCCGCTGGGAGTTAAACCGTTTCACTATTGTTATCATGCTAGAAACTGGTTCGCTTTTGCCTCAGAGTATGGTGCTCTGTTGCGGCTTCCTTTTGTTGCCAGGCAGATCAATGAGTTGAGCATTGCCAACTATCTCCTGCGGCATGCTCAGGATTGCGAAACTACCTTTTATGAAGATATCTGGCGACTTGCTCCTGGTCACTTCTTGATCGCAAGCAATGTCGGACTGCGTTTGCACCGGTACTGGTCGCCAGACCTGGATTATGAATTGACGTATGCTTCTGATGAAGTATATGTCGATCATTTTCGTGAGGTCTTCACTGAAGCGGTACGTTGTCGTTTGCGTAGCCAGTTCCCAGTAGGTATCCTGATGAGTGGAGGGCTTGACTCAACCTCGGTCGCCTGTGTAGCGCGAACCTTAGTGCAATCCGATCAAGAGCAAATCCTACCAACGTTCTCAGCCATCTTTCCGTCTGTTCCAAAAAGTGATGAACGCTATTTCATCGATCAGGTTGTGGCGCAAGGTGGTCTGCAACCACACTTCTTCAGGGCTGATCAGGTCGGCACTTTACCTGATCCTACGCGCATGCTCCAGCGCCAGGAAGTGCCCTTTGCCACACCCAATCTCTTTTTAACCTGGGAGTTGTGTCGTTGTGCCGCGAACAACGGTCTGCGGGTGATGCTGGATGGCGTGGACGGTGACACTGCTGTTTCCCATGGGTTTGGCTATCTGACAGAACTGGCACTCCAACGCCGTTGGGATGCGTTCGATGCTGAAATTAAGGATCTGGTGCAAAACTGGGAGCAAATCTCTGATGGTAGCTACTTTTATCGTACTTATGGATTCCCGGTCCTGACGAGGCATGCACGGCGGATGCAATGGGGAGCGTTTCTCGATGCAGCGAGCCAACTGAGTGCAATCAGCAGTGTTAACCGCACTCGCTTAGTGAAAGAATATGGCCTGAAACCCTTTGTGCCTGATGTTATGCGCAGTTTCTGGGCCTCTCTGCATGGTTACAGATATCCGTTACATGCCATTCTCAATCCCGCTTTTGCGCGACGAATATCGGGCTATCTCCAACAACGGGAACGAGAAGCACGTGATGGTCGCGATATTCGCCATGATCGCGATGCGCATGCACGACAGCTCCTATCCGGCATGATCGCAACCGCACTCGAAACCAGGGATCGAACTGCTGCTGCATTTCATATCGAGTTGCGGCATCCTTTTTTTGATAAACGTCTGGTGGAATACTGCCTGGCTTTGCCCGGAACACAGAAATTGCGCCACGGCTGGAGTCGTCTGATCTTGCGCCAGGCTATGGCGGGGATGCTTCCACCAGCTATCGAACAGCGGCGCGGCAAAGCTAACCTGGGATTTAACTTTGTGCAGGTTTTTCTGGAGAATGAGCGCGACCTGGTAGAAAATATGTTGGCCCATCCTGATGCCATTGCACCGTATGTAAACATGCCTTTCTTTAAAAGTGTCTGTCGAAATGTGCTCTCATGCTCCAATAGTACACCGACTGATGTCATGCTTGTTTGGTTGGTCGTTGTTTTGAATGCCTGGCTCAAACAAGAAACGTAGTATTCGTGGAATCGATTACCAAACAATTGCTTTCTTAAGCCTCGGTTTAACTATTTATTTATTGATTTTTACTGCCGGACAAGGTATAATTTGGGCGGAAGGTTCTAACGTTCGTCTATCGTTCTCTTACAATCCAAAAGGAGGTTTGGTCGTGCGCAACTATTTTCTCGTCGTGGTGGTGTTTCTAGCAATTCTTGTCGTTGGCACAGATATTCATCCTGCACCAGTTCAAGCGCAGGCCGAGAGCATCGCTTTGAATAGATCAATATTGCCCGGTTGCCAGGATCCGACAGTCGCTGGTCTTTCCAATGGTACCTATATGCCGCTGACACTAAGTGGTCTGGATACCAGCGCATTCTATCGCGTAGAAATTAGAGTGCGGAAAAATGCTAGTGGTCCACACTATATGAGCCGTGTGTTTGTGCAACAGCCCCGGTCCAGTACGGTTGACCCGTTCGGGTTATATATCTTTGAGCAGTTCGATACGATATCACCGGCAGTAGGCTCAACCTTGCCATTTCCGATGGAACCAGGAAACCAGACATTTATTGATGTCAAACTCTTCAAGTCACCTACCGAATCTGGGACGTTCACAAATGTAGCGACGTTTCGTATGTACCGCTACAACTGTGCCGATGGTACATACGGCTCTATTGTTAACTAACTTTAGCTAGAACTGCTGAATGCGACACACACTCCGGGCATCTCTAATGAATGCCCGGAGTGTGTGTCGCATTTGCTCGTGTTGTCTTTCTCTTCCTCTTTCTGGTTTGACGGCCTGTATCGTATGGCACACAGAGTAAAGCCTCACTCGCCTCACATGTTTATCCACCAACTGAGACGTGCTCTGCTCCTGGCCATACAGAGTGGCCCACTCCTGCTGCTGCTCATGACTGGCCTGGCATTCCTCCAGGGTGGTGTCACTATTGCCGTCCTGTATCTGTTACGACTGGTCGTTGATGGACTGGTTGTTGCCAGGGCAACTGAATTCGCACAGGTGCTATCACTTCTGACGATTTTGGGGCTCGTTATTGTGGTACAGGTAGCGTTGCGATCAGCAAGCGATTTATTGCGCCAGGTTCAAACGCAAGCTGTAACTGATCATGTGTACGAGCTTATTCAAAATCATTCTATTGCACTCGATATTGCTCACTATGAACACGCTGAGACCCATAATGCACTGCACCGGGCGCAGCACCAGGCCTCCAGCCAGCCGCAACGGGTTGTCAATGGCCTGGTTCGGCTGATACAGGGTGGCGTGTCACTGGCAGCGATTGTCGGGGTACTCTATCTGCTCAGTCCACTGCTGACCATACTGCTGATCCTGATTTCTCTGCCCGGCCTGTATGTGCGCTTGCGCTTTGCCCGCCGCCTGTATACCTGGAATAAGCAGAATACGACCAGCGAGCGCCATGCCGCCTACTACAACGTCCTGCTGATCAACCCAGCCTTTGCCAAAGAGATTCGTCTCTTTGAGTTGGGCAATTTGTTCGCACAGCGTTTTCGCAACCTCCGGCACAAGTTACGCAATGAACGCCTGGCTATTGCCAGTCGCCAGGCGCTGGCCCAGTTTGCAGTGCAGGGTGGCGCTACTGCGGTAATCATTGCCGCATTTGCGTTTGTGGCCTACCGTGCCGTACAAGGTCTGCTCTCGATTGGCAGTGTGGCCATGTATTTCCATGCTTTCCAGCGCGGTCAGGCGGCGCTGCAGGATATTACTGCCAGCCTGGGTGAACTGTACGAAAGTAGCCTGTTTGTGTCCAGTCTCGATGAGTTTCTTGCTATGCAACCCACTATCACTGCCCCGGCACAACCGGTACCACTACCCCGACCAATGCAAACCAGTATTGTTTTCGAGCAGGTCAGTTTTCGCTATCCAGGGACTGAGCATGCCGTTCTAGATAAAATTGACTTGACCCTGCGTCCAGGCGAGGTGATTGCCCTGGTAGGGCCGAATGGTGCCGGAAAGACAACCCTGATTAAACTGCTCTGCCGGTTGTATGATCCGAGCGCAGGTCGTGTTACAATAGATGGCATCGATCTGCGCGAGGTTGATCCGGTTATGCTGCGGCGTGAGATGAGTGTTGTCTTTCAAGACTATGTACACTACCATATGACTGCCGCCGAGAACATCTGGGTGGGTAATACGCAACGTCCTCTCGATTACGAGCGTGTCGTAGCAGCAGCCCGGCAGTCCGGTGTCGATCAGGCACTACGCCGGTTGCAGGATGGATATGATACACTGCTGGGGCGCTGGTTTGAGGACGGCGGCGAGTTGAGTATCGGCGAGTGGCAAAAAATTGCTCTGGCGCGGGCCTTTTTTCGTGATACTCAGGTGATGATTCTCGATGAGCCGACGAGTGCGCTTGATGCTGAGGCTGAATATGAGGTTTTTAAATCGTTTCGTACTTTAATCGGTGACCGTTCGGTGATCTTGATCAGTCATCGCCTCTCGACCGTCCGGATGGCCGATCGCATTTATGTTCTCGAACATGGTCGGATTGTCGAAAGCGGCACCCACGATGAGCTTATGCAGTATGGGCAGCGCTATGCGCATCTCTTTGAAACCCAGGCACGGCCCTATGCCGGGCATGTCCCGGAGTTGACAGCGAACTTACCTGAAACGCATTGAGGAAGTCCGGGGATGGAATTTTCAGACACGCTGGTTTTGCAGGCTGCAAGTAAACAGGTATCAAATCCGCTCCCGGAAGGGGTGGTTATTCTGAGTTTGAGCAACGGGGTATATTATACCCTGAACGAAGTCGGTGCGCTGATCTGGCAGCATCTCCAACAACCGCAAACTATCGCTATGCTCCGTGAAGTTATTCTGGCCGAGTATAACATCAGTCCGGAACAATCGCAGGCCGATCTTGCCGCTTTTATCACAAAGTTGTTGGAAGCCCGACTGGTTGAGGTGGTATGTGACCAATCTGGCTAAATTCTCTCACCTTTCTATGCAAGACCAGTTGCTCATTGTTCGTGTGCTAACCCTTATCCTGACTATTAAAGTGGGATTAAGACTGGTACCATTTCGGCTTATGCGTCACATCGTTGCCAGAACAGCGATACCGGCACGGATCTCGCTCGGCTGCTACTCTCTAGAACGGATTACGTGGGCCGTGCATGTCGTGGGACGCCGTTTCACGACTAACTGTCTGGTTCAGGCAATAACGGCCTACATCCTCCTACGACGGCATGGTCATCCCGCCAATCTGCGTATCGGTGTTCAATATGATAATGACCGAAGCTTTGCGGCACATGCCTGGGTAGAAAGCCAGGCATACGTGGTTATTGGTGCACTGCCGGATCTATCGCGCTACACAGCCTTGCCCGATGTTTTGCCCCTACCTCTGCGCAATCAGCGGAAGGAACCATGACCTGTTTTTACACCGCCTATGGATTAATGATTCGCTCATCTGTCTGTCTGCCTGAACTGGAACCGCTGCCGGGACCAGTGGCTGCTGATGTTATTGATCTGGTAATCGATGTTGACCAGGGATCTCTTGATAAATATACCAGCAGCATGGAGTTTATCCAGATAACGCCTGACGAAGTTCGACTCACCTGTTCAGGTGTCGGTGCATTTCTGGTACGCCAGGGACGTGAGGTCATCGTCACACTAGTACCGGACCATGATCAGGCAGCACTGCGTATGCTTATTACGGGAATTGTGCTGGCGATTGTGCTAGTTCAACGTGGACGTATGGTCCTGCATGCCAGTGCTGTTGCTATCAATGGTAGTGCCATCATCTTTCTTGGAAACAAAGGCGCGGGCAAATCAGTAATGGCCGGCAGTTTGCATCGCCATGGTCACAGGATGCTGGCTGATGATACTACTGTTGTAAAACTTGATAGTGTATCTCTTATGGTCTATTCGTCGCCGCCTCGCTTCAAACTCTGGCCGGATGCGATTGAGGCGCTGGGAAGGGATAGTGATACCCTACCACGCCTGCATCCCGATCTCGAGAAGCGCTCCCTGCAGATAACGCATGATGGAACAACAGCCATGTTTTCCCTCGATCGATTATATGTTCTAGCTGAAGGGCCAGAGCCTCGTGTGGTAAAACTCTCAGCAGCTGCGGCATTTATCGAAATAGTGCGGCATACCTATGCTTCTCGCTGGATGACCACCCCTGACCCAGATCACTTCCAACAATGCGCGGCTCTGACCAACCGTGTTGAAGTCTATCGACTGGAACGTCCGCGACAGTTTACTGCTCTGCCAGCCGTGATCCAGTTGCTGGAAGAGGTTCATGCACTGGATTTCTGTAAATAAAGACTCGCTCGATCTCCAAGTTGAACATCGTCTGTTGCTCTGGTGCGCCCGGACCCATATGGATACCGGGCATGCCGCCAGGGTGTGTCATCTGATTGAGCATACAGCTATCGACTGGAAGGAAACAGTGCGATGTGCCGAACAGCATCGGCTGCGCCCCCTCTTATTCTGGCACCTCAACCAGATCTGTCCGGCACTGGTTCCACCCTCTATTCTGGAGCAGTTGCAGTCCAGCTTCCAATCCTATTCCTGGCGGTCCCTGTTGCTGACTGAAGAGTGTTTGTGGATTTTACGGCTGTTTGAACAGCATGGTATTGCTGCAGTTCCCCTAAAAGGGCCAGTGCTGGCCCATACCCTCTATGGTAACCCGGCATTGCGAGTTTTTGAGGATCTGGATATTCTGATCCATGAACGGCATCGGTTGCAAGCAACAGCAGTACTGTACGATACAGGCTTTACTCCGTGGGAAGAAGGTAAAACTGATTATCATGCAGGTTTCACCTCCCCTGATCGCAACTGGTTACTGGAGCTACACTGGGCATTGACCATTCCAGAGTTGAGCAGTTTGCCCGCCACTGATATGCTGCGGCGCGCGCAGATGTCAATGTTCGCCGGAATATCCATCCGGCAACTTGACCCGATAGACCTGCTGATCTTTCTGTGTCTGCATGGTGCCAAGCATCACTGGTGTCAGCTCAGATGGATTGTGGATATCGCTGAGTATCTACGTATATACGCGGGGATAGACTGGGAGTGTGTTATGTCAGCAGCAACCAGTACAGGCCATGAACGGGTTATCCTGCTGGGCTTACATCTGGCACACCAGTTATTGGAAGCACCCCTGCCGGATAACATTGTGCAGAAAATAGCGGCTACTCCGATTATTCGGGAAATGGCGCAACACATACAGGCAGATTTGTTTCAAGACGCATCCTCACTCCGGGTACGGGTAGCACCAAATGGTGTTAATATCCAGTCACTTGACTCTACGACTGCCAGAATGCGGCTGGTGCTACAACAGTTGATCAAAGATTTACAGCCGAAAAGGGTTGATTATCAACTGATCCGACTACCAGAACCGCTTGGGTTTCTCTACTACCCGCTTCGTCTGCTCCGACTGATGTTGGTCTATCGTACGCTTATGCTAAAACGCGTTGTCAGAAATATCAGGTCTATATGGTAAATGTACGGGGGACAACAATGCTCCTTCGGGAACCTGTTACCTTGCATCTGCAACTTACTAACCTGCTAACCTGCCAGCGAAGAGGAGGAGAACCCATCCATGCACATCCTCGGCATCAACGCCTACCATGGTGGCGCATCGGCCTGCCTGATCCGCGATGGGCACCTGATTGCGGCAGCAGAAGAAGAGCGCTTCCGGCGCATCAAGTACTGGGCCGGGTTTCCCGGCGAGGCGATCCGCTACTGCCTGGCCGCGGGCGGCATCACGGCCTATGACCTGGATCATATCGGTATCTCGCGCGATCCGAGTGCCAACCTGCATAAAAAAGTGCTGTTTACGCTCTCCAAGCGCCCCAGTTTCAGTCTGATCCGTGATCGGCTCGCCAACTCAGCCAAGGTCCGTGACCCCAAACAGGCGCTGGTCGAGGCGTTGCAGATCGATGCGGCGGCGCTCAAGGCGAAGTTTCACAATGTGGAGCATCACCGGGCGCATATGGCCAGTGCCTTCTTCGTCTCGCCCTTTGATGAGGCCGCCATTCTCTCGGTAGACGGCATGGGCGACTTTGTCAGCACGATGTGGGGCGTGGGGCGCGGCAACCGGATCGAGGTCCACGATAGCATTAACTTCCCCCACTCGCTGGGCATCTTCTACACCGCCGTAACACAGTGGCTGGGCTTTCCCAAATATGGCGACGAGGGCAAGGTGATGGGGTTGGCTCCCTATGGTCAGCCGGTCTACCTGGATCAGATGCGCAAGATCGTACGGCTCCAGCGCGACGGTACCTTTGAACTGGATCTGGACTATTTTGTGCATCACGCCGAAGGCGCGACCATGACCTGGGACAACGGCGCGCCCACCCTGGGCCTGATCTACGCGCAGAAACTGGTAGATCTCTTTGGACCGCCGCGCGAACCGCGTACGCCTATCACTGAGCAGCATCAGAACGTTGCCGCCTCGCTGCAGGCCATGCTGGAAGAGGCCGAGTTTGCCCTGGTTACCATGCTCCAGCGCAAAACCGGCCAGAAGACCCTCTGCATGGCCGGGGGGGTGGCGCTCAACAGCGCCTTCAACGGCAAGATCCTGCCGCAGACGACCTTTGAGGATATCTACATCCACGCGGCGGCCGGCGATGCCGGAACTGCGCTGGGAGCCGCCTACTATATCTACCATCAGGTGCTGGGCCAACCCCGCTGCTACGTGATGAACCACGCCTACACCGGCAGCCACTTCACCGATGCGGAAATTGTTCAGGCGTTGGAAGCGCAGAACCTGAGCTATGCGACCATGGACGAAGCGGAACTCTGCCGGACGGCAGCGGGCCTGGTGGCCGACGGCAACGTCGTGGGTTGGTTTCAGGGACGTATGGAGTGGGGGCCGCGCGCGCTGGGCAACCGCAGCATCCTGGCCGATCCGCGTCGCAGCGATATGAAAGACATCCTGAATGCGCGGATCAAGCACCGCGAACCCTTCCGTCCCTTTGCCCCCTCGGTCCTGCTGGAAGCGACCGGCGACTACTTCGACCAGCGCTATCCCGACCCGTTTATGATCAAGGTGTATAATGTGCTGCCGGAGAAGCGCTCGGTGATTCCCGCCGTGACGCATGTAGACGGCACCGGACGGTTGCAGACCGTGGAGCGCCAGGGCAACCCGCGCTACTGGCAGGTGATCAAGGAATTCGAGAACATCACCGGTGTGCCGGTCATCCTCAACACCTCGTTCAACGAGAACGAGCCGATTGTCTGCACACCGCAGGAAGCCATCGACTGCTTTGTGCGCACGAAGATGGACGCGCTGGTGATTGGGGATTGCGTTGTTCAGAAACGTTAGCACGTTAGTAGGTTAGAACGTTGGAACGTTTGTGAAGTTTGAAATGTTCATCCGGACATCGCACCAGGAGTCCCGGCTTCAGCCGGTGTGCGGCCGCTCTGGAGTCCCGGCTTCAGCCGGTGTGCGGCTGCTCTGGAGTCCCGGCTTCAGCCGGTGTGCGGCTGTAACCGGCTAATGAATGTTGAAATTCCAATCCGGACATCGCATTAGGAGTCCCGGCTTCAGCCGGATCAGGCTTTCTTGGCAGTATGCCGCTGCCAAGGCAGGCATTTAATCGGCTAAAGCCGGGACTTTGGGTCCATAAAAGAATAACTTCCCCCACCTATGGTAGACTCACACCAGACCAGAAGAGAACGCGAGCACTGAATGCCAGGGAGCGGCACCTATAGCAGTCCTAAATTGGTTGTGAAGTTATCCATACATATGGAGCTTCTCAAAATCAAAAACTTGTAAATGAAGAAACGCCTCAAACATCTCTTTCACTTGTCTGAATTTTTGACACTTGTCGTAGCTCTGACGAATAAACGTTTTCGCTTTGAGCCATACATCTTCGATAGGATTTTGTGACGGATCATTTGGTGCAAACACAATACATGTTATCTTCCATGCTTCTGG